>Ga0302319_10020773_pt1 | contig 11850 bp, 9 predicted proteins | sample Bog_T0_2_FD_203319 | JGI IMG/M metagenome (GOLD analysis project Ga0302319, IMG submission 203319) | Peat permafrost microbial communities from Stordalen Mire near Abisko, Sweden - Bog_T0_2 | ecosystem: Environmental > Terrestrial > Soil > Wetlands > Peat | place: Sweden: Abisko, Stordalen Mire...
TACCTTCATTTGGATTTGCACCGTCAACTCGGGAGTGATGTCCAGCTTCAGCTCCCTTGCTGCCGCCATCTGGCACTCCCAACGCTCATCGGCGTCGGAGCTGTGGCTGCCGCCGCGCATGAACGCGATCTTGCGGTGCCCAAGGTTGTATAGATGCCGCAGTGCCAACTCCACCGCACGCCGTTGGTCCAGCACAACGTTGGTGACCCCCTCGATCTTCCGATGTCCCGCCACGGCCACCACGGGCAGTTTCCAGCTGTGCTCCAGCACAGTATCGATCAGGATGAAGCCTTCCACGCTCCGGTCCATCAGAAGCCGCGGGTACTCTTCAATCAGGTCCGGCTTGCGGCGATGGCTTGCGGTCAGGTAGAAGTAGCCTTCCTCGATCAGGAACTCCTCGATCCCGGTCAACACAGGCGCTACGTAGTTGTCGTTCAGATCCGGAACCAGAACTCCAATGGAGAAAGTCTGCCGCGTGCGAAGCGACCGGGCGTAGAAGCTGGGCCGGTAGTCGAACTTCGCTGCCGCTTCGGTCACCCGGTCCCGCGTGGCCTGCGGAATGGACCGCACACCGGGAGCGTTGTTCAGAACCAGGGAGATGGTGGCCGGGGACAGGTTAAGATACTCACCCAGCGTGCGCAGGCTTATCGGTTGCCCCGCCTGCGGCTCGGGACCAGATTTCTTTCGCTTGGTCATTCAACACTGTTGTAACACTGTTTGCATCCCATGTGTGTTGCTTTCAATGACTTTGACGAATTTCGTCCCACTCGGGATCGACTCTTTCCTATAAAGAGTCGCTGCTGCCGCAGACTGCGACCGCAAAACTCGATCCTCTTCGCCCCACTTGATCGCTTCCTTCGGCATCCCAAAGACCACGCAGGTTGCCTCGTCCTGCGCAAGGGTTGCGGCGGCAGCGCGCTTCCTTTCCAACATCACGCGCCCCAAGCGAGACTCATATAAAATGAGAAATTGCATGGATGTCGGGAGTCAGACTGACCTGTCAGCATTGGAATGAGATGCTTGCGACAAAATAGTAAAGGGGGACGTTGAATACGCATAACCCAAGTTCGCGGGGAGTTCACAGGACGCAGTTCTACCAAGCGGAGAGACGGGTGAGCGGTTGATACCGGCGGTCTTGAAAACCGTTGTGCCTGAAACGTGCTCACGCCGGTTATGATTGCAGCAGACGGAAGGGTGGCCGAGCGGTTGATGGCACCGGTCTTGAAAACCGGCGAACCGAAAGGTTTCGTGAGTTCGAATCTCACCCCTTCCGCCATCACTTATCAAATGCGCGTCTTGTCCGATCGGCATTGCGACCGAAATCTTATGGCCTGGCCTTGGATCGTCATCCCCGACGTTCCCCGATGCTGCGGCGTTTTCCATCACCAATTCCGAGGGGAACCTGCATTCCTGCCCTGTCGACTTGATACTCGACGATTTGGCCCAAAGTGAGAATCCCCCACGTGAGCGGATTTCCCAGGTATTTGCTTGTTCGAGCAAGGTTGGGAATGAGTTCATGATTGCCCCGAGCATGGCACTGGAAGCACTGCAACCTGCGCCAGGTGCCCATCGGCCCCGGGGAGGTTATTCGGAGTGCAGCGCGGCCATCGGATCCAGGCGCATGGCGCGCAGCGCAGGAACGTAACTGGCGGCGATGGCGACGGCGGTCAGCACGACGGTGACGCTCGCGAAGGTGAACAGATCGTAGGGCGAGACACCGAAGAGCAGTCCCGCGATGAGGCGAGAAACAACAAGCGCGCCAACCAGGCCTACGACGGCTCCAGCGCCTGCCAGAGTGAGGCCCTGACGTAAAACCATCCTGAGGATATTGCGCCTTTGCGCGCCCAGCGCGAGGCGAATGGCGATCTCGCGCGATTGCTCATTGACGAGGTAGGAGATGGTTCCATAGATTCCCAGTCCCGCGAGCAGCAGGGCGGTGACGGCAAACAGCGCCACCATTTCCATGGAGAACCGCCGCACGGAAAGCGAAGACGAGAGAACGTCGTCCAAGCTCTCTGCGCGGAAGACGGGCAGCTCCGCATCGACGGCCTGAACTTGCGTGCGCACCTGCGCGAGGATGGCGCTGGGATCGACCTGTCCGCGCAGGTAAAACGCAAGAAACTTGGCGGGGCGCTGGTAGATGTCGAAGTAGACCTGCGGAACGCCGGCGTCCGCGAGCGATTCCGTGCGTGCGTCGGCAATCACGCCGACGATGGTGGTCCAGCCCGGCATGGCAGACCTCGACCGCACAATGATGCGCTTGCCGACCGGATCCTCGCCCTTTCCATCCTTGCCGGGCCAGTACATGCGAGCAGCGGCCTGATTGATGACCGCGATGGAGGGTGTGTCTTCAAGATCCTGGTCGGCGAAGAGGCGGCCACGCAGCAGAGTCATGCCGAGCACGTGGAAATATTCCGGTGAGACGATCGACGTATCGATCAGCGGAGGCTGGCTTCTCTGGAGGTCCTGGCCCTCGCGGATCAATGGCCGCGGCCTGAGATCGACCTGGGCATGGCCGAGGGGAATAGCTGCCCGATCACTGACGGCGGTTTCTTCCACGCCCGGCAGCGTCCGGATTCGACGGAGAGCCTCCCGCAGAAACACCGATTCCTGCGTGGCCGTGTGGTAAATGTCGGTGTTGGGATCGTTGGGATTCGGCAGCGTGGTCTCGATTGCCATGACTCGAGTGGGATTGAAGCCGAGCTGCACCTTGAACAAGTCCCAGAAGCTGCGCAGCAGAAGGCAGGCGGCGACCATCAGCACCAGGGAGAGGGCTAATTCACCAATCACCAGCGCATGGCGCAAGCGCGAGCGCCGCCGGGAACCGTTGGAGCCACGACCTTCCTGCCGGAGCGTCCTGGTCAAATCGAGACGGCTTGTGAGCCACGCGGGGGCAAGCCCGAAGATGGTTCCGGCGACGACGGAGACGACGATGGCAAACGCCAGCACGCCCCAGCTGATGGATATGTCATTGAGGCGCGGCAGGCTTTCGGGAACGAATTGCAGCAGGAATTTCCGGGCGCAGAAGAGAACCGCGAAACCGGTGATGCCGCCAAGCACGAAGAGCAGCAAACTCTCGGTGAGGAGCTGACGGATGAGGCGCATTCTTGCCGCTCCCAATGCCTGGCGAACCGCTATCTCGCGTCCGCGCGCACTGGCGCGGGCAAGCAGCAGATTGGCGACGTTGACGCAGCTGATCAGTAGCACCAGGCTCACCGCGCCGAAAAGCACGATGAGCGATTGGCGAACGTTGCCGACCAGAGTCTCGGCCAGTGGAGTGAGGCGGATAGTCCATTCGGCCTGAGGCGGATAATCCGCCGGATATTGCTTCTTCCATGATGCAACCAGGGCATCGAGGCGCCCCTGCGCGGCCTTAGGCGAGAGACCAGGCTGAAGGCGAGCGACGGTGTCGTATTGCAGGCGCGTGGCGCGCATCGGCCGCTGGCCCTTGGCGTCGGAAAATCCATCCGACGCCCACAATTCGGTATTGACCTCCTCGTTGGTTTGGCCCTGGTCGCGAAAGCTGGCGGGCATGACGCCGACAATTTGAAACAGATCGTTGTCAAGACGCAGACTCTTCCCGACAATGTGCGGGTCCGCGCCAAATGCGCGCTTCCAGAGCCCATCGCTGATGACGACTTCGCCATTGGAGCCGGGTGAGGCATCGTGCGGATCAAAGGTGCGGCCCAACGCCGCATGCACGCCGAGCACCGCTAAGTAACTCGGTGAGACCGTCGCTCCGGCGATGTGTGTGGGCTGGGCGCTGCCGGTAACATTTTCGGAGCCGAAAAAGTAGAAGGACACATATTGGAAGATTCCCGAGTTCTGCAGGTCTCTGAACTCAGGGATGGAGAGGCCGACGTCGTGCGCGCCCACGCCGGGAAGGTTGGCTTCAATGTGCACCAGTTCGCTGGGGTGGGGGTAGGGCAAAGGATGCAGCAGGGTTGCGTCGATGACGCTGTAGATGGCGGTCGTCGCTCCGATGCCGAGAGCCATGGTGGCGATGACAATGAGGGAGAATCCAGGAGACCGGTGCAGCATTCGAAATGCGTAGCGCAGATCGAAGAGAAAATTCTCAACAAGCGGAAGACCCTGCTCGGCGTTGTGTTGCTCGCGAATGGCCTGGGCCGCACCCAGCTTCAATGCGGCCTGCCGCCGCGCCTCGGCGGGCAACATTCCTGCGCACAGATTCTCCTCGGTCTGGAACGCGAGATGTGCGGCGATCTCTTCGCGCAGCCGTTCGTCAGCACGTCGTCTTGTCGCAAAATTCGACAGGCGTATGAAGAAGCGTCGCAGGAATTTCACGGTAAATCCTCCGCCTTGACTTTGAAGAAGCGCGCGATAATGGCCGCGGTCTGCTCCCATTCGCGGGTCTCTGCGGTCAGTTGCTTGCGACCGGCCGCGGTAAGGCAGTAGAAGCGCGCACGACGGTTGTTCTCCGATACACCCCACTCGGAGGCAATCGCACCTTCATGCTCCAGCTTCAGCAGCAAGGGATAAAGCGTGCCCTGATTCACAGCAAGAAGGTCTGCGCTGATCTGCTCGATGCGGCGGGCGATGCCGTAGCCGTGCTGCGCCCCGAGAATATCCAGTGTCTTCAAGACCATCAGCGCAAGCGTTCCTTGCAACACGTCCGGCTTTTCCTTCATGGAAGAACCAACCTTTAGGTTTCCTACAGGAAGGATGGCACGGTTCCTTTTGGAAAGCAACAGGAAACTTTGCGCGATCTCTCGGCGGCGAATCCAGAGAGATTTCTCTTCGGCCTTCGGCGCACGGTTGTGAGCAAGCGGCGTAGTTGTGAATTCGAATGAGAAGCCGGTCAATGTTCGCCGACCTGCCTGGGCAGGGTCCTGGATTGCCCAAACAGCATAGACCCCGCTTCCAGGGCTCCTCGGGCCCCGCAAACGCCCTCAGACGATTTGGCTTCATTGGAGAAGCCTGCTACGGAAGATGGATTTCTCTCGCGTAAACCACTATGGCGGTGGAACAGTCGCGCAGAACCCCGCTCGTCTTAATCAGAAGGCGAATCGCACACCCAATTCGATGCGCCGGGCAGTCTCGGCTGCTATCGGTTGGCCAACCGACGACGACGAGAGAACTGTATTTACCGCGGTGACGTTGGTGTGGTTCAACAAATTGGCACTACGCGCGTTGAAGGTGAGTGTGCGCGAGTCTTCCTTACCTTTCGGGTTGAGTGAGAAGGCGCGGCTAAGATTCATGTCCAGATGAATGGGCCCAGGCATGGTTCCCAGGTCGCGTGACACATTTCCATTCACCGTGTTTGTGGTCAACAGTCCGAAACGTGTGGCGTAAACGCCGGGTCCGGGGGCGAGAGCGTACGATGGGCGATCGTTGAAATCTCCGTCGCCATTGTTGTCTGTTCCGGTAGTGATGTTGTATCGCGAACCGTCGCCGGCATCGAACTGTTCAGCCAATTCGAATTTCCAAGGCAGGTTCAGATTGCCAATAAGCGTGTAGTAATTGTTCCTGGACCACTCCACGCGGCCTGACTCGCCCTTATCGCTGTAACTCGATTGTGGGCTGTCTATGCCGGTGCTCACCGTATCGGCTCTGAAGTTCATGTGCGCGTACCGGAAGTGCAGACCGAATCGCTTGTAATCGTGCTGATCGAGATTGAATGACACGAGATTGCCTCTCAGGTGCCCGGAGTTCTGGTATTGGAAGATGTTTTCGTTGAGGGCTATGGGCCGAGGTGCAAGCAGCGCTGCCGTTGGATCAGGCGCGGTGCCAATGCTGCTGGCTACCATGGGAGCGTCGATGTTTCGTATCCAGAGAACGCTCCAGTCTTCGCCGCTGAACAGGTTCAACTGCGCATGCCAGTGCAGTGGAAACTCGTGCTCCACATTGAGGTATCCAATAAAAGTCGACATTTGAGAGAACGAGTGCGGAAACTGGTTCACGGTGCTCACCTGAATCGATCCAGGTGCAGGCGTCAGAGGATCGCTGTAATGCGGCGAATAAACCTCAGCGGACCGCTGACGAGCGCCATTCAGCCGGTAGACTTGAGCGATTATTTCCGGGTCTGCCGCTGCGCGCGGGAAGAACCCGCCACGCAGGCGAATGATCCACGTCTGCTTCTTGTTCACGGCCCAGGCTAACCCGGCGCGCGGAGCGAAGTTTTCGTAGCTTCCCGGCGTAGTCTCAAACTGATAACGCAACCCTGCATTGAAGGTCAGGTTCGACAGCAACTTTATGCTGTCGTTCGCGAACAGGCCGAGCCGCCACACCGCAAACGGAACCAGTGGCGTACCGGTAGTGATCTGGTAAGTTGTGGGAGCGCCGCCTGGGAGATTGAGCAGCGCGCGGCGGTACTGCTCGATGCCGGTGATGGTCGTGGTCTGCCCTGTCGCGTTGTTATTGGCGTCGAGCGCTGGTGCGCTGCCGCCGCCAAAGACGTACGCGCCGTTAAAGGTGTCGGGGTCGTAATCGTGGATGAAAATGCCGAGTGACTGCGCGCCGAATTTCAAAGTGTGTTTGCCGCGCGTGAGCGTCACGTCATCATCGACCTCGAGATCGCGCTCGCGGTCGTTGAGGTTTTGGCTGGTGGCGCCGCCACCAGTGAAGAACCCTGCAACCTGCAAAGCGGGGGCCGCAGAGTTGGGCGTCTGCCCGGTGCGTTTCCAGCTGTAGCCCACGCGGATTTCATGCAGCAGATTCGCACTCAAGGTGAGCGCATTGCTCAGCCGCAGGTCGTATTCGCTGGTCAGATTCGAATAGCCGGACTCAGCCAGGGCAAGCCCTCCCACACCCTGGTTGGCCAGGTTGTTCACATTCGCCGAATAAGAGAGCGTCGCGGTGTCTTTCGGGGTCACCTGCCAGTCGCCTCGGCCGGATGCGATCCAAAGACGCTGGGGTGCAGAGATTGTCTGCTGAAACGGAGCGGGGGTCTCGTCTGCATTCAGAGTCGTGGCATTCACGATGCTGAACTCATCGATTTCGCGTCTTTCGAGGGCGAGTGAGTAGCCGCTCTTCTGGCGGATGATCGGGCCGGCAATCTCGAATCCGTAGCGCCGCTTTCCGGCCGGAGTCGCGGTGATTGCGAATGGATCCGTAGCATTGAAGATGCTGTCGCTGTCAGTAACGAAGAGTGCTCCGTGGGTCGGTGGAGCGCCCGGCTTGGTGACGATCTCGATGACTCCGCCTCCGAAAGGAGGCCACTGGTACTCAGACGAAAACAGATCCGGGTTGACGCGGATAGCAGCAATGGAGCCTTTGGGAGGCAACGCGCTCCCATTCTGAAATCCATCGACAGTAACGATGGCCGCGGACGGATCCCCTCCGGAGGACGATGCCAGCACCTGCAACTGCCGCAGCAGGTCGTCCGGGTCATCGGGAAGCCGCTCGACGTCCGCGGTGCTCAAAACGGTTGTGCCGGCGCCGGTATCACTATCCATGCCGGCCGCCTCGGCATTCACTTGAACATCTGCCTCAACCGGGGCAATAGCCAATTGGAAATCGATGTGAGCGGCGCCTCCCACGCTCGCATGCGCGCGGGCCACGCCTTGCGCAAACCCATCCGCCTGTACCGTGACTGTCGATGAGGCTGCGGAAACACAGGGCAGCACGAAACGGCCAGCAGCATCCGTCTGGGTCCGACCCCCGTCCGCGGATTCGACCCGTGCACCGGTCACTGAGGCGCCGCTTGGATCCGTGACGATCCCATCAATCCGGATGCCGCTGGTGCAAGTTTGTTGCGCCAGCCCGGCCGCCTGCAAGAGAACCCCGGCTACGAGGGCCGTCAAGCGCCAGATGGTTGGTGCACGGAGTTCCGCGGATCGCCTGTCGCACATAGAGAAATCGCTCCCTGCTCAACTTCGCCGAGTTCGCAGGAGCGATCCAGCACTATGCAGGGAACAGCGGAACCGTGCAGGGAAAATCAAGATCGGCGCAGGCAGCCGATCAAACTTGCGAGGGAAAGCGATCGATGTAGATGGAGTTGCAGAAGGCTATGAGCGGCCGGCGGCAAGCAGATTCTGCCAGCCGGCTTTGCTCATCTTCAGCCGATGTCCGCTTGAGAGCAGAACCCATCCCTCGTTGCGCCCCTCGCGAAGGATCTCGCGCACGCAGCCGATGTTCACAATCGCGGAGCGGTGGACACGCACAAACTTTCTGGGGTCGAGAGTCTCGGCAAGCTGTTTGATGGTTTCGCGCAGCATCAGGTTTCTCGCGCCAACATGCAGGCAGGCATAGTAATCGGCTGCCTCCACCCACTCAATTTCGTCCACGTCGACAAAGAAATCCTTGGTCCCGTTGGGCACAACCAGACGCTTCGGAAACTCGCGCGGTAGAGTTTCCCCGCTTTTCAGGGCAGCCAGTACGGATTTGAATTGCTCCTGCGTCGTCAGCGCAGCCTCGAGCGCGATCCGTTCCTTAACGCGAACGAGCGTACGCTTCAGGCGTTCTGCCTCAACCGGCTTGGTCAGGTAGTCCAGCGCGTGAACCTCAAAGGCCTTCACCGCGTAGTGGTTATGCGCTGTGACGAAAACCGTGATTGGCATGCGCACCACGCCCACTTGCTCGATAATCTCGAAGCCGCTGCCTCCCGGCATCTGGATGTCGAGAAAGAGAACATCATAGCGACTCTCTCTGAGTGCGGCGATTACTTCTCGTCCATTGCGGCATTCGCCTGCGATCGCGATCTCCTCATCGTCCGACAACAGAAATCGCAGCCGTTCGCGCGCCAGCGGTTCGTCGTCGGCAATGAGTGCTCTCATCGTCATTCAATTCCGCTCGTAGGGAATGGCGATCGCAACTTCAAAACCGCCCGTATCGAGCCAGAGAGCCTTCATATCGTAGGCATCCTGATAGAAGTGCGTAAGTCGCTCTCGCGTATTCTTGAGGCCGATGCCATTGCCCGGCTTCGAACAGCCGTTGACGCCCGATCCGGTGTCACGCACCTGCAGCAGCAGCAAGTTGCCGTCGCGCCGCGCCGATGTCTCCACCAACCCCTCGCTCTCGCAATGCGCTATGCCGTGCCGGATTGCGTTCTCCACGATAGGTTGAAGCAAAAAGCACGGGACAAGGCCGTCCAGCGCGCTCGGCTCGACTTTGATTTCGATGCGCAACCTGTCCGCAAACCGGACCTGCTCGATGGCCAGGTAATTCTCCACCATCTCCAGTTCTTGCGACAGCGGCACTTTCTCCGGTGTCGTTCTTTTCAACGTGCTCTTCAAAATCGCGTTCAGATGGCCAAGCATCTCCACGGCTTCCTTTTGCCTGCCGAGTTCCACAAGCGTGGTGATCGCATTCAGCGTATTGAAAAGAAAATGCGGTTCCAACTGCATCTGGAGGGCCCGCAACTGCGCTGCAGAAAGCCGCCGCTTCAATTCAAGAGACTTCATGGCTTGCTGCTGCGTGTCTATCTGATATCGGATGACCCCGACGATTCCGAATACGAAACCATAGAGCAGAATCTCAATGCCGTAGCGATTCAGGTTAAACAGGTAATGTGCCATCGCCTGCTGGCTCTTGTATCCCTGCCATCCCAATGTAATAAACCCCACACCCCATAACAGTACAAGGTGAATAACTCCCAGGACGGCGGCTAGCGGCACGTGAATCGAGATTGCCTTGACCGTGAAGCCCGAAACAACAGGCATTCGCCGGGCAAGCTTCCAAAACGCGCTGGCGACCAGGCCCCACCATCCCCAAAGCACGACGCCATATGCGAGAGATGGAAGGTGAGTGATGGATTGGCACTCAGCCGCCGTTATAAGGGACAATACCGCTGTAAGGAAGAAGACGAGAACGCCACCATGAATGCGATGCAGCGAACTGGCTATGGCGGTTGCGGTACTCCCTGGATTGGTCGCCTCGACACAATCAAGGCTCTCAGGTGAAACCACTTCAGCATTCATTGAAAGCTCTCCCTGGTTCCGGCATCAACGCCTCACTCCTATGCTTCGTGGACACGAAGCCGGTTGCTCTCATAACAAGAAACCAAACCCACTTCCCACAAGTCTAGGGTTTTCACGTGTGCCGCACCAGATATTTGCAGCGAAACCCGCCTCCTATGCAGGTAGTGAACCGAAAGCGCTGCCTCAGGCGCTCCTGCAGCCGAATTCCTGACTGAAAACTGACCCTTCGCCGCGCTCTCCTCGACTGACAACAGCAGGCCAAAGCGCGCTTGCACCCTGAATCCGGTCGAATTTATTGCCTGGAAAGAAGTTCGAATCCCCCTCCCGCCGCCGCGTCGTATAGATGAACCACAGGATGGCCTGGGCTGCGCCCTCTTCGTTCTCCCCGCGCATCAGGCTCATCGGAAAACCTCGTGATCCCCGGATCGTTCCAGGCCCTGCCTTTATACTGAGATGTTTACCGAAACCGAGCGCAGTTCGGGAGTCGGCCCGCCGAAGATCGTCCGGGACCCCGGCAAGCACTGACGGCCCCACTTCGTCGCGGATTATAAGGAGCAGGAATGGCGCAGGCGGAGATTGGCATCATCGGTGGCAGCGGGCTTTATTCCATGCCCGGATTCACGAACGTGCGCGAGGAGCGCATCGAAACGCCCTTTGGCGATCCCTCCGACCCTTTCGTGCTGGGCGAGCTCGAGGGCCGGCAGGTTGCCTTTCTGGCGCGCCACGGACGCGGCCATCGCATCCTGCCCTCTGAGCTGAACTTCCGGGCCAACATTTACGCATTCAAGAAACTCGGCGTCGAGCGCATCCTGTCTGTGTCCGCCGTCGGCTCCCTCAAAGAGGAACACAAGCCGACCGACTTCGTCATCCCCGACCAGTTCATCGACCGCACGTTCCATCGCATCTCCACCTTCTTCGGCGATGGCATTGTGGGCCACGTAGCCTTTGGCGATCCGGTCTGCGCCACGGTGGCCAACGCCGCCGCCCAGGCCTGCGCCACGGTCGGCGTGACAGGCAAGCTGGGCGGAACCTACGTTTGCATGGAAGGCCCGCAATTCTCTACCAGGGCCGAGTCCAATCTCTATCGCAGTTGGGGTGCGGACGTGATCGGCATGACCAATCTGCAGGAAGCCAAGCTGGCCCGCGAGGCGGAGATTTGCTACGCCACGGTCGCCATGGTTACCGATTACGATTGCTGGCGCGAGGGCCACGACGCCGTTACCATCGAAGAGATTGTCGCCGTGCTGCACCAGAACGCCGCAAACGCGGCAAGGGTCGTGAAGGCCGCCGTCGCGGCCATGCCTGCCGATCGCACCTGCGCCTGCGCCAGTGCTGCAAAGTACGCCGTCCTCACGCAGCCGGACGCAATTCCTGCCGCGGCAAAGGAAAAGGTCGGCCTGCTCTTCGGCAAGTACCTGGGGTGGTAGCTGGATATCCGAGCTATCTCCAGGAGTTAGTTGCTGACTATCATCTGTAACTTGTCAAATGTAACTCGCAATCTGTCATCTGCGATCTGTAACCTGTCATCTGCAATCTGTTATCTGTAATCTCTAACTCGGGACCAGGAGAGGAAGATTCATGGCCATCACCGTAGTAGGCAGCGTTGCCTTTGATTCAATCGAGACCCCGGCGGGCCGCAAGGAACGATGCCTGGGCGGCGCGGCTACCCACTTTTCGCTGGCTGCCAGCTTCTTCACGGATGTCCGCGTCATCGCCGTCGTCGGCCAGGATTTTGGCCCCGAGCAGGAAGCGGTTTTCAATGCGCGCAACATCGACATCCGCGGCATCGAGCGCGCCCCGGGAAACAGCTTTTTCTGGGAAGGCTCCTACCTCGACAACCTGAACGAGGCAAAGACCCACATCACGGACCTCAACGTCTTTGCGACCTTCGAGCCCAAAATTCCCGACGTTTATCGCGACTCGAACTTTCTGTTCCTGGCCAACATCGATCCTGTCCTGCAGCGCCGCGTGC
>Ga0302319_10020777_pt1 | contig 11848 bp, 10 predicted proteins | sample Bog_T0_2_FD_203319 | JGI IMG/M metagenome (GOLD analysis project Ga0302319, IMG submission 203319) | Peat permafrost microbial communities from Stordalen Mire near Abisko, Sweden - Bog_T0_2 | ecosystem: Environmental > Terrestrial > Soil > Wetlands > Peat | place: Sweden: Abisko, Stordalen Mire...
TGTCTCGGCCCGCGACGGGCGCGGAGGGGAGAAACGAGGGATAAAGATATTCATCTCGAGAGGTCCTGGCCTAACAAAGCGCGAAAAGAAGGGATCCAAACAACGAAACCCCCGCGAGGACCTTGCGGCTATCGCGGGTCTCCAACCCTACGAAACCATATGTTTTGGCGTAGACTGAATTCGGCTTGATATGGATGCATCCCGCTAAGCCGACAGACCGTCGATAGGCCCTTAAACAGGGCAGGTTTGAGTTTTCGACCTTCGCAGCCGCGGATCGCAATTTGAGGTCTCGAGCGCTGGAAACGTGGGTTTCTAGCTAGAAGCCATTTGACAGGAAGAGCGGAGCCAACGAGCTGCCGGGCCAAGTTCATGCAGACCTTTTTAGATAATACGTCCTGAATTCTCCACGCGTTTTATTTATCGATTCGGAAAAGTGTTAATTTGCCTGAAGTGATCTTCAGATCGATTTCTAGGGGAAAAATAGAAATTGCCCGGTGATGCTCGCGGTAAGTTCAATTTAACACTAAATGCGTGCGTGGGAGTTGTGTCCTGTAATTAATCGAACAAGCTATATATTAACGATATACGTAGCTTATTTCTCATTTTATTACGTTGTGACGGTCGTATAATATATTCGACAACAAATTACGTTCACAAATTAGTTAGTATTTGTCCATAACTCACTTTTTACCAAATCTTGCATTTTTCAGTTGTATAGATGTATTCGTAAATTCGTTTCCTTTCACCTGTAAACATACACACGCAACCGGTTGTGCGTGACAGATCATCAAGGTCGTCGATGGCGAGAAAAAAAAAATCGCTTGCTTTAATAGCCTTAAAAGTCGATGCTGCGGAAAGTATAAAAAAAATCACACGGCTGTCACAGCACAACGGGGACGTCTATTTATCGCGACTGTATACGCGATAGCCTCCCGTTGTGCTGGAAAATTTCGTGGAACAAAATATGAACGAAACGATCAAAGAGCGGCGCTTCAAGCCCCTGGACGCAATCGACGGATTGTCGAACGCCGAAATTCTCATGGCAATGAATCGGGTGCTCGCCGTATCCGAATTTCAAGCCAATCCGAGCGCGTCGGCGTTTCTGAGGTTCGTCGTCGAGGAGACGCTCGCAGGGCGCGGTGATCGCCTGAAGGCGTTCGCGATCGCCACGCTCGCGCTGCGCCAGCCCGACAGCTTCAATCCTCAAATCAATTCGTTGGTGAGAGTGCAGGCGACGCGACTGCGGGCGATGCTGGACCATTACTATGTTAGGCCCGGCGCTGACGATCCGATCCGTATATCTCTGCCGCGAGGCGCTTATCAGTTGCACCTCGAGAGGGCAACATATGCGCCACGCGAAGCGCCCGCAGGCCCGGTGGGTTCCAAGGAAGTCGCCGCAACCGATCAGAAGTGGAGCCGGCGTCGGGCCACGTTATTGTCATTGGCGATGGCAGTCGCAGTTCTGCTCGGCACAGTGATTTTATACGTCTATTCCGCGCCATCGGGACGTCCGAGGCCGCCGCGTCCGGGCTTCACGAGTCCGCCGAGCATCGCCGTCAGTTGGTCCAGTTCGACGGGCCAGGAAGCGGAGGGCGCGCGATTTGCCTTCACTCTGGTAAACGCCCTCGAACAAGGACTCGGCGGCTTCGACTACGTACGTATCCGTCAGCCAAATTTGCCGTCCCCGTTCAACGCCGACTACGAACTGCATTTCGCCGCGAGCAAAACGTCGGGCGGACTTTACGACATTTTCTTCTCGCTGACTGATCAAATGACGGGCGAGACGATCTGGACGCTCGAACGGGACGGTATCGGCGGCGCGGATCAGGCCAAAATCAAGGGTCTCGCCAGCGCCGTCGTGGAATTGGTCGCGGACATCTCGGGCGGCGCGATATTCAGCGATTTGATGTCGCGCCAGCTATTGTTCAACCTTCGAGGCAACGCTTACACTTGCGAGCTCGCTTCAGCCATCTATGTTCGCGACCATAGGCAAAACCTGCAAGAGGAGTCGAAGTCCTGTCTCGAGGACTTCGTCGTCCAGGACCCCGAGAATTTCGGCATATTGGCCGCCCTCGCGACGCGGCTGATTGTCGACTATCTGAATGTCGCGCCCAACTCTCGAGGCGCGGCCGACCTGCAACGCGCCATGAAAATCGCGACCCACGCTTACATTTTGGCGCCGCAACGGGTGAGTTCGCAGACGGCATTGTTCATGGCGCAATTTTACAATCGCCGTTTCGAGGATGCACACGCGACGGCGTTGAAGGCGATAGCGACCAATCCCGACGACACGGAGTTCATGGCGAGGATCGCGCGGGGCTACATAAGCCAGGGCCTGTTCAAGGAGGGCTTAGCGCTCATGGAGCCTATCGAGAACCGGCCCTTTGGGCCACCGGCTTCGCTGCTGTGGATTTGGGTGCTCGCCGCACACATGCGGGACGACGATGTTTCGGCTTATCGTTACGCCATGCGCGGCAACATCGAGGCGTCGGCGCTCGGGTTGACTATGCGAGTGATTGCCTGCAACCGCAGTGGCGACCAGGGATGCGTGAATCAGGCCAAATCTCAGCTGCGCGTTGATTTTCCAGACTTTTCGAGAGATCTAACCTCTTCATTGGATCGCTATGCGTTCACCGATGGAATCACGGCGCAACTCCTCAAAGATCTTTCCGAGGCCGGATTTAGCGTCGCCTCTCCCCGGCATTAGCCGCGTCCAAGCGCTTCAACGGAGGCGGTTGAGGACCTTCGGTCGCACGGCGATTTGTGAACGCGAACGCGCCGAGCGACGGTCGCCGCGAAAAACGGCCGATTAACATCGATCGCAAGCCTCTGAATCATAGGCATTAACCCCCCTTGACCGGCGGCTCTTCGCATTGGTTTGACATGACTAACGTTTCGCCGCCGAACCGTTATCGCGCACAATCAAGCGCGCTGGACGAGGCAGACTCGCCAACCTGGGGAGGTCAATGCTCATGGAACGCATGCATACGATCGCTCAACTGGAAATCGTAATGTTGGAGCTCGCTTATGCCGGGGCCGACTACTTTGATCGCGGCCAGTCCGGCGAACCCGACCTGGCTGACGGGCAGCTGAGGAAGCTGATCTTCAAGCTGGATGCAGTCAGCCAAGCCGTGCAGGCGGCGATCGCCATTCTCGAAACTCCGACGTTCATAATGGCTATCGGGGATGTCAGCCGACATTCGGACAAGGCGGCGGACGGCAAACTGACGCAGGAACGGCGAGCCTCTAGGCAAAGTCGCGCCCCACCGCGCCAATGATGTTGCGAAACGCCTCGCGTCATGGGCGCGTAGTCCAGGATACAAGTCGAGACGAGGGCGCGAAAACAAAAAAGCGCCGTCAGCTTCAAGCTGACGGCGCAATCGCCCGCTCCGGAGGGGACGCGACGCCGTTTGGGGGGGTCGAGAGTGACGACCGGGGGAACGGTCATCACGGCGGCGCATACGGGACGATAGGTAAAACTTCAGGATCGCGGATTCAGTGCAAGGCGTTCGACCGCTCCCAGCGCGCTTCCGGCGCCGCCGCCTGAACGCTGGCCATCGACAGCAGATAGGCGAGCATGTCCTTGTTCGCCGCGCGCGCGAGGCATTCGAGTTGGGCGATCATGTCGGCGAGGTAATTGGCGACCGCCTCGTGGTCCAACGGGCCGGTGGAACGGCCGGCGCCGGCAGGCAACGTGATGTCGATCGTGATGTGCCCGCCTTCGGTCGCGGCGCCAGACTTGCGCTTGATCATCGAACTTCCCCTGCTTCCTCGGACCCGCTCGCCACGAGCGATTGGCCCTTCACTGACTTGGTTTCGCCAGGAGCGAAAAAGGTTCAGAAGAAAATGAAAAAAAGATTCACCTTGGCGCTCGTGTTTTGATCGCTTGCTAAAAGGCATTGAACCTTTCACGTTGTCGGCGCGACCAACTCTCAAGAGAGCACATGGCGGCGGCTAGCGACTTAGAATTGTTCCAGCGAGTTGGCGCGGGCGATGCGCTGGCGCTGAAAGCGCTCTACGCCCGCCATCGTGTCGCGATCTATCGTTTTGCGCTGCGGCTGACCCGCAGCGAGGCGTCCGCGGAGGATGTGGTGAGTGAAGTGTTCGTGGACGTATGGCGCAACGCCGCCGCCTTCGAGGGGTTGTCGCAACCGCAGACCTTCCTGTTGGGGGTCGCGCGCAACAAAGCCTATTCGTTGCTGCGCCGCCGCCGCGACGAGGAACTCGACGACGAAAAGGCCGCCGAAATCGAAGACGGAGCGGATACGCCCGAGGCGGCGTTGCAGAAGCGCACCAAAGGCGAAATCATTCGCGCCTGCCTCAACCGCTTGAGCGCGGCGCACCGGGAAGTGATCGACCTCGTCTATTACCAGGACAAGTCGATCGATGAGGTCGCCGAGATCGTCGGCGCGCCCGTCGGGACCGTGAAGACCCGCATGTTCCATGCGCGCAAGCGCCTTGCGGAATTCATCGCCGACGCTGGCGAAGACAGAGGATGGCCATGATGACGAAGACCGAGCTTCCCAACGAAATCGAGGCGCTTCTGCCCTGGTACGCCACGGGCCGGCTCTCCGCCGAGGATCGCGCCAAAGTGGCCATTGCGCTCGAAAGCCGCGAAGACCTCTCGCTGCAGCTGCGGCTCATCGAACAGGACCGCGAAGCGGCCATTCTCCTCAACGAGGACCTCGGGTCGCCCGGCGCCGCCGTCTGGGACCGCATCGCGGCCATCGTCGCCGCGGAGCCGCGCCGGCTGCCGCTGGGCGCGCGCGTCGCGCAATGGCTGGGCTTTGGCGCCGGAGCGCCGAGCGGACGGCTGGCTTGGACGGGCGCCGCCGCGGCGGTCGCGATCGTGCTGCAAAGCGCGGCGATCTTCACGCTGCTGCCGTCCTCGCGCGGCCCGGGCGGTTTTCAGACCGCTTCGGCGCCCGCAGCGATGGCGACGGGCGCGCAGGCCTTGGTCGCCTTCGCGCCCGAAACCCGGCTCGATCAGGTTGGCGCTCTGCTGACCGCGACCCAAGGGACGATCGTCGAAGGGCCGCGCGGTGGGTTCTACAAGATCCGGTTCGGCGCCACGCCGCTCGACAAGGCCGGGCTCGACGCGCTGTTCGCCAGATTGCGCGCCAGCGGAATCGTCAAGATGGCTTTGCCCGCCGGCTCGGGTGGCTGAGCCGAACGCGGGGACGGCAGGGCCGCCGTCAGCGCCCGGCCACGCCTTCGCCGCCGACCGCGCGCATCGTCGCCGTGGCGTCGATGACGCCGGCGCCGATCAGCGCCTTGTCGATGGCGAGCGCCGGACGCCGGGCGCCGGCGGCCAGCCATCTCCTCACGTCTTGAAGGGTCGCGCGCGGCTTTCGCTCCAACGCCAGCGCCACGACGCCGGAGGCGAGCGCGGCCGAAACCGAAGTGCCGGTTTCCAGCGAGTAGCCGCCATTGGGCGCCGGCAGCAACACATCCACGCCGGGCGCGGCCACGGCGACATAAGCGCCGACATTCGCCATCGCGAAGATGTGGTCGTCGGCGTCGGTCGCGGTGATGGCGATGACATTGTCGTCCGCGCCGGGATAGAGCGGCGGCGATTTCGGCCCCGCGTTGCCGATCGCGGCAATCAGCACCACGCCCCTCTTCGCGGCAGACGCGAGAGTCTCGTGCAACGCCGGATCCTTGGGTCCGGCGAAACTCATGTTGATGACCCGCGCGCCGGAACGCAGGGCCCAGTCGATCGCTTTTATGATCGTCTCGGAGGAGCCCAGCGCGCCGCCGGAGCCATCCGTATCGAACGCTCGCGCCGAAAGGACGCGCACGTTCGGCGCGACGCCTCGCACTTGCCCGTTTGCGGCGATGGCGCCGGCCATCGCGGTGCCGTGATCGAGACTGTTGGGCGGCTTGCCGCCGCCAATGGCGTCGAACCGGGCCGCTACGACGCCGACGAGGTCCGGATGGGCTTCGTCGATCGCGGTGTCGACGACAGCGACCTTGATCGGTTCGGCGACGGCGAGGTCGAGGCTCGCCGCTACCCTCAACTTGTCCAGCGCGTAGAGCCCAGGCGTCGAGGCGGTCGCGGAGGCGGCCGCAAGATCTTCCGTGAGGGCGAAGATGTAGTTCGGCTGCAGAGCCTCGAGCCCAGCCTCGCGCGCAAGTTCACGCTCGACCTTCGCGACCGTGCGATGGTCGGTGAACGACCAGACATGAAACGAAACCCCGCTCAACATGACGGGCGACGAGTCGATCTCCGTGAGATGGTGGCGGCGCAAAATTCCCGCAATCCGCGCGGCCGAAAGGCTCTTGGGGATCGCGACGACGACCTGATCCTGCTTGAAACGCGATTCGCCCGCCGCCGGCAAGGTCACGACCGGAAAACTGCGTGCCGCGCTCCGCCCGGACGTCCGCCCCGATGCGGCGGACGAGGACGCCGAAGTCGATGATGTCGTGGTGTCCGGCGGCGCCGTCGCCGCCGGATCGCCGAAATCGACAGGAACCCGATCGTTTGGAACCGGATTGACAGGAACCGGATTGACCGGAACCGGATTGACCGGCGGCGGCAATGTGTGATCGGGTTGTCGCGGCGGCGGTGCGGCCCGGTAGGTCTGTCCCCCGGTCTGCTTGGCCGCGGCGACCTGAACGGGCGGAAGGTCCGTTTGCGACGCGGCCCCGCCGTCGCCGTCCGCGACGGAAGTCCTAGCGAGCGCCGGATTCGCCGACAGCGCAGTGACGGATGCGGCAAAGGCGAGGCCGAGCGCCCGAAGGCGAAAAAAGTTACCCACCGGATTACGCCTCCCCGAAACGGCGTGAAGCCGACCCTCACTCGACCGATGTTTACCCCAATCGGCAAGCCGACGCTACTGGACGTGAAAACAAGGCTCGACGCCGGGCTCAGAACCTGGGCCCGGCGAACGGATGGGTGCTCGAAAGGCCGCCGTCGACCGGGAAAGCCTGCCCGTTGACATAAGAGGATTCGTCGCTGGCAAGGAACAGCGCCATGGCGGCGATTTCCTCGGGCAGACCCGCCCGCTGCAACGGATTGAGCTGACCCACCTTGCTCTCGGAGCCGTGAGCCCTGGCTCGGTCGAAGATCGGCTTGGTCATCCCGGTCTCGATGAGGCCCGGACAGATGGCGTTGACGCGTACGCCCGTGCCGAGCAGCGCATTGGCGGCCGTCTGCGCGAGGCTGATCACGCCCGCCTTGCTGGCGCTGTAGGGATGCCCGCCGGCATTGGCGCGCAGGCCGGAGACGGACGCGGTGAGGACGATCGAGCCTTTTTTCCGCGCCACCATGCCCGGCGCCGCGTGTTTGATCGCCAGAAACGGCCCGAGGAGATTGACGTTGAGAATGTCGCGCCAAAGCTCGACGCTCTGCTCGAACAGCGGCACGAGGCCGCCGCTGACGCCCGCATTGGCGAAAAACGCGTCCAGTCCGCCAAATCCATCCTCGGCGCGGGCGATGAAGCCCTTGACCGCGGACTCGTCGCCGACGTCGGCGACCTCGCCGGTCATTTCCAGGCCTTCCGCGTTGGCGGCCGCGAGCGTCGCTTCGAGACCCTCGGTTTGGCGATCGACCGCGAACACCCACGCCCCTTCGCGCGCGAACAGCAAGGCGCTGGCGCGCCCGATGCCGCTCCCCGCCCCCGTGACGATCGCCGTCTTGCCCTGCAACCGACCCATTTCCACCACTCCCCACTCGCGGCACAAACTGGTTCGGAAACGCCGGAGCGACAAGGACAATTTGCCACGGCGGCGCACTTTTTTCGTTGCGCGCCCCGGGTTTGCGTTTCGTCAATCGAAGACTCACGTTTTCACGCCAACCTGTCGCGGCCGGAGCGGGCATCCGCGTGCGGGCTCCTCCGATAAGAGGACTGGCCCGGGAAAGAGAGTTCAGGCATAGAAAGCGCGCTCGGCGCGGGGCAAGTCTGCAAGCGTTACCCTATATAGCTTCGGGCCAAGTGAGAAAGGCGCAATTGAGGATGGACTACCGAGCCTGTTTCGAAACCGCGATCGACGTGCTGAAGCGTGAGGAGCGCTACCGCGTCTTTGCCGATCTCGAGCGCGACGCGCAGCGGTTTCCGTTCGCGACGTGGCGCCCGCGCGGCGACGATTCCGACAAGCGCGAAATCACCGTCTGGTGCTCGAACGATTACCTCGGCATGGGCGGCCATCCCGCCACCGTTGCGGCGAGCGTCGCGGCGGCCTGCGCCCATGGCGTCGGCGCCGGCGGCACGCGCAACATTTCCGGCACCCATCACCCCATCGTCCGCCTGGAAGCCGAACTCGCCGATCTCCACGGCAAGCCCGCCGCGCTGGTCTTCACTTCCGGCTGGATCTCCAATCTCGCCGCGATCTCGACGATCGCCAGCCTGCTGCCGGACTGCCTGATTCTTTCGGACGCGCTCAACCACAATTCGATGATCGAGGGCGTTCGGCGCGCGGGCTGCGAGAAGCAGGTGTGGCGGCATAACGACGTCGCCCATCTCGAAGCGCTGCTGGCGGCGCAGCCCCGGGAACGCGCCAAACTGGTGGTCTTCGAAAGCCTCTATTCGATGGACGGCGACATCGCGCCGATCGCCGAAATCGTCGCGCTCGCCAAGCGTTACGGCGCGATGATCTATATCGACGAAGTCCACGCGGTCGGCATGTACGGCCCGCGTGGCGGCGGCGTCGCCGAGCGCGAGGGCCTGATGGCCGAGATCGACGTGATCGAGGGCACGCTCGCCAAGGGCTTTGGCGCGATGGGCGGTTATATCGCCGCCAGCGCCGCGATCGTCGACGCGGTGCGCTCCTACGCACCGCAATTCATCTTCACCACGACGATCCCGCCGAGCGTCGCGGCGAGCGCGGCGGCGGCGGTGAGGCACCTGAAGGTATCGAAAGCGGAGCGCGAGCGCCATCAGCACATGGCGCGGCTGGTCAAGCATGCGCTACGCGCGGCGGGACTGCCGGTGCTGCACAATCCCTCGCACATCGTGCCGTTGATGGTGCGAGACGCGGCCAAGTGCCGCGCGGCGAGCGAGATGCTGCTGGAGCGTCACGAAATCTATATCCAGCCGATCAACTACCCCACCGTCGCCAAGGGCGAGGAACGGCTCCGTATCACCCCGACGCCGCGTCACAGCGAGGCCCAGGTCAGGGATCTCGTCGAAGCGCTCGTCGACGTCTGGTTGGCGCTGGACCTGCCCTTCGAGGAGCCGCAAATCGTTCCGTTGCGGCAGCCCGTCGCCGAACCCGCCAGTTGTACGTATCCGGATATGAAGAAGGCGGCGGAATAGGCGGCAGTCGGCGCTCCCCGCCCCGGGCCCGAGGTCGTTCCTCGGCGCCGGGGCTTGAGCTTCAGGCAAAGTTACGCTTTTGTCTGTCGCGTTCTCCTGACAGGATAGACGAAGCGAAATGACCGCCTCCGCCCCCTCGGCCAAAAAGCCCCTTCTCGCCGCGCTCGCCGGCGAGCGGCAGAGCGTTCCCCCGATCTGGCTGATGCGACAGGCGGGACGCTACCTGCCCGAATATCGCGAGATCCGCGCCACGGCGAAGTCGTTCGTCGACTTCTGCTACACGCCCAGACTGGCCGTGGAAGCGACGCTGCAACCGATCCGCCGCTTCGGTTTCGACGCGGCCATCCTGTTCTCCGACATTCTCGTCATGCCCGACGCGCTCGGCCAGAGTGTGAGTTTCGAGGCCGGCGAGGGGCCGAAACTGCCGCCGATCGCCACGGAAGCGGATTTCCTCAAACTGCGCGAGACGCCCGATTGGTCGCGCCTCGCCCCGGTGTTCGAGACCGTTTCGCAGGTCAAGGCCGCGCTCGGCCCGGAAACCGCGCTGATCGGCTTCTGCGGCGCGCCGTGGACGGTGGCGAGCTACATGATCGCCGGCGAGGGCACGCCCGATCAGGCGCCGGCGCGCATATTCGCCTATCGCGAGCGCGAGCTGTTTCAGCGCCTGATCGACAGGCTCGCCGATTCGTCCGCCGAATATCTGCTGCGGCAGATCGAAGCGGGCGCGGAAGCGGTACAGATTTTCGATTCCTGGTCCGGCGTGCTGCCGCCGGAGGAATTCGAACGCTGGTGCGTGAAACCCGTCGAGCGCATCGTCGCCCGCCTGAAGGAAAAATCGCCGTCGACGCCGATCATCGCTTTTCCGCGCGGAGCGGCGACGCAACTGGGCAAGTTCGCGCACATCGAAGGCGTCTCCTGTATCGGCATCGACACGGCGGTCGAGCCGCGCGCCGTGGCGGCGATGTTGCCTCCGCGCTTCGCGCTGCAGGGCAATCTCGACCCGCTGGCCTTGATCGCCGGCGGCCGGGCCCTGGAGGAAGGGGTGGCGCGGGTGCTCTCCGGCTTCGAAGGCCGCGCCCATGTGTTCAACCTCGGCCATGGCATCCTGCCGCAAACGCCGATCGCCCATGTCGAGCGGATGCTGAAGCTGGTCAGGGGCTGAAGCGTTCAGGGCATAGGCGCTGGATTGCGGTTTTCTGGGGTAATCAACCGCGTTTTCCGTCATGGCCGGGCCCAGTCCCGGCCACCCACGTCGCGGTTCACTAGCCAATTCGGAAGCTTATCTGCGATGGCCCGACGTGGATGCCCGTGACGAGCACGGGCATGACGGAGACTGCCGGGCTTAACCTAGCGCCAATGGGCGTTCAGGGGGGTCGAGCGCTGGCCTTACCGTCGCGGCAGTGCTCGTCACGGCGATCATAGTGAGTTGCGAGCCAGTCGCGGACGTCGAGGCGCCCTGCCTCGCCGGGAAAATTTCCTGCATTGTCCCGACGTGGATGCCCGCGACGAGCGCGAGCATGACGGAAAGCCCCGGACTCATCCCCGGCGCGTGAGCATATGCCGCCCCCTGGCAAGAGGGCCCCTGGGCGCCTACATCGGCCTCGTTCGAAGCAACGGAGCCGACGAAATGGTTAGCGCAACACATTCTGGCGTGTTCAAGATCGGCGGCGAAATCGCCGTCCACCGTCTCGGTTACGGCGCGATGCGCATTACCGGGCGCGGCATCTGGGGCGATCCGGAGAACCGGGAGGGATGCCTCGCCACCCTTCGCCGCCTGCCCGAACTCGGCGTCGATTTCATCGACACCGCCGATTCCTACGGGCCCAACGTCTCCGAGGAACTGATCCACGAAGCTCTGCACCCCTACGGCAAGATCCTGGTCGCCACCAAGGGCGGCCTGACGCGCACCGGGCCCAACCAGTGGATTCCGGTGGGTCGGCCCGAATATCTGATCCAGCAGGCCAATACGAGCCGCCGCCGCCTCGGCGTCGAGACGATCGGCCTGTGGCAATTGCACCGCATCGATTCGAAGGTGCCGGCGAAGGAGCAGTTTTCCGCGATCGCCTCGCTGCTCTCCGACAAAGTGATCGCCCATGCGGGCCTGAGCGAAGTCTCGGTCGCCGAAATCAAGGAAGCGAGCCGCTATTTCAAGGTCGCGACGGTGCAGAACAAATACAATCTCACCGACCGCGCCAGCGAGGACGTCCTCGCCTATTGCGAGAAGAACGACATCGGCTTCATCCCCTGGTTCCCGCTGGCCGCCGGCGACCTGCTGAAACCCGGCGGCATCGTCGACCGCATCGCCAAGGCGCACAAGGCGACGCCCGGCCAGATCGCGCTCGCCTGGCTGCTGAAGCGCAGCCCCGTCATCCTGCCGATCCCCGGCACCAGCCAGGTCGCGCATCTCGAAGAGAACGTCGCCGCGGCGGACGTGAAGCTGAGCGAGGCGGAGTTCGCCGATCTGGACAAGGCGGGGCGGTAATCTGCCATCATTGCGAGCAACGCAGCGACGCGGCAAACGAAGGGCCGCGATCGTTGGCCAAATTGTCCGTAATTTTTCATCCGGAACGCGCGGTTTGCCGGGCTCCGCT
>Ga0302319_10020779_pt1 | contig 11848 bp, 10 predicted proteins | sample Bog_T0_2_FD_203319 | JGI IMG/M metagenome (GOLD analysis project Ga0302319, IMG submission 203319) | Peat permafrost microbial communities from Stordalen Mire near Abisko, Sweden - Bog_T0_2 | ecosystem: Environmental > Terrestrial > Soil > Wetlands > Peat | place: Sweden: Abisko, Stordalen Mire...
TTCCCACCGACGAATGGAGCGAGCACGACCAGTTCTTCAAGGTTTTTGACCGCACCGGTGGCCTTAAGGATCACACGGGCGAATGGGTCGACGAAGTAGCGACCCGCGCCGCCGCGCAGAACCAGCAATACCTTGAGCTAATGGTAACGCCGCCCTTCAGCCATGCAACTGGAATTGCGCGCGACTTCGGTTGGAGCCCCGCGTTGGCGCAGGCCGACCCGCAGGCGTTTGCGCAGTTCCGCCAGCAACTGCTCGACAAGGGATTGCGCGATGAGGTAGCCGCCGACCGTGAAGAGGTGCGCGCGGCGGAAGCGCAACGGAAACTGTTAGAACATTGCGGAACACCGCAGGCCGCACCGGCTTGCCAGGTCGAGGTTCGCTACATCTGGCAGGTGCTGCGCGACTTTTCGCCCGAGCAGGTTTTCGCGCAAACTCTGTTGGGCTTCGAGACTGCGGAAGCCTCAATCGACGCGAGAGATGACACGTGGGTCGGCATCAACTTCGTCCGGCCTGAAGATGATTACGTCGCCATGCGCGACTACACCATGCAGATGAAGATGATCGGCTTCCTGCATTCGCAATATCCCAACGTGCACATCTCCCTGCACGCGGGCGAACTGGCTCCGGGCCTCGTGCCGCCGGAGGGATTGCGCTTCCACATTCGCCAGGCGGTGGAGCTGGCCCACGCGGAGCGCATCGGCCACGGTGTAGACGTGATGTACGAAGACCAGGCGCGGGACCTGCTGACGGAGATGGTCGAGCGGCACGTAATGGTGGAAATCAACCTGAGCTCGAACGATGCGATACTGGGCGTGGCGGGAGATGCCCATCCGTTCCCCGTGTACCGCGCAGTGCATGTGCCGGTGGCGCTCTCCACCGACGATGAGGGCGTGAGCCGCATCGACCTGACACATGAATATGTGCGCGCGGCGATCGATTACGGACTGACTTACAGAGACCTGAAACAACTGGCGCGGACCAGCATGGAGCATGATTTCCTGCCCGGCGCGAGCCTGTGGGCCAGGCCGGACGACTTTCGGCAGATGGTTGGCGCTTGCAGGGCCGAATTCGACGGAGAGACTCCTGCGACTTGTGATGACTTCCTCCGCAAGAGCGAAAAGGCCGCGGCCCAGTGGGAGCTGGAACGGCGGTTCCGGGACTTCGAGGCGAAGTTTCAGGGGCCTGGTTTCGACCGCTTGCTGCACGGACTGTAATCGACACTTGGCGAAGCCCGTCTAAATAAATGGTCAGAAGAACACAACTTTCCTCCTGACGCATGGTTCATATTAGGAATATCCTCGTCCCGCCCCAGCTCGCGGGACCCGTTTCCCCGCGGCAAGGAGGTCCCCCGTGAACGTTCGGTTCCGCGGTCTTGTACTCGTCCCTGCGCTCGCGCTTGGCGTCACAGTTTTCATCAACGGCTGCGGCTCGACCGGCGGAAACGTCACGCAGCCGCCGCAACCCTCCATCACCGTCTCCGGCGCCAGCCAGGTGAGGTTGGGAGGCACGGCTACCTATACCGCCGCTGTCAGCAATCTCTCCAATACTGCGGTGACTTGGAAGGTGAATGGCGTTGCAGGCGGCAACAGCACTGTGGGCACAATCAGCGTCGCGGGCGTATACACGCCTCCGTCGACCATTCCGGCAACCAACACGGTGACTGTATCGGCCGTGAGCGTGGCATCGCCCACGGTTTCGGGCTCGGCGCCGGTGAGCATTCTCAACCCGATTCCGTCGGTCGCGACGGCCGAGGCGACTCCCATCTCCGGAACCAGCTACACGCTCGAGGTGGATGGCTCGAGCTTCGTGAACGGCGCTCAGATCCAGGCGGGCGGCGCCAATGTGGCGACGACATTCGTGTCAGCGACCGAACTCGAGGCCACTGTCACCATTCCCAGCGGCGCCAATTCGCTGAGTGTCAATGTATCCAATCCAAGCCCCGGTGGTGTGGCTTCGAACAACGTGAATGCCGCCATCTATGTGAGCACGGTGGCCACGGCGGCGCGACTGCTCGATCAGGCCACGTTCGGGCCTTCGCTCTCCACCATCCGGCAGGTGCAGTCGATGGGTGTGGATGCCTGGATCACGCAGCAGTTCGGCACGCCCGATACGCCGCTTGCGAATATCCCCACGCCCTTGCCGGCGGTTTGCCTGTCTGCGAATACGCCCACCAACTGCGAAGAGTCGGAGTGGTGGCAGACGGTGCTCACGGGGCCCGACCAATTACGGCAGCGGGTGGCATTTGCGCTGAGCGAAATCTTCGTCATCTCGAGCGACACCGACAATGCCACGACCATCACCTACTACCACAACACGCTGGCGCAGGATGCGTTTACGAATTTCTACACCGTCATGCACGACGTTTCGGTGTCGCCGGGAATGGGCGCATACCTGAACATGTTGAACAGCGCCAAGGCGCCGGCCGGCCAAATCCCCAACGAGAACTACGCGCGCGAGCTGATGCAGTTGTTCACCACCGGCCTGAACCTGCTCAATGACGATGGCACGCTGCAACTTGACGGCAGCGGGAACCCGATCCCCACGTATACGCAGGCCCAGGTGCAGGCGTTTGCCGCTGCCTACACCGGCTGGACCTACGCCACGGCGAGCGGCGGCGTACCCGCGCATTTTCCCAACAACACGGCGAATTATCTGGCGCCGATGGTGGCCGTCGAGAGCTCGCACGACATGACCGCGAAGACGCTGCTGAACGGCACGGTGCTGGCCTCGGGACAGACCGCGGAAGAAGACCTGCAGGGCGCGCTGACCAACATCTTCAACCATCCCAATGTGGGACCGTTCGTGTGCAAGCAGCTCATCCAGCACCTGGTCACCAGCACGCCCAGCCCCGCGTATGTGGCGCGCATCTCCGCCGTATTCGCCAACAACGGCAGCGGCGTGCGTGGCGACATGCAGGCCGTGATTCGCGCCATTCTGGAAGACACCGAGGCGCGCGCGGGAGATACCAACGCAACCTACGAAGGCGGGCACTTGCGCGAACCCATGTTGTGGATCACGAACTACCTGCGCGCCGTAGGATTTACCAACACCGACACGAACGGATCGTATTTTTCGCTGTCCAACTACGCCAACAATCTGAACCAGCGCCCCTATCGCTCGGGAAGCGTCTTCAACTTCTTCCCGCCGAGCTACGTGATTCCAGGGACCGCGCTGAATGCGCCGGAATTCGATTTGGAAAACACCGCGTCGGCGATTCTGCGTCTATCGCTTGCCGATAGTCTGGTGAACAACAAAATAACGAGCTTCAGCATCGATTTGAGCGCCACCAGTCCGCTGGGGCAGCTTGCAGCCGCGAGCCCCGGCCAAATGGTGGATATGCTGGGCACCATCTTCATGCACGGACAAATGCCGAGCGACATGCGCAGCGAGATTCTGAGCGCAATCGGCGGCCTGGGAACGGCGCAACAAGTGCGCGTGGCCACCTTCCTGGTGATCACGTCATCGCAATACAAAGTCATGCACTAAGGCAGCGGAGCGGCTCCGATCCCTGAAGGAGAAACACCATGCGAACAAGCCGGAGAACCTTCATCAATTGCGCAAGCCTTGCAGCGGCCGGCAATCTCGCGGGCCTGCGCCCGTTTGGAACGCTGAACGCTCTGGCGCAAAGCTCTGGCGGCTACAAGGCGCTGGTCTGCGTGTTTCTGTTTGGCGGCAACGATGCCAACAACACGCTGATTCCGTTCGACACCACCGGCTACGGTCAGTACTCTTCTTTGCGCGGCGACTTGGCGCTGGCGCAAGGTTCGCTGTTACCCCTCACTCCCGCGCCCAACTTTGCTCTGCATCCCAGCCTGCCCGACATTCAATCGCTCTTCAACAGCAGCAATGCGGCCTTCGTGGCCAATGTGGGCACGCTGGTGCAACCGCTTACGCGGGCGCAATACCAGGCCGGACAAACCGCTCCCACGAATCTCTTCTCGCATCCCGATCAGCAACTGGAGTGGCAGAACGCGGCTCAAAGCGCAGCCACTCCCACCGGCTGGGCCGGCCGCATGGCCGATGTGCTCGGAGCCAGCTACAACTCTGGCGCTTCCATCCCCATGATTACTTCGGTGGCCGGGGACACGTTGTTCTGCAACGGCATTTCCACCACGCCGGTTTCCGTGTCGCCGGGCAACCTTGGCGAAGCCAGTTGCTCTGAAGGCTCGGAGTGCAACGCGCGCCAACTGACCGCGCAGGCGCTGCTCACTCTCGATACAGGCATCTCGCTGGTGCAGGCCGACGACTCCATTACGACCAACGCCTATGCGTACGCCAAGACGCTGGCGGACGCGGTCCAGTCCATTACTCCGCTGAAAACGGTCTTCCCGGCGAATAACGGGCTGGCCGCGCAGCTACAGCAGATTGCCCAGATCATCCAGGTGCGCTCGGCGCTCAACGTGCAGCGCCAGATCTTTTTTGCCGGCATCGGCAACTTTGATACGCACGCCGATCAGCTAGGGCTGCAAAGCTCGTTGCTGGCGGAGATTTCACCGGCGCTCGCGGCTTTTTATAACGCCACCGTGGAGTTGAATGTGGCCAGCGAAGTAACCACGTTTACCATGTCGGACTTCAGCCGCACCTTCCAGCCGAACTCGAATAACGGCAGCGATCATGCGTGGGGATCGCACCATATCGTGATGGGCGGCGCGGTCAAAGGCGGAAAAGTCTATGGGACCTATCCGACATTGGCGCTGGGCGGCCCGGACGATTCCGATTCGAACGGCCGCTGGGTTCCCTCGACGGCCAGCTCGCAGTATGCGGCCACCCTTGCGCAGTGGTTTGGCGTAAGCGTCGGGGAACTGCCTACGGTGTTGCCGTCCATCGGTAATTTCAGCAGCAATAATCTCGGATTCGTCTAGAGCCGGCTTTGCCTCCTGCCGCTCAATCAGGCCCAGAGCCCCTGCTGCGGATTTACACTTTTCTGCATGGACAACGAGCGCATTCGCGAGATTTGCGTCAAGCTGCCGCACGTTTCAGAGACACTCAACTGGGGCCATCACCTCGTGTACTGGGTGGGCGATCGCGACATTGGCGGAAAGATGTTTGCCATGACCGATCTCGATGGCACGGGGACCGGCGTGTTGTGGTTCCATTGCGGGGCGGAGCGGTTCCACGAGCTGCTGGAGCGCGAAGGCATCATCGCATCGCCCTACCTGGCCAAGGCTCACTGGGTAACCGTGGAACGATGGAGTGCGCTGCGGCCGCGCGAGATCGAAGACGAGTTGAGCCGGGCGCACGCGTTGATCTACGAAAAGCTGCCCAAGCGGACCAGGGCCGTGCTGGCACTGCCGGAAAAAGAGCGCGCCCAGGCGATTCGCGAACGTAAGAAGAAGGTGGCGGCACGGGCGAAGGCCAAGAAGCGTTGAGGCCTGGGCCAGGCACTGCAAGGCACGGGAACTTTTCTCGTCCCGTCCTCGTAAAATATTTCTGTAAATACTCGACGCAGGCTTTCGTTCGCAAGGAAGTACGACAATGGTCAAATTTCTTCTCTTTTGCATTCTTCTTATTCTTTGCTGGCCCTTGGCGCTCGTCGCCCTGGTGCTCTACCCGTTTGTCTGGCTGGTGCTTTTGCCGTTCCGCGTGGTGGGCATCGCCGTGGGCGGCGTGCTGGAGCTGGTGAAATCCATCATCCTGCTGCCGGCGCGCGTGCTGCGGGCGGTGTGAAGGCTGCCGGCAGTGGCGCGATTTGGCTCCGTCGCGAAAGGGCACGACTTCAGTCGTGCCGCGAACGCCGATAAAAAAGCGCGGGCTTTAGCCCCTGAGGTGCGATTTTTTCAAACTGCGCCACCGCCGGGCTGCGAGGCTTCTCGACATTCCTTCCAACAATGCTTTAGCGTGGGCCTATGGCGTTCGATCTGAATCTCGACGGCAAAGTCGCGCTCGTCACCGGCGGGTCGCGCGGCATTGGCGCGGAGACGGTGCGTCTGCTGCGCGAGGCCGGGGCGCGGGTGGCCTTCAGCTATCGCAAGGCGCGGGCTGAGGCCGATGCACTCGTAGCCGAGTGCGGCGGGACAGGCGATCGTGACTGCGTGGCCATCGAGCAGGAACTGAGCTCGCCTGCTGACGGGCGGAAGCTTGTCGAAAGCGCCGTAGCCGCGATGGGCCGGCTGGATATTCTGGTCGCCAATCATGGCGTATGGGAGGCAGAGGATGTGCCCGTCACGCAAATGGACGACGCGCAGTGGCGACACACGCTGGCCGTGAATCTGGACGCCGTCTTTGGACTGGTGCAGGCCGCCGTGGCGCACATGGGCAACAACCCTCTGCATGAGTGCGGCGCGCGCGGACATATTGTTCTCATCAGCTCCACGGCGGGGCAGCGCGGCGAGGCGTACCATGTCGACTACGCCGTGACGAAAGGCGCTTTGATCAGTCTTACCAAGAGCCTGTCGACCGAGCTCGCGCCCAAAGGCATTCGCGTGAACTGTGTGGCGCCGGGATGGGTGGCGACCGACATGTCGAAAGCCACTCTGGCCGATCCGGCGACAGGGCCGAAAATCGCAGCGACGATTCCCGTGGGGCGCGTGGCGACCCCGCGCGAGATTGCCGGCCCGATTGTTTTTCTTTGCACGCCGCTGGCCGGATTTATTTCGGGCGAAGTGCTGAACGTGAACGGTGGAGCAGTGCTGGTGGGGTGAACGGCAGTGGTCAGTTGTCAGTGTTCAGTGGTCAGTTTGGCTCGCGAATCTTCGCGGCTTTTTCTGATCACTGACCACTGAGCACTGATCACTCTTTCGAGGGGGACGATGAAACTCGGGAAAATGGCAACGATGGCGTTGGCCGCAATGGCGCTGATGACGCCCGCGACAGTGACGCGCGCGCAAACCACCGACGACGCGGCGCAGAAAAACGCGCGGCAGGCACGCGAGGCGCTGGACGCCATGGTCAAGGCGCTGGGCGGGCAGGCGTGGCTCGACATGAAAAACCAGATGCGGCAGGGGCACATTGCCGCGTTTTTCCAGGGGAATCCCGATCCGGGGACAGAGGACACCTATGAATTCCACCAGTGGCCCGATCACGACCGCATTGAGATCACCAAGCATCGCGACGTGGTGGAGTTTTTTGTGGGCCGGCAGGGCTGGGAGGTAACCTACCGCGGCAAAAAACCGCAAGACAAGGACATTGTGGACGACTTCCTGCGGCGGCGCGACCACTCGATTGAGATGGCGATGAAAGTGTGGATGAAGGATCCGAATACCATCCTGGTATACGAGGGCCAGCACACGGCCGAACGGCACCTGGCGGAGCAGGTAACGCTGATTTCGGCGCAGAATGAGTCCATCACGATTCTGATCGACCTGCAGTCTCACCTGCCGTTGCAGCGCATCTTTGAGTGGCGCGATCCGCTGTACCACGACAAGAATACTGAGACCGAGGAGTATGACGATTACCACGTCATCGACGGCTTCGCTACCCCGTTCACCATTACGCGCAGCAAGAATGGCGACACCGTCCGCCAGTACTACCTGACCAAAATCATCTATAACCAGAACCTGCCCGCGGATTTCTGGGATCCCGACGCCGAGGCACGCAAGGTGAAGAAGTAGCGGATATGAGGCACTTTTCGTTACGTCGATGGCGACGGCCATGAGCGGCTTTTATGCCTTCCCGAATGACTTTCTGCCCGGCGTCCCACTCGGCGATCACTATCCTGCTTTACTGGCCGGACTTCGCCAGAATGCCATTCCCGCCCACCGCCCAACGCAATTTGCCGTCGGCGGTCACGAAGATCGAATTGAGCGGCGCTCTGTTGCCGTCGTTGCGGGTAGTCCAACTGGCGCCCCCATCGTCTGACTCTGCAATCGTACCGTTCTCGCCCACAGCCCACAGCCGCTTGCAGTCACTCGTTCCGAGAACAGAATTGAATTCCGGGACGTTGTCGATCTTGCGCCAAGTCCATGTCGCGCCGCCGTCACTTGACTGCACAATCGTGCCGAACCAGCCGCCTACCGATACTTGCTTGCCGTCGCAAGTTCCATAGACGGAGCGGAAGGTGGTTTGATTTTCCTCCTGGCGAGCCTTCCAGCTCGCACCGCCATCGTCCGACTCCAGAATCGTTCCCCAGCCGCCGGCTATCCAGAGCCGCTTGCCATCGCTGGTCCCAGAGATCGAGCGCAGGTCTCTCCTGGTGCCCACCTTGCGCCAAGTCCAGTTTTCACCTCCGTCATCCGACTCCACAAGCGCACCCCAACTGCCGACAGCCCACAGATGTTTGCCATCGCTGGTTCCAAAAATCGAGAAGAGGGCGCTGGTTGTGTCGCTCTTGCGCGCGACCCAGGTTAAGCTCCCGTCGTCTGACTCCAGAACGGTGCCTTGATCGCCAACAACCCAAAGACGCCGGCCGTCGCCGGCTCCAAAGATCGAATAGAGAGTGGCATTTGTTCCGCTGGGACGCGCTTCCCAGTTTGCGCCCAGATCGTCCGATGCAATGATCGTTCCGTTCTCGCCAACCGCCCAAAGATACCTGCCGTCACTCGTTCCGCTGATCGAAAAGAGCCATCCAGCTCCTTTGATGAAGTGTGCCGTCCACGTGTTGCGGGTCTCGAAGAAGGCAAACAACGCGACCAGCACGATCGCAATGCCGAGGATGACGAACATCGGCACGCGCGAATTTCGAGTTTTCGTCGCTGGAGGCGCGGCAACGTTGGAACGGTATTGGGATGGCGCTTGCTGCGGACTGAGCGGCGAAGGGTCCGTTCCCCATGCGGACGCATGGCTATAACCAGAATTGAGAATCTTCGCAGGGGCATATACGCCTGCTGTGTTAACCGTCTTCGTCGACGAACCACCTGCCGGTTCCGGACCAATTTCGGGCACGATCGCCGAACTGGCCGTCTCCATTTCGCCAAGGGCGGCTTCAATTGGGTGCGGAGCGCGCGAGACGTCTGCGGCCTCAGGAGATGGCGCCATCGTTTGCCGCGGCGGCTTTCGAACCTGCGCCTCTTCCTCTGCGGCCCGGTGCGACCTTGGCTCCGCCTCGCGTGGTTGCATTCGGTCTAGCAGCAATTTAACCGTGCCGGCGAGATTCTTAAGGTGCGCTTCGAATGGCGGCGTCAGGGCGTCGAGCCAGTGCACGTTCCCGATGAAATACTCGAGCGCCCGGCCGGGCATCACGTTCTCGATGCGCAGAGGCAGGATGGCCACGCCACGATTAACGGCCCGTTCCACTTCTCTGCGAATCTGCGGCGAGGCATTGGCGTCGGCTGTGAAGATGAGCACCATGACACGGGCCTGTTCGATGGCCTCAATGATGCACTCGCTCCATTCCATGCCGGGGACCACGTCCCGGGGAGCGATCCAGCACCTTATTCCGCTGGATTCCAACGTGGCGCAAACCGCGTCTCCGGTGGCCTTGTTTTTCGCGGAATAGCTGATGAAGACGTCATGAGCCATGCGTCCGTCCAATCAATTTAGATTGAGGGATTAGCTATCGCTACTATAACCCAGCGGACCCGATGGGCAGTGAATCGTGAATGCGCCAGCACTCGCGCCAGGCCGAGGCTCCCGAAAAGCGATGCGCGCGTTTATTTATAATCCCAACGAGCACTAAACAGCCCAAAGAACCGTTCCCTAGGAGCCGCCGCATGACGTTCAACATCCAGGAGATCATGGATTTCCTGCCCCACCGCTACCCCTTTCTCCTGATCGACCGCATCGTTGAATTCGAGCGCGCCAAGCGCGTGGTCGCCATCAAGAACGTGACCATGAACGAGCAGTTTTTCCAGGGCCACTTTCCCGGCGCGCCGCTCATGCCCGGCGTACTGATTGTTGAAGCCATGGCGCAGGCCGGCGCAGTGCTGATGCTTTCGGAGATGGAGGACCGGCACTCGAAGCTGGCGGTCTTCACCGGCATCGACGGAGCCAAGTTCCGCCGCTCGGTGACGCCGGGCGATCAACTTCGCATTGAAGTGGACGTGGTCAGCTTCCGCGCGCGTTTCGGCAAGATGGCAGGCAAAGCATACGTTGATGGCAAGCTGGCCTGCGAGGCTACGCTCACCTGCATGATTGTGCCGCGCGCACAGGAATCGAAACCGGCAGCGGATTCTTCCGAGGCAGCCGCCCCATCGGAGACAGCGTGAGCATCCATCCCAGCGCGGTGATCGCGGAAGGCGCGCGGATTCCAGCATCGTGCACGATTGGGCCCTATTGCACCATTGGGCCTGAAGTGGAGCTTGGCGAGGAGTGCAATCTCATCTCGCATGTTGTGATCGACGGTCGCACGCGCATCGGGGCGCGCAACACGTTCTATCCGTTTTGCTCCATCGGCGTGTCGCCGCAAGATCTCAAATACAGGGGCGAGCCGACCGAGACCATCATCGGCGACGATAACGTGATTCGCGAGAGCGTCACCATCAGCCGCGGCACGGTGGGCGGCGGCGGCGTAACCAGCCTGGGCTCCGGTTGCCTGCTGATGACCTGCGTGCACATTGGCCACGACAGCCACGTGGGCAGCCGCTGCATCCTGGCGAACGCCGCCACGCTGGCCGGCCACGTGATTATTGAAGACGATGTAACACTGGGCGCCTTTTGCCCGGTGCACCAACACTGCGTGGTGGGCTCGCATGCGTTCGTCGGCGGCGGAACTATCGTGACACAGGATGTGCTGCCGTTCTCGAAGACCTCTGCGCGGCGCGAAAACAAGGCATTCGGCGTCAACGCCATGGGACTGGAACGTCGCGGGTTCACGCCGGAGCGGATCAAGTTGCTGCAAAAGGCCTTCCGCCTGCTGCTCGTGTCCAAGCTGAACACCACGCAGGCCCTCGAAAAGATACGCACGCTGGAAGGCGACGACGTGGCCCTGCTGGTTAAGTTCATCGAGCGCAGCGAGCGCGGAGTGATCAAGTAACAATGAAACTTGGCCTCATCGCCGGCAACGGCCGCTTCCCATTCCTGCTGCTGGATGCGGCGCGGGCCCAGGGGCGCACTGTCGTCGTCGCGGCCATCCGGGAAGAGACCGATCCGGAGATCGATCGCCGCGCCGAGGCGGACGCGGAAGTCACCGTGCACTGGCTCTCGCTGGGCGAGCTTTCGCGGCTCATCGAAACCTTCCAAAAGGCCGGTGTCACCAAAGCCGTGATGGCGGGCCAGGTGAAGCATAAACAAATCTTCAGCAGCATCCGGCCCGACTGGCGCCTCGCCAAGCTGCTGCTCAATTTGCGCACACGCTCGACCGATGTTCTGCTGGGCGCGGTGGCCAAGGTGCTCGGCGATGAGGGCATCGAATTGATCAGCTCAACCACGTTTCTGGAACCGCTGCTGGCCACCGAAGGCGTGCTCACCGAGCGCGCGCCCGATGAGGAGGAGCGCAAAAACATTGCTTACGGCCTGGGCGTGGCTGGGTCTCTGGCCGGGTTCGACATCGGGCAGACGGTGGTGGTAGCAGCGCAGGCCTGCGTCGCTGTGGAAGCCATGGAGGGCACAGACGCGACCATCGAGCGCGCCGGGCGGCTGATGGCAACCCTCGAAGCCGAAGCCTCGATTCTCGAACGCCGGCTCACTGTCGTCAAAGTCGCTAAACCCAATCAAGACATGCGTTTCGACGTGCCGGTAATCGGCCAATCGACGGTGGAAACGATGATCCGCGCTGGGGCAAGCTGCCTTTCGATCGAATCCGGGCGCACCCTGCTATTCGACCGCGAAGCCCTGTTGGCGCGAGCCAGCGACGCGGGCGTGACAATTGTGGCCGCGCCGCGGTGATATTGTGGACGATGCAGGGTCGTTCGTGGACCGCGAACCATGGGCGGTGGTCAGCGAGGTTGTGAAATAGTAAACGCTAGAGCCTGATCCCAGTTCCTTAGTCCCTGGTCCCAGTCCCTTAGTCCCTGGTCCCTAGGTCCCTAGTCCC
>Ga0302319_10020780_pt1 | contig 11848 bp, 11 predicted proteins | sample Bog_T0_2_FD_203319 | JGI IMG/M metagenome (GOLD analysis project Ga0302319, IMG submission 203319) | Peat permafrost microbial communities from Stordalen Mire near Abisko, Sweden - Bog_T0_2 | ecosystem: Environmental > Terrestrial > Soil > Wetlands > Peat | place: Sweden: Abisko, Stordalen Mire...
TCCTGAACGCTTTGAAACAGGCCAAGCGACTGGACGTTGATCTGCTGCGCGCCCTGCTCGATAAAGCTGCCGCCGCCATTTGTATTGTTGTTGGCGATCTGCTGTTCGACCTGGCCGATGGACAGTCCATAAGCGACGAGCTTTTCGGGGTCCAGCTTGATCTGATATTCCTTGGTCGGTCCCCCGAAGCTCGAAACATCCACCACGCCTTTGACACCCTTGAACGATTTCTCGAGCACCCAATCCTCGAGCGACTTTTTCTCCATCACGTCGAAGGAAGGATTGCCGCTTTCCAGCGTGTACCAGTAGATCTGCCCGACCGGGCTCCAGTCGGTTCCCATCTGCGGAACGAGATTGGCAGGCAAGTTGACCTGGCTCAGGCGCTCGAGCGTGTGCTCGCGATTCATGTCGCTGTTCGAGTCGTCGTCGAAAACGAGCATGAGACTGGAGATGCCTGCAAGGGTTGTGGAGCGCAGGTGGACGAGGTGGGGCATGCCGGCCATCTGAATTTCGACAGGAACGGTAACCTGGCGCTCAATCTCCTCAGCGCTGCGGCCTGGCCATTGCGTAATGATCTGCACGTAATTGTTGGCTACGTCGGGATAGGCTTCAATCGGCAATCCGCGGAATGCGATCACACCCCAGGCAAACAGCACGACCGAGGCGGCCAGCATCATGGCCCGATTTTTAAGTGCGAAATCAATCAGACCTCGGATCATTGGTTCTCCAGGGTTGTCTCGAGTTGAAGAACGTTTGAGACGACCTGCTGCCCGCTCTGAATGCCGGAAAGGATGGCCTGCTTGCCGTTGACGATCTCGCCCGTCTTTACCTCAACACGGCGGAATTTGCTGCCTGGAGCGGGCACGAAGACCCAGTCGCGATCGTGAAGATGCAGCACGGCGGGCGCGGGAACCTGGGTAAACTTCTGTTCCTGCCTGCTCGCAAGCGTCGCGGTGACAAACATGCCCACCTTGAAAATTCCGGGGTTGGGAACTTCAATGCGCACCTTGGCGGTGCGGATGGCTGGATCGAGCACGGGACCAATGTCGGATACATGCCCGATGAAGACCTTGTCTGGATAAGCGCTCAGCTTGATCTTGGCTTCCTGACCGCGAGCGATCTTGGGGATGTCGTTCTCGAAGACATCGCAGATGACCCATACGGTAGAGAGATCGGCGATGGTGAAGGCGGTTGCAGAGCCAGAGAAGGTGACTCCGGCGGCCGCGGCCTGGGTAACGTTCTGCTGGATGATGACGCCCGAGATTGGCGCATAGACAGGGACGATCGCCGAAGGATGTTCCTTATCCACACCAAGAGTCTCGAGCGTTTCTTCCGCGGCCTTGAGGTCAGACTCTGCGTCTTTCTCGGCTGTTTCAGCCTGCTCCAGCATCGCCTTCGAGGTTGCGCCGTGGGTGTAGAGATCCTGTGAGCGCTGGTACTGGAGGTTGCTCATCCGCTCGTCGTTCACGGCTTTCCTGTACGTATCGAAGGCCGCAGCGCTGTCAGAGCTTTGCACCTTGAGCAGGAGCTGGCCTTTCTTGACGTAGTCGTCGAGACGCGCCTTGATGTCGACAACGCGGCCGTTGGCAAGCGAGATGACCGGGATCTCTTTGGAGATGTCGGGATTGACGGTGCCGTTCACTTTGAGCTCCGCGTGCGCCGTGTAGGGCTCGGCGGCGACGAGTGGATACTGCTCAGGTCTGTCGACGGAGAACTCTGCCATATCGCCCGTGGTGACGACCTGGGGCTGAGGCGTGGCGGCATCGCCTTTTTCTTCCTTCTTGCAGCCGCCCAGAATCAGGCCGGCCGTGAGCAGAAGAGCAGGCGTAAAAAAGATAATGGAATGAAATCTTCTAAGCCGCATCATGGAATCACCTCGCGCCCGACTGCAAGATTGAGTTGCCCAGCCGCCGTCAAATAAGCACCCACGAGCTGCAGGTAGGCAAGCTGCAGTTGGCGGTAACTGCTTTGAGCATTGAGAAAGTCCATCAGGGTTGCCCCGCCGTGTTCATACGCGTAGGTCACGGTGTCGCGCACCCGCGTCGATTGGTCAAGGTACTTGGCCTTGTACGGCTTGAGCAGGACGATGTTGCTGTTGACCACCTCATAGGCGGAGTCCACATCACTGAAAACCTGGGCACGAGCCGCCTCAGTGAGTTGCTGGCTGCGATCGATGTCGACGAGGGTTCTTTGCTTCTCACCCTGATTCTTGTCGAATATGCGCAGCGGAATCTGCACGCTGAGTCCGAGCGTGTTGTAGTCGTTTGGATTGTTGAACGAAGGGTTGTAGGTCCACCATCCGGCGAAGGTAGGGTCGGTGGATCCGTTTGCAATCGCGAGCTTGTGATTTGTCCTTGACTGCTCAATGGTCTGCAGCGCGGCTTGCAGGTCGGGCCGGGTGGCAAGAGCCATCGATCGGAAGTCTTCAAGACCCTTCAGATCCTCAGAGAAGTCAAACGGGCCGTCCACATCGAATTGGTCGAGAGGAGTGCGTTCGTCGAGAAGCTGCTCAAGTTGAATTTTCTCGGTGCGAAGGCTGACAATCGCCGTCTGAAGCTCGGATTCATACTGGACGCGCTGCAATTCGATGCGGTCGAGATCGACCTGCGCCAGATCGCCATCTTTGTATCGGGTATGGCTGATGTCGATAATCTTGTCGTAGTAGTCGAGGTCGGCCTGAGCAAGCTTGAGCACCGCCTTGGCCTCGAGCACCTGAACGAAGGCAGAACGCAGGTCGAACATCATGTTGCGTTCAAGATCCTGGTGCATGTCCTCGGTGATGCGCGTTCCCTCTTTGGCGCTTTCCAGGCGCAACTCGCGCTTGCGCTCGCGCTCGTGCAGATAGTTGAGGTTGTTTTGAATTTGCGTGCCCCTGAGCGGCTGCCAGACCCCATCATGGGGCGCCAACTGGGTGCCGTCGGTGGAAAGCGTGTATTGCGGATTCGGCCGCAGGTATGCTGTCACCTCTGCCGCGCGCATCTCGTCGATGCTGAGAGAGTCAGCCTTGAGGGCCGGATTGGCAACCTCGAACTTCGCTTTCACCTGGTCCCAGGTGAGCGCCTGCTGCGCACCTGCTGGCAAGAGAGAGACCAGCAGAAGAGCCACGGCGCCAGGGCCGCGTACTGTTCTATGCAGGAACTTCAGCTTTTGCACTCGATGTCTCCGGCTGTACTTCCGAACAAGTGGGAAGAGCCCATGTTCACGTCAATTGCTGTAGGTATGTAGGCAGAGTCATGCGCAACCGGCCCAAACAGTTGTGAAGATTTCGGTTGTTTCGGTAATCCTAACCCAGCCCTGACCCCAGATGAGGCTATCTTTTGGACAAAACTGCACTATTCCTTACGGTTGGCATACAAACTCATTATGCCCTCTAAATAGAATCCATATACATTGCTTATCTGAATCGGAATCGAACGATTTGGTCGGACCGCGAGTTGTTGATTGTCGATTCGTGACGGATCATTACAGGTGACTATGTTTGCAGCGCTATTCACGGGAACAAAGAGATCGGTCCTGGTGAGAGCCGGAGTGCTGATTTCGGTAATCGCCGTGGTCGATCGCCTGGTGATCGCGGAGATCCCGCTCGGATTCATGTACCTGGTCCCGATGCTGATGGTGGGGAGCGTGGGAGGACGGGCTTCGATTGCCGCGACGGCTACCGTGTGCACCGTGCTGGCAGAACTGTTCAGTGACCTGGCGTGGAATCTGCGCACGGGGCTCTCCAGAGATGTGCTGTATATGGCGGCCTTCCTGGGGGCAGGTCTCTTCATCCGTGAGGTGAACAAGAGTCGAAGGGTGGCTCTCGAGAATCTGCACGCGATTGAAGCGGAGCGCGATGCACGCCGGGAGGCCGAGCAGCAGTTGAAGATCCTGATCGAGAGCAGCCCCCTGGCGATTGTGACGGCGGACGCGCAGGGGAGGGTGTTGATGGCCAACGAGGCCACGCAGCGAATGCTGGGCGTTCCATTGGGCGACCTTGCGGGAAGGAGCATTTACAGGTATCTGCCTGCGCTCACAAACATCTCGATGCATGATTCGGCGCAGAAGCACTTGTGTGCGGTTATGCAGGCGCGCGGGCAGCGGGAGGATGGCGAGGCCTTTCTGGCCGACATCTGCTTCTCCACCTACCAGACCAGCGCGGGTACGCGGCTGGCGGCCATGGTTCTGGATGGATCGGACGATCTGCGCGCGCACGAGGAGTCGGGGCTTCACCAGTTGCTCGAAGGCTCGCGCATTGCGGTGGGAGCGCTGAGCCACGAGATTCGCAATATCTGCAGCGCGATCGGCGCGGTGCATCAGAATCTGAAGCGGAGCCATGCGCTGGAAGCGAGCAAGGACTTTGAAGCGTTAGGCAGCCTGGTGGGGACGCTTGAGAGCATTGCCAACCTGAAGCTCGGGCGGAGCACAAGCGACGCGGGCGAAGTGGATCTGAGCGTATTGCTGGATGAGCTGAAGATCGTGGTGACGCCTCAGTTGGACGAAGCGGAGATTGAGGCGGATTGGAATGTGGAGGCCGGGCTTCCACTGGTTTGGGCCAGCCGTTCAAGCCTGATGCAGGTTTTCCTCAACATTGTGGCCAACAGCGTGAGAGCGCTCTCAACAAAAACTGTCCGGTCTTTGTCGATAGTCGCGCGATGCGGGGGAGAACAGGTGACTGTTGAGGTGATGGACAGTGGCGGCGGCGTGGCCCATCCCGAAAGCCTGTTTCGTCCATTCCAGGCAGGCGCCGAGGCAACAGGGCTCGGGCTTTATCTGTCGCGGGCGTTCATGCGGTCGTTCGGAGGGGAGCTCCGCTACAGGGAAATCGATGGGGGCGCGTGCTTTATTGCTGAGCTTACGCAGGCGAACGCCGCCAGTCAGGAATTGGAATGGACGAAATCCGCATACTGATTGTCGACGACCACAGCCTGTTTCGCCAGAGCCTGGGCCGGTTTCTGGCGACTGCGCCGGGCTTTCGCGTCGTGGGCCAGTGCGGCAGCAAGGCGGAAGCCGCGCGGGCTTTTGAGAGTACTCAAGCGGACGTGGTGCTGCTGGACTTCGATCTGGGCGATGGGGAGGGCGTTGACCTGATTGCCGATTTGAAGAGGCATCAGGAATCGGCGAAGGTGCTGATGGTGACCGCGGGCATGCCCGACGCCTCCGCGGTAAGTGTGATGAAGGCAGGGGCTTCGGGAATCTTCCTCAAGCACGGAACTCTTGATGAACTGCAGATAGCGGTCGAGCGCGTTGCCGCCGGCGACATCTGGCTTGACTCGGACCAAGTCAGGGACATCGTTTCGTCGAGCCTTGCCCGCACAAGGGCACCGGATATCGCGCGAACCCTCACCATCAGGCAAAGTGAAGTGATGCGGGGCATTCTGGATGGGCTGAGTAACAAAGAAATTGCCGTGGCGATCAACGCGTCTGAGAGCTCAGTGAAGGCGGTGATTCAGGAACTGTTTCGCAAGGCGGGCGTGCGCACGCGCAGCCAACTGGTCAGGATTGCGATCGAGAAGCACTCATCGGACTGGCTGCAGCCGGAGACAGCCGAGACAATCGCCCGCAACTGACAGACAATCGGGAGGGAGCAGGAGGATTCAACCGCCTGAACGAAAGCGAATCTACGAGGCCTTCAGTCCCAGGCCCTTTCCCCATTCCAGGAATCAGGCGAATTACACTGTAGTCCTTAGACTTCATCCGGCACAATGATGAAGAACAGCGCGACAAAAGACCTATATAGGAGAATTGGATGAGGCTCAGGGGGATTGTGTCTTTACTGCTCGCCGTGGCTGCAGCCGCGCTTTCCGCGCAGAATGCACCGCCAAAGTTTTGGCAGTACCACCAGGTTCCCGACAAGGATGGGATCTATTACGTTGGGCCCGAGGTGACCGAGCCGAAGCTTGTAAAGACGGTCTATGCCCTGTATCCCTCCGGAGTACCGGCGAAACAAATTGAAGGCATGACTGTGCTGGCCATGGTCATCGATGCCAAGGGAAAGCCAATTCACATCGAATTGCTCCACCCGCATGGGCAATACTTCGACCAGGGAGCCATTGAAGCGGTCAAGCAATCGGCCTTTGAACCAGGGATGCGGGATGGGAAGCCGGTGCCGGTGTGGATCGATGTGCGCGTGGTGTATTACGCGGACCGCAGCAAGACGACACCGCAGGTGGTAATCGCGGAAAAAGATCTGCCTGTTCCGGATGACTCGATGTTCCTGGACAAGCATGGAAATCTGAAGTCGTTTACACCGCCGGTGCTCATCCACACGGTCGATGCGGATTATGTGAACCCATTTGTGAAGCACCCGCTGGTTGAAGTGGCGAAGGTGACCATGGTGGTCGGAGTGAACGGCGATCCCAAAGAAGTTCGCGTGATGCGGGGGCTGGGGTTCGGTACCGACGAGAAGGCAAAGGCCGCGGTGGAACACTATCACTTCATTCCTGCAACCAAGCACGGCGTGCCCATCGAAGCGCGCGCCGATGTGACGGTCCCGTTCGCGAGGCTATGAGCTTGGGCGCGGCTGATATGCGGCGAGCGCAGGACTTCGCCCGGTTCCCAGTTGAGATTTCCTCAGCTCTCAGTTCGGCTGGGCCTCCTCGCTCGCGTATTCCTGAGTTCCCGTGGGCAGGGTCGACGGCTGATGGGAATTGCCAACCTGATTCTGCTGAGCGATACTTTTAGTTGGGCGGGAGTAGTTCAGTGGCAGAACGTCAGCTTCCCAAGCTGAATGTCGCCGGTTCGATCCCGGTCTCCCGCTCCATGCAATCAATCGCCTGGAAACCCCGCCAAGAATCCGCGCCTCTCTTTGCTCAACACATCTTCAGTCCTCCATCGGCCCGCTGAATGAGAGCGCGCTTTCGCTGCGACACTCCGCCCCGCTGTCTCTTCTCAGGCTGCGGGTGGCACGATTGCATGGCCTGCCCGTCCACCTTTCAAAACTTCCAAATATCTGCTTGTAAGTCGAAATCGCTCTAACATCTGGCGAGAATCGCCTATGTCTCGGTACCGATGGAGTTTGCTAGCTTTCGCGTGAGAAAAGCATCGCTAGTTTTGATTTGTGTATTGAATTGATCAGCATGCCTTGCATTCAAAGAGTATGACTCACATTCAGTTAGATTCAGCGATAGAGCAGCGAGGCGGAAACATTGCACCTCTGATACATATCGGCGTGGTGTCAGATTCACCGATGCGGCTTGCGGGGTTAGTCAGTGTCTTCGACGAACCTCTGCTAATTGGCGAATACCTCCTGACTCCTGTTGTCTGCAGCAAGGAGGAATTGCTCGCGGGCGCTAAGTTGAGCTATCTCATTCTGGACGTGGATGAGCCTGGAGGTCTTGCGCGAGCCATTCATGCAATTCTCCTTGTCTGTCCTGGACTTCGGATGATGGTCTTCGGGCCGCAAGGAAATTATGAACTGGCCTTGCAGGCAATCTCGGCCGGAGCCAGGGGCTACCTGGATGTGACTTCTGAGATCGAAAGGGTGCGGCAGGCGCTCGATGTAGTCGTTGGCGGTCATATCTGGGGAACGCATACGCTGCTCTCTAAAATTGCCGGCCAGCTTCTGAAGATCGGTGACTCAGGCCTCCCAGTTGCCTCACCGCAGTTTACCGCCCGCGAAAAGCAGGTGGCGGAACTGATTGTGGCGGCCCGGTCAAATATTGAGGTCGCCCGCATGCTGGGTATTGGAACGCAGACCGTCACAGCCCACGTAGGCCGGATGATGCGCAAAACCGGCACCGTGAACCGCATCGAACTGGCATCATTCATGCGGAAGGATGAACATATAGCTTCAGAAATCGGGTTGCAGGGCACGCCATCGGAAGTGCATGCGATGGAATGAAATGGGATTGTGCAACCGCAAGATGCGATCATTCATCCGTTCCCTTATGCCCGCGAGTTATTCGTTCTATATCCAGAAACATCACTAAATGCGCTGTGTCGGCTCGGTAGTTTTAGGTGATAGCCTCTCAGTTCGTCTCCTGGATTTTGACGACGAAGGCCGTAAAGGTCATGTCGCCGGGGACAAGCATCTGATGCGGGACTCCCGCGGGCACGTGGGCGATGTCGCCGGCACGAAGCTCCATGCGCTTCCCTCCCTCGACGGCGGTGCCGCGAATCTCACCCGGACCAACGATGTGAGCGCCGACGACAGTTCCGCCGATAACGAGCGCGGCGCGACCATCGAGAACAATGAACAAGTCGGCGAACTTCTGGTGCAGCTCGGCGATGCCATCGCGGCCGCGGACCGAGAGCATGGTAGCGTGCTGCGGATACTCCTTGAGGGTCTCTGAGGCGGAGCCCTCTGAGTAAGCCGCGAGTTTGCGCAGGTAGGCGGCGCGCTCCATCAGGATCGGGCGGCTCCAGTGGTGGGCATCGGGCGGCGCTTCTTTCGAGCGCCTGGCGCGGGGCCTCGGCACATCCTTTTCCGCGGGCAGCAGTTCCTTCAGAAGCAGGCGATCGACGGGGTCCATGGGTTCCCTCCTTATTCGAGTTTCGCAAGCTCTCGCGCGCGTTTGAAGACCGACAAGAACATTGGCCGCGTGAGCTTGCCGGTGTTGGTGTTCTGCAGCGAGGGGTGGTAGCTGGCGATCAGCGTGAGACTGCCGGTCAGGGTGTATTCGACGCCGTGGCCAAAGTCGAGCCCCCTGCGCGAAGCGATCTCCCCAGCGCGAAGCAGGTGCGCAAGGAATCCATCGAAGGCGATCTTGCCCAGGCAAAGGACCACGCGCAGATTCGGCAGCAGAGCAATCTCCTCGTCGAGCCAGGGGGCGCAGTTGCGCTGCTCCTCGGGTGTGGGCTTATTGCCGGGCGGAGCGCAGTGGACGACGGCGCTGATCCACATACCCTTGAGTTTCATCCCGTCGTCGCGAGAGACGGCGTTGGGCTGCGACGCGAATCCGGCCTCGTGCAGCACGGGAAACAGGAAGTCCCCAGACCCATCGCCGGTGAACATGCGGCCCGTGCGGTTGGACCCGTGTGCGCCTGGGGCCAAGCCGAGCAGCAGGACGCCTGCCCTGGGATCGCCAAACGACGGCACGGGTCTGCCCCAGTATTCGAAGTCGGCGTAGGCGCGGCGGCGAACTCGAGCAACCTCGGCGCAATACGGCCGCAGGCGCGAGCAGCGCTCGCAGGCGACGATGCCCTGGTTGAGCATGGCGAGGGTTTCCCGTGCGGCAGACATGGAGAGATTTTAGATTGCCGGGTATTGGTCAAGCTTGAATCATCGCCATCTATACCAGTGGATGCCGGTAATGATGACGGTGGGCATGAGCGAGATGGTTATCAGATATGCGAGGGGGATCGCGACCAGGACGATAACCAGCCAATGCGCCCTCTGTAGTTTCATGCTGCTTCCCTAGCCTCTGACTGCAATAATCCCACCAATTCCGCGACGGACTCAACGCGATTTGAGATGCCAGCCTCCATTTAGTGGCACAGAGAGGGCCGATGCGGTTGCGCCGCCGCGGGCCGGTTCGATTAGAATTGCTGCGCCAAAGAAAACGCTTTCGTGCCGAATGGAACCAATCCATCGCACGAGCGTGGGCGGCAGGAATTGAGCTTTCTAAAGGATGGAGCAAAATGAAGGTTAAGCTTCGCGCACTTGCGGTGATGAGTTTTGCCGGGCTGATGAGCCTTGCCGGGACGGTATTGATGACAACTGAAAGCTTTGCACAGGACGCGGTGGAGATCGGAGGCCAGAAGGTGGTGACGCTGACGCGCGCGGCCAAGAGCACCACGACGCCTGAGTTCACAAGCATCACGCTGGCGCCGGGCCGCGGCATGGAAGTGATCCAGATAACGGCCAACTTCCCCGGCAAGGGGAGTGTGGACGTGCTGGCGTCGCCCGATCTGGCCGGCGCCAAGAAGATGCTCGATGTCGACGACGACGACTTTGGCGACCTCGGCTACCGGCTGGGCTCGGCGTTCCTGGTTCCCTACCCCAACCGCGTTCGCGGCAAGCTCTCTGCCGACGGCAAGATGCTGACCACGGAGTGGAACGGCCACTCGATCACGCTGCCGGCGAACAACGTCGGCAAGCTGCCCACGGCGGAGCGCCACGCCTTGCACGGGCTGATTCTCAAGGCGAAGACCGACGACGTCGCAGTGAAGAAGATTCCCGGAGGCGAAGAGGTGACGGGCGTGATCCACGCGGGCAACTTCGGCGGATACTGGCTATCAAGAACAGACCTGCTGGTAACGATTTCGCTGACGGCCGAGGCTGTGGATGCAACCATCGTGGCCAAGAATGTCGGCAGCGAGGACGAGCCGATTGCGATTGCGTGGCATCCCTACTTCAACCTGCCTTCAGGCGACCGGACGCAGGCGCGGGTGCATATTCCGGCCAATACGACAGCAGAGGTCGACGGCTACGACAATGTCTTCCCGACGGGGAAGATCCTCAAGGTCGACGGAACGCGCTACGATCTGCGCGCGCCTGAGGGCAAGGCGCTCGGCACGGAGTTCTTTGACGACAACTGGAACCACCTGAACTGGGTGGATGGGGCGGTGACGGTGAAGGTGATCGATCCGGCTGCCCATTATGGGGTCGACATCATCGGCCTCTCGCCGGAGATCAAGGCTCTCCAGATGTATGCGCCGCCCACCCAGAAGTTTGTGGCCATCGAGCACCAGTACAACTTCGGCGACCCCTTCGGCAAGGAGTGGGGCAAGACGGACACTGGCATGGTCACGCTGAAGCCGGGCGCAACCACCAAGTGGCACGTCCGCCTGCACGTGTTTGTGCCGTAGAAACAGGGTTCAGGGGTCAGGGGTCAGACTGAAGGCCGGGGCTTGTGCCTCGGCCTGCTTTGCATTTGGGCGTCAATTCACAAACGTCAGCTCGACGCGCCGGGAGCGCAGGAAATACGGTATCCAGATCGCAGAGCTGATCACTGCCCCGATCAGGTTCAGGGTATCTTTCGCGTGGCTCAAATTCGGGTAGAGCGCTACAAGTGAGAGGTGGTTGATTAGGAGGTAGGCCACCTGAGTCGCTATATAGAGAATCATGAGTGAGGGAAAGCTCTTGCGCTTTCGGTAGAACAGGTAGTTCAACGCAATAAGCAAAAGCAGAAAGACCGATCCCAATGTTGCCTCAAAAGCAATCAGGGCCATATTTGCGGGGTGTGCAGAAAGATAGGTATCGTGCTTGCCGCTCGTAATGTATGGAAAATGAACCATCAGAAGTGATCGTAGGAAGAACAAGGGAGCAGTTGCCAAACGGATCGAAACCAAAATCAGCCAGCCGCCGATTCCAGTGAGGCCCCGGTCGGCAGAGTCGCCGACGGCGGAGAAAAGCGCGGCTGGGGTTTGCTGCTCGGAGCTGGCCGGAGCCGGCGGCGGTTCAGACGTCGAGGCGCGCGGCGTGGCTGGCGCCGGCGTGTCCGTCGCTTGCCCGCAATGCACGCACACAACGGAGCTCTCCTCCAGTTGCGATCCACAATGCTGACACTGGGCAGGCATTTGGCGTCCTTTGAGAATTTGCAGGGATGATCTCGTTTGATCAGCCCGGCTGTCAACCGCGGCCCTCAAGACGATGTTTCAGGTTAAACCTCAGCCGCCGGGCCTGCTGAACTTCACAACTTTGACTGTCCTAGCCGATTCGCGCAGCGCATCAACTACTTATGGAAAGCGAGGAGAGCAAGCACGCCGAGCACGGCGAAGACCACCACTGCGCCGATCACAAGTCCCGGCTCCGTCAACCCTCTATGGACCTGGTGCGCCACGTATTCCTTGCCCGTCGGCCGGACACCAGCCACATCGATGTAATGAATGGTCCGTGCCTTCCCGCTCGCGGATTCCACGATGACAAAGTAGGTAGGCCAGGTCTCACTGACCTTTCCGATCTGGTGCGAGCCGTCGTTGAGCC
>Ga0302319_10020784_pt1 | contig 11846 bp, 6 predicted proteins | sample Bog_T0_2_FD_203319 | JGI IMG/M metagenome (GOLD analysis project Ga0302319, IMG submission 203319) | Peat permafrost microbial communities from Stordalen Mire near Abisko, Sweden - Bog_T0_2 | ecosystem: Environmental > Terrestrial > Soil > Wetlands > Peat | place: Sweden: Abisko, Stordalen Mire...
TGGGCCTGATTATCCTGGTGCTGGATTACATGCTGGCGCCCAGCCTTATGGGCGCAGGCCCGTTCTTCTTTACGTTGACTCAGCTCATCTGGGGCCTCTGGATCCTGGTTTGGGTATTGTGTGCGGTGGGCGCGTTGAGTGGCAGGCGCTTCAGGCTTCCGCTCATAGGCGCTGTTGCGGAGCGGTTGGCACGGCAGTAAGCGTAACCATGCAATAGCTAGCGGCGTTTGCCCTTCCGTCCAAATCGCTTTTTGCCCTTGAATGCCGGCGGCGCAGCGTTGCCGCGCTTCGTCTTTTTCGGTTTGGAGGCCGGCCTTGCGGCCTTCTTGCCGGTGAGTTGCAGACCTTCCTCGACAATCGAGAACTGGAGCCTGCGTTCCTGGGCCAGAATGCGGTCGAGGATGACCTGCACGCGATCGCCGGCGCGGAATCGGCGGCCGTTGCGTTCGCCGACGATCTCGTGCGTGTTCTCGCGCCAGGTGTATCGGTCGTCGCGCAGCGAGTCGATAGGCACCAGTCCCTCGACGAACATGTCTGTCAGCTCGACAAAGAGGCCGTATTTGGCGGGGTTGAGCACCAGGGCGGCAAACTCTTCGCCTACGCGGTCCTGCATGAAGCGCACTTTCTTCCACTCGATGAGTTCGCGTTCGGCTTCGGCGGCGCGGCGCTCAGTCAGGCTGGTCTCTTCGGCGATTTGAGCTAGTTCGGCTTCGGGGATGGGAGGGTCAATTATCGGAGTTTGTGGTTTCCCAGGTCTCAAAAGCGAGACCTGGGGCACCCGCTGTTGGCTGGGATGAGGTTGGCCTTCATTCGGATGGGTCCACGGCGAACTGTGGCGGCCATGCGCAACTTCGCCTTTGCCGCGCACGCGGACAGCCAGTAGAGCCTTTGTGATGCGATGAACGATGAGGTCAGGATAGCGGCGGATGGGCGAGGTGAAGTGCGTGTAGCTGGGTGCGGCCAGCGCGAAGTGGCCCTCGTTGATTTCTGAGTAGCGCGCCTGTCGCAGCGAACGCAACATCAAATAACTCAGGATGCGCTCTTCGGGTTTGCCTTCGATCTTCGCGGCAAGCTTCTGATACATGCGCGGCGTAACGGGGATGTCTTCCGGGACTTCATAACTGCGCGGGTTGCGGCCGCTGCGCTGGGATTCGCGTCGGTCGCCGCGCGTGACAACGCGTTTCACCGGTAGCGCGCCGAGTCCGAGTGAATAGCCGAAGGCCGCGGCCAGCTCTTCAAATTGAACAACACGGCGCGGCTCGGGCTTCTCGTGGATGCGATAGAGCGAGGGCACGCCGAGGTCTTCAAGCCACGTGGCGACGCACTCGTTGGCGGCCAGCATGAACTCCTCGATGAGGCGATTGGCCCAGGTGCGCTCGGACTTGGTGACGCCGCGCATCTGGCCCTGCTCGTCAAACTCGATGACCGGCTCAGGAAGGTCGAAGTCGATGGAGCCGCGCTCTTCGCGGCGCTTGTTCATCAGGCCCGCGAGCTTGCGCATGCGCTCGAAGTTGGGAACCAACGCGGCATAAAGCGCGCGGATTTCCGCATCGCCCTCGAGGATTTTGTGCACGTCGGTGTATGTCATGCGGGCGGCGGAACGAATGACGCCTTCGACGATCTCGTAGCTCTCGATGCGGCCATCGGAGTCAAGCTGCATGATGCAGCTCAGCACAAGGCGATCTTCGCCGGGGCGCAGGCTGCAGATGCCGGTTGAGAGCTCGTGCGGCAGCATGGGAATGGCGCGATCGGGGAAGTAGACACTGGTGCCGCGCAGGCGCGCTTCGAGGTCGAGATCGGTTCCGGCACGCACGTATTCGGCTACGTCGGCGATGTGAACTTGCAACTCATAACCACCATCTGCGCGGTCGGTCACCAGCACGGCATCGTCGAAATCACGCGCTGTTTCGCCGTCGATGGTGACGATAGGTAGACTGCGAAAATCGCGGCGGCTGTTGGCTTCTTCTTCGTCGAGATGAGCTACGCTGCGCGCTTCGGCAAGCACCTTGTCGGGAAAGACGCGCGGCAACTGGTGCTTGCGGATCATCATTTCCACGTCGACGCCGAAGTCGTCGGGATCGCCCAGCACTTCAATCACACGGCCTACCGGTGGGCGCGTCGGCGTGGGCCAACTGGTGATTTCGACATCGACAACGAGGCCTTCGAGATTGTCGTGTAGTTCGCCTGCGATGGCTTGGCTGCCGAGCACGCGGTGCGCCGTTGCGCCTTCCGCAAACTCAGGAATCTCTTGGCCCGGCGGGATCAAAATGTGTTGCGTCATGCGCTCGTCAAACGGAGCGACGGTGTGGCCCATCGCGTTTTGGGAACGTTGATAGTGAAAGATGCCGACGACGGTCGGGTTGCGGCGTTCGAGGACGCGGACGATGCGGCCCATGCGGCGTCCATCGGCTTTGGGCGGCTCAACTTCGACGAGCACCTGGTCGCCCTGCATTGCGCCGTTAATCTCGTTGGGGGGAATGAATATGTCTTCCTGCCCTGTCGCCTGGCGAGCGTTGGGGCGGACGAAACCGTAGCCGTCGCGATGCAGATCGAGGCGGCCGGCGGAAAGATTGTCGCGCGTGCCGGCGGTGGATAGCTTCTTCGGAATGCTCCAGTGCTCGCGATCGAGCTTGACGAGTTCACCTCGCGCGGTGATGCGAGCAAGCTGCTCCAGCAGCAGACGGCGCTGCATGCCGCCGCCCAGCGAGAGTTCGCGGACCAGTTGCTTGTATCCGGCTTTTTGACCGGCAGAGCGGGCGATCCGCTGCACCAGTTCACGATCGGTCATAGATCAAGAGTAGGCTATTGGCCGGCTGAGATACATTGCCGCTATGGCACATACCCGGGCCCGCGCAGCACTTTGCCGGGCAACGCGCCGGTCATCTTGCTGTCTTCGATCACCGGGACACCATTCACGAGCACGTATTCCATCCCAACTGAGAATTGGTTCGGATTTTCGAATGTCGATTTGTCGGCGATTTTGGCGGGATCGAAGACCACCACATCGGCCCACATCCCCTGCTTGAGTACTCCGCGGTCGGCGAGCCTCATGCGCTGGGCGGGCAGCGCGGAGAACTTGCGGATTGCGTCGGGCAGCGTCAACTCTTTTTCTTCACGAACGTACTTGCGCAGGATGCGCGGAAAAGTGCCGTAGGCTCGCGGATGCGGATGCTCCTGGCCGAGCAGGCCGTCGGGCGAGGTGCCGCTCGAATCGTTGTCGATGGAGACCCAGGGCTGTTTGAGTGCCAGCAGCACATCGGGTTCGCTCATGCCGAAGACGGCGACCTGGGTGAAGGCCTTGTCCTTGATGAGAATGTCGCAGAGCGCGTCAATGGGGTCTTCCTTCCACATCGCGGCCACTTCAGAGAGCCGCTTCCCTTGCAGCGGAAGCAACTCGGGATTCTGCACCACTGCGATTTGAATCGCCTCAGGGCCGGGAATCTCCTGCCACTCGTTGTCCCAGTCTTCACCGGCGGAATCTTTTTCCGGCGAAAGCATGTCTTTGCGGATGCGGTCGCGCAAGGCCGGGTCTTTAAGCCGTTCAATGAGCTTGGCATCGCCGCCATCATGCGCCCAGGGCGGCACGAATGCGGAAAACGTGTTGAACCACGCGGTGTAGGCGTAGGTGTTGGCGCTGATGTCGATGCCTTCGGCGCGGTACTTGTCGATGCGCGCGACAATCTGCGGCATGCGGCCCCAGTTATTTTTTCCAGCGGCTTTGAGGTGCCAGATCTCGACCGGAATGTGGCCCTCGCGGCCAATGCGCGCGGACTCATCGATGGAGTCGAGCACGGCGTCGCCCTCGCTGCGCATGTGCGTGGCGTAGATGCCGCCGAACTTGCCCGCCTCACCGGCGAGCGCGATCAGCTCCGGCGTTTTGGCAAAGGGCGCGGGCGTGTATTGCAGCGCGGTGGAGAGACCGGCGGCGCCGTCGCGCATGGCGTCGCGCACCAGTCCCTTCATCTTGTCCAACTGCTCTGCGGTCGGTTGTACGTCGGCGTCGCCGAGAACCATGCGGCGAACGGATGTTGCGCCCACGTAGCTGGCGAGATTGATGCCCATGCCCTGCTTCTCAATACGAGCAAAGTATTCGCGGAGGGTTCGCCAATCGGGAGTGATGTGGTAGTGATCGTACGTGGCGCGGTCGGCGGCGATGGTGGCGTCGTCGATGGGCGCGGCGGAGTTGCCTTCGCCGGTGATTTCGGTGGTAATGCCCTGGTAGATCTTCGAGGGCAGCCGCGGATCGACCAGGATGGTCATCTCCGACTGACCGAGCATGTCAATGAAGCCGGGCGCGACGACTTTGCCGTCGGCGTCGATGGTGCGCTTGCGGGGCGCGTCCGAAAGGTTGCCGATGGCTGCGATGCGGCCATTGCGGATGCCCACGTCACCGGAGTACCAGGGTGAGCCGGTTCCGTCGATGATGTGTCCGTGGATAATAACCAGGTCGAAGGGCCGCGCTGTTGGGCCGGGCTGAGCTTGCAATGGCGGGAATTGCACTAGAAGGGCCGTGCACAAGGCAAATCCAAGACACACAAGACCGATTCTCGCGTTCCGATTCATAGAGGCTTCTCCATTCCCGCCATTCTACTGGCGCTGTGTGAAATTCTCTCGGGAAAACCGGATGGCACCCAGGGCAATCGCATTTGGAATTTTCTTGACAGCCGAGCCGCTGAAAAGGCCCGACCCTGTTTGAATTCGGCTTCTTATTGTGTCAATTTGCTTGTACAGTCCCCTCAAAAGAGCGAATTCCCGCATCGAGAAGTCGGCCGATGTCGCTAAGATCCACTTTCCGGTCTGCAATCCATGTGCAAAGAATCCAAATGCGATTGCCCTGGGATGGCACCGGAGCTGGTTGGAAGAGTGCTTGATGCTGTTGACCTTGTTGGCTCCCGGCGAGTGCCGTGATTGCGGGCATTGGTCGATATGCGGTGTCCCGCCTTAGAATAGCGGGGACGAAGCTTTTGGCGAACCAGGATGGGCGAGAGCCCGATGGATGGCCGCCGGAAGCCGCCGGAGGGCGATTGCCGGCGGTCCGCATCTTCCAGTTTTCGGGTCCCTGGCAATGGCCCTGCCTTGGCATCCCCCCGTCCTTATTTGGACAGAAAAGGAAACACCTTGAGCGCTATGTGGAAACCAACCCAATCCGGATCGATTAATCCCAGTCCCACCCCCGAACCAATCCGCCCCGCGCCGCCCGCGCCGGCGCCAGAACCTGTCAGGTCCGCTCCCATTTCAGCCGGAGACCAGGCAACGATCGGCAAAGGCCTGTTTATCAAGGGCGAGATCAGCGGCTCCGAGTCGCTGTTCATCGACGGCAAAGTCGAGGGCAGCGTCACGCTTCCCGGCAACCGCGTCACCATTGGCCGCAACGGTCAGGTGGCCGCCAGCATCACCGCCCGCGAGATCGTGGTGCTGGGCAAGGTGCGCGGCAACATGTCTGCGACGGACCGCGTAGACATCCGCGCCGAGGGCTCGTTGAGCGGCGACGTGTCGGCAGCCCGCATCAGCATTGAAGACGGCGCGTTCTTCAAAGGCGGCATCGACATCCGCAAGCCGGAAGGAAAGCCGGGTGCGCCGGTTGAGGCGCCCAAGCCGACCCAGTCGTAAGGTTTTTGGCAGCAAGCAATTTGAGCACAAGAGCCCTTGCGCAGGCAGGGGCTCTTCTGTCTTTGGGGTTGGCTCGATCCACTGTTTGTTGCGAGATATCTGTTTCTCTCGACTTCGTCATTGAGTTGTTGAAACTCTTTGTATTTAGTCAATTATAGGCAATTCTTCATGTAATAGATGAGCAAATGGAGTGACTCGATCCTTCCCCTCGAGGAGGACTCGATGAGGATGGAAGCCAATGGCGAATGCGAGGGAGCTTGTCCGGGTCTTAGCGTAGACCAAGCCGTTTCATCATGACGCGAGGCAGGGCGGAGCCGGTTTTCTCGAGGATGATTTTTGCGAGCGCGAGCCAAAGGAGCGTTCCCAGCGCCAGAAAGATCAGGTCGGTCCAGCGAATCTGGGCAGCCAGATGCGCGCTCGCGTAACCACCGAACAGGCGATGCGCGAGGCCGCCCAGCCCCCAGAGCGCCAGCCAGACTCCCGAGCCGCTGACCAGGGCTGCCAGCAGGCAGCGGCCGAGTTCGGCGTAGTCCAGGCTGGCGAGCGAAACCATGCGGCGCTGGTGGAGCAGGACGGCTATGGTTCCGGTTTGGAGCGCAATGCCGAAATCGGAGGCGATGGCCAGCCCCATGGCTCCGTGCCAGTGATACAGCGATGCGTAGAGGGGCCAGGAGACCAGCGTGACCACGGTCCCGGCGGCCATGGGGATGAAGGTGTTGCCGGCGGCGTAAAACGCGCGCGCATAGATGGCCTGTGCCGACCAGAGAAACATGGAGACGGAGAAGACGGCGAAGTAGGCTGCGCACTCGCGCGAGTCGGCCGAGGAGAAGCGTCCGCCTAGAAAGAGGAGCTCGACGAGCGGCGCGGCCAGGGCCACCATGCCCGAGGCTGACAGCAGGCCCAGCGCCGCAACGCGGGAGACCGAGTTGGCCACCTGCGTGGCAAAGTCGAAACGGCGCTGCTGCGACCAAAGGCTGGCGAAGAACGGCATGGAGGCCGCGCCGGCGGCTTGCGCCAGCACCGCCATGGGAGCGGTGAAGAGTTGCTTGGCGTAGCTCATCAGCGAGACAGCGCCGCTGGTGGCCGAGGCAAAATGGGCAATGATCCAACTGTCGGCGGTGACCAGGGAGACGCCGACCATCAAAGGCAGAGACAGCCGCACCCACTCGCAGAGGCCTGCGTCGCGCCAGTCGAGAATGGGCCGGAAGCGAGTGCCGGCGCGGCGCGCGAAGACGTAATTCAACAGAAACGGGCCGAAGAACGCGCCTGCCACGGTGCCGATGGCCAGCGACGAGACGCCGATTTTGTGCACCAGCAGGACGCCGCCAACGATGGTGCCGAGGCCGTAGATCAGCGGTGCGACGGCCTGCACGCTGAACTGCTTCCGGACCAGCAATACCGCCCCAAAGACTCCGCCGGCAAAGAAGCACAATTGGGCCGGCAGCAGGATGCGGGTCAGATGCACGCAGAGCGCGGCTTTCTCCGTGTCAAATCCGCTAAACCACCAGTGGATATACCAGGGCGCAAAGATTTCGGCCAGCCCGATGGCTGCGCCGAGCACCAGGCACATGGTGGTCACAATCACGGAGAGCGACCGCTGCCCCTCCACCTCGCGCCCGGTTTCGCGGTAGCGGGTGAGGATGGTGACAAATGTGATGGAGGCCGCTCCGCCAACCAGGAAGTAGGAGATCATGTCGGGCAGCACAAATGCGCCGTTGAGCGCGTCGGCCGCCATGCCGCTGCCGAAGAGCCAGACGATGTATTTGACGCGCACCAGGCCGATGATGCGGGAGAGAAACGTGGAGGCCATCAGCAGGATGGTGGCTGAAAAAGCCGTGTGCGCATGGGATGGGCGCAGCAGGCCAATCGCGCGCGCCCATCGCGAGGATGCGCGCGCCGGTTTCGGTTCCCGCCCTGCTTTCAGGTCCAGGGAAGGCTGAGTTGGTTCCGTTCCTGCCACTCAGTCGATTCTAGCGGCCATGTGGGTTGCTGCTCGCTGCCGGCTTTGCGAAGAGGAACATTTCACGCGGAAAAAGCACCACAGGCGTCACTGCGCCGGGTATTCTGTCCCCATGAGGCAGAGCGTGCGGCGAACGTTTGGAGGATTGATTCTGGCAATTGGCGGCATGGGCGCGTTGGCCCAGGCCATTCACGGGCGGGATGGCATTACGCTGCCACCGCCGCCGGCCGTTGAGAAAATACCGGTCACCGACGACTATTTCGGGACCAAAGTTATCGACAACTATCGCTGGCTGGAAGAGGGGAAGAGCGCGGAGACGCGCGCGTTTATCGACGCGGAGAATGCGTACACGGCGCGCTACCTGAAGCAGGCGCGCATACGGCCAGACGTAGTGGACGATCTGGATGCTCTTGAGAATGTCTCGGAGACCGGGGCCCCAACTGAGCGGGGCGGCAGCTATTTCTTCAGCAGGAGGCTGGCCGGCGAGCAGCAGTTCTCGATCTATGTGCGCCACGGCTGGACGGGCAAGGATCAACGCGTGATCGATCCGGCAGCCATCAGCCGCGATCCGAATACCTCGGTCGTCCTGTACGACGTTTCCCGCGATGGGACACTCCTGGCCTATGCGGTAAAACAGGGCGGAGCGGACGAGACCAGCATCCATGTCTTCACCATGAAGACCGGCAAGACGCTGGAGGACGAGCTGCCGGCGGCGCGCTACTCGAGCGTGAACTTTGCGCCGGATGGAAAGAGCCTCTACTACTCGCGCAACGACAGCAAGGGGACGCTGCTCTATCAGCACGTTCTGGGAACGCGCGATTCCAGTGACACGTTGCTTTTCGGGCGCGAGTTTCGCGGCGAGTTGCTGACCGGCAACGATCTTTTTTCGGCGGTGGTTACCGACGATGGCCACTACCTGGTGGTCGAGATCAATCGTGGTGTACCGGCGAAGCGCGTGGATATTGTCTACCGCGATCTGACCAAGCCGGGTTCGCCGTTTGACCTGCTGGTGTGGGGTCTGGATTCGCGGTTCGACGCAACCTACGCAAAGGGCGCGTGGTACGTGAAGACGGACTACAAATCGCCCAAGGGGAGGATATTGAAGGCCGATCCGGGAATCATGCCCGACGTGTGGCAGACGATTGTGCCCGAAGGGCAGGACGTGATCGACGCCTGGTCGATTGTGGGCGGCAAGATCTATGTGAACCGGCTGAAGGATGTGAAGACGGAAACGACGGTGTTCACGCTGGACGGAAAGGCCGCCGGCAAGATCGATTACGAGGGAATCGGCTCAGGTTCGAGCGTTTATGGCCGGACGACGGATCGCTTCGGCTATTTCGCCTTTTCATCGTTCATCGAGCCATGGACAATCTACCGGCTGGATACCGTGACCGGCAAACGCGAGGTCTTCTTCCAGCCCAAGGTCCCATTCGACTCCAGCCAGTTCGAGCTGAGGCAGGTCTTCTTCAAGTCAAAGGATGGCACCCGGGTTCCTATGTTCATTGCCGGGAAGAAGGGCCTCAAGCGGGACGGGAGTGAGCGGCTGCTGATGACCGGATATGGCGGCTTCGACCTGAGCGAGACTCCTGAGTGGAACGCACGCATCGCCTGGTGGCTGCAACAGGGCGGCTGGTTTGCGCTGCCCAACCTGCGTGGAGGCGGCGAGTACGGCGAAGACTGGCATGAGCAGGCGATGTTCGAGAAAAAGCAGAATGTCTTCGACGACTGGTTTGGGGCGGCCGAATACCTGATCGCCGACAAATACACTTCGCCCGAGCACTTCGCCATTACCGGGCGTTCGAACGGCGGACTGTTGATGGGCGCGTCGCTTACGCAGAGGCCGGAACTCTTCTCGGCTATCTGGTGCGGATACCCGCTGCTGGACATGCTGCGCTACCAGAAGTTTCTGGTGGGCTCATACTGGGTGACAGAGTACGGGTCGTCGGACAATGAGAAGCAGTTTCCGTATCTGCTGAAGTACTCGCCTTATCAAAATGTGAAGCCGGGCACGGCGTATCCGGCGGTGATGTTCTTTACCGGCGATAGTGACACGCGCGTGGCGCCGCTGCATGCGCGCAAGATGACGGCGCTGGTGCAGGCTGCCTCGACCAGCGGGCGGCCAGTCCTGCTGCACTACAGCTTATCCGGCGGCCACTCAGCCGGGGTGAGTCTGGATCAGGCGATCCAGGACGATGCAGATCAGCTTACCTTTCTCTGGACGGAAACAGGACAGCCTAAAGCAAAACCGGAGTGACATTGCTCCGAAGCCACATCACTCCAATTGACGCGACCGGCAAAAAGCGCCGACCCTGCACAAAACAAAGAGCCATGCCAACTCTGGCTTTGGTCTCAATCCGAGGAATAGGCTGCCTTCGGAGGGCCTAAAGCTGCCTGTGGGCGAAAGCCGGGCCGGTACTCAAGGACAATGTGCTGGCGTAACCTCATGCCCTTGGTAATCCCTTCCGATAAGAAGGATGCGGGACTGCGGCGACCCACAGGGCTTTGAGAACGCATTCACGGGCCGCGGCGGCGAGCATGAAGCTGGTATTGGCGTTCGGGCGGTTAGTAGGCCGGGCGAGGGCTGCCAGCTGGGGTGCGGAGACAGGTGTTCGTCGCTGAATTGGCGTGCCGGAGTGAAAATGCCAGAAGCACAGTTGGGAGCCGAGAGACTCGATCGACAGCAGGAGGCTGCACGGTTGGCCGCACTGCTTTCGACAGGGATTCTGGATACCGCTCCAGAGCCCAGCTTCGACGCCATTACCAGGCTGGCCGCGGAGTATTTCCGGGTGGATGCGGCCGGCATCGGCTTTGCCGACGAGAGCCGCGTGTGGATCAAGTCGCACTGGGGGGATCATATCCTCGAGTTGCCGCGCAGAGACTCCATCTTCGACATGGTGCTCGCCGAAGACGGGCCAGTGGTGGTTCCAGACCTCTCCCTGCACCCTCAATTCAAAGAGAGCCGGCTCCTCTTCATGTTGCTCGACGCCAACTTCTTTGCCGGCGCTCCGGTGCGCTCCTTCGATGGGCAGATTCTGGGAGTGCTGACCCTTTTCAGCAGGTCGCCGCGTTCCGGCCTGGAGCCGGATGAGCTGCGCATGCTGGAAAGCCTGGCTGACATGGTTTCAAGCCAACTGGAACTGCGCAGAATGCGCCGGGCCTTCGCCCGCAACTCGATGCGCCCAACCCGATACGCTGGCGTGCAGGCTGGTTGGCCGTGCAGGAAGGAACTTCGCGACGCCCTCGAACAGAAGCAGTTTGTTCTCTACTACCAGCCAGAGGTCGAACTGGCCACGCGCAAGATTGTGGGGCTTGAGGCGCTGATCCGGTGGAATCACCCTGAACGCGGGCTGGTGCCCCCGATGGACTTCATTCCGCTGGCTGAGAAGTGTGGGTTGATTCTGCCCATCGGCGATTGGGGACTCGCCGAGACCTGCATCCAGATTCAGAAGTGGTGCAGCGAAGATTCGAGCAATGCTTCTTTGCGGGTGGGCGTCAACCTCTCGGCGCGGCAGTTTTCGCGTGAGGGCCTGGCCGATCATGTGGAGGCGCTGCTGCTGCAGTCCGGCATCTCCAGCCGGCAACTCGGCCTGGAGATGACTGAGTCCAGCCTGATTCCCAACCTGCCCACGGCCACGCGGGTGCTGGGCAAACTGCGCAAACTGGGCGTCTCGCTGTTGGTGGACGATTTCGGGACCGGCTACAGCTCTCTCGATCACCTGCATTCATTCCCATTCGATGTGCTCAAGATCGACCGGTCGTTTGTGGGCCGCATGAGCGAGGGCGACCAACCGCTCCAGATTGTGCGCATGATCGTCGAACTTGCCCGGGTGATGGGCATGGATGTGGTCGCCGAGGGCATCGAGACCTGCGAGCAATATCGCCTGCTGCGGCAAATGGGGTGCCGTTTAGGGCAGGGCTTCCTGTTTGCTCGTCCCTTGAGCGCCGAGGCGGTAACCGGACTGCTGCGGCTTCCCGGGAGAATATTACCCGATCCGGAGGCGCAGGAGGCGATCAACGAGTGACGGCCTTGGCTTCTGCTCGCGCTGCGTTTAATTCATAGTCGGTTTCATTTTGGGAACTGCGTTGTATGGTTCCTTTTTCGGAATTCGGCGAAGGGTTCGTGTCGGAATCCCCTCACGTTTTCGGACAGCGGCTGCGGTATGCTCCAGGTCATGAAGCAAGCAGCTCAGAATCCGGCTCAACCTGATTCCGCCAGTTTTGCAGGGATTCTGGCGGCATTGTCCGCGCCTGCACACAAAAGCGCTGCTGCTTGGAA
>Ga0302319_10020786_pt1 | contig 11845 bp, 9 predicted proteins | sample Bog_T0_2_FD_203319 | JGI IMG/M metagenome (GOLD analysis project Ga0302319, IMG submission 203319) | Peat permafrost microbial communities from Stordalen Mire near Abisko, Sweden - Bog_T0_2 | ecosystem: Environmental > Terrestrial > Soil > Wetlands > Peat | place: Sweden: Abisko, Stordalen Mire...
CGAGCGTTTCGACATCATGAACGCGGCCTTCATCAATGGCGTGTCGAGCCATATTTTCGATTATGACGACACCCATCTGAAGACCATCATTCACCCCGCCGGGCCGGTGGCATCCGCCATTGTGGCGCTTTCGGAGATGCAACCGGTTTCCGGCAAGGAATTCCTCAATGCCCTGGTGCTGGGCGTCGAGACCGAGTGCCGGATCGGCAACGCCGTCTATCCGAACCACTACGACGTCGGCTGGCACATCACCGGCACGGCCGGCGTGTTCGGCTCGGCGGCGGCGGTCGGCAAATTGCTGAACCTCAACGAACAGCAGATGGTATGGGCGCTCGGTCTCGCCGCGTCGCAGCCGGTCGGCCTGCGCGAGTCGTTCGGATCGATGAACAAGAGCTTCAATCCGGGCCGCGCCGCCAGCAACGGCATCTTCGCCGCCATGCTGGCGTCGAAGAACTTCACCTCCTCCAACAGCATGATCGAAGCCAAGCGCGGCTGGGCCAACACGATCAGCACCAAGCAGGACTATCACGAGATTACGGGCGACCTTGGCCGGCGGTATGAGGCGGCGCTGAACACCTACAAGCCGTTTGCCTGCGGAATCGTGATGCATCCGGCGATCGATGCCGCCATTCAACTGCGAAACGAGAACCAGCTCGCCGCCGGGGATATCGCGCGCGTCGATCTCAAGGTACATCCGCTGGTGCTTGAACTGACCGGCAAAAAGACCCCGCGGGAAGGCCTTGAGGGCAAGTTCAGCATCTATCATGCGGTGGCGGTCGCGATCGTCGAAGGCGCCGGCGGCGAAAAGCAGTTCAGCGACCGGGCGGTGAACGATCCGGCCATCTTGGCCTTGCGCAGCAAGGTCAATCCGGTGAACACGCCCGGAATCGATGCCGCGGAGGTCGACATGACCATCGTGCTCAGGGATGGACGACAACTGCACCGCCACATCGAACACGCCATCGGCAGCGTTGAGAAGCCGATGACCGATGCGCAGCTTGAAGCCAAGTTCGCCGATCTGGCGGATGGTCTGCTTCCGGCCGCGACAATCCGGCGGGTGATGGACGCCTGCTGGAATATCGAGAGCCTCGCCAATGCAGCCGACATCGCCAGGATGTCGGTCGCGGTATAGGTTACAGACGACACGGTCCTGCTTAATTACCTCGCCCCGCTTGCGGACCGCTTGCGGGGAGAGGTCGGCGCGAACCGCCGGGTGAGGGGACTCTCCACGAGTCGAATGCGCGGAGAGAAGCCCCTCATCCCGACCTTCTCTCCCCGCGAAAGGGCGGGGAGAAGGAGAAGAAGCAGCGGCGACCCGGCGAACCATCGATCGCTGGCTTCACAGCTTGATCGACGGGTCGCTCCTGTGATGTGATCGCAGAAATTCTCGGGCCGCGAGTTGTGGAGCTCATGATCGCTATCCTGCGGGCATTTTCCTGGCGCGACGGGCTGTTCTCGCTCAAGACCTTCGCAGCGGCGATGCTGGCGCTCTATCTCGCGTTCCGGCTCGACCTGCCGCAACCGAGCTGGAGCGTAACCACGGCCTATATCGTATCGCAGCCGCTCGCCGGCATGGTGCTGGCCAAGTCGTTCTATCGGGTGCTCGGTACGATCATTGGCGCGACCGTGTCGCTGGTGTTGGTCGCGCTGTTTTCGAATGCGCCGGAGCTTTTTTGCCTGGCGCTGGCGCTGTGGATTGGTGCCGGGACGTCGGTGTCGATCTATTTGCGGGATGCGCCGCAGGCCTATGCCGGCATGCTCTCCGGCTATTCGGCGGCGATCATCGGGCTGCCCGCGGCGCTGGCGCCTGAGACGGCCTTCACGCTCGCCGTGGCGCGCTGTCTGGAGATCCTGCTTGGCATTTCGTGCGCGACCTTGATCCACCATCTGGTGCTGCCGCAACGCGCCGGCGAGTCGCTGGTCAAGGCCTTGGCCGCGACAATGCCGAGCATGGCGAAGTGGGTCGACGACACGCTCCGCCGGCGCGGCAGTGAGGCCGAGCAATTGGCGGATCGTCGCCGGATTATCGCCGCCGCCATCGGTCTCGACCAGTTGCGCTTCTTCGCCAGCCTGGATACGCCCTCGGTCAAGGCGATCGACGGCCTGATCCGGCAGTTTGAAGGCAAGCTGCTATCGCTGCTGGCGTTGCTGGTCTCGATCAGCGACCGGATGGCGCTGCTTCGACGATCCAGTCCCGAACTGGTCGAAGCGCTGGCTCCGCTGTTGCAGATCGGCGCCGACCATATCGCCGCCTCGGCGGCGCTGACCACACCGGCCGAGGCGCGAACAGAGGCCGATGGCGAGACCGCGCTCCGGATCCGGATCGAAGCCGCCTTGCCGCTGCGAAGCGACCTGCGACGTCGGCCCGATCTGTTGCTGGTCCGTAATATCCTGCTGCGTCTGCGCGACATCATCGAGCTCTGGCGGGATGCGGTCTGGATCCGGACCCATATCGATGCCGGCGCGATGCCGACGCGGCCGGCGCCAGCCCCAGCCTTTCGGCCCTATCGCGATCCGGCGCTGGCGTTGACCGGTGGCGCCATCGCCGCGGTCACCATCATCCTGGCCAGCCTGTTCTGGATGGCTTCGGCATGGCCGAACGGGCCGACCGCCGTGACGTTCGCCGGAATCATCTGCGCGATCATGGGCGCGCGCGATAATCCCGCGGCCGGTGCCGCGAACTTCTTGCGCATGACCGTGGTCGGAGCCATGATTGCCGCGCTCTATCTGTTCGTCGTGCTGCCGACGCTCTCCTCCTTTCCCGCGCTGGCCATCGCACTAGCGCCATTTTACCTCAGTTGCGGACTGTTTCTCACCGTGCCGCGCACCGCGCCCCTGGTGATGCCGGTGATCTTCGGAGCCGGCGGTCTGATCAGCATCTCCAACCAGATGACCTACGACTTCGCTGCCTTCATCAACAGCGCGCTGGGCTATGTCGTCGGCATTGCCATGGGCGTGGCGGCGTTGGCGCTGCTGCGTCCGTTCGGACGCGACGCGACGGCGGCACGGCTCTCGCGTGGCATGTTGCGCGATCTGGCGCGCCTGGCCGGATCTGCTGCTTCCGAAACCCGGTCGAGCTTCGAGAGCCGGATGTTCGATCGGATCAATGCGCTGCTGGCGCAGCTTGATCCCGCCCGGCCGAGCCACCGCCAGGCCATCCAAGGCAGCCTGGCAACGCTGCGCATTGGCCTTAATGTCCTGGTGCTCAAACGAGAGCGGCCGCAGATGACGCCGGCGGTCGCGAGATCGGTCGACCGCGCTTTGGCCGGCCTCGCGGCTGGATTGCGGGCGGCTTCGTCGGGACGGCGCGCGGTATCCCCTGAACCGCTGTTCGAGGCGGCGCGCCATTTGGTGTTGTCCGCGGCGGATGATCCGCTGGTCATCGCCGACGCGCTCTATGGCATCGAGACCAGCTTTGAACAGCACGCGGACTACTTCTCTGTTGAGCGGCGCGCCCGTCCCGCATCTGCCGCCGAGGTCGCCGCTGCATGATCAAGGAGGTCGATCTGGGGGGTGTCTACGTGTCGCCCTTTCTCGCCTACATGGCCGTGACCGGAATGGTCTGGTTCTTGATTCGCCGAGCGCTCGATCGCGCCGGCTTCTATCGCCTGGTCTGGCATCCCGCGCTGTTCAATACGGCGCTCTATGTCATCCTGCTCAGTATGGTCGTCGTCGTGACGATGTAAGGGAATCGTGAGTTTCCGAATGCCATTCGTCCGTCGCTGGTCTCGCTTTGCGGTTACCACCCTCATGGTCGTCCTGGCGGCTGTCGCCGGCTGGGCGTTGTGGCGGGTCTACGAGGAAACCCCATGGACCCGGGACGGCCGGGTGCGGGCCAACGTCGTGATGGTCGCGCCTGACGTGGCCGGGCCGGTCGTCGACCTGCGTATCAAGGATAACCAGGAGGTCAGAATCGGCGACACTCTGTTCACGATCGATCCGGCCCGCTACCAGCTCGCGCTGCAGCAGGCGGAGGCAGCATCCGATGGCGCCAAGGCTCTGCTCGACCAGCGCGAGGAAGAACAAGGCCGTCGCGAACAGCTCAGTTCCGTGGCGATTTCAGCCGAAGCCCTTAACCAGGCACGCAGCGCCACGGCGTCGGCGCGCGCCGCCTTTGATCAGGCGACCGCCGCGCTCGGCACAGCCAAGCTCAACCTGGCGCGAACCGCGGTTCGATCACCGGTCAACGGCCATGTCACCAATCTGCTCCTCAACCGCGGCGACTATGTCACGGCCGGGCGTGCGGTGGTCGCCGTCGTCGACGATGACTCCTACTACATTGCCGGCTATTTCGAGGAGACCAAGCTGCGCTATATCAACCGCGGAGACAAGGTGTCGATCCGGCTGCTCGGTTTCGACGCCGCGTTGGATGGCCATGTCGAGAGCGTCGCCCATGCCATCACCGATCGTGACAATGTCATCGGCGCCGACCTGGTCGCCAACGTTAATCCAACCTTCAGCTGGGTGCGCCTGGCCCAGCGCATTCCGGTTCGGATTGAGCTCGATCATGTTCCCTCCGGCGTCACCTTGAGCGCCGGCATGACCGCCACCCTGCGGGTCAATAATTCGGCAAGTGAACCGGGCAACATGCTGTCGCTGCGCTGGTGGTAGCCGAGCGCGACGGGCAAGATTAGCCATCATTGATAACAAAAGCGCATGATCCCGGGAAGCCGGTGGTCCGCCGGCCGGCGGAGCACTGGCCCTGGCCCGAACGGTCGAAGGTGCATTGCAGCAAGCGACAATTTCCGCGTGTTTCTGCTTGTCAAACCGGGCCAATGCCGTCAAATTTCGGTTCCGGCGTGCCATGCGCCGGATCAATAACGATCAATAACGATCAATATAATGGGGCGGGAAACATGAAGAGATTTGGTATCGGCGCCGCGTTTTTCGGCGTCGCCGGCATGCTGGCCGGATCGGGTGTCGCACAGGAAGTCCAGCAGGACAGGAAGGCGGCGGCGGACGCGGCCCAGATCGCTCCGGTGACACAGCAGCAACTCGATGCGGCGGATAAGAGCGCTGCCAATTTTCTCCTGACCAACGGCAATTATGCCCAGACGCGCTTCCATCCCGCCAAACAGATCGGGCGCGATAATGTCAAGAACCTGCATGTCGCCTGGATTTTTCAGACCGATGTCAAGGAATCGCTGGAGACATCGCCGATTGTCGTCGATGGCGTGATGTATGTGACGACGTCCTTCAGCCATGTCTATGCGCTCGATGCCAAGACGGGCGCACAGCTCTGGCATTATAATCACAAGATGGGACCGGTGACGACCTTCTGTTGCGGCCCCAACAACCGTGGCGTCGAGGTGCTCGGCGACAAGGTCTATCTGGCAACGTTGGATTCCAAGCTGTTGGCGCTCAATGCCAAGACCGGCGATGTGGTCTGGAAGACGGAGATCGCAGATCCGGAGCTCGGCTACAGCGAGACGATGGCGCCGACCGTCGTCAAGGACAAGGTGCTGATCGGGACCAATGGCGGCGAATATGGCATCCGCGGGTTTGTGAAGGCCTACGACGCCAACACCGGCAAGCTGTTGTGGACCTTCAACACCATTCCGGAAAACTCCGTGGGCGTCTGGGCGACCAAGGACGCCACCGGCCGCGATATGCATCGCGATATCGATGCCGAAAAGGCCCAGCTCGCCAAAGCCGGCGATCCCTACAAAACCCTGGGCGGCGGCGTCTGGCAGAATCCGGCGGTCGACCTCGCCACCAACCGGATCTATTTCGTAGTCGGCAATCCCTCGCCCGACCTCGATGGCGCGGTACGCCCCGGCGACAACCTCTACACCGACTCGCTGGTCTCGCTCGATCTCGATACGGGCAAGTATGTCTGCCACTTCCAGTATATTGCCCACGATGTCTGGGACCTCGATGCGGTCAGCCCCGCGGTACTGGTCGACGTCAAGGGCAAGGACGGCAAGACCGTTCCCGGCGTGATCCATGCTGGCAAGACCGGTCACATCTATGTGCATGACCGCAAGGACTGCAGCCTGATCCGGTTCTCGCAGCCGATGGTGCCGCAGGAGAACATGTGGGTTCTTCCTACCAAAGATGGTGCCCGGATGTTGCCGGGGGCCAATGGCGGCGTCGAGTGGTCGCCGATCGCCACCGACCCGTCACAGGGGATCGCCTATGCGATCAACCTGCACCAGCCCATGACCTACCATGTCGAAAACTCGCCCTATCCGAACGGCAAATTATGGCTGGGCGGCGCCTTCAAGGTGATTCCGAGCGAGACCCAATCGGGCAACATCACCGCGGTCGATTATAATACCGGCAAGATCGAATGGCAGGTGAAAACGCCGCAGCCGATGATTGGCGGCATCCTGGCCACCGCCGGCGGCCTGGTCTTCACCGGACAAGGCAATGGCACGTTCGCGGCCTATAATTCCTCGAACGGCAAGGAATTATGGAGCTTCCACGCCGGGGCCGGCGTCAATGCGCCGCCGTCGAGCTACATGGTCGGCGGGAAGCAATATATCGTCGTCGGAGCCGGGGGTAACACCCAGGTCGATTTCCACCGCGGCAACAACATCATCGCCTTCACGCTCGATTGATCGGGGGAATGATCGCAGGCTGAAGCGGGGCCGGAGACGGCCCCGCTTCGTTGAGGGACCGGATGGCATGAATTGGTTGCGTGGCGAATGGGTCGGTATCGGTTGGTGCGTGGTGGTCGTGGCAGCCTGGCTGACTGCAGGCCCGTCGCCGGCCAAGGCGCAAGGCATCGCCGAGAAAGTGGAGGCCTGCGCCGGCTGCCACGGTCAGGATGGCAAGCCGATCGACAACAGCATTCCCGTGATCTGGGGCCAGCAGCTCGGCTATATCTACATCGAGCTGCGTGACTTCAAGCGCGGCGACCGCAAGAACGAGATCATGCAGCCGATCGCCGCCGCGCTCGAGAAGCAGGACATGCTGGACATCGCCGAATATTTCTCGAGCAAGCCGTGGCCGGATCTCGGCCAGCCGCAATCGCCGAAGCAGGTCGTAGACCGCGCGCTCAGCGCCAACCGCTCGGTCGGGTGCACCGGCTGTCATCTCGATCATTTCCAGGGCGACGGCACCGTGCCGCGGCTCGCCGGCATGAGCCAGGACTATCTGACCAAGACCATCGGCGAGTTTCGCAGCCGCGTTCGCGGCAACAATCCCGGCATGTCCGACCTGATGCTGGCGACCTCGCCCGACGACCTCGCGGCGTTGGCGCAGTATCTGGCGGGTCTGTAGGTCCCTCAATGCGGCGTCAGCCGCTCGCGCAGCGACGTCAGCACGGTGAGATCCGCGGCGCGCTTGCCGGCGTTGTCCTGAAGCTGCGGATCGGCGCCGCGCGCCAACAGCAGCTTGGCAATCTCGGCATGGCCGCCCTCGGCCGCGATCATCAGCGCCGTCCGGCCGCGGTCATCGCGATCGTCGATTCCGGCGCCCTGATCCAGCAGATATGATACCACCTCGATCGCCTGCGTCTCCGGCACCTTTTCATCAGGTCCCGACGCCCACATCACAAGCGTCAGACGGTTGGCGTATCGGGCGTTGGGGTCGATGTTGAGTGCCAGCAATCGCTTCACAATGTCGAGCCGCGCGCCGGCCGCGGCATAGATGATCGGCGGCTTGCCGGTGTCGTCGGCGGCGCGGGCGTCGGCGCCGGCTGCGATCAGCGCGGCGACGATGTCATCGCTGCCGGCATAGGCGGCGGCCGCGACCGGAGAGATGCCACCGCGGCCGGCGAGGTTGACGTCGGCGCCGCGTTCGATCAGCCGTCGCGCGGTCGATGCATGGCCGCCCTCGGCCGCGAAATACAGCGCGGTGGCGCCGGCCAGATTGCGGGCATCGATCGCTGCGCCGCGTGACAGCAAAAGGTCGACCATCTCGAGATGGCCGAGCCGCGCGGCGTGGCTGAGCGGCCGGGCGCCAAGCCGGTCACGGGCGTCAAGTGACGCGCCCTGTCCGAGCAGCTCGCTCGTCAAGTCAAGGCAATTGCCGTCGACGGCGGAAAACAGCGTCAACGACACCTCGATTGCGGTGAGCTGCGATTTGCCGATCGCATAGCGGCGCGCCAATTCCTGACAGCGCTCCGATTCCGCAGCGCGAGCCGCCGTGAGGGTGCAGATCAGGGCGACCAAAATCGAGCATGCGAACTGGGTGTGACGTTGCAACGGATCTCTCCCTGGCTTTTTTGGATCGCAGCGACGGGGCGGGCGATGACGGCCGATACGTCGCACGGCCGCGCGCCGATGCCAAGCGCGAGCTTTGCCGACCTATCGGCTATCGACACGACTCATTCCCCGCCGCGGCGATGGCCAGGAACGTGATGCTCGCCGGCTGGAACGTCAGCTCGTCGGCGGCTGTCGGCAGACCTGTGATGGGCGGCAATTCGTCTCCGGCGTCGAGCGCCAATGCGGTGCCGTTCAGCCTTACCTGTTGATCCGTCAGTCGGTCGGCGTCCAGACGGTAGCGCAGCGAAGCGCTCGGGAGCCGAAGCGCGTGCGGCGCGTCGCGGTCGGTGTTGATGACCAGCAGGGCGACGCCCCCTGATATGCCCCTGAGGCAATGGGCATAGACATGAAGGCCGGACCTGTTCGGTAGGCCGGCATCGAGCACCGTGGTTCCCATCAATTGCCGCCACAGCAGCGCCCCCCAGTAATTCGGCCGAGGCAGCAGGGTGATTTCATCGAGCAGCCCGTAATCGCTTGCCGCCAGCGTATTGTGAATGACGATTTGGACGCCGGACTTCGCCATCCGACCGAGCTGATCCAGATAACGGAAAGTATCAAGGAAGCTTGCCGCCCAGGCGTCGCCGCCGCAGGCGGCCTGCGCGGTTTCGGTCAGCCAGATCGGCTTGCCGGGCGCGAACCGGTCGCGAAGCCGAACATAATAGTCCAGCGCGCGCTGCGACCGCGACAGCCATTCTTCGGACAAGGCTGCCTCCGGCGTGACGCCTCCCTGGCATCGCTTCGACAGCCCGCCATAGGAATGAAACGAAACCGCCGCCAGGGCGGAACCGGCGCTGGCCAACAGTTCGACCGGGATGGCATCAGCGCCGATCGTGCCGGGACCGAGGATCTGTAGCCCGGGATCGGCCTGCTTGATGAAAGCCAGGAAGATCTGCAAGTCCCTGGCATACTGCGCCGCCGAATAGCGGGTTGGCGCGCCGCCGATGGCGGGCAGGTCAGGCTCGTTCATGAATTCAGCGGCGGCGATATGACCTCCGACCGCTGTGGTGAAATCGAGCAGGCGACGCGCCTGATCTGAGGTCCACACCCCGGCTGCGTCACGGACGCCGGCGCTGATGGCGAAGGATGTGATGATCGACGCATCAACCGCGTGCGAGAAGTCGACCACGTCCCGCCATTGCTGATGAGTGAGGATGCCGCCAAAGCCCATCGGCGGCGCCGATGGCGCGTCGTCCGACGTCGCGAAATAAGTACTGTTGGCCCAGGTGCCGCTGACCCTGAGATAAGCGGGGGCCAGCGCCGCCGCGAGCTTCCGTAATCGGCTATTGCCGAGATCAATCGGCGGTCGGTATTGGAATAGACGGGTATCCTGCTTGCTGTCGTTCAGCGAACCCGGTGGTCGCGCGTACGCGGTGCCTGGCTCCGATCGATAGGGCTTCCAGAACCAGCCGCCGGTCACCTCGACCATTTCGATGTTGTAGGACTGAAAGCGAACATCAACCGAGCCGATGCGCGGCAGGCTCGATGGCGTGAGCGTCGATACCGGATCAGGCGCGTCGCCAGCGGCGGTTGCGGACAGCCACGCGGATGTCAGCAAGCTGCACAGCCAGGCTCCGACAGGTGGGCGCATGCCTCATCTCCAGGGTTGGGTCCTGAAGATGCCATGACCGCGTTGCCGGTCAACGTCCTCAGGGCGGTCTGTCCTCAACGCATTCGCGATGTCACCCTGGCGCGTGAAGCAGCCCGTTCGCTCCCGGATTTGATTTGCCTTAATTAATTTGCCTTGGCCGGGCAGGATATCTATTGATCCGAGACTGGCGCCGGCAAATCGGGCGCGGGCCGCCGTCAATCCGCGCCAAATAACAAGCGGATGACGCATCGACAGGGGGGCGTGGCGTGGTTCTTTCGCCGAGGTGGAGCTACATCTGTCTGGCCCTCGCTCTGGTCGCTATCCTGGCGCCGCCGGCCTTGGCGCTGGACCCGCGCTATCCAGACTGGCCGTGTCAGCAACTGAAAGTACCCGGAATTTCGATCGCGAGTGTCTGGAACGGCCCTCCGCTTGACAACAACAATGACAGCGGCGATTCCGCCGATCCAAGGCAGGCAGAACTGGTCGCCCGCCTGGTGGCACGCCGTACGCCGATGCCGGATGCGCGGCAGCTGATTCAGGCCTATGTCACCGGAACGTCGGAGCAGAAGCAGCAGAAGGCTGCTTCCTTGTTCGCCGCCGTCTATGCGGTGCTCAACGGCCAGCGCGACCAGGTCATGAGCGGGATCGAACGGTTTTCGCGCAAGCAGAAAGCGATGGCCGAGCAAATTCGCGAGAACACGCAAAAAATCAGGGAAATTCAGGACCGGCCGGATGCGGATCCCGCACAGAGCGAGGATCTGGCCAGCCAATTGTCCTGGCAGACGCGGATCTTCGAGGACCGCCGCAAAACCACGGTCTATATGTGTGAGGTGCCGGTTTTGATCGAGAAGCGGGTGTTCGATCTGGCGAGGGCGATCCAGGATGCGATCAACGCGGACGGGGACGCGAAGTAGAATGTAGACTGAACCGCGCGAGCGCCGGCATCATGGTCGCTTGGATAGATCGTCCGTGGTGATCGGCGCATTGGCCTCGTCCAGGATCGGAATGTGGTAGCTGATCAGCAACTGGTTGATCTCGGTCTGGTTTTCCAGGATCAGCTTGTTCAGCGTACGCTTCCATTCCTGGTCGGCCGGCCGCACGGCCATGCCGATCCGAAAGCTCATGGGCGGCCCCGATGTTTCGCTGGTCAAGGGAACCACGACGAGCGGTGGATTGGCCCGGCTGGCATAATAGCCAGCCATCGGGCCCCATAGGATGCCGCAGTCAATGTCGCCCTTGGCGAGATCGTCGATCATGGCCTGGGCCGAGGAATCCGCGCGGGTGTCAATGAAAAGCGGATAGGATTTGGCATGGGTCAAGAGGCCGTTGATGGCCATCGTGGTGCTGGGCGGCGTTTTTGCAACGACGCCAATCCGCCTGTCGCGCAGCTTCGGATCGTCGATGGCGGCGACCTGTTCGAGCCCGCTGCCGGGCTTGACCACCAGCGCATAGGTGGTCCGGTAGTAAGGGATGGTCGCCTGCGCCTGATCGTCGCCTTGCGGAAATCCCATGATCGTGTCGCATCGATAGGTCCCGAGCGTCATCCGGACAAAGCCGGTGGCCTGCGGAAAATAGCTGTAGACAAGCTTCTTGCCGAGCTTGGTCGCAAACAATTCGGCCAGCTTGTTCTCGAAGCCTTCGCCCTTGTCGTTGGAGAAGGGCAGGTTGCGCGGGTCGCCGCAGGCTCGGAACACCTGGGGATCGACCAGTTCGAGCGAACCCGGCTCGGCGGTCTGGGCATGGCCGAGCCCGGCTCCAAACAGGACAAACGTCAGAACACGGGCAAGGGCCCGCAACAGCATCGCTGCACCTGGCCACTGATGAGGTTCTTGCTCGGCACGTGCTTGTCTCATTGGATCCCCGTGCAAAGGCTTCGGCTGGGAAAAATCGGCGCGCAGCAGGACGACCGCGCGCCGGTGCAGGTTGGTCTCACCGCAACGCCGCTGCTATTCGCTCGGCAGAGCGAACACCGTCAACGTTCCACCCAGCGACGTATAGGAGGCCAGACCCGCATAGCCGCCCACCGCGCCGAGGCCGGCGGTGT
>Ga0302319_10020788_pt1 | contig 11844 bp, 10 predicted proteins | sample Bog_T0_2_FD_203319 | JGI IMG/M metagenome (GOLD analysis project Ga0302319, IMG submission 203319) | Peat permafrost microbial communities from Stordalen Mire near Abisko, Sweden - Bog_T0_2 | ecosystem: Environmental > Terrestrial > Soil > Wetlands > Peat | place: Sweden: Abisko, Stordalen Mire...
AGCAAGCCGGCGTCGGAGGTGATCCGGCTGCCGTGGAATTCCAGCTTCAGTCTCCGGTCGAAATCGACCCGCAGAGACTCATCATCCGATTCACCCGCTGGGTGTTCCATAGACGCGCGCCCTCGTTGACGACAACACGCTGATATTTATGCCAGATTCGGCCCTCCTGTACAAGGGAATCCGCACTGATCCGGGAAATCCGGGTTAAAGCAAGCAGTTCTTTTTTGAAAAAACGAACCAAAGCACTTTTGCGCGCTGTCGCCTTGTAGCCGGCGACAGCCGCGTAAAAGGTTTTGCTTCTTTTTTCAGAAAGACGTTCTTCCTTGCGTCCCGCCGCGCAGCCATGCGCGCCGCCCAGATGCGAATGAGTTGCAATTGCGCTTGGCGCGGGATATCTAAGCTGCGACAGCGAACGCCGCCAGGACCCCATCACCATGCGCAGTTCAGGGCCATATCTGCCCGCCGATGCACGCAAACGCGATATCCTGCGTAACTGCGTCATTGAAGTGTCCGGCCTATGCGCAGCCTACGCCACCATGGCGCCTGGCGCCGCCGCGCAAACGCAAACCCAGCCTTCCCAGGCGCCTGCCCCCGCACCAGCCAAGCCGGCGCTGGAGAATATCCACGTCAACGCGCGCAAGCGGCCGGGCGGCTTGGACAAATTGCCGTCCTCAATTCAGAACACGCCGCAATCGATCGACGTGATTACGCAAACCGCGATGAAGCAGCAGGCCGCCACGTCGGTGACCGACGCGCTGCGCTACGCCCCCGGCATTACGCTGAATTCCGGCGAAGGTGGCGCGCATGGCGACAACGTCAACCTGCGCGGCTTCAACTCCATCGACGCGTTCTTTCTGGATGGTATCCGCGACCCGGGATCGTACACACGCGACAATTTCGATCTGCAAAGCCTGGAGGTGCTGGAAGGCCCGGCCTCGGTGCTATTCGGCAACGGCCCAGCCGGCGGCGTGGTGAACCAGACATCGAAAGAACCAACCCTGGCTACCAGGCGCGACGCCACGGTGGAAGGCGGCACCAACGGCGAAGCGCGCGCCACGATCGATGCGGACCAGCCGATCGGACCCAACGCCGCGGTGCGCCTGAACCTGATGGGTGAAACCACGGGCGTGGCGGACCGTGACTACGTGCAGCAGCGCCGCTGGGGCGCCGCCCCTGCCATTGCGCTGGGCCTGAACACGCCCACCACCTTCACGCTGAAATACTACCACCAGGAAGAAGACAATATCCCGGATTACGGCATTCCGTTCCTGTGGGGCGAGCCGGCGCCGGTGAACCGCAGCAACTACTACGGTCTGAAGAATTACGACCGCACCCAGACCGACGTGAATATCGTCACCGCCGTGCTAAAACACGAGTTCAACGACGATGTATCGATTAGCAACAGTTTCCGCTATGCCAGCTACTGGTCGAAATACCTCGTCACGGCGCCGCATTTCGGCAACGGCACCACCGGCGGCGTGCCGGCGGCCGGCACGCCCCTGGACGATATCCCGGTCTATCGCGACCGGCCGAGCAGCGCGGGCACACAGCAATATATCACTGACCACACCGACCTGACCTACCGCTTCGAGACCGGGGCGTTGACGCACACGCTGATCACCGGCGTGGAACTAGGCCGGCAGAGCACGGACTATGTGCGGTTCAACAATGATAATCAAGGCATCGACGGTACCGCGCCCACCTCCCTGGTGGCGCCCGATGCCGGGCAGGCAGCCCCCGCGCAGACCGAAATCGACGCGCGGCCGGACACCACCTCGAACATGCTGGGGTTGTACGCCACGGACCAGGTGCGCATCACCAAACACCTCAGCGTGGATCTCGGAATGCGGTTCGATCGTTACACCACCGCGTTCAGCGATTCCGTCAGCCTGGAATCGTTTCACCGCATCGACACGGGCTGGAGCCCGAAGCTGGCGCTGGTGTATCAGCCTAACGACCGGCAAACCTATTATGCCGCCTACACCACCAGCTTCGATCCCGCGGTTTCGTATCTGACGCTGGCGCCCGGCTCCCAGGGGCCCGCGCCACAGACGGCAAAGACGTATGAAATCGGCGCGAAAGCACGCTGGTTCGGCGGCATGTTCGGCACCACGGCCGCGCTTTTCCGAACCGATTCCGCCAACATCACGGTTTCGGACCCCGATGACCCGACGTTGCAGGAACTGCCGGGGTCGAACCAACGCGTGCAGGGTGTGGAACTGACGGCGAGCGGCTACATCACCGAAACGTTCGAGATCAACGCCAACTACACGTTCATCGATCCGGAAATCACCGCATCGGCCACGCCGGACGAAGTGGGCAAGCAGATTCCAGGCGCCGCCCGCAATACCGCCAATCTATGGATGGTATACGAACCCGGCGATGTCTGGCGCTTCGGCACCGGGCTGAATTATGTCGGCCACCGCTATGCGGACCCGCAGAACACCGCGAACGTGCCGGGCTACGTGCTGTGGAACGCCATGGTTTCTTATCAATTGACCGACGCTGTGAAGCTGCAGCTGAATATCCAGAATATCATGGACACAACCTATTTCACCGGGGCGTATTTCAGCGACCCGACGGAGAACCATGTGCTGCCGGGCCAGGGGCGGGTGGTGACGTTGAATACGGGGGTTTCGTTTTGAGTAAGCCAATGCAAGGCCAGGGGCTTTGCCCCTGGGCGCCAGACCCCGATCGGTTGGGGATCGCCCTCAGATATTGGGGTCTGGGGCCGTCTGGCGCCAGCTTGGTCCAGGGGCAGAGCCCCTGGCCTTGTTTATGATCATCCATGTCCCAGGGCTGTTAACGCCCGCCCTACTGGAGAATTGCGCCGTTCGCCTGGAGCAGGCGGACTGGGCCGACGGCCGCGCCACCGCCGGCCCGCAATCGGCGCGCGTCAAAGCCAACGAGCAGGTGGCGGAAACCTGCCCGATCGGCCGCGAACTCGGCCAAATGATCGTCAGCGAAATCGAGCGCAACAAGCTGTTCCTCAGCGCCGCCCTGCCCCGGCACGTATTTCCGCCGCTGTTCAACCGCTACAGCGCCGGCATGTCGTTCGGTGCGCATATCGACAACGCGATACGCACCATCCCCGGCACGCCCTTCCGTATCCGCACCGATATCTCTGCCACGCTGTTCCTGGCCAGGCCGGACAGTTATGACGGCGGCGAATTGATCATCCATGATGGCGACGCCACGCACAGCGTCAAATTTCCGGCCGGCGATCTGGTGCTGTATCCGGCAACGACGCTGCACCGTGTCACGCCGGTAACGCGCGGCGCCCGTGTGGCGGCATTTTTCTGGGTGCAGAGCCTGATCAAGGACGGCGCCGCGCGCGATATCCTGCACAGCATGGATCTGTCGATCCAGGAGCTCGACGCTGCGCTGCCGGACTCGGAAGCCGTGGTGCGGCTGACCGGCTGCTACCATAATCTGGTGCGCCGCTGGTCGGAGCTCTGAGCGCCGTGCTGCATTTCCTGTGCCGCCGCGCGCGCCCGCGTACCGACGCACCCGAGCCGGGCCTGAAGGCGCTGTTGCGCAAGTCGCCCGCGGAAATCGAGGCTTTGCTGGCCGGCGATCCCGCGCAAGCCGCGCGCTGGGTGCAGGCAGCCGCGCGCGCGGGCCTTGGCGCCGCGCAATTGCGTTTGGGACGCATGAAGCTGGAAGGCGCCGGCCTGCCGAAAGATGAAGCAGGCGCCTGGCGCTGGTTCATGGTGGCGGCGCGCGATGGCGACGCCGAAGCGATGAACATGGTGGGTCGCTGCCACGAAAACGGCTGGGGCGTGCCACTGGATTTTGCCCAGGCCGCGATCTGGTATCGCCGCGCCGCCGAGCGCGACGAGCCGTGGGCGCAATATAATCTCGGCCACCTGTTACTGGATGGAAACGGCGTGGCCCGCGACTACGCAGCGGCCCTTGCCTGGTATCAGCGCGCCGCCGCCCAAGGCCACGCCCGCGCAATGAACCTGGTGGCGGTTTGCCATGAGAACGGTTGGGGCACCCCGCGCAGCCCTGCCCACGCCGTCGCGTGGTATCGGCGTTCAGCTGAAGCCGGCTATTTCCGCGGTGCGTATAACTATGCAACTTTGCTTCTGGCGGCAGGGAGGTTCATCGAAGCCAAGGCATGGTTCAGGCGCGCAGCCACACACGGCACGCCGGCGGTCCAAGCACGCGTGGAAGCGGTTCTGGCACAGCTGTGACTGCCGCGGGCGGCGGCGTTAATCACCGTCCGCGGCACTCAATTCGTTGATAATCCCGGTACGCCGCCCATGGCGCTGTTTATCTGCGAAGCGGTGTTCCGCATCGCCCGGTCATTCTGCAAATTCCGCTGCTCGAGCATGGCGTGTTTTGTGGCCTGGTGCGACAGGCAGTCGTTGAACCCGTCGCTGCCGGCGGCGTAGCCCTTGCCGGCACACACCTCCTGATCGGATCTGGCGCACGCCGCCAACGCGCCGCACGACACCACGCAGGCAAAACCAAGCGCCAGGGAAGCGGTTCTTTTTTCAAAAAAAGAACCAAAAAACTTTTGCGCGGCTGTCGCCGATGACCCGGCGATAGCCGTAGCAAAAGTTTTTTCTGCTTTTTCCAAAAAGAAGCGCTTGCTTAGCAACGCCACGCACCAGTGCATGGACTCGCTCCTACGTTCTTGACCACTAATATCCGCTCGTGCAGCCTAACCTGTCCGGGCTGCCGCCACAGCTGGGCCCCATCCGGCCAGGCGAGTCTGCTGCACTGCGCAGCGCACGATCCCTTGCCTCCTGTTGCTGCTCGACCAACGCGTGCTTCTCGGTCTCGTGTTGCAGGCAATCCGCAAACATCGCCGTCCCGGGAGAAATCCCCTTGTCGCTACAAACTTGCTGATCGGATTTCGCACAACCCGCCAACGTCCCGCTCAACACCAGGCAGATGACAGCCGCACAGGCACGCATAACGGCGCTCATCGTGCTCCGCCCAGGCGTTTCAAACATCAGGCCACCCAACGGCGCAGCCTTGGGCCGGGCCGATCGCGCCATCACTCACGCCCCGCGGCATTCGGCACGAAATAGAACTTCAGCGCCGCCGCTTGCGTCACCGGTTCGCCATTCACGGTGGCGGGGCGATAGCGCTTCTGGCCATTCTGCAGCCAGTCCAGCACGGTCTGGCCAAACGCCGGCCTGCCATCGAGATACACCACGTGACAGCCCGTCGCGATGCCGTCGGTTTGAATGACGCAGGCTACACTGACATAAGCCTGTGCACCGCTGTCGCGATATTCCTTCGGATAGGCAGGCGAGTCCTTGGCCGTGAACACGGGTGGCGAGGGCGGAATACGCACCCCTTCCGGCACGCCATGCCCCGAGGCCGGTATTTGCGATACGCCGGTCATTGGCGTGGGCATCGGCACCTTGCTGGCCTGGATGCGCAGTTCCGGCGGGGTAATATGGATTTCCGGCGGCGGGATGAACGGCGCCGGGGGTGCCGACATCGTGGCGGACAGCGCCGGCGGCTGGGGCGGCGGCTTCGGCAGTGAAATGAGTTTTAGCAGACTGATACGCGGCGGTAGGATCTGCGGCGCCTCGCCCGGCCCAAACTGCAACAACGCACCGACAAAGGCTGCATGAACCAGCAGGATCGTGACCAGCACGGTCCCACGGCGCGTTGGCGCGGGTGCACCATAGGTCACCATGCGCGGCCCCACCGCACCGTCACGCTCGGCAATACGGAACAATAGAACACGGTAGCACTTTGCCGGATCAGCTGGGTTTAATCAATCGCCATGTTGCAGGGCGTGGCCCTGGTGTGTGGCGTTAGGAAGCAAGCGCTTCTTTTTGAAAAAAGAAGCAAGAACTTTGGAAGCTTGGCACAAGCGATGGCTCAGCCATAAGGCCTTATGAACAAAAGTTTTTTGGTTCTTTTTTTTAACAAAGCACTGCTTCTCTGGATGCCGCCGGCCGCGCTCACGGCACGATCGGGCCGGTCATGCACGATATCGTGCGAGCTGCCATGGGCCACGATCAGCGTGCGAGCGGACGACGCGGACGCTGCTTTGCCGAAACGGATTTGACGACCAGGCGCCCCGGTTGTGCCGGATCGATCGGCGGCGTTGCCCGCGCGAGGCCCTCGCTGATCAGTGCCTGCACACCGGGCGAGTCGAACAGCGCCAGATCTTTCAGCACGATATGTCGCACCGTGGTGCCGCTGCCGTTCAGCAGCCCCAGTGGATCCGGCAGGCTGGGCCCGCCGAAGAAAAACAGACTGACCCAGCGCGGAAACACCGCCACCGAGAACACCACGCCGGAGACTTTGTCGTTCGCGCTGAAGCCGATCGCCAGCGCATTGTAGTTATCGTAAACGAGTTGCACGGCGCCCGGCAGGCGGGCGCCCATGCGGGCCAGCACGGCGCGCGCATGCGCCGCTATCCCGGGCGTGAACTTGTCCAGAAAACTGTCCAGCTGTGCAGCTGCGTCCATGGCGGCTAGCGTGCCATCACGCTTGGGCGCGTCAAGGGTCAGGTAAGCAGTTCTTTTCTGAAGAAAAGAACCAAAAGACTTTTGCACGGCTGTCGCGGATTAGTCCGCGACAGCCGTGCAAAAGTTCTTGCTTCTTTTTTCAAAAAGAAGCGCTTGCTTGCGCTTGCTTGCGCTTGCTTGCCTAAGCTGCGTCGCTCTTACGCTCCATGCGCTTGCGCTCATGCGGATCCAGATACCGCTTGCGCAACCGAATGGCGCCCGGCGTCACCTCAACCAGCTCGTCGTCCTCGATATAGGCGATCGCCTGCTCCAGGCTCATGCGGCGCGGCGGCGTCAGCAGCATCGCATCGTCCTTGCCGGCGGCGCGGATGTTGGTGAGCTTCTTTTCCTTGATCGGGTTCACGTCCAGATCGGAATCGCGGCTGTGCTCGCCCAGAATCATGCCCAGATACACCGCCTCGCCCGGCTCCACGAACAGTGTGCCGCGTTCCTGCAAATAGAACAGCGCATAATGGATCGCCTGGCCGCCTTCCGAGCTGATCAGCGAGCCGGCGCGGCGCCCTTCAATGTTGCCGGACCAAGGCTCGTAGCCCGAAAACAGCCGGTTCATGATGCCGGTGCCACGCGTATCGGTCAGGAATTCGCCGTGGTAGCCGATCAGGCCGCGGCTGGGGATATGGAACGTCAGCCGCACCTTGCCGCCGCCGGAGGGCCGCATGTCCTGCAACACGCCTTTGCGGCGGCTCAGTTTTTCCACCACCACGCCGGAATACGGCTCGTCCACGTCGACCAGCACTTCTTCGAACGGCTCTTCGCGCTCGCCGGTCTCGGGATTGTCGCGCGTCAGCACGCGCGGGCGGCCGATCGTGAGCTCAAACCCCTCGCGGCGCATGGTTTCAATCAGCACGCCGAGCTGCAATTCGCCGCGGCCGGCCACTTCGAAGGCTTCGGATTCCTGGCTTTCGGTGATCTTGATGGCCACGTTGCCTTCGGTTTCGCGCAACAGGCGGTCGCGGATTTGCCGGCTGGTCACCTTCTTGCCTTCGCGGCCGCCCAGCGGGCCGTCATTGACGCGGAACGTCATGGCCAGCGTCGGCGGATCCACCGGGGTGGCCGGCAGCGGCGCGCCGAGTTCCGGCGAGCAGATCGTGTCCGGGATCGTGCCTTCCGACAGCCCGGCCACGGCCACGATGTCGCCAGCCTCGGCTTCTTCGACGACCACGCGCTCCAGGCCGCGGAAGGACAGCAGCTTGGTCAGCCGGCCGGTTTCCACCACGGTGCCGTCGCTGCGCAGCACCTTCACCGGCATGTTCAGCCGCGCCCTGCCCTGCTCCACGCGGCCGGTCAGCACGCGCCCTAGGAAGTTGTCGTAGTCCAGGATCGAAGCGACCATGCCGAACGGTGCTTCCTTGTCGAGCACCGGCGGATCGACGTGCTTCAGCACCAGGTCGAACATCGGCGAGAGGTCCTTGCGGGCGCCGTGCAGTTCGACATCGGCCCAGCCCTGGCGGCCGGACGCATAGAGCATCGGGAAATCCAGCTGCTCGTCGGTGGCGCCGAGCGCGGCGAACAGGTCGAACACCTCGTTGTGCACTTCGTCGGCGCGGGCATCCTGGCGGTCGATCTTGTTCACCACCACGATGGGCTTCAGGCCGCGCGCCAGCGCCTTGCTGACCACGAACTTGGTTTGCGGCAGCACGCCCTCGGCGGCATCGACCAGCACGATCGCGCCGTCCACCATGTTCAGGATGCGTTCCACCTCGCCGCCGAAATCGGCGTGGCCGGGGGTGTCGACGATGTTGATGCGCGTGTCTTTCCAGACCACCGAGGTGCACTTGGCCAAGATGGTGATGCCGCGTTCGCGCTCCAGGTCATTGCGGTCCATCGCCCGCTCGGCCACCACCTGGTGCTCGCGGAACGAGCCGGACTGCTTGAGCAGCTGGTCCACGAGCGTGGTTTTGCCATGGTCGACATGGGCGATGATGGCGATGTTGCGGATGTCCATAGGGAGCTCTTCTGAAACCGTGCTTTGGGGTGGGGCGCATACGAAAAGGGCCTGACCTGGGTCAGACCCTTGCTGCAGCGCCGCTCGGCCGCACAGATAGGCGCTGGCCTGCTGCAATGCGAGAAGAAAAGGCGCAGGGCTGCTGCCGCCCGGGCCAGGAGCAAGAGTTTTTGCTTCTTTTTTCAAAAAGAAGCGCTTGCTTACCTATGCCAGTGCGGCCGCCGCCTGAGGCCCCCGCAATATCTCCACCAGCCGCATGCGATCCACCAAAGGGATGCCGCCCCGTGCCGCCACGGAAGCGGCGGCTTCCTCCAGCCGTGCGTCATGGGCGGCGCCGCACCCCAGCCGGCGCGACTCCAGGTCGAGCAGCCGCAGGCCCCGCGCATCGGTCTCCAGCATGTCCAGCACGCCTGCATCCTCCGCTTCGGCCGGGCTCAGCGCTTGCAGTGGCGCCAGCAGGCGCTGCCGCACGCCGGCCTCGAACCGCGAGGCGCAGGCGGCGCGCAACGCGGTTTGCAATTCGGTGGCGCGCTTTCGGTGCGCCGCCTCACGGCTCAGTTCCTCCAGCAGCGCCACCTGCCGGCGTACAATGGCGGCCGCCTCGGCAGGGTCGCCAAGGCCGATGTTGCGCGTCGACGCCTCGATCCAGGCCCAGGCCGACGCCATGGCGGCATCCGCCGCATCGCGCATCGCGCGGTCGGCCCGCATGGCGCTGGCGGCGCGGCGCGGCGCATCGGCCTGCGGAAAACGCTGCAGCATTACGCTGAGCATCATGCCCCAGCCCGCGGCGCCTTCGGTTTCGGACGCGGTCAGCACATCGGCCAGTGCCCGGTTCACTTCCTCGACCGGTATCGAAGGGTCGGCCAATTCCACCATACGCCAGGCCTGTTGCAGCACCATGGACGCGCCGCCGCTCAATGCCGCGAAGGCCGCACTGGGCAACCCGCTATCGCGCCAGTCGGCGGGCGGCTCGGTGCCGCGCAGTGCCTCGGCGGCCGGCGACCACAATAATTGCCCGGCAGCGGCCACGCGCTGCCCTTCCGGCACCCCGGAATCGGCAATGATGCGATCCACCGTAGCGGCCACCGAAGGCAAGCAACCGCGCACCAGGCTCGCCATCGGCTCCAGCGCCGAGCGCGGCACGGACGGGCTGCCGGGCCGCCAGGCGGCGGCATCTACGATGGCCGCCTGCAGCGGCCGAAACAGTAGCCGGGTGAACCGCAGCTGCCGCGGCGGCCGCAGCGCGCGCAATCGGTCGCGCAACGGCGCCAGCAGCCCATCAGCCTGGCTGCGATCTTTCAGGCCATCTACGAACCGTAGCACATCCAGCACGCGCTGATCGCTGGCGCCGGCCAGTTCGCGCCGTACGGCGCGCATTTCCGGCCCGATCAGCGGCGCCGCCTGCGATCCGCTCATGCCGCCAACGCCCGGATGCGTTCGTTGCGCGCCACCAGTTCCACCACCAGGCTGCCGGTGCGCCAGTCCTCGAACCCATGCACCAGTTTGCGCAGCCGTAGCCGTTCACTTTCATCCAGCACAGTGCCAAGCCAGGTCTCGGCCTGGCGCGGAATCACCGGCACCATCAGCGCCATTTCGGTCATCGAACCGCGTCGGTTGGTGCCATCGGCGAGTTGCCAGACCAGGCAGATCTGGTCCCAACCATCCAGCAGCCACTCGGCACGGCCCAGCATTGCCGCGGTGCCCGCCGCATCGTTCACCCAGGCGGCCAGCAACGCCGGCATATCGCCGGCCCGCGCGCGCGCATGATCCATCAGCTGGCGCGCCAGCGCTACGGTGGCTTCGGCGGCCGAGGCGATCAGCCACGCCCCCAGCGAGGCCTGGGTCAGATCGGCGCCCTGATAATGCCGCACATCCTGGGCCAGGTGCTCCATGGCGTCCGTTAGTTGCGTGCAGCGTGCGCGGGCAGCGGCCGCGCCTAGCCCAATCGGCACAAACAGTCCGGCCAGCGCCTCGATATCGTTGGTTACTTGCGCCGGTGCGCGGCCCAGCGCCGGCGCCAGACGCAGAATGGCCGCCTTGGCCCGCTTATCCAGTTCGCCGGCACCGCATGCGCCGCCGCCCGTTTGCTGCACCAGCATTTGCAGCAGCGCGATATTCGTCATCAGGCACGCGGTGTGATCCGCCTCCCGGGCCGACCGCGCCGCGTCGGCCGCCGCGCGGCCAGCTATACCCTGCGTCGCCACATCGCGCGAAGCTGCACGCACCGCTTGCGGCGATAGGGACGGCTGATCGTCCAGCCGTTCAGCCAGCCGCAAATCGTGCAGCGTGGCCGTGCAGAAATTGCCCATTTCGGACCGCGCCATGATGTAAACGCCGCGCACCCCGGCCGGATGGGGCACAATCACCTCAAGCCCGCGCGCCGCCATTCTGCCCCGCGCCCCTGCCAGGGCCGGCGTTGTAAACGGAATCGAAACGCCACGTTCCTGGAACGTCGCGGGGTGCCATTGCTGGTCGTTGCTGGCGCTCATGCGCGCAGCTTACGAAGCGTAAGGGAAAAAAATAGTTAAGATAAGAAAGAGTTCTTTTTTTAAAAAAGCACCAAAAAACTTCTACGCGGCTGTCGCCGACTACTCCGCGACGGCCGCGTAAAAGTTTTTGCTTCTTTTTTCAAAAACAAGCGCTTCGCTTTCTTTACTCGTCGTAAGCAATCAAAGTCTCAACAGGCAAATCCAACTTCGCTCGCCCACCCAAAAACGTCAGTTCAATCAACGCGGCCGCCGCCGGCACCTCGGCGCCCACGCCGCGCAACAATTCAATGCCGGCCGCCATCGTGCCGCCGGTTGCCAGCAGATCGTCCACCACGATCACGCGCTGCCCAGGCTCCACCGCGTCGGCCTGAATCTCGATCCGGTCCGTGCCATATTCCAGCCCGTAACTGAGGCCCACGGTTTTGCCCGGCAGCTTGCCAGTCTTGCGTAGCATGATGAACCCGCAGCCCAGCTTCAGCGCCAGCGGCGCCGCCAGCAGAAAGCCCCGGCTCTCGATGCCGGCCAGGATATGCGGATTATGCTGGCGCACCGCGCTGGCCATCCGCCCCATCGCCACCTGCCAGGCATCGGGGTGCCGCAACAGCGTGGATATGTCGTAGAACAGGATCCCCGGCTTGGGAAAATCCGGTATCGACCGGATATGGTCTTTCAGATTCATTGGTTCGCGTGGCCCCGGCAAAGCAAGGCCGCTCTATAAGGCCTGCACACGGCACCGCAATAGAAGGAGATTCCCCTCATGTCTGCCGCGGACAGCACCGCCCGGCTGTGTTCGGCGGCGCCATGATTGCGTTGGCATGCGCGGCCGCCAGCGCGGTTGCGTTCTGGTTTTCGATCGGCCTGGGCGCGCAATGGTGGCTGCTGTGGCTGGCGCCGGTGCCGG
>Ga0302319_10020790_pt1 | contig 11843 bp, 25 predicted proteins | sample Bog_T0_2_FD_203319 | JGI IMG/M metagenome (GOLD analysis project Ga0302319, IMG submission 203319) | Peat permafrost microbial communities from Stordalen Mire near Abisko, Sweden - Bog_T0_2 | ecosystem: Environmental > Terrestrial > Soil > Wetlands > Peat | place: Sweden: Abisko, Stordalen Mire...
TTGCTTCTTCAGGTGTTAGATTGTCTAGGTCTCTACAGATAATGCACATTCTCGCTCCTTAAGATAAGAATAGCATTTCTGTAACTCTGAGGCAATGAATTCCTTGTCGTTAAGCTTGCGATTTTTAGGACTAGGATGAGGCAGCTTGAAATGGGGAATGCCGTATAGAGCCCTAGAAGCGTTATTGCCTAGGGCAACGTAAACATCTCCTGAGCTATCAACGGTTAGCATGGATTCCCGATTGAATCTGTACAGCGACATGTTGACTCCATGGCTATTAACCATAAGGAAATCAACTATTTGCATTTCTTCAATCCATTTACATAAATTTCTGTAGGATGGCGTGCCGACGAACGGGATATTGGGATCAGTATTCAGTCTGCTTGGCCTATCGCCTACAAATATCACTTTCATCTAATGTTCATCGGTGTTACTGGGGTCCGAAAGATAATCCTCAGAGACCCATTTTAAGGCTTGTTTGTTGCCATCAATAGAGTAATCCTTGGCAGCTTTGATTACAATACCTTCACGAACTTTCTCAGACTTATCGTTGAACTCTGATTTGCCCTTGGTCAAGGCGTAAGCAAGCTCTTTATTGTACGGACCTTTGTAGAGGATAGGGACCATGTCGAACCCGCGTTCTTTGGCAAAGGCTTCAACTTCATCGGGCGTTAGCCAAATTTGAGATCCGTCTGCTTGTAATACTTTCACATCGAACAAAATAAACTTTTGCTCTTTCAGTCCATAGGAGTAGTTTTTTTGGATACCAGGGCCTACGATCTCACCAAATACCGTTTCGCCAAGCTTGATCTTGTTGAACGCATCGGCTTTGTGAAACGCAAACCCATACACGTCTTCTCCGTAAAAGCCCACATATCCAGACTTCGAGGATATTTCTACGCGATTGGAGCCGTAGCAATTTTCTACTGCTGGCGACAAACGTAAAAGCTTTTTCAGTTTTTTCATCAAAGTGTTTGCCATGAAAGGAAGAACGGACGCACGGGCGTTGGTTCCGTGGAGCTTCTCTTGAATTACCACTTCTGTCTGTTCATTGAACTTATTGGGAAACCATTTAATGTTGTCGAGCCCATTGTATTTATGGAAATTTGGGTGTTCGCCATTTTTCTTGCGTCCGCCAGGTTTTCCGGCAGGTCCAATGTTTCTTACTGGAGGCTCATATTTTTTAACGCCAAGAATCAACTTGAGGTCTTGTTCTAGTTTTAGATAAGAAGGATTAACCAAATCGGCAATGTCCTGCGGCAAGATCAACATACCCTGAGATGCAAGTCCGCGTATCTTAATCTGTCTTACGCGGTGATTGTTGAGCTTAATCTTGGAGCCCTCTGGAAAGAGCTTAAGCTCCAGCTTCTCTGGAAGAATCGAATCGATAGGAATATAAACGCACTTGTCGCCAACTTTATATTGGCCTTTGCCTACGATAACCTGGAACCCATAGACGGTAGCCACTTCAAGACGTTCTGCGTTATTATGAGGCTGAATGTCTAGGATGGAAGTATATGGAACCTTGTAGGTAGTCCCTTCTTCTGTTTCATTCAATTCTTTAACTAGATTCTCTAGAATCGGCTTAAAATCTGTTTTTTTATTGAAAAAATCAAACACTAGAAATCTCCTTCCGCCACTTGCATACACATATAGCCGCGTTTGCGCCACATCTTAACCACTTGGTCTCTGTCATCAAGAATAAAGTATGGAGTGAATCTTGTCAATATCTCAAAATCAAGGATGTTTTCCTTAACAAGATCGCCTTGTCTAGAGTCGTGTCGGTCGCGCATGAACAATGCGTCATACTTCATGTCTTGTTTGTTTAACCATTCTTCAGTCATATTCTGGTAGTCGCTAGGACGACCAGTGCAAAATACGATTTTTATGTTATCTTGTTGAAATTTCTCAAGAATATGGGCAACAGGAGTGATCATAGGATCATGCTCCATACCAAGGAAGAAGCTGCGCCAGTCTTTTTTCTGGCCGTCTGTTCTGCGAACATGGTGGCGACGATGTTCTACGTCACAAAGGGTGCCGTCGAGGTCGCATATGACCGCTAATGGCTTATCGCCTTCTGGATAGATGAAAGTAAGCTTAAAACGGGGGTTATCGTATGGACGCTCGTACTTAGTAAAGAACGTCTTTAACGCTGATCGGGCAGACTTCTCATCCTTGATAGTAGGATGACCTTCGCGCTTGAGCATTCTCTCAAGGCAAACACGATATGGCTGGTGAAGCACAATTATTTCAATTTCATATTCTTTATCGTCAGCAACTTGAACCATGTAGTTCTTGCGTTGCTCGATGCTAAAATTCATTCGGTCAACAATAATGTCTTGTTTAAGACGCACAGCCTCACGGTAGGCATCCATGTGGCCGCCTTTACCTTGATCGTCCTGACTGATGCGAACGAAGCCCTTAGCTTCATATTCTTTGGCCAAAGTTGATTTGCCCGATCCAGGAGGACCTACTAATAAGATAAGTTTTGCCATTATACTGCTCCGCTTCTGGGGTGATTATCGTCGTCTTCTGGGTCCCACTCATTGCCGTTTTGAACCGTTCGATTGCTCTTTTGCCAGTTTTTGTGAAACATGCTATGGGAAAACGGAGGCGACATACCTAATTCTTCAAGCCGATTAAGAATCAACTCTGCGCCATAATCGGTGAGGCCATTCATGTCATCCATGTCGTTGAATATCTTTTTAATTTTTTGAATCATCTCACTTCGTTTCAACTGGAACCTCCAGAATAATCTCATATACCGGCTTATTCAATGCTAACATAGCTTCTTTCATATGTCTAGAGCCCTTTGACTTACCGTCCCAAATCAAGACTAGAGCATCGGCGTAGACTGCCATCTTATTGTTCCTGATAGGACCTGCGCGGTTGCCGTATTTTTCCCATTCTGCCTTGAAAGTGTTCACTGGAATGCCATAGTCGTGCCCGAACTTATTTCCTGCTCTATCGGAGCCGGTTGCTCCACCATCAACTATCACCGTGACTTTAGAGAAAGGATGGGACTCGTCCATGTTGAGCCTTTGTAGCTCGGAATAGGCTTTACGCTCATCAATTGTCCTAGATCCAGCTACGATAAATTTCAATCGTCACCGTATATAAGCCAAGTAAAGCCAAAGATGAACAGGCCTACGACGCTAAAAGCGCCAGCTATGTAAAGCGATGCAATCGCAGCGCCTACAAACATTAAGGATTCTTTTCTCATACACTGTCCACGGTACGTTGATTCGATTTAAAAGTAAAAAAATCTTCTTTCATTCGTTTTGGAATCTTATACGGCAATTCGCCTTCGTCTAGAAGACTTTCTACGGACTCTACGATCTGATCTTTGGTAAACAAAGATGAATTTAACATCTTCATAACAATATCTTCTACTCGATCCATGTAGACGCCTTGACGTTCTCTGTTTCTGTAATATTTTAACATTCGATATATTTTAACAACAAAATCCCATTCTGGATTTTCTTTTTGTTTTTTTTTGTTCTTAAGTATTCCACCGAGTTTCGATATTGCTATGCTAATAGTACGAGAAAGCGCTTCATCCGAAGTTCTATCCACGTATCGAGCCGATATATCTATAGCCTCTAAAATTTCTAGTGAAGGAAATTTTTTAACTGCTTTTTTAAAGGACTCAATCCCAACTTCATTTAGACATCTAGGAGCACATATTTTTTCATTAAAATACTTAACCTGCATATTGAATTCTAGGCCCTTTATATCAGAAAGCGATCTATGCCACTCAAACATAAGCTCTATTTGTTCTTGTCGTTCCTGTAATTCTCCCATCTGTTTGATGGTTTTAGATATTACGGAACTATCTGACAGCTCTCTATCTTTCTTGCCCATGTTGCAATCGAAGCACGATGTTACCAAATTCATCATGTGGTCTTCTCCACCTTTTGCTACAGGCTTAACATGGTCTACATGCAATATTACATCTGGAGCCTTACAGCCACAGTACTGGCATGTAAATGAGTCTCTTTTAAAAACCTCAAATCTAAGTTTTTTGGTCATACCTTCTCCACAAGTTTCTGAATGGTCTTCAATAACGCCTTATGCTGCTCTACCGTCTCAACGGCACCGTCCAATGATCCATAGTGTTCTTCCAGGGTTTGTAGCAGCAGATTCTTAATCTGACTCTCGTCTGGACTATGTTGGAGCTTGGAGTTGGAATAAACCGTCTCCAGGTCCCTTTCTTTGATTACAAAGTATTGTTCTACCTGATCCATGGTCCATTCGCCGCGACGGATAGCCTTAAGCTGTTCATTATTGCGTCTAAGGTCCAGGTCTCCCTCTGTGAGTATCTGTTCGACCTCATTCAGTAACCTAACGATATGATAGGCGAATTTGACATCGAAGCCCCACTTATCGACCGTTGCACGGCGTTTGCTACCAGCTTGTGGGCTCTTAAGACCCATCTTGTGCATCTGAGAGTACGCATAGCCCTTAAAGCGAAACCAAGCGCCTTTGTGCAAGAAAATCTTTCGGTTATCACGGATATGCTGAGCCAATTTGGTCGCTTTGAGCACGCACGTACTGTCCGTGAACAAGGAATCAATCATGTTTGGGTTATTGTCCATGCAAAGCTGGAAGTACTTTACTATGGAATAGATCTGCATGTCGTATTCTTTTTGACGATCTGTCTCATGCACATGATGTTGCTGAAATTGCTCAAAACGTTGGATTTGTGTTCCAAAACCAGGGATTTCGCCTGCTAAATGAGGGAAAACCATGTCTTTTGGTGGAATGCAGAAACCGTACAAATCCATATCGGATTCATCAGTATTAACAGCATATGCTTGTGAACCCATAACTGTAAGGTACTGAGTACCGCCAATAACGAAAGGAGGCGGGAAGATAAGTCTTTTGGAATGAAGTCGTTCGATTAAATCCATAATAGAACTATTACATTCTACCTGGGATAAGTCAAGTTTGTTGAGTGCTTTGATCTGTTCTGGAGTAAGACTTTTAGTCTCCATAATCGTCCTTTGATTTGCCCTCGAATTGTGGGCCTGCTTCGATCATTTGTAAAATCTTTTCATGTGGCACAGGCTTGAAGTCCCATACGTCCACGCCAAGATTGATTTGTCGTCCATTTTGCTTCCAGGCACCATGAACATGGCCATGTAACAGCCACATGTTGCCGTCGTCCACTATGCGCTTGTGCATATAGCGAGTATCTACCTTTTCGTATGGATAGGTAGTCCGAACCTTGTCCTCGTTGGTCTTCTGGTACGTGACCATGGGATGGAACGGGAAATGGCTCAGGAACACCTTTTGCTTATTACCAATCTCTATAAAGATGTTTTCATGGACTTCTTGGAAACCCATATCTAACATATGTTTTGCGTGGCGGTCGTGATTGCCAAGCACTAAGATCTTATGTCCGTTGAGACGGTCTAGTATTGGCCTAGTCATTGTGCCATTGGCAAAAGAGAAATCTCCCAAAACATAAATTTTGTCCGTAGACTTACGTACTCTCTTGTTCCACTCTTCAATCATATGTTCGTGCATATCATGCAGGTGCGCAAATGGGCGATTGCACAGGCGAATTACGTTCTTATGCCAAAAATGATTGTCAGAAGTGAAGTGTATCACTATTTTTAATTTCCTTTATCCATGAGACAAATTCTTCGTATGGCATATTCGATTTTGCCCTGTTGCAAATTTTACAGCAAGGAACACTATTCTTAAACGTGTATCCTAAATCGTTACGCATTCTGTCTATGCCATTATAAAATATGGTTTGACTGCTCTTAGTGAAAGGCAGACTTGGAGTAATTCCGCAGTACCAACAATTTTGAGCTATAATCATTCTAAATTCGTCGATACTCAAATCGAAAGCATAGTTTCTGTTCGATGCAGCCTTTTGATACTTGTAAAAAAGTTCATTAAAAACAGACTCTTTGTTTGGCAATCTTGGAGATTTTCTTACGCAGCCGCATGAAACCGTTTCACCGGATACTATTGATCCTCTGCGTATAACTTTTTCTGTTCCGCACTCACACTTGCATAGATAAAACAATCTAGTTCCCCTAGAAGCCTTAGCTCTATGAGAAAAAGACAACACGGTCAAACGATTGAATTTTTGACCCAAAATATCTAGTTCGTTGAAGTCGGCAGGAGCCATTTTACGACGGTTCTGTAGTAGCTACAACTTCTTGGGTTTTGGCTTTATATTCGTTCAATTTGTTGTATACCGTTTTAACGGTAACGCCCAGGATCTTAGCCGCTTCTGGCTTGTTTCCCGAAGTCTTAGACAAGACCATTGTCAAATACTGACGTTCCACTTCCTGCAAAGTGGGAAAATTGGTTACATCAATTGCGATTGTATTTTCTTGTGACATTTTTACCTTCCTTATAAGACATATTAGTGTATCAAAACGAGACTGTCAATGACTATTTTACAAAATGGCGGACTGATGCGAATTGAGGACTCCGTCGAAGTCAAGAAATAATACTTTCATCTTTCTTCTTATCGCATTTCTTGCAGTATTCGTATTCAGTGAATCCGCTGTTATAGGTAGCCCATTCGTGGAAACATCCACGAGACGGAACGGCATCGTAATCGCTAGCTAATCTGTCTAAAACTGAACCTGCCGATACGCTGTCCACAAATAAATCCTTGGTTACTCCAGCCGCCATAGCTTCCATTATTTGTTTTAGTAGATAGTCTGTGCCGTCTGACATTATTTCTTCTTTGTGGGCATTTTTCGGAAGCTCCACTTATCGAATCCGTGTTTGTGAATCTTATCTTTGTCTGAAATTTTTACCATAGTATTTTCTGGTCTAGTCAGGTGTCCAGCTACGTAGCCAAATATGTCCTGGTAAGCCGTATACGGATCTTTCTGCTTCTGAAACTCTAGATCCTTGAGGATTGGTCCAAGAGTTATCTGCTGTTTTTTACCATCTCTGTTCTCGGATGAAATCAAGAACAAAGGAGTGTTGTGTTCGTGGAAAAGGCTAACCAAAGGTTTGGTATCTTGCTCGTCAAACTTCTGGTACGTTCCAGGCCACCAGCGACTGGTGCTGAAATCGTACTTGCTGCCTAGACCTCTTTCAAACATGTACGCCTTAAATTCTTCATACTTGTAAAAAATGCGTCTGCTTGAAGGTGGCAATGCAGACCTAAGACTTTCGTCTACTATGTAGATCTTAAAGATGTATCCACAATATCCTAGTAACCCAAAATGTACCCTGTAGCTGATATGGGTACTGCTGGAGCTTTTTGAAGCCAAGTACTCCAGCTGATATTTTCTGTCTAGTTCTACGTTCTTGGTTTCGCGGACATAGACAGTTTCCATGTCCATGCCCATTCTCATAATAGGATCATAGTAGTCTGAATTTTTAGCTATGATCCGCATTTTGTCCTACTGGGGAGTGTTTCATTTGGGTTCCTGTCTGTGTTTAGCTATATCCTCTGGGCTACCAATTCCCTTGGCTTTGAGCCTAGCTACTACTTGGGCAGCAGTTTCGCGCTTGGTGAAGAAGGTATCGAATATAATTAGGCCAACGCTAACCAATAGGCTGGCAACGACCAAGTAGGGTATGAAAAGCATAAGGTCTAATGTCATACTGAGACTGTAACAAATACAATACCTAAAGTCAAGAGCCAATCTTAGGAGATATGGCATCAATACCAGCAAGCGCCGTCTTAGCGGCAGAAGAAGCACAGCAAGCAGCTCTAACAGCGGCGGATAACGCCCTATTTATAGCTGACGCTGATCAACAAATACAGGCAGCTATCGCTCTTGGTCTAAAGAGAGAGGTTAGCATGACCACTTTTGGCCACGTGAATCCTCGTGATATCTATATGTATTACGCTAATTTAGGCTATAATATCAGCTATCCTGACCTTCAACAGGGTCAAGCCTTCCAACCAGCTGATTTATTTGGCAATTTTTGGATAAACTACTGGAATCACACGCTTTTAAGGCCTTGGACCCATAAACCACTGAGAGTGGTCATAAATTGGGCACCATTTATCCAGTTTTACGACTTTCCAGATAATAATCAAGAAACAAACGGCGACGAACCAGTCTAGGACTTGTTTTTTCGCTTATTCAAAGCCAATAATCTACCTACTTCGGCCTTTTCGGTCAAAAGTTGAGATCTTAGTTGCTCTATTTCTTTAGACAGGACTAAAATCCTGTTGTTTGAGATTTCAATTACTTCATTTAACTGCTTACACTGAAAATCATAGGCTGATTTTTCGATTACTGGAATCCAGTGAGGACTTGGATCTACTTCACCAGGGAACCTGCGCTGAGCTACACGCAAATCTGGCGGCAATAAGGTGGTTTGTGCTTCCTGTATAGTCCATTCTCTGGGTGCCTTGCAAGCAGCACATCTTTGGTCCATGCTTCCGCTAAACCACATATGAGGGGCACCACATGCTGGGCAATCTATTGCGTAGAGTCCCATTATTTTTCCTCAGTGGCGAATTCAATGAACGCAAAGTGTTTAGTGTAGCCAGTTCCATTTGGACGAGGCACGTATGCAGACGTGTAATGGGCTACGGCGTAATCCTGACCGCGTTTTTGCCGCTCAACGCTAACCATTTTAGCAAGAGTATGAGGGTCAGTAGCTTCTAGGACCGTAGGAACTAGATAAATTTCACCTTTAGCCATTTTAAGTCCTTCTTGGGCGCGTAGCGCAAAAGGAGTATAAGGGTTTTATTTTAGCGCAACGCATTATTTCATGCTCTTTGCTGTATCAATGTACCACTTTCTAAGCGCAGCGGGAACTGGTACTTTATTCCTATCCCTGATGGAATAGTGAACGTTGACACCAACAGGACGAACATTGTCAAACGCATATTTAACATTGTCAGGAACAGTGTTGTCGGTAATAATAATCAATGCGTAGTTACCATCGTCGCGCACTTCCGCTGCAATACCATGATCTCTAAAGAAATCGACGACCTCTTTCGTAGTGGTCATTGTTTTGCCTTACACTTTGAACAGTCAGTCGTAGTACCAAACAGTCCGGTCCAAGTTACCCAGTCGTGGTCGCAACCTTGAGGTTTTTGTAAGGATTTGTGCAGTTTAATATGGGTATCGTCAAAGGTTACATATCTTAGGGCATCCATAATGTCGCTGTTTTCGAAAGACGGATGTTGTGCAGGTGGAAACCATCCTGGAGGCAAAGTAGCCTCATCAACATAGTCGTTTATTGCATTGCCAACTACAGATACTTTGTTCCGCGCATTAGTGATGTCGGCGAGGACATATTCTTCTACAAGGCCCTGACCAGCAGAAACCGTGTAGTTGTAGCTTACAATAAAATACTTCTTACCATTTACGATAAATGTAAGAATTGCCTGTTTATCGAATCGTCCCATCATTTGCGATACCCGCAGCCTCTCGATGGACAATATACGCCGCGTGAATTCTCTGCCAATATATTCTGGCACGATGGGCAATCTTGATCTGTGTATACCCAGTTATGTCCATCATGTTCTTTACGAAATTCTGCGTCTGTCATTGGAGCAGGAAGTATAGGTTCCGTAGCTTCTACTTTTGATTCTTCTTTACTTTCTAGATAATCCATAATTAATGCTAGTCCTTTGCCTATGTCGGCTAGTTGGTCGCCTGGGCGTTTACCGTTAACAGGATTTTGAAGACGTTCTTTGATAGACTGAACGGTTGTAAAAAATGATTCTTCGTTTATGGAGGGATCCCATACAGAAGAAATGATAGTCTCTACTTCGTTCCACTTGAAGCTCACTTCTGTTCTCCTATAGGTTGAATTCTAGGGTCGGCATTTCCAGCTTCGCTTAGACCAATAGATGTTAGGAAAATATGCTTGATATGCTTGCCGTTTCTATCCATAACTACTCCACCAGCGCATGGGACTAAATCTCTTAGAGCATACTCTGGCAGTTTAGAGTCATCGATATCCATACGATAGCAAATCTTAGACGGGCGAATGAACAGCTTTGCACGACCAAGAACGAATTCTTCTCTATGGTCAAAATTTAACGTAACTTTTACTTGATGACTAGGAAGTTCCACTGAGGTGTCTGCATCGAGTACGTCACCTGCTGTGTCTGGCTGACCATCTAAATTAATTAGGGTTCCTACATAGGTAATCATTACCAACCCCAAAATCTTGGTGCAGGAAATAACGGTGGCGTATTGATTGCCTTAATTACCTCATCTTGCATCTTGTCTTTCGTGGCATACACTGTGATCAAATTTTCTTGGGACTTGATCAAGTTGTCCCGATTAGCTACTTCTCTATTCAAAATGGCGACCAGCAGCTCATACAACGCAATCTGCTGATTTGCCAGGTCCAATTGTTTCTTCAATTCATATTCTAACATGTTACACCTTTACGAAGTCTACGCCTTCTGAATAGTAGCCGTTTGATGAACCGTACCAACGAATGGTCACAGATCCTTTAATAGTGCGCAGTTCATAGAAAGTCCAGGTCTGACTTTCAGCGTCCGTCTTAATGTGGTCATCGCTAGTTCGTTCTTCTGCTACTTCAATCGGATGGCCAACCAAATCTTCTAGATCTCCATGGATCTCTTCTATATTGACACTCTCACAGCAATTCTGTGAGTGGTACATTTTATACTCTTCGCCTTCTTCGGTTGTGAATACGATCTCGTCATCGCCATAAGGCAGCTGGCTCTTTACTACGGCAAGAAGGGTCTTGCCCTTTAAAACGCTAATATCGCTGGTTGCTCCATACCTGCCCATTATATTCTCCTTCGAATTTGGTCAATCAGATCTTCCACGGTATCTGCTATTTGTATCTTGTAATATTCACAAACCACATCAACGTTGCCTTTGCGCCAAAAACCTTCTGGGCAATACACGATCATCTTGCTGTCTCGTGCGTGTAGGCCAAGTTCCAACAGGGAAATGGGAGATTGCGTCTTGGGGTCAAAATACATAGCAATCACGTTGGCCCTTTTCAAAGCTTCTAGTTCCCAGCGAACCTGCTGGCGGAACTGGTCGTTTTTTATGTCTTGTTTCCAAGAAGAATCCCAGTCATCACGGCGAGGATTTAGTATTGTACCTTTTTCATTGCTTAAGGCTTTGGTAACTTGGGTTTGCCAATCAACTGCTTTGCCCATCTCAATAGAACCTGCCAGGAAAAGGGCGTCACCTTCTATGTCGATATGTTGGGGAGCCTTAATTACTTTCATTTGAGGCCTCTATGTTTCAAAGCATGTTTAACCGCAGGATGACGCGGAATGTGAATGTTTTCCAGTTCAACTTCGTGCTTGATTGCCAGAAGCGCAAGTTTGTGTACTACTTCGTCAAATTCTAGGTATGCGCCCAAAGACATGAATTTGATTGGATTTCTTACATTGCCCTTATCCACAATAACAACCGTGGTTGAATCTTGGTATCCTAGGTCTACGCCCATCATCGTTTTCATTCTTCCACCTTTTCCACGGTGCATTCTTCTTTATAGGCAGAATCAGACTCTTCGTGGATCATCTGCATGTCGCCTTCTTCGGCGGCTTCTTTCAGCATCTCAAAGCTCTCTTGGTCCACTTTCACGTAGAAAGTCTCTGTAATTTTGACATTGAATTTCTTGCTCACAAATTCTCCTTAGGTAGTGGGGAAGCCACGAATCGAACGTGGTATACACGGTGCCTTAATAGCCATAAGCGTTAGGCTGACCGTTGCATTACCAAATTATGCTATCCTCCAAAGACAGGATAACACAACCAGACTGGAAGGCAAGTACTTTTTATATCGGCCAAAAGATCGGAAAATAGATCGGAATTTTGTAGGGTAAATATACGGAAGTGTTTAGGAAAAGGATACGAAATTAACGGACAAAATAGCCTCTTGGACAGG
>Ga0302319_10020792_pt1 | contig 11843 bp, 12 predicted proteins | sample Bog_T0_2_FD_203319 | JGI IMG/M metagenome (GOLD analysis project Ga0302319, IMG submission 203319) | Peat permafrost microbial communities from Stordalen Mire near Abisko, Sweden - Bog_T0_2 | ecosystem: Environmental > Terrestrial > Soil > Wetlands > Peat | place: Sweden: Abisko, Stordalen Mire...
TCAAGGAAGCGACGGGCGCGGCGAAGGTCGCCGTCGGTAAAGTCGTGGGCGACGCGAAGTTGCAGTCCGACGGCAAGGCCGAGCAGGCCGCCGGCAAAATTCAGAATGCGATCGGCGGAGTCAACGACGCGGTGCGGGACGCGCTGAAGAAGTAAGCCCTGCAACCCCAAGACGCATTTCCGCCATCAAGCCTAATGGCGGTTGTGGTTTGGGCGGCGTTCTGGGAACCGTGCTGGCCATCGTCATGATTCTTTGGCCCGTCGGTCGCTTGCCGGATCGACGGCGCCTCAGGGACAAAGGATCGCCATTGGCTGACGACGAAGACGCCAGATCGATACTTACCATTCACATCGAGGAGACGATCGACGCCATCGCGCGTCTTCACGCCGAGCATCGCGCCAGCGCGACGACGCATCATCGCCTCGTCGACCGTGTGACGTCGTTTTTGACCCATCGCGACTTCCTGGTCATTCTCACCGCCCTCGTGGTCGGTTGGATGGCGGGGAATGTCGGCGCTCCCTATTGGGGATATCCGCCGATCGACCCGCCGCCCTTTCCCGGATTGGCCTGCGCGGCGACGTTGGCGTCGCTCTATTTCGTCACGCTCATCCTGACGGCGCAGAAGCGCGACGACGACTTGAGCCGACGACGCCAGTTGCTCACGCTCGAATTGGCGATTTTCGCCGAGCAAAAGAACGGCAAGATCATCGCGCTGCTCGAGGAGTTGCGCCGCGACAGCCCGGCGATTCACGACCGCGTCGATGAACAGGCCGACGTCATGTCGCGCCCGGCCGACCCGAAGACGGTGTTCGAAGCGATCAACGAGACCCGCTCCGAAACGGGGCGCGCGTCGCGTGGCCCTGACAATCCGCCCAGTCCGGGCCGCGCGGGCGTTGAGTAGAATCCGACTCTTTGCCTAGGCGCGAAAATCGCCAATTTGGTTGACGACGACGCGCGGCGATTCCGCCGCGGATTTAGGAGATATGCGTGATGGAACTGCCGGCTGACAGCGAAAAGGACCTCGCCGCTTTGCGCGCGGACCTCGCGGCTTTGAAGAACGACGTAGCGAGTCTGGTCGAGCATATCAAGGTGGGCGTAAAGAGCAGCGCTCACGACGCCGTCGATCAGGTGCGAGGCGGCGTACGCGGCGTTTCTCGCACGGCCGCCGATCAAGGTCAGCAATCGGCCAAGGCGGTCGGCGATTGGGTCGACCAGCAACCGATGCTCGCGGTCTTGATCGCGGTGGGCGTCGGCTATTTCGGCCTGCGCGCGCTGTTGCGCTGAATAGGGAGCCTCACTCATGTACAAGACCCACAACACGCTGTCGGAAAACGTTCGCGAACAGTCGATCGCGTTGCTGAACAAACATCTCGCGGCGGCGATCGATCTGCAGGGGCAGATCAAACAAGCGCATTGGAACGTCCGCGGGCCGACCTTCATCGCCGTGCATGAGTTGTTCGACAAAGTCTCCGACGACGTGCTGGCCTACATCGATCTCGTCGCGGAGCGCGCGGCCGCTTTGGGCGGCGTCGCCGAGGGCACGGTGCAGGTCGCGAGCGCAAACTCCTTCCTCGTTCCCTATTCCCTGAAGATCGCGGACGAGAAGCAACACCTGTTCGCCGTGGCCTCGGCTCTGGCCGCCTTCGGGCAATCGACCCGCGAGGCGATCGATCTGGTCGCCAAATTCGGCGACGCCGACACCGCCGACATCTTCACCGAAATCTCGCGCGGCGTCGACCACCAACTCTGGTTCATCGAATCGCACGCCGCGCCCCAATGAAACGCATCGAGCAGGGGACCTAGAAATAGGTCCCCGCGCTCGACCCGTTCCAGAGCGCGAAGATCGGGATCTCGTCGTGATCGGGATCGTAGGTCAAGATGCTCATCGTCGCCGTGCCGATGCGGAAATGCCGGGCCTGTCCGACATCGAGGCCGATCCATCGCGCGGCGAACACCATGCCGAACTGACCGTGCGAGAACAGCGCGACGTCGCCCCGCATCGCGCTGATCCGCTTGATCAGCCGATCCGCCCGCGCGGCGATCTCGGCCGGCGTTTCGCCGTTCGGACAACCATCGCGAAAGATGTCCCAGTCGGGCCGTTCCTTGCGAATGTCGGTGGAGCGTACGCCCTCGTAATCGCCGTAGTGCCACTCCGCGGCGTCCTCTTCGATCTCGGGTCGATCGGACGCTCCCGAAAGTTCGCAGGTTTCACGGGCGCGGCGGCGCGGGCTCGCCAGCACATGGGAAAATTTGGCGCCGGCGATCAACTGACGCAAGGCGCGCGCCTCCTCCTCGCCGCGCGCGGTGAGGGGCAGGTCGGTGCGGCCCGTGTGCTGGCGCGACAGCGACCATTCGGTCTCGCCATGACGAAAAAAGAACAGCCGGCACAGCGGCGGGACCTCGGTCATGGCTTGGCTCACTTTGCTTCCGCTTCCGTCGCGGGCGAATAAAGCCCCTGACGCGCGGCGCGATTGCAGCGGGCGCGGTGGAGCAGGGCGTGTTGCGCCTCGGCGCGGTTGGCGTCGTCGCCAGCCCAGATTTCGAGCGCGGGTTGTTGAATCGCCCTCGCGAACGAAAACGTCAAGGCCCAAGGGGCGCCGGCGCTCGGCGAACGATGGCGCGAATTCATCGCGTTGAGCCGCTCAGAGGCGAGTTCGCCGGACTGTCCGCCGGACAGAAACGCGACGCCCGGGACCGAAGCGGGCACGACCCGGCGCAATGTTCCGACCGTGGCCTCGACGACTTCATCGGGCGTCGGTTGTTTCGCGCAGGCGAGGCCGGGAAGGACCATGTTCGGCTTGAGAATCATGCCACCCAGCACCACGCCTTGCACGGCGAGTTCCGCGAAGACGCTTCGCAACACCGCTTCCGTCGCCCGCTGGCAGACGCCGAGCGCATGGTCGCCGTCCATCAGCACTTCCGGCTCGACGATCGGGACGAGCCCGGCTTCCTGGCAGAGCGCCGCGTAACGCGCGAGCGCGTGAGCGTTGGCTTCGATGCAGCTGCGGCTGGGGAGGCCTTCGCCGAGCGCGATGACCGCGCGCCATTTGGCGAAGCGCGCGCCCATCTGGAAATAGTCTTTCAAGCGCTCGCGCAGGCCGTCGAGGCCCTCGGCGACCTTTTCGCCGGGATGCCCCGCGAGGTCTTTCGCGCCCGCGTCGACCTTGATGCCGGGAATGATTCCCGCGTTCTCCAAGGCCTTCACGAAGGGCGTCCCATCGTCTTTCGCTTGACGGATCGTCTCGTCGAACAGAATAGCGCCGCTGATGGATTCCCCGAGACCCGGCGTCGTGATGATCAGTTCGCGATACCGTCGGCGTGCCTCCTCGGTCTGGGGGATGCCGGCGGCCGCGAAGCGCTTGTTGCAAGTGCCGTTGCTCTCGTCCATCGCGAGCAGGCCCTTGTCGTCCGCGAGCAGATGTCTCGCGATGTCGATGAGCGAAGCCGCGTTCATGACGTCGCTTCCGGCCCGCGCGAGCGGCGCCTGATCCGCGTGAATGGGACGTTCATAACCATAGCCTCCGACCACACGAAACCACTATAGCATCCGCCTTCTCGCCGAGCAGATTCGGAAACTACCCAAGGCTTCGCGGCGGCAGGTGGATGACTCATGAGGAATTGAGTAGTTTCCGGTTCTGTCCGCGCGTGAGCCGGGACATGTAGAGTTCTCGCGTCGAAAGACGGCTCCGGGCGCGGCCCGCGCTCAATCGCCGTCCCGAGGAGAGTTTCCATGGAAAAATATGACACGGTGATCGCCGTTTTCCCCGACCACGACGCCGCGGAACGCGCCGTGAAGACGTTGAGCGCGGCGGGCTTCGAGATCAAACATCTGAGCGTCGTCGGCAAGGGCTATCATTCCGAAGAAAAGGTCGTTGGTTTCTACAATGTCGGTGATCGCATCAAATTCTGGGGCACGCGCGGCGCCTTCTGGGGCGGCTTCTGGGGGCTGTTCTTCGGCGGATTGTTCTTCGCGACCCCTGTCGCGGGGCCTGTGGTCGTGGTCGGCTTTCTCGCCGCCGTCGCCATTTCCGCGATTGAAAACGCCATCGTCGTCGGAGCCCTCGGCGCGCTGGGCGCCGCGCTCTACAGCCTCGGCGTGCCCGAGAACAGCGTGCTGAAATACGAATCCGACATCAAGGCGGACAACTTCCTCGTCTTGGCGCGCGGCTCGACCGACGAGGTCGAGCGCGCGAAGACGATCCTCGCCGGCGCCAATCCGCTGCGCGTCGACATTCATCGCGAAGCCGAGCCTATCGCCCCGGCTCCCGTTCAAGCCGTCGCGTGAGCGAATTCGGCTGCGTCAGGCTTTCCTGATGCGGCCCTCCGCGGGGCCGTGCGCGAGATCACTCGGGGCTAACGCGCCGCGAAGCGCCAGCGCGGCGTCGCGCCAGGCGCCCGCGAAAAATGGCGGTTGGATCCGGCCTTGGCCTCCGAGCATAGAGATCACGCGGGCGAATTCCCGGGGGTCGGCGTCGGTCGGGACGAAGCGCAAGGCGCCGCTCGCGATCAGGCGCTTGAACGCGGGATGGTGGTCGAACTCGGTCGCCAGACTCGGCGCGTTGACCACGACCGGGCGCCCCGATTGCAGACAGGCGAGCACGCTGCCGCGCCGCGATGTCAGCCCCTCGTGGAAACAATAGGTGAAGACATCGACGGCTTCGAACAGCGCGAAGATCTCCGCGTCGGTCTCGACATAGCCGGTGACGAGGACGTCGTCCTCGAGGCCGAGCGCTCGGGCGCGGGCGCGAAATTGGCCTTCGACGTCGTCGTGTCCCTTGATGAAGCCGCCGATGAAAACGACGAACACGTCGGTCCCCGATCGCTTCAGCGCGTCCGCGATATCCAGAACGAGCGCGGATTGTTTCCTCGGGTAGATCGAACCGAAGTGTCCCAGAACGAGACGACCTCGCGCGCGCTCTTGGGCCAGTCGTTCGACAAGGGGCGAGGCGAAGCGGCGCTCGGGCGGCGCGATATTGGGCGGGATCGGGACGAGACCGGTCGTCAACGGCCATCTCGCGATAAAGCTCGACGCAAATTCGCGCCGCACCGTCGGCGAGGAGAACAGCACGACGCGCGCCGCCAACAGATAGAGGCCGATGAAAGCGCGACGCAGCGGGTTGAGATCGGCCCATTCGTGCAGCACGACCACCGGCGCTACGCCGCGCGCGCGCGCCATCAGCAGCGCGACAAGCGGCAAGAGCAGCGCCTTCTTCCAGGCGACGACGGGAAGATTGACGACGAGCGCGCCGGCGCCCGCGAGTTGACGCCAGAGCGCCACGATGTCGCTGGGGCGACCATCGGCCGCGAGCGTTTCCGTCTTCACGCCGAGTTCGCGGGTCGCGGCCGCGAAGCCGCGCGCGAACATCTCCACGCCGCAGGGCGTCTTCGACGGCGAGATGAGAAACAGCACGGGGCGCTCCGGCCTCATGGCCGGCTCCGGAACGAGGCGACGTAGCGAAGGCCGAAAACCGCGAACAGGAACGTGAACCAGATCGGGTTGGTGCGATCGAACAGGAACGATTCGAAACACGAGATATAGACGCCGAACAACCAGATCTGCGTCAGCATCAACACCAACGCCGGGTCGGCGCCCGCGCGCGTCGCGGTCCGGATGTCCGCGAGAGGTTGCGCGACGAGAGCCCACAACGTCAGACACAGGCCGACGAAACCCATCGACATCGCCGCGTCGAGATAGCCGTTGTGCGCATGCGCGGCCAAGGCGACCCAGGCCGTCGCCTCGTCGAGGCCGTAACGTATCGCTTCCGTGTCCCAGAAGGCGGAAAAACCGTGGCCGAGAAACGGATGATCGCCGAAGCGGCTCAGCGCGAACCGCCATACATCGACGCGGCCGGTGAACGTCGAATCGATCGGCAGCGCGCTGACGATGGCGCCGATCGGCGCGAAAATCACCGACCCGATCCCAAATAAGCTCAAAATCACCAGTGGCGTAAGGGCGACGACCTTGCGCCATCGGTCGCCGCCCGGGCGCGCGATCACGAACGAGAGCGCCAGCGTCGGCGACCACAGTTGGTTGGCCGCCTTGCCCGCCGCGAAGATGACGAAGACGAACGACAGCACGGCGATCGCCACGCCGGCGATGTCGTGGCCTCGGCGCGCGATATAGATGCCGATGTAGAACACCATCACGAACATCACACTCGCATCGTTCTTGTGCGAGAAGACGCCGCGCCAGTCGCCGGCCAAGGCGGGTTCGACGACGTCGCTCGCCTGATGGATCGCATATTGCGGGTTGAAGACGACGCCGAAATAGCTGAGCCCGAGCAACGCGGCGGCGCCGGCGGTCAGCAACTTCGCCAGATGGAAGCGCCCGCGCGGCAGCAGCGGCAGCGTCGCCGCCAGCGTCGCGATGCAGGCGCAAATCGTGAGGCGCATCACGGATCGCGAAATGTCCTGCGAGGTCACGCAGCTCAGAACCATCCAACCGGCCAAGCCCATGAAGGCGGGGGTCTGGAGGGATCTGAAGCCTTGGACATCGGAGGAGGCGACGAGAAACAGGCAGAAGGCCGCCAGCGCCGCGAGGCAGACGTCGCCGACGAATTCAGTGCCGCTCGCCAGATCGAGCGCGTCCGCGGCGCCGAGATCGCCGAACGGATGCAGGGTGATCCAAGTGTAAGCGATCGCCACGACGAAGGCGATGGAACGCCATGCGGGCGGGCTGGTCGCTTCCGCGCGGTCCGACGTGGCGACCGCGCTCATGGCGCCTTGAAACGGTACTGCTCGGGCTCGATGCCGGCCCAGGCGAAGAGACGTCCCACGGCGACCATCGTCGGATGCGCCCAGACGAGCAACGGCTCGCCGCGTAGCGCCAGCTTCAACGAACGCATGGCGGAAACGGGCAGCAGCGCGGCGTTCTTCGCCGCGAGCCACGCCGTGCCCAAGGCGCCCTGACGCTTGTCGCGATCGAGCCGATAATTGATCGCGCCGATGCGCAGACTCCGGCGCACGATCCAGGCGGTCTCCAACCTGTCGGGCGTGATCGTTTCGAAGATGCGCGCGTCGTTCTCCCAATAGGAGGTCAATCCCGCCTTCTGACAGCGCGTGAAGAAGTCGGTGTCGCCGCCGCCGAGGAAATTATAGCGCAGATCGAATTGCGGATTGTCGAGACGCGCGAGCGCGTCGCGGCGGATGAGAAAATTGCCCGAGCCGTAGATCATCCGCACCGGTCCGCTCTTGTCGTAGGCGGGCCAGTAGATGGGATGACGACGGTGCGTGGCCACGGCTTCGCCGGGAAACTCGGGCAACACGGGGCCGCCGACGACATCGACGTTGTTCTTGCGAACGGCGGCGATCATGCGTTCGACCCAAAGCGGATCGGCGATTTCGTCGTCGTCGATCATCAATATGTAGGATGCGGAGGGAAAGCGCGCCCGCGCCTCGAAAAGCGCGCGATTGGAGGCGCTGCAATGTCCGGGCGTCGCCTCGACGACACAAAGGCCGCTCAGCGCGCCATTGGAGAAGACTTCGTCCGCTACGGCGGCTCCCGCGCGGCCATTCGCGTCGTTGTCGACGACGATCACCGCGATATCGCCGACCCGCGTCTGCGCGACCAGCGAGTCGAGCGTCTGACGAAGCATGTCGGGCCGTCGAAACGTGGCCACGCAAACCACCGCGCTCGGCGAACGCGCCGCGAAATCGGGCGTTTCCCTCGCCGCGCCTTGCAACTTCAGCATGCCTTGTTTCCCCGCGGGTGGACGCTTCGTCTCGACGCCATCGCGACTGACTTCAAGCAGTTCTTGCATATCCGGTCTTTCCAGCTCGTTAAGTCCGATCCCGACGCGTTTATCGAGAAAATCTGAGCGGAAACATCGACTTCACCACGGCGCTGCGATCGAGGGCCGCGGCGACGGTGACGATTTCGACGCCGAGCTCGACGACCCGGGCGACCGCGCGACCAAACAACTCGGGCGTGCAACCGCATGAACTCGGACGTGGCGAGATGTCGTGCGACAGGAAGATCAACCAGCCTTTCGACCGCACGGCCTCATCGATGTGGGCGTTCAATTGTTCGGGGGTCAGCCGCTGATCCGAAAGCTCGACGCATTTGAGATATTGCGGGTCGAATATGCCGGCGTTGACGCCCGGCGTGATGCCGCGGCTGGAGCGCACCAGTCCCGAGAGGCGCCGCTTGCGCGCGAAATTCACCATGCCGTAGGGGTAGGCGAAATCGCGCGGGCGTATGCCGGGATGGATCGCTTCCAGACGTTCGCGGCAAATCTCGAGATCCTTGATGAAATTTCGTTCCGAGACCGAGCCGACGGCGCGGTGCTTGTGGCTGTGAAGGCCGATCTGGTGTCCGCGCGCGTGCAGGAGCCGGACCGCGCTTTCATCGACGATTCCGTAGTCGCCGTTGTCGAGTCCCAGATGTCCCGTGTTGATGTAGTAGGTCCCGCGACCGTTCGCCGATTCCAGCGCGCGAGCGCCGACGTCGGCCGCGCTTTCGGCGGCGTCGTCGAAGGTGAAACTGACCATCGGCCGCGAGTTGACCAGCGCTCGCCGTTCGATCGCGAGGTGACGGGCGAGGCGCGACGAAATTCGGCCTCGCCATCCCGCGAGCGAAATCTCGTCCTCATAACTCGACCACGCGGGGCCGCGCGCGCAGAGATCGTCGAAATGCGAGACGCCATTCGCCCAAGGGGAATGCGGTTCGCTCAGAATGCCCACCATCGCGCTTGGCTCCTGCTAGCGTCCCGTTTTGGGACAGCCGGGGATCAACGCAACAAGCGTTGGAAGAACCGTGCCATCGCGTCAGGTGACGCCATTCCCGCGCGAGAAGAAGAATTTGGGCGGAGACGCCGGCCACGGCACGCCGTTTGCGCCGCCGGGCGTCGAGAGCTTCGACTCGTATTGAAGTGAAACGCCGCGCGCTCCACCTTCGCTGGGAAGCCGACTTTATGCTGTTGCGACACACCGCCCATTATCTGATCGCCGGATTGGCGTCCGCCATTTTCGGTTTGTTGAGCGCGGTCGTCTTCACGCGTATGCTGACCCCGTCCGACTACGGCATTTATATCATCGGGGTCAGCATCGCGGGCGTCGTTTCGGCGGTGCTTTTCACGTGGTTGCGTTATTCGGCGATGCGCTTCCAGTCCGAGGGCGACGCTGTCGATGTTCGCGCCACGGCGCTCGTCGCCTATGCGATCTCGGCCTGCGCGGCTCCCGTGGCGATAGCGTTGGTCAGTCTCGTCTGGCGCCTGCCGGTCGAGCGCGCGGCGCTGGCCGTGCTGTTCGCGCTGGGGCTCGGCATCTTCGAACTCGGGCAGGAATTGCTCAAGGCGCGCATGCGGACGCTGTCTTACGTGGTCGCCTCGGTGTTTCGTTCCGTGTGCGCGTTCACGCTGTGTCTGACGGCCGCGCATTGGGGCGGTGGAGGGCTCGGGCAACTTGGCATGGCGGCGCTGGCCTATTTCGTGACGGCCGGCTTCATCGCCAACCAAGTTTGGAAGGGACCGATGGCGCCGGTCGACTTGAGCCGCCTCAAGACCTTCGTCAGGCTCGGCGCCCCGATCACGCTGGCGGGCTTCATCTTCGCGTTTCACGCTTCGCTCGACAGACTGTTCGTCGCCGGGTTGATGGGCGAGAGCGCGGCGGGCCTCTACGGCGCCTCGGCGGATTTGGTGCGCCAGATCGTGCTGATCCCCGCGGGCAGCGTCGCTGCGGCGACGATCCCGCTCGCCGTCCGCGCGCTGGCGAATGCGAGCCAGGACGCGGTGCGGGTCGAACTCGAGAACGGCGCCGAGCTGTTGCTGGCGGTGCTGCTCCCCTGCGTGCTCGGTCTGGCGCTGACCAGCCCCTATCTCGCCGAACTCGTCTTGGGGCCCGCGTTCCGGCCGACCGCGATCAGCATCATGCCGATCCTCGCGTTCGCCTGGTTGTTTCAGTCGATCTCGCAATCCTATGTCCACACCAGCTTTCACCTCGCCAAGCGGCCGGAGCTCACCGTCGCGCATGCCTTGGCGACGCTGGTCATCAACGCGGCGACGATCGGCCCGATGATTTCGTATTTCGGTCTGCCGGGCGCGGCGGCGTCGCTGGTGCTGGCCGAGGGCGTCGGCGTGCTGTTCGGTTTCGTTCTGACCCGCCGCGCGCACGCCTTGCCGCTCATCCCGATGCGCGCCGCGAAAATCGCCGTCGCCGGCGCGTTCATGGCGCTGGTCCTACATCGGCTCGAGGGTGGACTGACCGGACAAGGCCCGATCGTCTTCGCCACGCTCGCCGTCAGCGGCGCCGCGTCCTATGCGTTGGCGTGTCTCGCGCTTGATGTGGCGGGTTCGCGCGGCTACCTCGAGCGCGTTGTGAGCGCGCGCCTCTCGACGGGACTTGCGCGATCACTCTAGCGCAGCCAATCGACCGTGTTCATCGCCGCGCGCAGATCGGCGTCGATCTCGTGCAAGGCGGGGTCGAACGGCTCGCCGGAGGCGCGTTGATATTTCCAATTGTTGGTCAATTCCCGAAAGTGCCGGAAGCCCAGCGAAGGCGTCGAAGTCAACGAGGCCGGCCAGCCAGCGATGGAATGGACTTTCCACTGCGCGCCCGGGGGACATCTGCCGGGAACCAAAGTCCACTTGGGCATGCATCGCAGCGAGTCCCGCTTGAGCAGCAGACGGGATCGTTCCATCTTCGGGCGAAGAACGATGTCGAAATCGCGGTGCCGCGGCGCGCTTTCGTCCGACCGCTCCGCCGTCGAGCCGCCGATCACCCATCGGCCGTAATATCGGGCGAGGCCGCTCCACGAGCGTTCCGCGGTCTCGAAGGCCGTCATTCCGTTTCGGGAAACGACGAGTTCATCGATATCGCCCACCATGACCGAACGCGCCTCGGCCAGAAAACGCCATCGCGCGTGCTCCCAGGCGCCGCGCTGACAAAAATCGGAATCCCAGAAACGCCAGGCGTCGATGCCTTGAGGCCCATATTTGAAGGGCCAGGGCACGACGACGGTCTGCGCGATGCCGTCCAGCGAACCCAAGGATCGCGCGAGATCCTCGGCGTCATAGTCCGTGGAGGCGTTGTCGTAGAACAAGACCGCGTCGGCGCCATGCACGTCCCGATGGTAACGCACCCAATCGAGAATCCATGTCAGGGAATTGTTCTTCGAAAGCGTCAGCAGCGCCCGCCGCCCCGCGAACAGGTCGGCGAGGTTCTTTCCCGGAACGATCTCGAAGGCGCCCAGCGGACCCTCGCAGGTTAATCGCTCCGCCCCGGGCGGCGTTCGCAGCCAGATCTGAGTGTGACGCTCGAGATGGCGAACGCGGGCCTGGCAACGCTCGCCCATCGCGAAGAATTGAGTGCTCGCGACCGCGCTCGCCAGATTCAAGAACGGCGGCGCGAGCAACGCGGCCTTTCCCGGGGCCGTCCAGAACGCGTCGAACAGCAGCGTCTCCGAATCGAACTGATCGTCGAATTTCTCGTCCCGATATTCGACCGGACGCGTAGGGTTCCGCCGCGTCGCGCCAAAGTCGGGCAACAACGTCGGCGAGGGAGCGACGATGAGAGGGGCGTTCGCGTTCATGCGCGGCGGATTGTAGCCATGATCTATAACCAAATCCCTTATGTCGCTCGGGTTGACCCCTCGGGCGAGGCCGGCCTACCGTGCGGCTCGCATTCCCTCGAGAGAGAGAGACGACATGACCGGCGCCACGGCGATAAAGCGGTTCGCCGCGACCCTCGCGATCCTTCTCGTTGTTTTGTCGCCGTCGGGCGCGGCCGAGCGGTTGATCCACGCGGAGGATTTTTCCAAGACCTCGAAATGGGATGCGTCGTTCTGGGTCGCGGAGACCGGGTTCTTTCGCAACAAGGAGGCGCAATATTATCGCCCCGAAAACGTG
>Ga0302319_10020798_pt1 | contig 11841 bp, 12 predicted proteins | sample Bog_T0_2_FD_203319 | JGI IMG/M metagenome (GOLD analysis project Ga0302319, IMG submission 203319) | Peat permafrost microbial communities from Stordalen Mire near Abisko, Sweden - Bog_T0_2 | ecosystem: Environmental > Terrestrial > Soil > Wetlands > Peat | place: Sweden: Abisko, Stordalen Mire...
ATCGGCTTGGCGTTCGGCTCAAACGGCGAAATGCCGAAGATCCTGCGTTCACACTCCGGCAGGCGGGTTCCCACGGAAGACACGCCCATTCCGCAAGGCACGGAAACCGAATGGCATGAGAAGACGAGTTGCTTGCCGTCGGAAGACCACGACGGATGGTCGCACGACCGGTTCGAACCCGTCGCGATCTGCCGCTTGTGCGAGCCGTCCGCTTCCATGACGAAAATCCCCTGATCGCGGGACCCGATGAATTGATCGTAAGCAAGCAGTTTTCCGTCGGGCGACCAGGCCGGGGATCCAGCCAGGAGGGGAGGTTCCGTTAACCGAACATCATCCGATCCGTCCGAGTTAGCCACGTGGACGGCCCACTGGCCGCGGGGCCGTTCCAGAGAGAAGGCCAGTTTCGTTCCATCGGGCGACCAGGCCGGAGTCAGTGCATCCTGAAACAGCAATCGCGGCTCACCCTGAGCGTCCGCGGGCAAGAGAAATAGACCGGCATGTACCGGCTCATCGGGAGATTGGCGACGATTCGCGGCCGCTTCAATGACCGCGCTGACTGCGAGCGTCTTTCCGTCGGGCGACCATGCCGCGCTGTAGATTACGGGTTCCATGCGGCGCAGCAGATGGCGGTTGCCGCCATCGCGGTCCATTACATAAAGTTCGACGGGGTGATGAGATTCGAATTGTTTTTCTTCTCGGGAGGGCTTTCCGCTGTGCAGTTCCGAATCATGCACAAAAAGCAGACGCTTTCCGTCGGGCGACCAAGCGGGATTATGGCTGTGTCCGTCATTGGTCAAACTCTTGACGTTCCTGCTCTCGGCATCCATGATGTAGATGTCTTCGACAGGCCAGGGTGCGCCTCCGTCCGGCGCGTGGACGAAAACAATCTCAGTTTCCGTCTGTCGCTGAGCCGCAATTGGGGAAGAAACGGCGGTTACGAAAAACAACCGAACGGAAAACAGGAAGATAGACCTGAGCGAAGCCATGGAAGTTCGACGCGAATTTGTCCACTCGTGTTCCGGACGATGCGTAAGGTGAGGAAGGGAGGAACCCGGGGCACGCATCGGAGGGTGCGTGCCGCCGGGAGGAGCATTTTAGTGGTACTTGCCTATACAGTGGCGAAAGGCCGAAAAATTCTCACCAAATTTATGCCGTTGTCACTTCGCATGCGCCGGCGGCGGGAACGCAGCGGAAGATAGGCGGGTCGATGCGAAAACGCTCCTGGTAGCGGGCGCGAATGGCGGTACGGAAGTTCTCGATGGCTTCGGGCGCGAGCAAATTCACTGTGCAGCCGCCAAAGCCTCCGCCGGTCATGCGCGCCCCATAGCAACCGGGAATGCCGGCTGCGGCATCCACCAGGAAGTCGACCTCGTCGCAGGTGATTTCGTAGTCGTGCCGCATGCTTCGGTGCGACTGACAGAAGAGGTCGCCCATGCGTAAGAGGTCGTTGCGCTGTGCGGCGTGAACGAACAGTTCCACGCGCAGGTTTTCGTTAACGATGTGGCGCGCGCGACGGAGTGCGGTACGGGGCATGCGGACCTTTTCGAGATGTGCGGGAGTGGCGTCGCGCAGGGAGCGGACTTCCGGAAACTCGCGGGAAATACAAGCCACCGCGATGGCGCATTCCTCGACCCGGGTACGGTAGGCCGACCCAGCCAGCTCATGCTTCACCATCGAATTAACGGCGACAATCTCGACGTTCTGAGGCAGCGCGACGGACTGGTATTCGAGGCTGCGGCAATCGATGCGGATAGCGGCGCGGGCCTGGCCGAAAACCGCAATGAACTGGTCCATGATGCCACAGGGCATGCCGACGAAATCGGACTCGGCGCGCTGGCAGAGTCGGGCAATCTCAATCGGGTCGAAGCTTCGCCCCTGCAAAAAAGCGAGCGCCGTCGAAACTTCCAGCGCCGCCGAAGAACTGAGGCCGGAACCCTCGGGGACGTCGCTGCGGATGCGCAGAGTCAGCGGTTCGATTTCGACGCCGCGCATGGCCAGTTCCCGGGCGACGCCCGCCACGTAATCGCTCCAGTGTTTGGCAGGCCGCAGAGACGCGGTTTCAGCGGCAGGCCAGGAGCGTTCCCCGTCGCGCTGTTCGGAAGTGACATGGATATGCCCATCGTAGGAAGGCTGGGTCTGAATGTAAGTGGCGAGATCGAGCGCGATCGGCAGAACGAAACCGAGGTTGTAATCGGTATGTTCGCCGATCAGATTGACGCGGCCAGGCGCCCGGAAAGTCCGGGGCGAACTCATGCCCGACGGCTCCGACGGGCCAGCGCGAGGAGGAATCCGCCGAACGCGAGCATGGCGATGCCGGTGTAGAGGTCTACATTGGAATCGGTCATCGCCGCATGGGGGTTGGTGAAGCTCACGCCCACCAGGATCAGGCCCGTGATGGCGAAGAAAAGTCCGGAAGGCAGTCTGAGATCGAGCATGATGTCCGCTTAGAGAAAGATCAGGTTCAGGAACACGAGGGCTACCACGACTACCATAGCCAATGGCACAGGCCTCTGGTACCACGGAACACCTTCCTCGGAGGGAAGTTCTGTGAGGCCGTATACCAATCCTCGCAGCTTCGACTCGGGATGGGGCGTGGTGGCGAAGCTGACGAAGATGGTGACGAGAAAACAGGTGCTCCAGGCGAAAATGGCAATCCAGAAATTCTGGGCCATCTGCGAGGGGAACGTGTGGGTGTGCGCGATCCAGCCGCCCTTGCCTTCGGCGTCGGTCAGGCCGTGGGTGAGCGCGGCGGCGGCGGTGCCGCTCAACAGGCCGATGAATGCGCCGTGGCCGGTGGCGCGCTTCCAGAACATCCCCAGCAGGAAGGTGGCGAACAGCGGCGCGTTGACGAAGCCGAAGACCAGCTGGAGGAAGTCCATGATGTCGTTGAACTGGGCGGCGAGATAGGCAGTGGCGATCGAGAGCACGACGCCTACGACGGTGGTGATGCGGCCGACGGCCAGGTAATGCCGGTCGGGGGCATTCGGGCGGATATAGCCCTGATAAATGTCGTAGGTAAAGACGGTATTAAAAGCGGTGACGTTGCCCGCCATGCCGGACATGAACGAGGCCATCAGGGCGGTAAGTCCGACGCCCAGCATGCCGCTGGGATAGAACTGGGCCATCAGCGTGGTGAGCGCCTGATCGTAATCGTAGCCGTTCCCCTTGACGGGCAGCGCGTAGCCGGAGCCCATTTTCGTCAGCGCCAGCGCGGCAATTCCGGGCATGATTACGATAAACGGCATAATCATTTTCGGAAATGCGGCCAGCAGCGGAGTGCGGCGCGCGGCGGACATGGAATCGGCCGCCATGGCGCGCTGCACGACCAGAAAATCGGTACACCAGTAGCCGAACGAAAGCACGAAGCCGAGGCCCGCGACCAAACCAAAGGCCTCGACGCCCATGGGGTTTTGATCGGCATGGCCGACGTATTTCCACGCGTGGGTCATGACGTCTGGCAGTCGCTGCTGAATGCCTCCCCAGCCCCCGGCGCGGCTGACGGCGAGGATGGCCAGCGGGGAGAAACCGATTACGATCAGGAAGAACTGCAGAACCTCGTTATAGATCGCGCTGGTAAGGCCGCCGAGATAAGTGTAAGCGAGGACGATCGCGCCGGAGAGGATTATGGAACTATTGAAATCCCAGCCGAGCACGAGGTTGAACATCTTCGCCAGAGCGTACATGGAAATCCCGGAAGAAAAGAGCGTCATGACGGCGAACGTGATGGCGTTCAGGCCGCGCGTCTTCTCGTCGAACCGCATTTTGAGGTATTCGGGGACGGAGCGCGCTTTACTTCCGTAGTAGAACGGCATCATGAAGACGCCGATGAAGAGCATGGCCGGGACCGCGCCGATCCAGTAGAAGTGCGAGGTCATGATGCCGTACTTCGCGCCGGAAGCGGCCATGCCGACTACCTCCTGCGCGCCGAGGTTGGCTGCGAGGAAGGCGAGGCTGGTGATCCAGACGGGAACGTGGTGGCCGGCAGTAAGAAATTCGCCCGCGCTGGTGACCGTTTTACGGAGACGCCAGCCGATGCCGATCACAAACGCGAAATACAGAACGAGGATGACGTAGTCGACGGCCGTCAGGTGCACAATTAGAGAGGTTATACGTTTACGCGCTTTGAAATCAAGCAACTTTTACAGGTGTGGGCGAATTGGGAGGGGGCAGATCTTGACTTTCGGGTTCCCGGCATTCTATGGTAGGCGTTTCGTCCGCGTTGTACCTTAGTGAAACGAGCATAATAAGATCATCGTGGGAACCAACGTGGATACCGGCGCAAAAGAATTGCTCGATCACAAGTACCCCTCAACGCTTGAGAGCGTCGATATTGCCGAGGCGGAGATCCTGAAAGCGGCCGAGGAGGCCGGCTTCGACGAGGATGAGCAGCATCGTATCGGGATGGCTGTGCGAGAATGCATGGTCAACGCGGTGGTACACGGAAACCGTTACAACCGGAACAAGCAGGTACACGTCATTGTCGCCCTGGATAGCGGCAGGTTCACGATCCGGATCATCGACCAGGGTGAAGGATTTGAGGTTCAGGAAGTACCCGACCCGCTGCATGAGAACAACCTGCTGCGGCACTCCGGGCGCGGTTTGTTTTTGATGGGCGCTTTCATGGACGACATGAAAGTGCGCAAAGTATCGCCTTCGGGCACGGAAGTTACGCTGGTGAAAAACGTTGCGCCGCGCGAGTAGCGCCGCGTTTCCAGTGCAGGGAATATTCGAGGAGGCAGGCTAAGTGAGCGTAAAAATAGACACCCGGAAAGTGGGTGACGTAACGGTGGTTGATGTTTCCGGCCGGATTACTCTTGGTGAGGGATCGAGCGCGCTGCGCGACGTCCTGCGGGATCTGACGGCCCAGGGCAACAAGAAGATTCTGCTGAATCTGAGCGAGGTCTCCTACATCGACAGTTCGGGAATCGGCGAACTGGTTTCGGGCTTTACGTCGGTGTCTAACGGCGGAGGGACTCTGAAACTGCTGGGATTGACGAAGCGCGTGAAGGATCTGCTACAGATTACAAAGCTTTACACAGTGTTCGACGTGCATGAGGAAGAGGCGCACGCGATACGGAGTTTCTAGTTCGTTTGTTGAGGACGGGCCGGGGCGCGAGGCGTTTCCGGCCTGTTTAATTCTGTGCGGGCGATTCGAGTTTGATGACGCGGCGTTCGAGGTTGTCGAACTTGGTTGAATAACCCTCCTGCTGTAAAATTGAAAAGTGGCGAAAGAGGCGGGGACACGATTTCCGGAAAAGGCCATCCCTGCGAAAATCGTCGACGATACGATCATCCTGAATCGACCGCGGCGCGGAGCCAAATTGCGGGAAGAGGTTTGGCAAACGGCGGATGGCGCGGTGACAAATCTGGTCTGCCGGGTGGACAAAGGTCGCGTGCTCGGTTGTGACAACAGCCATGATGGCCCACACAGGCACTTCATGGGGCAAGTGGAACCCGTTGCATTCACCAATTACAAATCGCTTGCGAAACGGTTTCAGGAATGAAGGGGGAAGCAGGAAGAGGAACAAGAAGGTTAAGAGTGTCAAATTCATGGGAACGGGCACTGCGGACGCTTTCTTCAAGCGGTCGGCAACTCGCGCGCAGAAGCTGGATCTCGGCGAAAGCCTGCTTCCCGAAATGCGTCTGACCTTTGAAAACCCCGGCGATCTGCTTCGGGTACTGACTGCGGAGCGGGTTCGTGTTCTCGACGCGGTACGAAGAAAACCGGCACCCGTTTCGGAACTGGCTGCGGCTCTCAAAAGAGACCGTACGGCGGTGAGGCGGGATGTCCGAATACCGACTACGTTCGGGCTGGTAAAGACGCATGAAGAAACGAACCCGGGTCACAGCCGACGAAAGATCGTGGGTCCGCTCGCTTCTAAGTGCGAACTCGTGACAACCATCTGACCGAATCCGAGTTCGGGTATGATGGACTACGCCCGCGCAGTGAGCAGCACCGCGCCCCAGTGAAATCCCGCTCCGAAGGCGGCCATGCAGACTTGGTCGCCCGAAGCAGGCGCGTTTGCTTCCCGCCATTCCGAAGCTGCGATCAGCATTGACGCCGAAGACGTATTCCCATATTTTGCGATATTCGCGTAGAAGCGCGCGGCAGGCACATCCAGCACGCGCGCTGCACGGTCGATCAGATTCCGGTTCGCTTGATGCATCACGAATACCGCGACAGCGCCGGGCAACATGGAATTGCGCTTCAGCAACTCCGAGATCGCACCCGGAAGTTTGCGCGCTGCCTGCATGATAACGGTAGGCCCGTTCATGTGCAACGGGCCGGTGAGCCCCAGTTGCAAATCGCCCGCCCACGAGCCATCCGAATGCAGCACGGAATCCACGATTTCGAGTCCCGGTGCATCAGTATGGATCAGGCACGCGCCAGCTCCATCTCCGAACAGAATCGCCATGTTCTTGTCGAGAGGCTCAGCCATCGCGACCTCCGACATCCTTTCCGAGGCGATCACCAAGACCGGTCCATATGCCGACGCAAGCTGAGCGCCTAACACCACACCGAAGAGCGAACCCGCGCTCGCCACTGGCAGATCAATCGCGGGGATTCCCGCAAACCCCAGCTTGTGCGCAATCTCCGCCGCCGGACCAGGAAAGCGCCGCCCGGGTGTTCCGGAAGAAACCAGCACCAACCCGGGGTTGGCGTCCACGCGCGCCAGGCAGTCGCGACCCGCGCGCACGCCCATTTCCACCACGGTTTCGTCGTCCCCGGCAACGCGGCGTTCCTGAATGCCGCTGACCTCTGTGATCCAGGCGGAATCCACACCGAGCCGCACAGCAAGATCGTCGCTGCGGAGAACCCGGTCGGGCAGGTATCGGCCGAAAGCGACGATCACAGCCATTTTCAGGCGTTCGAGTCGGCCAGCCGCGCCACGTAGGAATCAATCCGTTCAATCGAATCGAATCGCCGGGGCGTCAGATCCGCATCCGGGATCACGATGCTGAATTCGCGCTCAATTTCACCCACCATATCCGTGAGCGCAAACGAATCGAGGTAACCCGAATCGAACAGCGATTCCTCGGGATCGGGCGCAACGTCGCTCTTCGAAACCCGCTTCACGATCTCAATGATTTTCTCTTGCCTGCTCATTTTGCGTCTCCACAAGTGCCTTGACGATGGTCTCGCCAACCAGCCGGTACCCGTCCCCGGTCATATGAATGTAATCGGTCTGGCCGTAACCAGCCGTGACCCAAAGCTTAACCGAACCCGTGCCGCCCATGTGGCGCCTTAAATCGAAGAATGCCACCTTCTGTTCGCGTGCGAGGTCGCTCTGCGCCGCCACCACATCGCTCAGATGCAGCAGTGGCCGCAGTTTGCCGCAGTCCGGCGGACCGATCATCAGAATCGCGGCGTCCGGGGCGGCGCGGCGAATTCGCCCGATCAGCCCGGTCATGTCGGCGCGATAATCTTCAAGCGTCCACAGCCGGCTGTTGGCTTCATTGGTGCCGTACGCCAGAATCACCAAAGCGGGCGCTCGGGCGGCCACTTCGGCGGACCAGATCGCCTCGTTCCAGCCGAGCATCACATGCGCCTGCGCGCCGTTAATCCCGAGCGTTTCAAATGTCGCGCCGGTCCTGTTATCGAGGGTCCAGCCGTAAAGGCGCACGGCAGCATGGTCGAGCGTGCGGATTGAAAGCTCATGCGAGCCGGGCAGCAGCGTGTAGCTGGAGACACCAGGCCCGGCGGTAACGGCATCTGTCGTGAAGACGCCCATCGGCTGGCTATCCGCCGTGAGTTCCACGCGTCCGCCGCCTGGCTGCGCGAGGAAGAATATGCTGAGCGCTTCGCCTGAGGCCGAGACGCCGATGGTTTGCCCCGCGGATTCGGTCGAGATACTGATGCCGCTGATCCCCTGATCGGGGTCGCCGCGTAGTGCCATGGTGCCTTCCGTATGCCAGCCGGGCGACGCCGCAGCTTTGGCGTCGAAACGGCGGTAACCCTTGAAGGGCCGGCCAGCCTGCACGAAACCGGGACCGCCATCGCCAAACTTCGCCTGTACCAGAGTGCGCATGGAGTTAACCCAGTCGTCAGACGCCGTGTGCGAATCGCCGAACTGGAGGATATGAATCGGCTGGCCGGCGATGGCTTCGTAAAACGGTTCGAGCGCTTCGGGGTTTTCGAACGCGGGACCTGCCGCGGCCATGCGCTTTGCGATCTCAGCACGCGCCGCCGCCCGCTGGGCCGCCGTGACCCGTTGCACGGGTGCGCGCTTCTTCTTCGCCGCAGCCCCCCACACCACTCCGCCTGCCACCCCGAGACACAGCACTCCCAGACACAGCGCCCTCACCGCCGCGCGCTTTCATATGCGGACACCAGTGCCTGCTCGAACAACGCACCCACCCTGGCCGCGCCCTGCGGCAGCGGGTGCGTGAAGTCGGCGCTGACGAGCCGGGGCTGCTCCGCATACCAGCGGCCCATCGTGCCCGCCCCGCCCATCGCCTGAAAGGTGTTGAAGAAGGCGCATCCCGTTTCCGCTGCGATCCGCTTCTGCACGTCGATCAGTTTTTCGAGCGCGGGCGGCGTCACGATCGCGCCGCCTTCCATCACGCCCCGATCCATCGGACTCATGATCAGCACCGACGCCCCGGGCAGCGCCGCCCGGATACGCGCGATGACCTTGCGCAGCTCGTCCGGATACTCGCCATCGATATATTCCGGGAAAATGCTCTCATTGGTTCCGTAGTTCACCACCACCAGATCCGGATTCTCATGCCGCAGTGCGGCAGTCCACTGTCCAACTTCGAAATATCGCACGAGCATCTGAACCTGCGCGCCGTTTACGCCCAGGCTGCTGTATTGAACGCCCGGCGTATCCTTGTCGAAACGATAACCGAAAAGTCGCACTCGTCCACTGGTGACGCGCAGTTCGACCTCTTTGGTTCCCTCAGGCAGCGCAAATTCCGCGAAACCGGGCTTCTTTTCTTCCGCGGCGGTGTTCACACTGGTAATGACCGTGTCCCCGGCGCTCACCGTGAAACTTCCGCCATCCAGCTGCGCCAGGTAGTAAACGACTGCATCGGTGTGCTTGTCGTCGGGCAGCGTGACCCGCGAATATGCGCCGGATTCCCCGCGGAAACTCACACCCCCCAGGCCGTGGAAATGGTCGGCCGCGCGATCCTGGCTGGCGGGTTCGATCTTCCATCCCGAGGCGTTCAGTTCGATTCCGTTGTGGCCATACCAGGCCCAAGGCTTCGCAATGAGCAGGAATCCATGGCCCGCATCGCCGAAACGCCGTTGCAGGAGCCTGCGGACGTCGGCCGTAATGGAATCTGCGGTGGTGGGGGAATCTCCGTAATGCAGGATGCGGACGGTGGCGCCGGGGCGGGCGAGAGCGTCGAAGAAGTGGTCGAGGCTTCCCGGTGGGACTGACAGGTTTGGCTGCGGGGCGGCGGCCACGATCTTCGGCGCGTTCGCAACGGGCACCGACGGTGCGGGCGGGGCGGGGGGAACCGCGGGCACAGGCCACGGCATGCGGAGCGTAAACGCGGCGGCCACGTTTCGCGGCGTGATCCCCGGCAGGTGCTCCTTGCCCGGGATGTTCGGAGCGAGGAGCGCGATCAGAGTGAAGGTGGCGATCGCGAGGGCGGTTTTGCGTGGCAGCATCGGGATTCAGAATTTCGAATAGATGAACGGGGCAGCGCCGGTCGATGAAACCGTGCGGATCGCGAGCAGCAGCAAAGTCATGGCGGCGGCTTGCAAAACTGCCGGGGTCCGATTGAAGTTCAGCAGGCTCAGGTCGTACCAGTCCTTCGGAACAAAGTGGCATGCCGCCGCAATCGCCAGCACCAAAACGAACTGCGGCGTTGCATTGACCACGTTCCAGTGCAGCGAGCCGATCTGGCTTAGGATCTGCAATGCCGTCGCGACGCTGGCCGCCCGGAAGAAAATCCAGGCCAGCAAAACAAAATGGAAGGTTAGCAGGCCCGCGCCGATTTTTATCCCTCTGCTCTCGGAAGCTTTTGCGCCTCTGCGCGCCGCCTGCCAGAACCGGAACAGGGCCAGGCCGACGCCGTGGAGCAGACCCCAGATCGCGAATGTGCCGTTTGCGCCATGCCAGACCCCGCCCGCGACCATCGTGATCACCAGGCCGAGATACGGCATCCATTTCGTACGCTTGCCGGGAAGCGAGAAGTAGAGGTAATCCCGCAACCAGTTCGAAAATGTGATGTGCCAGCGCCGCCAGAAATCGGCGAGATTTGTCGCCCGGTACGGTGCGTTGAAATTTGCAGGCAGGCGGATGCCCAGCAGCAGCGCGGAACCGATCGCGATGTCGCTGTAGCCGGAGAAATCGTAATAAAGCTGAAAGGCATAGGCATAGACGCCCAGCAGTACATCGCCACCCGAATAAAGCGTGGGCAGGTCAAAGACGCGGTTCACCAGATTGTTGCCCAGATAATCGGCAATCAGGAATTTCTTGGCAAGCCCAAGACCGATGAGGAAAAGCGCGCGGCCACCTTCTTCGGACGTGAGCGTCTTGCCTTTCCAGTTCCATTGCGGGGCCAGCGCGGCAACGCGCGTGATCGGGCCGGCGGCTACGGTTGGAAAGAAGGTAACCGAGGTCAGATAGGTCAGGTAACCGACCGGCCTTGCGTCTCCGCGATAGATATCGAGCGTGTAGGTTAAAGCCTGAAACGCGTAGAACGACAACGTAAGCGGCAGGAACAGCCCGGTTGCAGGGGCATACCGGCAAAATACAATCAGCCCGAGATTCATCGCGATGCTGATTGAGATCGGCAGTCGCTGAATGGGTTTCCGCCCCGTTCCCGCGATGGCGCGCGCAAGGAAGAAATCCACGGTAGCCGCCGCCGGGACCAGCGCCAGATAACTCCAGCCCCAGCGCGCGTAAAAGAACAGGTTCACCAGCAGAACCAGGCCTACGCTGGCACGGCCCGAGCCGCGTAAAAGCCAAAAGGCGAAGAATACAACTACCAGTAAGCAGTAGTATTCGGATGTCGTGGGTAGCATGGGGGAACCCGGGGAAGGTAGTCGATTTGAGTATAAGATTATCGGCCAGGCCTTCTACAAGTACCGGGCATATTATTTTTTATTCATCCGGCCGGACCCCTCGAACGTCCCCACGAAGCCCGTTGGACCGGTCCTTAGCCGCCCGCCTTCGTTACGAAGCCGTCCCTGCTGAGAGCCTGGAGATTAATCAGATGCTGTGGCATCACCTGATCGCTCGACCAGACCGATTCATCCGAAAACCGGATTCCAACGAAATACCCGTAATCGCGGTAAGTGCAGTAACAAACCTGGCCGTTGAAGGTCCATTCTCCGATGGCCAGCTTTATCGCAGCACCGAGAGGGATCGCTTCTTCCACCTGAACGCTCCCCCCTACGTGGGAGATATCCTCCAGAACAGCTTCCATCGTTCTGTTCCCGCCCTCCGTTCCACTCCAACCGACTGTGACCAGATCCGCACATAAAAAGCGGCTTTCCAAGCGCCGTTCATTCATGCACTTCTATCGGCGGATTCTTACGCGGAGTTTAGGGCGGACCGTGTCCGCCCTTACTTACTTCACGAATTCGTAGGCGGTGCCGTCGCCCTCGACGAACAGTTTGTCGAAGTGCCACGAATCGCCGTCTTTCGAAAGCACGACCTGGGTCTTGTTGTTATCGCCCGCTTCCGCACGCTGCGCCTGCAGGGTTACGATGGTCGCATTCGCACCCCGAACCACGAAGTATTCGGTGCCGTCTTTCATTTCCACAGCGGAGATGGTGTACTGGCCGCTCGGCAGCGTTGTCGAGCCTGCCGTGACTGCGTGAGGCAGGGTCACGCTGATCGTATTCGGCGAAGCCGCAAGCAACGCGGATGCCATCAT
>Ga0302319_10020799_pt1 | contig 11841 bp, 7 predicted proteins | sample Bog_T0_2_FD_203319 | JGI IMG/M metagenome (GOLD analysis project Ga0302319, IMG submission 203319) | Peat permafrost microbial communities from Stordalen Mire near Abisko, Sweden - Bog_T0_2 | ecosystem: Environmental > Terrestrial > Soil > Wetlands > Peat | place: Sweden: Abisko, Stordalen Mire...
CCCTCTGGAATCGTCCTTCTCGAGAAGTTGAAGGAAAGTATTCAAAATCCTTCTGACTTCGCCCACATCGTTTGGCTGGTTTCTCTTCGTCCCGAGAGCGTCAAACTCGTCAAAAAAATAGACACTTTCCGTGGAGGCGATCGCATCGAAAATTAGCCTAAGCTTTGAGGCGGTCTCGCCCATGAACTTCGTGATGACACCCTCGAGAAGGACTGTGGAAAGGGGAAGATGCAGCTCCCCGGCTAGAGCGGCGGCTGTCATCGTCTTCCCCGAGCCAGGTGGGCCGACAAGTAGTATCTTGCGTCGAGGCCTCAGCCCATTCTCACGAAGTCTTGTCTGCTGACGATACTCAAGCAGCACACGCTCCAAGCGTGAGGCCAGCTTCTCAGGCAGGACCATGTCCGAGAGACGTGTTCCTGGATCGGCTATGAAGAGCAGGCCATTCAGCTCAGTTTTGTTGGGGACCACGAGGACAGGCTTTCCTGCGGCGGATGCTGGCCGTCTTTTTGCCTCATCTATAAGATTCTTCAGTGTTTCCGCAACTTGACCATGCCCCAGCCTTGCCTCGTGGGCCGCCATTTCCATGGCAATGGAAAGAAACTCCTGATCGTCCCGGCGGACGTGGCTTTTGAGGAGGCCGATCATCTGGCGGGAATTGGCCATAAGAAAGGATGACACCCCGAGCCGGGTGTGGCAAGCTCCTTGACTGGCCCCGAATCGAGGAGCTAAACAGGACCCCGTTGAATTCGAAACTGATCAATGAGGCGGCACGATGCGACCGAGACGAAAGCTTCCCATCCGCCGGAATTGCCGCGCGCCTCATGTGTGGACTGACGATTCTAAGAGACCAAACCTTCTGTGCCAATCAACTCCGCCTTTCCGCGTTACACTTCTCGCCTGCAAATAGGAGAGCGCGCTGCTCGTAAACGTGGACAACGACACCCTGCACGGAGTACTCGGCAACCCCGAAGCGATCGCGGCTGTCGAGCGCATCGAGGGCTGGCGCGCGCTCGGCGACAACATCATCGAGACCATCATCAACAAGAGCGAAAAGGTCAAGGACCTCAAGAAAAAAGCCAAGAGCGAGGAACTCACCGAGACCGAGAAGAAGCAGCTCACCGACGAGGAAAAGGAGAACAAGTCCAAGCGCAAGCTCGTCCAGGAAAAGCTCATCAAGTTCGCCACCCGCATCCCCGCTTTCATGTACTTGACTGACTTCCGCGAGAACACGCTGGAGGACGTGATCACCAAGCTGGAGCCGGACCTCTTTCTGGGCGTCACCGGCCTAACCGTAAAGGACTTCCATCTGCTCGTGCGCCTCAAGGTCTTCAATACGGAGCAGATGAACCAGGCCGTCTTCGCATTCCGCCGCTACGAAGACGCCTCGCTTCGCTACGCCGGCATTGACAGCCACGAGGGGCTAACCCACTACGCGCTTTGGAGCACAGTAGTCGCCAGAGAATAAAAGCAGTCCGGAGGGAGGCCCACCTACAGTCCAGCAACAAGAGCCGGTTGCCCCATCCTTCCCCGATTTTGGGGAAGGGTGGGAGACCACGGAAACCAGCCCGTTCTTGCATTTGTCTCGGCTCAGCAGTCCAGCGCATCTTCCCGGACCGCCACCAAAGCCGCATTTGCGTACAATTATGCTCCCTTCGGGCATAATCAAATCAGACGAACCCTCGCCCACAGGCAGGCGAGCCCACCCCGAGGTCAAGAGCGAAAGGTGCTCACAAAAAGTGCACAAAAGCGCACCTTACCCGCCACGTGGCCACCAACTAACCAGCCCCGAATCAATAATTTGCAGCCAATACTTAACGCAAGTAGGCCACCCCCCCCTTTTGCCGGAAATCGACTGAATCGCGCGCAAATCTCGGAGTTCCGAGAGACCGTCGCGAAGCAAACCGCAACCCATCTTCCATCGCATGAAATCGACCGCCGTACAATCGAGAGTGTGGCGGCAACTTCCTCTGTCCCCGAAACCAGCCTCATCCAGTCCGCGCCGCAACCGGCGCGCATACTGCATCTTTGGCACCTAACCAGCCTCGACGCGCCTACAGTCGCCGTAGTCTGGGCGCTCGCCTTCGCCCGCGCCGCGCACGTGGCGCTTCCCTGGTGGATTCCCGCAATCCTCGCCCTCGGCACCTGGTCTGTCTACATCGGCGACCGCCTCCTGGATGTCTATCTCGCCGCGCGCCGCAACGTCGGTCCGCTCCGCGAGCGTCATCACTTCCACTGGCGTCATCGCCGCCTCTTCCTGGCCTTCGCCGCCGTCGCGACCAGTCTTTCGCTGGTCCTGATTCTCCGCTTCATGCCCATCGCCGCCCGCGAACGCAACTCCGGCCTCGCCCTCGCAGCTCTCCTCTACTTCACCGGAGTCCACGGCAAATGGCGCCTTCCAGCGCAGCTCCGAATCTCGCCCAAGGAACCGCTGGTGGGCGCAATCTTCACCCTCGCCTGCGCCGCTCCCACCTGGGCGCGCGCCGGGAACCGCCTCGAGTTGCTCCCCGCGGTGCTGTGCTTCACGCTGCTAGCATGGCTCAACTGCCACGCCATCGAAGTGTGGGAATCGGTGGATACGCCACCGAGCGCAAGCATCGATGCGCTGGGTACGCTCCTAAGCGCTGTCTGCATCGCCAGCGCGGGCGCTCTCGGGGCCTTCCACCTGCGCGGCCAGACGGCTCTGCTCTCCGCCGCGGCAGGCTGCGCACTCCTGCTCGCTCTGCTTGATCGGCGCAAGGACGGACTAACTCCACTTTCGTTGCGCACCTGCGCCGATCTCGCCCTGCTCACTCCAGCGGCCCTCCTCGTCCTTCTATGACCGCGCCTCCCAACTTCAACCGCCTAGCCCGCGCCTACCGCTGGATGGAGTATCTGAGCTTCGGCCCGCTCCTCCAGCGTTGCCGCTGCCACTTCCTGCCGCGACTCGCCGCGGCTGAGCTACGAACAGCTCTCGTCCTCGGCGATGGCGACGGGCGCTTTACGGCGCGCCTGCTGGCCGCATCCCCTGGCATTCACGTAGACGCGGTCGACGCAAGCACCGCGATGCTCCGGCAGTTGGAGAGCCGCACGTTAGGCCTTTCCGTCACCACCCATTGCGCAGATGCGCGCCTCTGGCATCCGGACCGGACCGGATACGACTTAGTCGCGACTCACTTCTTCCTCGATTGCCTGACAACCACCGAAGTCGCCGCGCTTGTCCAACGCCTTACACCAGCAACTGCGGAAAATGCACACTGGCTGGTTTCGGAGTTCGCTCAACCAACGACTGCCTTTGGCCGTCTCGTCGCAGCGCCGCTGGTGGCGCTTCTCTACAAGGCCTTCCGAGGGCTCACTGGCCTTGAGCCACAGACTCTGCCTCAGCACCGTCTGGCACTGTCGCAGGCGGGCTGGCGTCTCGAAGCCGATCGGCCGCGCCTTTTCGGGATGCTGGTCAGCGAACTCTGGCGACGCGACCATCGACTGGCACGCTAGCGCATGTACACCAGCAGCGCGATGCCCGCAGTCAGCACCCCAATCGGAATCCAGAACTGCACATCGGTCAAAACTGCCTTCAGCAATCGATCGCTCCCTCGCACAACAGAGTTGATTCCGGCTGCCAGATTATTTAGCAGAACCCAGTCTGGCGCCAGAGCCGCCAACCCGCGCCCGCCAGCAGAATCACGGACAAAAGAGTCAGTCCCACCAGCCAGCGCATATCCATGGCGATGGCTGGAACCGCAGCCGACCGCCCCAGCGCCACAAACACCGCAACAGCAACGGCAACGATCGCGTAGTCCCACCAGCGCCGGCCACGCGCATTGCCGGTAGACGTTCTGCCCAGTTGAGCAAACCTCGTCTGCGCGGAATCAAGCTGGTAGTGGCTGCATTCCCGTTCCAGTGCGCGATCGGTCGAGGCAAGCTCGCCAATGGACGCCTCGGCCGATCCGATGCACAACGCGCCCAGAATCATGATGATCGAGCCGCACACGACCAACAGGGCATGGGATCTATCGACACCGGAAAGCTCGCCGAAGACCAAAGCCCCCCACGCAAGCCCCCAAAGCTGATTCGTATTCGAAAGCGGAATTCCCCTGCCAATGCCGATGTACTTGGTAGCGTATTGCTGAAACAAGTCCCCAACCACCCAACAAAATCCGCCCAGGAACAGCCAAAAAAGGACGCCCCGGTTCATCGCCAGTTCTCGGGTTACCTGGCGCAGGCCGCCATTGAGCGTAATTGCAAGCAGAAACATGGTCACCAGTTCGCCGACCGTAAAAACCGTCACAAACGAAAGAGGGTTCATGCCGCTGAGATACGCCTTTCGATAGGGCACATACATGGTGCCCCACATGAAACTTGCGCCGAGCGCCGCGAGAACTCCTGCGACCGCGTGGACCGATCCGCTGCTTTGCGCCGAGCCCGCATTGTGCAGCAGGCTAAATCCGAGCATGATGGCCGCAGCCACCACGGCCACGGCGCCGCCAATCACCTTGAACCAATTGGCCGGAGACGCGCCCCGCAATTCGCGAAAAAGCAGCCAGCCCCAGAAGATTCCAATCAGGCAATTGGTATTCCAAAGCGGAAAGGCGATGGCCAGGCCCACATTGCGAATCGCAAAAACCGTAAGCGTGTTCCCGACCGCCCATAGCGCACCCGCCAGCACCGCCCAGATCATCAGGTGCGGTTTGGAGCGCAGGTCGTCAAAGACCGATTCAGTGCCGCGCAGAAGCGTGGGAAAAGTCCAGCGTGCGACGAACACGCCCGCCACCATGCACAAAGAAACCGTGAATGGAGATAGCCCGGTAAGCACCAGCTTCGTGGGCGCCTCCGCGCCTCCCAGCCACGCGCCGGCCGCGATAGCGCAGACCACCCCGAGCCGGTGCAGTCGCGTCGATTCGGTAAGCCTCTGATCAGGTAACGCGGCCACCAATCTCCAGAACCCTCGCAAAGGGAAAAGCTGAGCGCATACCGTTCAGAAAACACCGCTCAGCCAAACCAACCTATCACGTCCGGCCCCGGGGCAGGCAAACTCACCCCTCGGGCTACTGCCTTGCTGAATAAAGCGCGTCGGCTTTGGCCTGCTCAGCGGTTGCATCTTTCGCCCGCCCCTGCCGTGCGTATGCCAGCGCCAGTTGCCTGTGTGCCTCTGCGAACGTCGGATCGGCAGCGACAGCCTCCTCATAGCGACCCACAGCGCCGACAATCTCTCCCCGCTGCAACAGTTGATTTCCCGCATTGGTGCTGAAAGTGGCACGCTGGCGATTTACCGCGGTCCGGCTGAGATCGGCAGCCACCTTGCGCTCCGTCGCCGCCTCGTCGTGCTTGCCCTGCTCGGCGAGAACTCCGGCCAGGGTCAGATGCGGTCCAGGTTGATTGGGAAGAAGCTCCACAGCCCGGCGCAGCGCGGTGACCGCCTCATCCTGCCGGTCTAGCTGCTTGAGAACGCTGCCCAGGATAGCCCAGCCATCGCCGTTCTCTGGGCGGAGAGCAAGCGCCGCCCGCAGTTGAGTTACGGCGTCTTCCAAGCGGCCAGACTGCATGTCAAGGATGCCCAGCGTGTAAGGCGGATCGGGCAGCGTTGGGTCGAGACTCGCCGCCTTGTTCAGCTCGCGGGCAGCGTCGTCCATTCTGTCCTTTAGCTTGTATGCCAGACCCAGATCGTAATGGATATGCGGATCGGTCGGGCCAAGCGACTGCGCGAGCTCGAATTGCACGATGGCCCCGTCGAAATCGGACTGCTGAAGATAGGCCACGCCCAGATCCTCATGCACCACCGGATCGTTCGGCGCTTCGGCCAGAGCCCTTTCGTAAATCGGAACCGCCTCCTTTGCCTTCCCAGTCTGAGTCAGCGCAAGCCCAAGATTTGCAAGGGCGGTGGGATTCTTCGGTTCAAGCTCCACTGCCTGCCGGAAGAGGGGAATAGCCTCATCCTGCCTGCCCAGTCGCTGCTCCGCCATGGCCAGTTGCAGCGCCGCGCCGGTGGGCGCCGGATTTGCCTTGATCGCCTCCTGAAGGTGAGGCACGGCGTCCTCGTCTCTGCCCGCAAGCGCAAAAATTCGTCCCAGTTGAAACTGCGCCATGGCGTTGCCCGGCGCTGAATCCACAGCTTTTCCCAACTCCGTCGCGGCCTCGTCGTACTGGTTCCGCTCAGCCAGAACCACCCCAAGATGCAAGTGTGTGCCGGCCGCGGCCAATGCATCTGGAGCGAGTCGGATGGCGGCGCGAAAGGCCGCCTCGGCTTCCGGCCATTGCATCTGCTTGGCCAGGAGCGATCCCAGCTGATCCTGCAATTGCGCCTCAAGGGCCGGATCCTCAGCGTTGGCCAATGCCGATCGGATCTGCGCGGCGGCGGACTCGAATTGTCCGGCAGCCGCAAGCTTCAACCCCAGCGCCTGCTGCGCCAAAGCAAGATTGGCGGGTGCCGATTCATCGAATCGACCCAGCGCCTTGTCCAGCTCCACGGTCCTTTCGAGTTCGGCGACCGCTTCCTCATGGCGGCCAAGCTGCTCCAGAATCGCGCCTAGCGCGGCGTGCGCTTCCGGCAGTTGCGGAGCTAACTGGGCCGTGAGCGCGAAATCGCGGCGGGCGGTCTCGAGATCGCCCGCCTGCATCGCGGCGTACCCCGCATGGAAAGCGGCGTCGGCCCTCCGAATCGAATCGGCGACAGGACTCTCCTGTGAAAACGCGAGAATGGGGATTGCGGCCAAGCTCGCGAAAACAAGGGCAACCAGCGGGCGCTGAAGTGGCAGGTACATTCCGGCTACCTCGTCTGGGCGGGTTCCTGCGCCGGTTTCGGATCGTTCCGGTGTTGGATCTCAACCGCCGTCTTGAATTCGCGATTCGAGTCCGCCACCGAGCCAAGCGCCCGATAGGCCTGCCCCAGGGCGTTGTGGATGACGAAGTTACCGGGATCCATCGAGAGCGCTCGATTCAGATAGTGCATTGCCTCCACCGGTTGGTTCAGCTTGACCAGAGCCTCTCCCAGCAAGATGTAGGGCCCGGTTGCGTTTGGCTCAAGCAGGACAGCCTTGTTGAGCGCTTGCCGGGCTTCCTCGTACTCGCCGTTGCGGATGTAAGCGTCGCCAAGCCGGTCGTAGAGCATTCCATTCAGTGGGTTCAGCTTCCGCTCCGCTTCCAGCTCCTGGATCGCCACCGGGAGTTCGCTCTTGGCCAGGGCTCGCTCGCCCAGCAATTGGTGGGCAAGAGGGAGATTGGGATTCAACTCCAAAGCCTTGCGCGCGTAGAGCGCCGACTCATCCGCATATTCCCTGCGCAGGAAGAGCCGGGCAGCGACCAGGTAGGCTTCAGCCGAGTCGGGGTCGAAGCCAAACTGCGCCGCAAAGGCCCGCCGGGCGTCGTCGTAGCGCTTCGTGTCGGTATAGCAGAGTCCGAGCACGTACTGGGGGTCGAGGTTGGCGTCGGCTACTGCCGCGTGAGCCCTCTCCAGTAGCGGGATCGCCTCCGTCGGCTTGCCCAGCCGGTACAAGGTCACCCCCCGCATCTCCAGCGACTCGTGATCGTTCGGAACCTGTTCAACCGCACGCGCGAAGGCCCTCTCGGCTTCCGGCAACAAATCCTTTTGATACAGGATCATCCCGCGCAGGCTTTCGACGCCCCCTTCTTCTGGCTGCTGAGCGGCCAGGACGGTCAACAATTCAAGCGCCTTGTCCAGACGCCCCTTCGCCGCCAGCGCCTTGGCATCGGCCAGCGTTGGAGCGGTAACAGCCGGAACGCGCGCTGAATCGTTTCCCTGCGCCGCAGCGGACGATGCTGCAACCAAAATAAGAAGAAAACCGAAGAATCTCATGGCACCGCTCAACTTAAGTTTATCCCCACAAAATGCGAGTGGGGAGCCGAAGCCCCCCACTCGCGGGTGTAACATCGCGCTTTGGATTAGAAGGTGAGCTTGAGCGAGAACTCAAGCTGACGGGGTCCCGGTCCAGGCGCTTCGCCGGTGATGGTTCCAGCCGACTCGATGTTGCCGCCAGGGTTGCCTGCGTTGATGTGGTTGAAGGCGTTCTGTGCATCCATACGGAACTTCATGTCGTAGTGTTCCCAGATGTTGAAGCTCTTCTGGAGGTTTATGTCCGCGTTGAAAAACTTCGGTCCGAAATACGTGTTGCGCTGAACGTTGCCAATGTTGTCCAGGCCAGGGTCGGTGAACGTGCCGCCAAGGGTCTGCGGCTGATAGAACGTCCATCCTGTGCCAGGGACATACTTTGTGAGGCTGGTGTGCAGGCGGCCAGTTGCATTCGGCTGGCAGGGTGCATCGCTCGGGACGTCGCCACCGCACGAGTTGAGGGTGAGCGAGAAAGGCAGGCCACTGGAAAGGTTCGCGGTCCAACCCAGCTCATAACCACCCACAATCAGGTCGGTAACGTGGTTGGCGCTGGTCAGGAACTGCTTGCCCTTGCCGACTGGCAGTCCATAGGTTCCGTACAGCGTCGCCGATTGATGGCGAACCTGCGAGTCGTTGCCAAATGTAACGGCTTTGCTCCAGGTGCGGTAACCGCTTGCGTAGTCCGTGGCGTGCGCGAACTGGTAGTTGAAGTTGGCGTTGAGCCCATGCCACGTTGCTTGAGCCAGCGTAACTTGGATCGCGTTGAAGTGGGTGTCCTGGTTATCCCCGTACAGGCTGATTCCTTGTGACCATCCGCATGCCCCAGATGGCAATGTGATATTCGGATCGGTCGGCTGCACGTAGACGGGGTCTGTGCAGGCCTTGAGCGAACCGCCGTAGTAGCGTTGCAGATAGTTCGTGACCGACGTCGCTCCCGTTGCAAAATTGATCGACTTCGGGTATCCATTTTTCGGCGTGATCGTCGGGTCGTAGTGCAGCGTCTGGCCGGTGGGGCTGAACGAACCCGGCAGGGTGATTGCCGCCTCGTTTGGATTGGTGTTGTTGCCATCTCCATCGCTCAGGGTGTGGGTGCCCTTGTTTCCGACATAGGCGACTGTCAGGGTCAGGCTTGGAGTCAAAGCACGTTGCACGGTAGCGTTCCAGGCGTCGAGCGTCGGGAACTCCATCGGGAACGTGCGAGCCTTGGAGTTGACTTGGCTTCCGGGATTGGGAAGCAACCCGTCGGCGGGAACAGTCGGTGGCGTGTATGGAATTGGCCCACCGCTCGTCGGTTGCGCCGAGGAGGTGGTGTCATTTGCGTAAATGCACCCGGGACTGGTCCCAGTCGTCGTAGGCGTCGACGAGGTGCCGAGGCAGAATGCCTGGCCGGTAGGAGTTGAGTTGGAGATGCTTTGGTTTGCCAGTACGGGCAGGTTCTGCGTAACCACATGGCCAAACACCGAGCCGAAGACGCCAATGTCGAAGCTGCGCCCATAGCCCGCGCGGATGACTGTCTTGGGGTTGAGTTGATAAGCCGCGCCGAGACGTGGCTCAAATTGCTTGTCCCACGGGAAGGTCCAGCCCATGTTCGACTTGATGCCGCCGATGCCTGCCACGTGCAGATAGCCGTCCTTCAGGTCCATCAAAGCGCCGTTACCCGGAGCATTGACCGACTCGGGGAAGTAAAGCTCCCAGCGAACGCCCAGGTTGAGGGTCAGCTTGTTGCTCGCGCGCCAGGTATCTTGAACGTAGAAGAACTCACGCTTCTGGAACTCCTTGGCGTTGGTCGAGCTCGACACGTATCGGTTGAAACTGGTCACGTCCCCCAGCGCCATCGTGGCGAAGCTGATGCCGCCCTGGGATCCTCCCGCAGCCAATTCAGCGGTGGTCAGGTTCTGATTAGAAGTCGGGTTGTTGTCGAAGTTGATGACGCCAGTTCGATCGTTGTCGGAAGGAACCCGGAGGTTCCGGCCATAGCGCAGATCCGTGCCAAGCTTTATGGCATGGTTGCCGATCGTCTTGGTCCAGTTGTTCACGATTTGGAATTGATCTTCCTTTTCCGTGAGCGGGCAGTTGCAGCGAGCGATATTCAAGCCATCGCCGTATAGCGGCTGCGTGTTGCCGCCTGCCAGGGTGCTCGGAAAGAAGCCTGGCGAGCCGCCCGTGATGGCTTGCGCCGTATTCAATCCCGGAATACCCAGAGCCGTCGCCCCTTGCGTTCCTTCGTCGTTCTTGATGTCGATGATGTTATAGCGCAGGTAGCCGAGGCGCAAATCCATGACCAAGGTCGGATTGAATACGTAATCCGTGCCCGCCGCCAGACTGTCGTCGGCACTTGTGGAGTTCCCACCGTAGCCGCCGATGCCAAATCCAGGCCCGCCTGCGGCACCGTACATCTGCGGACCGCCAAGTGCGTCGGTCCACCGCGAGAAGCGGAAGAACGCATTCGCCTTGTCGTTGATCGTCTCGTCGATACGGGTCACCCACATATTGCTGTTGAATACGCCCGTGCCGCTTCCTGTGGAGTTGGAATCAAGGCCGCCAAGAGGGCTGTTGGTAATCTCGGTTGCTGTGTATGGCTGCAGCAGCTTCAAAAGGCTGATGAACTGTGCCGAGACCTTGCCAATCGGAACCACGTTGCCCCCATAGGGTACTGGTGTTCCGCTTGAGTTGTCGTAAAGCTGGCCAGCAGGGAAAGGCGAAACGCCGGTCTTGAGCGGGTTGTTGACGCCGCCCGGCAGATTGGCCAGATACTCGCTGAAATCGCATCCTGAGCCATACTTAATGGTGTTGGTGCTCGTCCCGCCGAGGCAGGTGCTGGTTAGCAGTTTCGAAGGAAGCGTGTTCGTGTCGGTAACTCCGGACTTCTGGCGCTGCCCCTCATAGGAAAAGAAGAAGAAGCTCTTGTCCTTTTTGAGCGGACCCCCGATGGACATACCGAACTTGTTCTTTAAGCCCGCTGGAATCAGACCCGAGGTGCTTGTCGAACCCTCCGGCGGAGCCTGTGAATGCGGATCGCGCGCCAAATTGGCATTCCCGAAGCGAAAATCGTAAAAACTGCCGTGGACGCTGTTGGAACCAGACTTGGTCTGCACGGTTTGCACGGCCGCGACCGCCTTGCCCAACTCGGCGTCAAAGTTCTGCGTGGTGATCTTGGCGTTGGTGATCGAGTCCAGAGCGGGGTTGACGACAATGATGCCCAGAATCGGATCCTGGTTGTCGGTGCCGTCCAGTTCGTATGCCACGCCGCCAAACGCCTGACCGTCGATCTGAATCTGGCGCGACGCCTGCGGGTTTTCGTCCGCCGCGTGCGACCAGCCAAGCAGCTGTGCACCGGGCAGAAGCAATTGCAGGTTGGCGAAGTTCTGCCCTTCGATCGGGAGATCCTCCACTTGCTGTGCATCAAACGTCGCGGCCACGTCCGAGCGGTCCGTCTTCAGTTGCGGCTCGGTGTCGGCATTGACTTCGACAGTTTCAGTTGACCCGCCGGCGATCTCCAGCGCGATATCCACGCGTGGCGCCACATCGGCCTGCACCACGACGCCCTTGGTCAAAGCGGTCTTGAAGCCCTTGACGACGACTTTCAGGTCATAGGTATCGGGAACGAGATGCGACACGGTGTATTCGCCCGCGCCGTTGGTTGTAGCGGTCTCGACGGTGCCCTTGGCTTCGTCCGTCACTGTGACCGTGGCGTCTGCGACGACGGCCCCGGTCTTATCGGTCACTGTGCCAAAAATCGATCCGTAAACCGATTGGGCATAGGCCGGTGCGCTGGTGAGCAGGCATACGATGGCGAGGAGTGCCAGAGCGTACGCTGCCCGCAGGATCTTTGTCATGCGGTCTCCTGAAAACGTGCAGTTCGTGAATGAACTTCCATTTGTTTGTTCGTGAAACCAAAGCCGCTTCCCTCACCCTTGCTCCTGCATCATGGCATCCGTTCCTCCGACGGGTTACCCCGGGCTCGGACACCTCTGTGCTGGTAGTTGAAGGATGAAAGAGCGACCCCCGCTCACAAAAAACAC
>Ga0302319_10020800_pt1 | contig 11841 bp, 15 predicted proteins | sample Bog_T0_2_FD_203319 | JGI IMG/M metagenome (GOLD analysis project Ga0302319, IMG submission 203319) | Peat permafrost microbial communities from Stordalen Mire near Abisko, Sweden - Bog_T0_2 | ecosystem: Environmental > Terrestrial > Soil > Wetlands > Peat | place: Sweden: Abisko, Stordalen Mire...
GGCCTCAGCTTCGGCCCAAACCTGGGATTTTAACCGCCACGCTTTGGCCTCTTCCTCGTTCATCGCCTTCTCGCAGGATTCCCCGGTCAAAGATTCTTCGGTCTTGTCCTGCGCAATGGTCTCGCAGACTGCCGCCTTGTGTTGCAGTTCTTCGGTTATTTTTGTCAGGTCGGGTTGCATAAGGTAATTTTTTTGCCCGGGTGGCCCGGCGGTTCTTGTCGGAAAACCGGCTACGGCTGGGACCGCGAGCGGAACGTTGACCAAAACGTGGAAACCATTCCAGCCATCTGCGCAACCGTCTGCCACCACAACGGTTTTGGCGCTGCGGGCGCGGCCGTTTCGTGCCGCAGGGACGACAGGCCGGCGACCAAAGTTGCGGCGGCCGACGCGATGGATTTGATGGATTTGGCCCGGCTGGCGATTGCCCCGGCCTCACCGCCGATCCTCTCCCATTCCAGGACCAAATGCGCGCGGTTGAGTTCGCTCTCGGCAATCAACAACTGCTTCCGTGACTCGTATGTTTTCATGCGAGAAATTTTTCCATGCAAGCGCGGTCCTTTTGGATCTGGTCAAGTGTGGCCGACAGGGTGTGCCAGTTTTCCAACAGCCCGATGAGCCGCCGATAAAGATAAAACCCGGCGGCTCCATAAACCCCGGTCAAGGTCAGCAGAACCGCCAAAGGCGAATATGCCCACAGCAAATCCGCGACGGCCGCAGTGAGGGTGATGCCGGCGAGCAAACCAAACGCCGCCACGCCGAGCGCGAGCAATACGGCGTGCAGCACACGTTCACGTCCTTCCTGCATTTCCACAGCCAGCAGTTCGAGCCGGTTCTGACCAATGATCGCCAGCCGGCGCACAAACCATTTTGTGTTTGTGGCCAGTTGATGGAAGCTGCCCAAGTTGGTCGGCATAAACGGGTCAATCGCAGTTGCGCGAACAACGGCGGGCCAGAAGATACCCGGCCACCATGCCCACGCCGACGCCGATGGCGATGGCCTGGTAGGGATTTTCGCGGACGGTTTCGTCGGCCGCTTTGGCGCCGGCCACCGCCCGGTCCCGGACGCTGGCGGCGATTTCCTTGGCGGTTTCCAGCGCCGAGGCCAGCCGTTTGCGGGCTTCCCCGACTTTTTCACCGGCAACATCAGCCGTGGCCGCCATCAACGCTTGCGCGTCTTCGGCCAATTGTCCCATGTCATGCGTGTGTGTTTTGGTTTCTTTGCTCATATTTTTTATATTGGTTCGTTGGTTTATTTTTTTAATGGTAATTTTTCCGCATCGGCCAGATGCGCTTCTTCCGGCGACGCCGCCACATGTAAAACGGAGTTTCTGCCGCCAAAAGGATTGGCCACAGTTTCTTTGGCGCGAGGGTCAGGCATCCACTTCCCATCCACCACGAGGCAGTATTCATAGGTGCCGGGAGCGAGCGAAGTTTCCTTCCACCAGTTGCCGACGCCGGAGGAATGCAGGGTCTTGGCTTCGGGTTTCCACTGGTTAAACGTTCCCGCCAGGCAAACCGTCTTGGCGGTGGGATTTTGGAATTCAAAACGCACCGGCACCAGTTGCGGACCGGGGTCGTGGGCGTTATCGTGATTGTGGTTATGTTTCATGGTTTATAATTCAATTGGCCGAAGCGGATTGGGCCGGCGGGCGGAAGTTTTAATCAATGCGGGCCCGGCTTCCGATTCAGGTGGCGTCTAATGGACCTGGGGTACCTGAATGTTCCCCGAATGGCCGAGCACGCCGAAGACGGACAGGAGCCAAACCACGACGCAGATCACCACGACAACGTTCAGGATTTTCTTTATCTTGCCGTCCATCGGGATATAAGTATTGACCAGCCAGAGCAGCACGCCAATGACCACCAGCGTGATGATGAGAGAAATCAGTGACATGGAGCGCCTCCAGTTTGTTCGAAGGGTTTATAATTCATGTTCTAATCCTAACCCGGGTGAAGGTGGATGGGAATGGGGTATTACCCTACCCGCCGCCGATGAACGCCGTCAGCGTTGTGGAGAAAATTCTGGCAGCCGCCGAACCCGCCAGCGGTGAAAATGCTGCGGCGAAAACACCGGTCAGTGAGCGGCAGCGGGTTTTACTTCGGGCGGACGCATGGGCGTGAGCGCGGCCAAAATGGCCTTTTGCACCGTCGGATTGGAAAGATTTCCCAAGTGCCCGCCCTGTTGGAAAACCGTCAGTTGGTTCGTCGGAAACGTGGCGTGAAGCCAGTCCAGGTCCTGGTTCTCCAGCAGAAAATCGTTTTGATTGACGATGACGCGGACGTCTGGATTGGCGCGCAGTTCCGCCTGATACGTCCGCAGGTCACCCGCCTTTTCCAAGTCCTCCGCCACCGGTCCGGCGAGCCCGTGCGCCTGATAATACGGAATGGCAAACTTATCAAAATAATCCTGAAAGGAATATTGCAGAATTTCCTGATACACCGGGTCGCGCCGATACGCCCAAATCGGGTGCTGCAGAACACCCTGATTGTGCCGCCGCTGGCTGCTGTAGATAATGTCACGCAGCTCCAAACGAAACGTCAGGCCGATCAAGAATTTGGACTCGATGGCGTCAAAGGGCAGCGAAGTCTGGGGGGTGAGCGTGCCTTCGCTCAACGCGGCCACCTTCAAAAAAGTGTTTTCCAGGTTGTCCGCGCGATCCGCCGCCGGCCAGGCCAGGGGGGCCTGGTAAAATTCGTCCAGCTTGGCGACTCCATGAAGCATGCGAACCGGAGTGTTGATGGCCAGATAGCGGTCAAATTTCAGCAAGGGCGCCGGATTGGTCGGTCCGGTGGCGGCAATGTACAATGTCTCGATCGCGCCCATGGAATAACCCACCAACGCCTTGTTGCCCAACCGCCCCGGATAAAGCTCGTTCAAGTGGTGATCAATCTGGGTCAGCGCCACGTGCATATCATGGCCATCCACGGGCAGGTAGGCGGGCAGCGCTGCCGTGGAAGCGTGTTCCATAAACTCGGAGTTAAACGGACTGCTGACCACCACGGAGGAAAATCCGTTCTTGTAAAATAATTCCGCCAGCGCGAGCGAGGGCAGCGCCAGGCGGTGCCCCCCCAATCCGGGAATGATATAAACCACGTTCGCCGAGCCTGGCTGCAACCAATAGGTGAACTTTAATTTTTTGCCTGTGGCTGGAATCAGCACCGACCGGGTGGTCCCGTGGTTCGGAAATTCCGGGTCTTTAAAGGTGAAGAAAACCGATTCGAGGGTTTCCAGCGAGGCCGGGTCCTGCTTTCCTTTTATCTGAAAATTCGCCACCCGGTTCGCACGCTCAAACGTCCAGGCATATTGAATCTCGGAGTAGGGGTCCATCTCAGCCTGGCTGAAGCGCACGTATTCATCCACGCTGTCGGAAAGGTTGTTATACATTTCCGCGTAGTTAAAATAGCTGTACGGGCCGAAATAACTCAGCGGATCGCCGGCGGAGAAGTCGTACGGCGAAATATAAAGCAGAGGATTGGCGGCGGTGTCCGCCGCCAGGCCGACGGTATCGCGCTCATTGCTCGGCCCGAAGACCGGCAGCATGAGGAAAAAATGCGGCCGCCAGCCCCATTGGCCGAAGGTTTGCCCAAAATCCGCGTCTGATTTTGGAATATGCCATTTGGTGGCCACGTCGAAAATGCCCGCCACGCCCACGGTGGTGTTGTAGAGGAACCGCCGCGATTCATCGCCCGCGCCGTTCCATTTTCCCTGCAGCGCATTGTTGATTAATCTACCCGGATAAAGCAGGTTCCGGCCAAAATTACGGATGCCCGTGCGGACGGGTTTCACGATTACAAACCGATAAACCCGGCTGGTTGGCTTGATGACATCGGTCATCAGCGCCTTGTTGAAACCCCACATCACACGGTTGAACGGTTCTATGGGATCGGGAACGGAGGGGGGCAGCACGACTCTTTCCGCCGTGGACGGTTCGGTGGCGACCACGGATGGTGGCTGCCCGCTCGCGATAAATGAAAAAAATAGTGACAGGACCGCCAGCACTTGAATTCTCAAGCGGTCCTCCTGCCCGGTTTCCAGACAAACAATTTTTGGGCTTCCGCTTCCAGTGCCCGGCAAAAGTTGGGAGACATCCCGCCATCCCGATTCCATTGTAGGTGGCAGGTCTGCGACGCCCATCCGGCGTGGCAATACTGGATGGGAACACTGACGGCGGCGCGTTCAATCCAATGGATTTGGATTCCGGTTGGATGCGGATTTCGCGGCGGCAGGTGGCCCCCGGTCGTCCCCGGGTAACGGGGAAATCGTGATTCTCTCATGGCTTCAGTTATCCTCAAAAATTGATCGAGCGCCATGGGGTATTCACCCCATCCGCATTTTCTTGATTTCGGCCGGCGGCTTGAGATGGCCCGAATCCTCTGGTTCAGTTCAGATGGATGCCGCCTCGAGCAACGCACGCTGCCCTGCTTCACCAAACCTGACGCCGGCTCCTGGTTACCGGTTTGGATCATGGTCCATGTCTCCTGGAAATTCGCTGTGATCCACCCCGCTTGAATGATAATCCGGGGCCACCGGGGCCATCGGCGACCGGCGGTCCTGGTCGTCCGCATGATCGTGTCCGTCCCAAAAAACGCAGCCGGCTGTGCCAAGCAGCCCGGCAGCGCAAATTAATTGCAGAATCTTTTTCATGGGTCAAATCCTCCCACCTATGCCGAAACACCGCCATGGGGTGTTACCCGGCCCATGAATATGGCATTCGCCGGCCATTTTGCAAGGGCTGCGGGCTAGCAATTCCAGTTGGGCGGCGGCACGCTTTTCTCACGTCCGTAATTGCTCGCGAAAAGGACTTCTTTCACCGCGGCCAGCAATTCATCAAAAGTAAAAGGCTTAAGCAGCGTCTTGGCGGGTGGCTGCACCCCGCTGCGGGTGAATTGCTCGTCCGGTAACGCCCCCGTCGCCATGATAACCGGCACGGACATGCGGGCAAGCTGAAGCTTCTGCATCAACTCAACGCCCGTCACCTTGGGCATGTCATTGTCGGTGACCACCAGGTCATAATTGATCTGTTGCAGCGCCGCCCAGGCCGCCGCGCCATCTTCGGCCCCGTCCACATGGTAGCCGGAGTAGGTCAGCACTTCCTGGTTTACCTGCCGGATGGCCGCATCATCTTCCACCACCAGAATACGCTGCCGCGGATTTGGTTCAGGAGGGTTTAGGATGCCAGCCAGTTCACCCTGCAAAATATTTTCTTCTGTCATGATCATATTTTAGGTAAGGGGATTGTAACCGCCATTGGGTGTTTTACCCATGTGCGTCTGGCGCACACGCGGGCCGCGAATAAAAAAAAGAGCCGGACTTGCGTCCGGCTCTTTGACGATGAGGTTTATACGCCTTCATCCAGGCGTTCAGAAGAGCGAGACAGCCAACTAGAAGGTCGCTGTCCAGACTGTCTCGCAGGCAAAACCTCTCTGCCAACCCTAAACGAACAGCGAAATTGTTTTCCACGGGATTCATCACCGCGGCGAGGCCTGATACCGAGCCGGTTTTGGTATTGGGGGATAAGCATAATGTGGTTCATGCCTTTACCCCGTTGGGCGCTCTTGGAATGGAAAAGTAAAAGGTCGCGCCTCCATCCACCACGCCTTCCGCCCAGACCCGTCCGCCATGGCGGAGAATAATGCGCTTGATGTTGGCCAGCCCGATGCCGGTGCCCTCAAATTCATCCGCGCTGTGCAGGCGCTCAAACACCCCAAATAGTTTATGGGCATATTGCGGATCAAATCCCGCCCCGTTGTCCTTGATGAAAATCACGGTTTCGCTGTGGCCACCGGGCACGCAGCCAATTTCAATTTTGGGTTTGGCGCGCGCGCCGGTAAACTTGACGGCGTTTGAAATCAGGTTGACCAGCACCATTCGCAACAAGGCGCGGTCGGCCTGCACGCTTGGCAGTGGTTGGATTTTCCATTCTATCTTCCGCGCTTTTGTCTCCGCTTGAAAATCACCCAAGGTCTCCCGGAGCAGTTCATCCAGGTTGACCTCCGCCTTCACCAATCCCATGCGCCCCGCGTGCGAGAAGGCCAGCAGGTCGTCAATCAAATTCCCCATCCGGTCCACGGATTTGTGAATCGTCCCCAGCCGCTCAAGATCGTTTTTTGAACGGGCCGTTCCCGTCTCTTGCTGCATTTGTTCCACGAAGACCTTCACGCTGCGCAACGGCGCGCGCAAATCGTGGGAAACCGAATAACTGAAAGCCTCCAGTTCCTCATTCGACGCCTGCAACTGCACTGTGCGTTCCACGACCCGTTGCTCCAGTTCGGCGTTTAGAGTGCGGATTTGTTCCTCCGCCTTTTTCTGGGCGGTGATGTCGCGGATGTTGCATTGAATCACCTTGCGGTCGCCGGCCTGATAAACATTGCTGACAAACTCGACGGGGACATGGCGCCCGTCCCTCGTTTCCAACGGCAGATTTTCATAGCGAACATACCCCTCCTTTTGCAGGCGCCCCAGCATGACCTTGTTGGGTTCGATGTCCTTGAACGGACTAAGCTCGCCGACGGTTTTGCCAATCATTTCGCTGCGGGAAAAACCCAATAGTTCGATCAGAAAAGGGTTCACATCGGTGATTTTTCCGGTCTCGGATTCCAGAATGAGGATGCCGTCCCTGGCCGCTTCAAACAATCTTCGATAGCTCAGTTCAGAGGCATAGAGCGCCTGTTTGCCCATGGCATTGACTGGCTTCAACCCCATCGGGGTGATTGCGGGTCTTGTCTCCAGGTCGGTCATATGCTCGTCAGGTTAGCGCGGAATTTAAAAAATTTTCGGTAGCAGCTTCGCGCTGCCATTATTGGCTGCTCCGCCCGTGTTCAGGATTTTTCTTACCGTGTTCAGCAAATCAAGCGGGGTGTACGGTTTTTGCAGCATGGCATCGGGTTTCAGCCAGGGCTTGCGGTCAAATTCATCCATCGGCAGGTTTCCCGTGGCCATGATGATCGGAACCTCCATGCGCGCCGAATTAAGTTTTTCGATCATCTCCAGGCCGGTCATCCGGGGCATGTGATTGTCCGTTATGACCAGGTCGTAGTCATACGTCCTGAGCGCCTCCCAGCCGGCCGCACCGTCGTTGACGCCCTCCACATTGTAACCGGAAGAGGTCAGCACCTCGCTGTTGAGGTGCCGCCGATCGCGGTCGTCGTCCACCAGGAGGATGCGGGCCGGCGAATGGATTTGGTCTTGAGTTTGGGCGTTGGGCTGCTCCCGGGTTCCCCGGATTTGTTTGCCGTTCATCACGGCGTCGTTTTCGGCCGTTTGCAGGAGCTTTTCCATCGTGGCCAGCAACTCGGCCGTACTGACGGGTTTGGACAACATGGCGTCAACGCGCAACCCGGGGTTCCTCCCCAATTCCTCGGCTGGCAGCGTGCCTGAGAGCAGGATAACCGGCTGCATCATTTCCTCATGGCGCATCCGCTTGATAAGCTCCAAGCCGGTGACTTTTGGCATTTTCTGATCGGTGATCACCAGGCGGTAACTTGTCTCATGCAGTGCTCTCCAGGCATCGGCCCCATCGCCGGCGGTATCAATTGTTTTATAACCGAATTGATTCAGCGTTTTCACCAACAGATTCCGCATGTAAGGTTCGTCATCCACCACCAGGATGCGCGCGGATGAATCTGTTTCCCCGCCGCTTGGTGGCACGCTGGCTCCGTTCGTGATTTCGTTGTCTTCCATTTTCATTTTTCCCGATACTGATAATAGCTTCCTGCATTTAAGAAGATATGGGGTGTTTTACCCATGCCCGGATTTTCCCAAATTCCCGGTTTTGAATGGGTTTCACCTTCCATATTTAATTCCCAAGGGTGTTCGATTCGCGCGTTGCTTGGAGGTTGATTGGCGAATGTTTCGGCCACCATGGGGTGAAGACCCCATGGCAGTTGCACCGTAACGCGGCATAATTGAAGAGTTATGCGAAACCCAACCGCTCGACGAAAAAAACCAGCTTTGTCCGAGCATCAAAAGCAAATCCGGTTTTTTACGCGACTGTCAGTCGTGGTGTGCTCCTTGCTGGCACTGGCGCTTTTCTGGCTCCTCAACCGGCCGAATTTTGTTACGCACTAAAATCAATCCGCTCGCGGGACTACCGGACAGGAGGGTGGCGGCTTCGATAAGGCGCATCCGCGCACTGCCCCCAATCGGTAGGGCAAACCTGCCGGTTTGCCTTCCGGGGCTGCGAATGAACCTGATGGGTGTCATTCGGAATGGGCGGGGCGGAAAAAGGCGGCCCGGCAGGTCCGCCCTACCGGGGGCAGTGCGCGCGGATGCGCCCCTTTATTAGCGGTCAAAAGAAAACTGTGGCAATGGCCGTCTTGCCTCGTTCACAATCTGAATTTCATCCGCAACTCCATCAGCAAAGCGTTTTCCCAGGAGCTGACGTGTTGATCCGCAGCCATCGTCTGTTCCACTGCGGCAAAGACCTGCTTTTGCTGTTTACGGGCGGTAAAGGCGTTGGCGAGCGCCAATGCCTGCTGCTTCGCCTTCCAAATGGTTTCCACCGCCGGGTGCAGCCGCGTCACCGCCGCAGCAAACTCACGTTCACGGTCCGCTTTTTCAGCAAAGCCCATCTCCATCAGCAATTCCCGCAACTGCCCGTCTTCCACCGTGGTCAAATGTCCATCCGCATGGGCCGACAAAATCAAAAGCTCGAAAAGCGCCTGTTGCTGGGAAGCCGAAAAGTCTGTGAGTTCAGCAGACATGTTCAGGCCAGGACGGCCTGGTTTTCTTTCAAAGAGTTCACAGCGAAGTTGATCGTATGGCTGGAATCGGGCCGGGTCTCAGGAAAAATGGGCAATTCTCCATCCCGCTGCCGGACTATTTGGAGGTCATTTCCGGGGGATGCATTTCGCTCCGGGGAGCCCACGTTACCGCGGGCGTAAATTCCTCGGTGAAACCGCCGAACCTGGCGTTGTTCGCGTGCCCGCGCCATTCCTGACTGGAAGACACGCAGCCGGTGGTGGCAAGCAGGGACATGATGCTGGCAAGTAACAGGACTTTCTTCATATTAGTTTTATCAACATGGTTTTGGCTGGCTGAACTGGCGACGGCGGCCAGACTGGCCGCCATACCGAACGACCGTTCGTTCCGGCTCGAGCCGTTAATGGAGTCAACATACACCCTGGCCCGATTTTCCGCCATGGGGTATAACCCGCTCTGGCCACCGAACCTTCCAAAGCTGTGACGACAGTACTTTTGAGGCTGTTCCAAAAAGCTGCGGCCGAAACATTCAACATTCAACCTCCAATTCCCAACAATGTAGAATTCGCGCGTTCCTTCGATATTGGGCGTTGAAGGTTGAAGGTTGAATGTTTGCTTGACGGCTTTGGCCTTTGCACCGCATCGGGATGCATACCACTCAGAGCCTACGGAGAACACCCCATATTATTACAACCGCCGGCCCTGTATTCTCGAACGATGAAACCAAACCGTGTTACTCTCCTGCTTTGTTCCGCTGCCAGTCTGATGGCCATGGCACTGCCCCCCCATTTGCAGGCGCAATCGGCGGTCGGAAGCATTCCAGCCCGGGGCTCCCTGGATATGCCGACAAACTCCATCCTCGTGCTCCGCAAGGTCACCGGCGAGGTGCGGGTGCTGGATTCCAAGGGCCTCGTTTTGGAAGCGAATCAAGTGTATCTGCCGCGCATCAAATTATCCGATTTGACCACGGCTCAACTACAGGCGCTGCTGGAGACCAAAACAGCTTATGTCACCCTCACGGATTTCGACTCGCTCCACGGCACGAATGGGCAGGGCGCGGACCTGGAAATTCAAATTCAAAAAATCTGGCGCCAGGGCAAGTCGCTGCCGGACAAGATTCAAACCCGCCTGCAAATTCTTGAGGACCTGCACGAATACAACATCAACGTTGCCATGCTGCCCGCGAGCCTGGCTGCCGCCAGCCAGTATGAGGTTCATGCCAATGCGGTCAATGACCGCATGACCAACCGGGTGGCGAATGTGGCCGTGGCCGCCGCCCAGGTGGAAGTCTCGGAGCAGGCGCGCGCCGCCGGCACACCCGATGCCGGCGAAGCCGTGCGTCAAGCGCGGGATACTTACCAGGATACGGCCAACCGGTTCGACCGCGCCAATGACCGGGCCATGATTGCCAACGGGCAGGCGGTCGGCGCGGAACAGCAGGTTGAAGTTTACATGGCCAAATGTGCTGCGATTTCAGCCCGTCTGGCCAACGAGGGCATTTACGTCCCGGCCACCCCGCCGTTTTCACCGGTCCCGCCCCTGACGATGAGTTCTGAAGTGGACGCCGAGCGGATGACCAATGAACCGCCGGGGCAGGTTTCCAATTGAATTCTGAGCCGAAACCTTCAACGCTCAACATTCAACATCCAATTCCCGAGGGTGTTCAATTCGCATTTTCCTTCGAGGTTGGGCGTTGAATGTTGAATGTTTCCACTTAAGGCTCTGAGAAAGGGCGCCGGCAACTCCACGCTTAACGCCCCTTCGGCTTGGTGGCCGGCGGATGATTTTCTGAATTCTCCTTCACCACTGCAATCATCTCCACCATGCCTTCCTTGATCTCGTTGACCTGGGGATGCACCTCCTTGATGAGGTCGTGCTCAATCTGGGATAACTTTTCGATGCGTTTGCCCTGCGCGCGAAGCTGGTCCAACAGGGCGTTCTGCTTGACGGACAGCCGGTGCATCCACCAAAAGCACACCCCCCAGCAGATGGTGCCCCCCAAGGTCATCCAGAAAGCGAGGTTGTTTTCGTTCATAAATCAATCCACTGGCGGCGCAAAATAACGGGACGGACGAAAATGCGGCCCGCCCGTCAAACAATTGTCAGTTGCACGCTGCTCTCGATCACTCCCGTGGCGATGGCGTAGCGCGTGAGACCCGCCGTATCGTGAATGTCCAGCTTCTGCATGAGATGCTCGCGATGTTTCTCAACCGTCTTGATGCCGATGCCCAGTTCGAGCGCCGTTTCCTTGTTGGCCTTGCCCTCGGCGATCAATTGCAGCACTTCCTTCTCGCGCGAAGTCAGGTCGGCTGTTTTCGAGTTGAGCGCCCCGGGGCGGCCGGACAAGAGCGGGTTCAGCCGGTTAAAATGCCGGGAAATCGCGGGGCTGAAAAAAGTCTTCCCTTGGTTGACTTCCCGGATGGCCCGGCACACATCGTGGGCAGAAATTTGTTTCAACAAAAACCCCACCGCGCCGGACGCGGTGGCGTTTTGTACATAAGCGTCATCGCTGTGTGCCGAGAGCATGATAATGCGGGCGCCGGGCGTCGCTTTCAGGATCTGCCCCGTGGCTTCCAGGCCGTTGAGCAGCGGCATCGCGATATCCATCAGCACCACGTCGGGATGAAGTTTTTTGGCCAGCGCCACCGCTTGCCGCCCGTCCTGGGCTTCACCGATGACTTCCAGATCATCTTCCAGTTCGAGCATCTTGCGGAACCCCTCGCGCACGACCATGTGGTCTTCGGCCAGCAGGACAGTAATTTTTTTCATATAATTTCAAGGATTTTTTTAGCGGGCTTTCTCAGCGGTTCCCGCCCCGGTTTGCCGGACGGAAATTGAGCAATGACCGTGGTGCCTTTGCCGGGGACAGATTCGACCAGAAAATGGCCGCCAACCATTTCGAGGCGTTCGCGCATGCCGAGCAGGCCGAGGCGTTCGCCGCCATTGGCGTGCATGGCGCGTTCCACGCTGAAAGATTTGCCGTCATCGGTGATGGTCATGCAGATGCCATCCCTCAATTTTTGGATGTTCACGTCCGCGCGGCTGGCCTTGGCATGGCGGGCCACATTCGTGAGCGCCTCCTGCGCCACGCGAAACAGCACCGTGCGCCGGGCGGGATCCAGTTTCTCCACTTCCGCAAA
>Ga0302319_10020801_pt1 | contig 11841 bp, 9 predicted proteins | sample Bog_T0_2_FD_203319 | JGI IMG/M metagenome (GOLD analysis project Ga0302319, IMG submission 203319) | Peat permafrost microbial communities from Stordalen Mire near Abisko, Sweden - Bog_T0_2 | ecosystem: Environmental > Terrestrial > Soil > Wetlands > Peat | place: Sweden: Abisko, Stordalen Mire...
GGATCACGTCCTGGGTGGCTTGGGGTTTGTTCCAGTAGCCCTTGGTGATGGCCTCGCCACGGAACACAAGTTCTCCCACCTGTCCGGGGGGCGTGTCGTTGCCGTGCTCGTCGACAACGCGTGCCTCGACAAATGGCTGCGCAAGATGGCCGGATGACAGGGGTCGGGACCGAACCTGTTCCATCGTCGAGTAGATGCCGGTGGGTCCGGCTTCGGTCTGACCGCATTGCTGGAAGAACGCGACGTGAGGAAATGCGGCCAATAGCCGCTCGATGGCTGCTGCCGGCATCGGAGCGGCACCGAAAATGCCGATGCGCCATGACGTCAAGTCGGCGCTTTTGCCCTCATAAGAGCCGAGGAGTTGCTGGTACATGGTCGGAACAGCGAACAGCCATGTGGCATGGTATTTTTCGATTGTGTCGAGCACTGTGGTCGGATCAAATTTCGGCACGACTATGTGGGTGCCGCCCAGCAGCGTCGTCGCGTTCAAAAAGGTCATTCCGCCCGAGTGGTACATGGGCGCTAAGTGCAGGTAGCGATCCCCGTCGCGCAGGCCCAGCGAGACGATCTGGGCCATCGCCGCCCATACGGCACGGTGGTGATCCAGTAACACACCTTTGGGTTTCCCGGTAGTACCCGAGGTGTACAGAATGAACGCGTCGTCTTGTTCGACAGCGCGATCTTCATGCACCGGATCGCCGTATCCGCCGGCGAGCATATCGGGATAGCGTGTCGACGGCCCCAACGAAAGCAATGTGATGGATGCCGCCATCCGACTTGCGGCCTCGGCGAGGTGAGCTTCAGCCGCGCTGAATGCCAATGCGGTACTGCCGGAATCCTCCAGGATATGGGCGAGCTCCGGTGCGGCCAGCCTGGTGTTCACCGGCACGACGATCGCACCGAGGCGCGACGCGGCGTGCGAGGCGATGATGAATTCCGGCGAGTTCGCCGACAGGATCGCGATTCGATCATGTTTGCGGATCCCGAACTCGTCCAGCGCTGCAGCCGCATTGGCGATGTCGATCTCGAGCCCTCGCCAAGTCCATCGCCGCTCCGCGGTGAGGATCGCCTCACGTTCGCCGACCCGCTTGGCATTACGCAAAGCCGTTCCGCCTATGGTCGGCATGACTTGCTCCGCCTTCGCTCCAGTCCCCCATTATTGAGCCTTGCCATATCAATATAAAGAGGCCCTGCAGCAGGGTCAACGGCGCCTCTAAGCTGGTCCGGCGTGCTACCTACGGAGTGCGGTGGCTTGGCCGCCCCGCCGCGGAGGTCAATACGAGCGCGGCAGGCCCAAACTGTGTTCTGCTACGAAATTGAGAATCATCTCCTTGGACACCGGCCCCATGTTGAGCATGCGTACCACCCAGAAGTATGGCGCGAGTTGATATTCATATGTCACGCCGTTGCCGCCGTGCACCGCGACCGCAGCGTCCAGCGTTTCCAGACCCGCTGACGCGCCGAGGTATTTCGCCATGTTGGCGAGCTCACCGACCTCCGCTCCGCTGTCGTACAGAGCGCATGCGCGGTCGGTAACCAGTTCGGCGGCCTGCAGATGGATGTGCGCGGCCGCCAACGGGTGCGCCACGGCTTGGTGTGCACCGATGGGTGCGTTCCACACTCGCCTTTCGTTGGCGTAGCGCACCGCCTTGCCCAGTGCATAGCGTCCGATCCCGGTGCACAGCGAACTGGTCAGGATGCGTTCGGTATTAAGGCCGGTGAAGGCGACGGCAAGTCCTTTGTTCTCCACCCCGATCAGATTCTCAGCAGGTACTTCGACGTTGTCGAAGAAGACTTGGTGACTCTTGTCAGGCTGGTTCATCACGGTGCGGATCGGCGTCCACGAGAGGCCGGGCGCATCCCGGTCGACCATGAACACCGACAACCGGCCGCGCCCGCTGGCCTCGTCCAGAGCCGTACGTGCAACCACCATCACCAACTGGGCTGACTCCATGCCAGTGATGAACACTTTTTGGCCGTTCAGGACGTAGTGGTCACCTTCGCGCCGGGCGGTCGTCGAGATTCGGTGCGCGTTCGAGCCCGCGTCGGGCTCGGTGATGGCGAACGAGAGTCGGATGTCGCCGCTGGCGACCCCGGGCAGCCAGCGCGCCTTTTGCTCGTCGTTGGCGCTGCGGTCAAGGATGGTGCCCGTCACCCCGGACGAGAACAGCATTGACTGCATCGGACAACCTGCAACGGCCGCTTCATGAACCACGACGGCCAACTCACTGAGTCCCAGCCCACCGCCGCCGTATTTCTCCGGCAGGTGGACTCCAAGATATCCGTTGGCGCCCAATGTCTTCCACAGCTCCGCGCAGCTACCACCATCATCGACTTGTTGTTGGTAGTAGTCCGGCCCAAACCTGGTGACGATCCCGCTTATAGCCTCACGCATCGCGCGATGCTCGACAGTATCCTTGATAACGGTGCCGGTTCGAAGCGTCATCGCCGTCCTCCTATGTTCCTTGTCCAGCAGGCTTAGTCGTGCGTGGTGGCAGTCCTACAAATCTCTGACGATCGGTAGTACGCGGCTCGCGAAGGTTTCGACGATCCTCGATCGATGCTCAGCCGAGTCGGCAGCGATCTGGATAATCACAGTGTCCACTCCCGCCGACCTGAACTGAGCCAACCGCTCAACTACCGCATCGGGCGAACCGATCAGCAGGTACCGGTCGGCAAGCGGCGAAAAATCCTGACTGTAGGCCGCACTGACGGCACCGACACCGGTACTACGCGCCCAGGACGAATCCACGTCGACGGCGGCCCAGGCGAACAGTGCCGCCGACACCGCGTCTGCGCTCCGCTCATTGTCGGCAGCCGCGCTGCGGACCTTCGCTAAGCCGACGCGCATCTGCTCGGGGTCGACCATGTAAGGCATCCACACGTCAGCGTACCGTCCGACACGGCGAAGAGCTCCATTCTTGCGTCCGCCCAACCAGATTGGTGGGCCGCCGGGCCGGCGTGGCGGTGGGTCCAAAGCGAGGCCGGAAAGCCTGGCGTAGGTACCCTCGAACGTCACCGATCCGCCGGCGAATAACCTGCGGATGACCTCTATGCCTTCGTCGAGACGGCGGAACCGAGTGCGCACGTCGACGCTCGCCGCGGCGAATTCGGGTGGAAACTCACCGCCTGCGCCGACACCCAACTCGAACCGGCCATCCGAGATGCAGTCGATGACACTGGCCATCTTGGCAACGACCGCCGCGGGATACAGAGGCAGTAATGCGATCGAGGTGACCAGACGAATGCGCGACGTCACCGCCGCCGCAGCGGCCAGCATCGCGAACGAATTCGGTGTCGGGCCATGGAAGAACAGGTGCTCACCGCACCCGAGATAGTCGAAATCAAGCGCTTCCGCACGGCGCGCTTCGTCCACCACGGTGTCCGGATCGTCGACGGTGATCCCGACCCTCATCCTTACCCGCGTTCCTTCCGTAACCACCCTGCCGAAAAATCGGTTGAGCGGGCGTCACCGTCGTCTGGGAGGTCGCCGACGCGGTGGGTGAAACTGTCTACAGCATAGGCGATCTCACCAGTCGGGCCGGTGCCCTCCATCCGCCGCACGGCATCCTGGAGCAGGACCCTCGCTTCGGCGCCGTTTGCTCAATTCGGTTTGATGTCAGTCCGTTTAGCACCAGCACTCCCGGAGCCGGGCAGACGCCGTCGACCCCGTAAGCCTGCATGTCAGAGTGAAGCAGGCCACGACCAACGCTGTCAAGAGACATTCATGTCCCTTAGCTCCTCGGCCGGTCAGCGCGGCGGTGTCCGCGCGCCCGTGAGCCGGCCGCACAGCCACCAGGGCACGGTCGGACGTTTGTTTGACGAACGATCGTTAACACAGAAGCGATGAACTGCCCTGGACGGAACGATGCTCGCATCTGCATACTCGATACTGATTGCGAACGATTGTTACGCACGGAGGTACCGTGGCCGCCCCATCCACCGACGACACCGCCGTTCAGACCCGGCCGGATATCGAGGTGCGCTCCCCGGCCGATGGCCGACTGGTGGGCACCGTCGCAGACATGTGCGCCGGCGCGGTCGAAGCCGTCGCCCACCGACTACGTGGCGCCCAGCCGGGCTGGGCAGCGATCGGCTTCACGGGCCGCCGCAGGTGGCTCGAACGCTTCCGGGATTGGATCCTCGACAACGAGGATCGCCTGCTGCGCCTCGTTCAAGACGAGACCGGCAAGACCTGGGGAGACCTACCGATCGGCGAGATCGTCGCGTCGGTCGACGTGCTCAACTATTGGGCCCGCAACGCAGAGAAGTTCCTGGCGCCGCAGAAAGCCAGCCCGCATAACGTGATGATGGCGACCAAACGAATGCGCGTCACCTATCAGCCCTATCAGCTCGTCGGCTCGATCACCCCGTGGAACGCCCAACTTGCGATGCAGATGCTCGACATCCCCGCCGCGCTGATGGCCGGTTGTGCCGTGCTCACCAAGGCCTCCGAAGTAACACCGTTGGCCTGGGCCGCTGCGGTCCAGGGCTGGAAGGAAATCGGCGCCCCGGATGTGCTCGACGCCGTGACCGGGCGCGGTGAGGTCGGGGCGGCCGTCGTCGACGTCGTCGACATGATCCAGTTCACCGGCAGCGTCGGCACCGGCCGGCGCATCGGCATGCGCGGGGCCGAGCGGATGATCCCCTGCTGCCTGGAACTGGGCGGCAAAGACGCGATGATCGTCCTGGCTGATGCCGACATCGACCGCGCGGCCAAAGCAGCGGTGTGGGGAGGCTTTTACAACGCCGGCCAGATCTGCGTCTCCATCGAGCGCGTATACGTCGAGGCTGCGGGCTACGACGAGTTCGTCGACAAAGTCGTCGATCTCACCAGAAGGTTGCGCGTCGGCACGGATGCTCCCGGCAGTTACGACGCCGACATCGGAGCCGTCGCCACGGCCCAGCAGCTGTCGATCATCGAGCGCCACGTCGCCGATGCGATAGCAAAAGGTGCGACAGTCGCCACCGGCGGCCATACCGTGGCGGGGCAGGGATTGTTTCACCAGCCCACCGTGCTGCTCGGCGTCGACGAGTCGATGGCCTGCATGGTGGAGGAGACGTTCGGCCCGACACTGCCAATCGTCAAGGTCGCCGACGCCGACGAAGCTGTGCGACGGGCGAATGACTCGGATTTTGGGCTCGCCGCCAGTGTGTTCACCCGCGACCATGCCAAGGGCCGGGCAATTGCCGAACGGATCGACTCCGGCTCGGTCAACGTGAACAACGTCATGACCAATGTGTTCCAGCTGCCGGTGCCGTTCGGTGGCCGCCGGAATTCCGGGCTGGGCGCCCGCCACGGCGGCGCTGAAGGCATCCGCAAGTATTGCTGGCCCAAGTCGATTATCGAAGAGCGGTTCAACCTGGCATCTGAGATCTATTGGTACCCAACCAACCCACATAAAATCCGATTGATGACCCGCGCGGCCCGCCTACTATCAGCCGGCGACTGGCGGCGCCGCCTGCAATTGCGCTGATCGCGGTCCGACGATTCGAGGCGCAAAGGTGCCCTGCGACCTGTCCGGCGAGGTGCTATCGCAATGACCCGTCTTTGCGGAACGATCGCAGTTATGGGTACAGCGAACCGGGCCGCCGGCCAGATCCGCACGCGGCGTCGCTCGACGGACCTGCGGGCGTTAATTGTGGAGGCCGCCGAGTATGCGTTCAGCCAGCTCGGCTACAAGGGCGCCACGATGGCCGGCATCGCCGGACGGGCCGGTGTCACCCGATCGGTGCTCACCCGCCACTTCGCCACCAAGGCAGCACTGTTCGCCGAGGTGATGACCAAGCCGCTGCTGCAGTTCATCGACGAATGGACCCGGCGCTGGACCCGCCGGCTGGACGGGCAGCCCACCGAGCCCGAGTTGGTCTATGAGTTCATCTCCGATCTGTACCGCAACAGTCGCGCCCATGTGGGCGCGCTGCGGCTGTTGATGTTCTCCGATGAGCACCTCGAACCCGCAGTACGCCAACAGGTCTGGGGCACCCTAAATGAAGGCCTGGGCGCGGTGCTGGACATCGCGAACCGCGAGATCGGATCGCACGGCTATCCGACTCGTCACGTCGACGTGACCGTCCGGGCAATCATCAGCATGGTGATGGGCTACGTGACGTTGGACCCAGCGCTGTTGCAGACGGCCACCGCCGACGAAGACGAAGTGGTGACGCACCTGGCTTCACTGATCCTGTACGGCCTCGCTCTGCAACCCACGAGCTAAGGGACAATATTGTCCCTTGACAATCGACGACACGACACTCCACACTGAAGTCGCGACGGCGCACCGGCGAGGATCGCTGAGGACTCGGTCAGTAAGGAGTGCGAGATGACGACCATTTCGGATCCCACTGCGACGGATGAGCAGGACGGCGACACTTCGGTTGGCGCACAGCCTGTCCGGCAGAGATCCATCGCTAAGGGCGTTCTCAATCCCCAGTACCCGATGTCGTATTGGCAGATCGCCCTTTCCCATGACGTGGCCAGCGAATCGGTCATTCCGCTGCGGGTTCTCGAACGCGATGTGGTCTTGTGGCGCGACTCGGGCGGGGTGCTGCACTGCTCGGCCGCTCACTGCCTCCATCTGGGCGCCAACCTCGGGTACGGCGGCGAAGTGGTCGGAGACACCCTGCGCTGCCCCTTCCACGCCTGGCGTTACAACGGCGACGGGAAGGTCGTGCACGTACCGGGCCTCACAGAAGCACCCAAGACCAAGGCGTGTCTGCCGACGTATCGGGTGATCGAGCGCTATGGCACCGTCTTCTTGTGGAACGGGCCGGAGCCGGCCGACCACGAACTGCCAGACTTTCTTGCCGACGAAGGCATCGACGAGGACTCAATCATCTTCGAGCACGTCCGCTACAAGCTGCCCTTCCCGGCCAAGTGGTTCGTCGAGAATCTGCCCGACTCAGCGCATTTCGCGGGCCTACACCGGTTGGGGTCGTGGGGCGACACCGAGATCCTTTCCAAATCGGACACGACACTCGAATACATCTGCCACTTCTACGGCCGGGCCCCCTACGTCGGCTGGGAAGACCTCAAGCGCAGCTACCGGCGCGGCGAAATGTGGGGTGTGTCCGATGCCGCCGGCGGCGACTTCCATGCCACGACCTACGGCGGTGGCCTGCACCTGATCGATCTGACGACGGCGCCGCCGGACCTGGCGGAAAGCCGCTCCAAGGTGACCGCGCGTCTGCCGCGGGCCATGATCGCGCTCACCGAGAAGGTCAACGATCTCAGCGATAGCGCGCGGCTGATCCTCAGCTTCACGCCGGTCGACGCCGACAGTCACATCGTCTACCTGACGATGATCGTGCCGAAGATCAAGAATCCGGCATTACGCGTGATCGGTCGCCCGATCGTGCGGTCGTTGCTGGTGCGGCGCAACTGGTTTGCCATCATGCAGGACACCGCGTTGATGATCCATCGGCAGGAGCCCGAACACCCGGCGTACAACCGGTTCGACCGCGGCCTGGTCAAGTTCCGCCGGTTCTGGGATAGCCGGCTGCTCGACCGCGGGCTGTGGGCCGGCGACAACGTGCACAGCGCCGGCGCCCGGGCGGGCTGTGCGTGGCCGGACGACCCCACCAGGACGCCAAGCGGCAACGGATCGGCCGGCGGCGCGCTGTGAACCGCGACTTGGTCGGCAAGATCGCGATCCCGTTGGCGGCGAGCGCAGCGAGTTGGCAGATGTACCGCCGGCACCGGCGCCGTCGGTTGGTGCTGATGCCTAAGGGAATTAACGCAGCGCACGGAATCACGATGCGCCGCACCATCAAGGCAGCGCGGCCTACCTCGGCGGGCCGCTGAGCGCCATCCCCTTGGGGGCCGCAAGCGAACCGGCCCCGATCGAATACCCGAACGGAGCTGAGCATGACCGCTGCCACAGAACGCCGCGCCGTGATCGGCGTGCTGGATCCCGACGTCTACGCCAACGGGAACCCCGATACCTACGGGTTGCCGCTGGATCAGTACGCCTACCTGCGCGACGACGAGCCGGTCTACCTCCAGAAGTTCGACGACCCGCTGCTCATCAACCAGGTGTGGGTGATCTCCCGCTATGACGACATCCTCGCCATCGACCGCGACCCGGAAACATTCGCCGCCAACCTCGGTCACGTCAACATCTGGACCGTCAACCCGATCGACCCGACCATTGGCGGCAAACCCGCGATGCTCACCCAGGACGGGGACGACCACAAACGCCACCGCCAGGTCATCAGCCGCGGCTTCACGCCGACGGTCGTACGGCGCCTCGAGGACAAGTTCCGTGGCTACGCCCGCGCTGTCATGGACGAGGCGTTGGCGAAGGGCACCTTCAACTTCGTGACCGACGTCGCGCACGCCATGCCGATGGAGGCACTCGGGGATGTCCTCGGGGTGCCGCCGGCCGAACGGCCCCAGTTCTTCGACTGGGTGGATCGCTTCGCGGCCCCGTTCGACACGCGCCTCACCCCGTCGTTCGAGACGGCCCTGGAAGCGATCTTCAACCTCACGGCTTATGCGGGTGATCTGGTCGCACGTAAGAGGGCGTCGCCGGCCGACGATGTGGTTTCGCAGATGGTGCAGGCGGACAAGGACGAGACTCTCTCGGAAGACGAGATCCTGGGCAATATCGTGCTGCTGGCCAGCGGCGCCGCCGAGAGCACTCGCACGGCGTTGAGCCATGGATTGCATCAGTTGATGCGCGATCCGGACCAGATGGCCTGGCTGCGGGCGCACGCCGATGACATCCCGGCCACGGCCATCCAGGAGATGGTCCGCGTCGCAACACCTTTCCTGCACTTCGTGCGCACCGTCACCAAAGACATCGAACTGCACGGCCAGCCCATCCGCAAAGGTGAGCGAGTATGCATCCTGCTGGCCGCGGGAAACTTCGACCCCACCGCAATCGACGACCCCAACCGCTTCGACCTGTCGCGCAACCCCAACCGTCACCTGAGCTGGGGCCGCGGTCCGCACACCTGCCTAGGCAAGCACGTGGCGGCGCTGGAGATGAAGATCCTTGTCGAGGAACTACTGCAGCGGACCAAAGACATCCGCCCGGCTGGTGAAATCTCCTATATCCGTGACGTTTTCACCCGTGGTGTGTACGAACTCCCGGTGACGGTGACCCCGGCCTGACCTTCCCGGGGTTTTCGCCTGGGCCTTGATCGCTTTGAGTAGGTAGAAAGACACCACGTTGTACCACAGCGCGAAAAGGGCGAGTGGCAGATAAATCCCGAAGATGCCATTCCACGCAAACGGTCCACTGTAGAAGAAGACGATCAGGCTCGCGGGAAACATGCTGACCGCGAACCAGATGCTCAGGTAGCCCACCCAGCGCGGAAAAACGCCGACGGGAAACATGAGCACGCACAGTCCCAAAGCGCTGGCTTGGACGAAGAAGAACGGCCAGCTGACGATCCAGGAGATCCAGGCGAAGTCGTTGAGAATCCCGACGGAATCGCTCGCGTGACCGGTGCGGTAGGCGATGGTCAACCACATCAGCGGTGAGATCGCAAAGAACACCGCGCCCAGTCCGGCCGATATTACCTGCACCGCGCTCAACGCGGGGAACCGCGATTTCTCCATCCGGAGCATTTCCCGAAGATCGCCACCCCCCACGGGACGTACAGCGCCGACGCAAACGCACAAATGGACATGCCGACCAAGATCCGACCGTGACGCTGGGCGAAGAACGCCGCGACCGCCTCTCCACTCAAACCCGGCGCCGGTGGTGGGATAAAGCCGGCGACGAACACGATTCCGAGCAGATAGACGATGAAAAATGCGTAGCCACTCCACAGGCAGACCAGCTGGTTCCTCGTACTCATGCTGAGCCCATCCGTTCACCGCTCCCGGCGCGGATCGCTGCCCCCATCGATCGACATGACGATGTCGAGCCTCCAGCGGTTGTCATCAAATGTCCCATTCGAACTCGAGTCGTTCGGGGCGATGGAAGATCATGCCTTCCTGCACCCGGATCTCCTGGTCGGGAACAAGCCGCAGGTTGGGCAGGCGGGTGATGAGTGTCTCGATCGCCACTTTCATGTCGAGGCGCGCAACCCACTGCCCGATGCAGTTATGGGGGCCCAGGCCGAAATGAATGCTCTTTCGCATCTCGGCGGCATCGCGATCGATGTCGAACTTCTCCGGGCACCGGAACACAGTGTCGTCGTTGTTGGCCGACTGCACCATCAAGAAAAGATTGGCACCCTTGGGAATTTGGTGACCGCGGATTTCGACGTCTTCCTTCACGCACCGCACGATGCCGCGAGCCGGTGTGAGCCGTCGCAGTGATTCCTCGACCACCTTCGGTATCAGATCCAATTGATTCCTGACCCTGGCGAGAAGATCGCGGTCTTGGCAGAGCTTGTAGAGAGTGAAACTGATCCCCCCGGCACTGGTTTCGAAACCGGCGATGACGAGCTGACCGACGACACCGAGTATCTCTCGGTCGGTGAGACTCTTCTCGCTTTGCTCCTGCGCGAGGATGAGTCCGCTGATGACGTCATCGCCAGGCGTCTCACGCCGTTGCGCAATAGCATCCATCAGATATTGGCTGAAGCCCACCTGATCACGCGCCAACTCCAGGCGACGCGCGTCGGAGATCGACGGTACGAACAACTCGGTGATACCCAATGTCCAATGGTGAAACTTCTGATGATCCTCGGCGGGCACACCCAGGATTTTGATCAGAACATGCACAGGCATCGGCGTTGCGAAACTGTCCACCAGATCCGCTCGTCCGTCGCCTTGGATGGTGTCGATGAGGTTATTGGCAGCATCCCGAATCACGCCCTCACGAACCCTGACAGCGGCGGGCGTTAAAGGTTTGGCGGCCAGCTTGCGGATTCGATTGTGCTCCGGCGGATCGGTATTGATGAGCGCCGGTTGCCACGGGGCATACCCGTGCGGCAGAGCCGCCTTCAGCTCGTCGGGCACCTCACCGACCAGGTCATCTGGCATGCACCCGAAACGTTCATCATCGCGGACGACGGCAAGAATGTCGTCGTAGCGACTCAGCACCCACGCGTCGAGCTCGGGCACGTGCAGGACCGGCGCATGCTCACGCAACTGCCCGAACAACGCGCAGGTGTCCCACGTACTCCGGAATACTTCGCTCATCGACGGCTGCGCGTCCGCCTGCGTCTGCTCACTCATCGACAATCTTCCTCCACCATTCATGCGTCGTTCCCTAGAGCCCGGAACGGGCCCTCCATTTTGCGCGGACGCCCACAGGTCGCGGGCATGCCGCCAGGCCTGAGCGGCGTCGGGAATGCTCGGCCTATTTCCCGTACGGCGGGTAGTCCGGCGAGTCAGGGAAGCAATTCAGCAATCCCGGATCCTTATCGAGGAGCCGGCGCCAGTAGCTCCGATAGTGTCTGAAGGTCATGAAGTCCTGGTCCTCGCCGTAGGCGACCTGACCGTCGTACTCCCAGCGCACGAGCGACCACCAGTTCAGGATGTCGCTGTTGATGGGCCACTTCAGCCAGTTCATCGTCTGACCGACCGCGTTCAGCTCCCGACCGAGCTCGTCGACGCAGTCAATGACCTGCTGGACGACGCGACCGTCGCGCCCACGTTGAGCCCGGCGGGTGCCTTCTACGACCTGCGCCATAATCCCATCGCGGATGTAGAGGCCCGTGGTCACCGTCTCCGTCGTACCCTCGATGGGGTCCTCGTCGATCGACAGCGTGGTTTGCGGGTCGTAGAGGTGAAATCCGCTCTCCGGGGAGGCGAAGACGTATGGCCAGCCGGCGCGCAGGGGGTCCTTGACATCGGCGTGGCGAGGCCCCCAACCGCGGTCACGCAATGCGCCGCAGTCGATTTCGATCCGCTCACCGTCGATTTCGATCGCTCCG
>Ga0302319_10020805_pt1 | contig 11839 bp, 10 predicted proteins | sample Bog_T0_2_FD_203319 | JGI IMG/M metagenome (GOLD analysis project Ga0302319, IMG submission 203319) | Peat permafrost microbial communities from Stordalen Mire near Abisko, Sweden - Bog_T0_2 | ecosystem: Environmental > Terrestrial > Soil > Wetlands > Peat | place: Sweden: Abisko, Stordalen Mire...
CAGCAGTGCGAACCTTCTTGTTCGGCGAGTAGTTCACGCTCACGGACGCATACTGCGTCGGCGCATCCATAAAGTCCTTGACTGGTCCCCAGTCCGTCAGCAGATTCGGGCACAGATTCGGTCCACCGGCAGCGTTGGTGGAGGCCGTTCCCGGCACCGTCGCGCTGGCGCCGCTCAGGTAGCAGATGTTCGTCGATGTATAGATATCGCTGTAGGCGTAGTAGACATCGACTCCGTAACGCTCATTCGGCGCCATCGAGAGGCCGAGGCTCCCAATCCGGCTGTGATCGACGTGGCCCAGAGGTCCGTCCGGAGAGAGCGTGCCGGTATTGCTGGTGTTGTTGTGCCGCTCCAAATCGTTGAACGCGCCGGATATCGTCGCCCAGGGCTTTATTTTGTACAGCGTGTGGAACCTGTAGTGCTTCGTCTGCCTCGGCCCGACTGGCGTAAAGGAGTTGTCGTCATAGAGGATCTCGACTGTTCCGTTCAGGCTCCAGTTCGTCGTGGGACGTAACGACGCGTTCAGGATGCCGCCATTCTCGTTCATGGTAATCACATTGCTGGACGGCCCGGTGCCGCTGGTCTGGACGACGGTGTGTGTCCGGTAGCGGTAGGTGAGCGCGACAGTGGCGCGAGACCCCGCATCCCAGCTAAGCGTCGCATTGTTGGTCACGAACTTCTGGCCGAAGTAAGCAAAGAGGGCCGCGTTGCTGGGATTGCCCGACACCGTGTAAGCGGCTCCCGCCAGCAGCGGACCCGGGTAGTTGATGGTCTCATTGCCTGCTGTGGTCGGCGTATTTTGCGTCACTCCAGTCGTAATGTTGGAGTACGCAGGCTGGTGAACATTGGAATAGTCCACCTGGTCGGAGAGCGAGAAAGCCTTGGCAGCCTGCCATGTGATGCCGTAGTCCAGGCTCACCACCCGCCGCTGCGCAAGCGCGTTGCCCGTGAACGTCGCATTGCGAATCGCGGTGTCCAGGCCCTGGAAGTTCTCATAGTAGTTGAGCAGCTTGCTCTTCGAGATCGAGTAGCGGCCGTCGCCGTTCATGGAGATATTCTTGATGCTGGAGCTTTGGAAGCGAGCAATCTCCGTCGGATAAAGGATGCGCGTCGGCTGCAAACGTAGATAGCTGGTAATCACATCGCACGCCGGATTGATGACAGGCCGGCCACCGGGAGTCGTTGGCGCCGTGAAGATCGTGTACGTCGTTGCGCTGGTATAGCCCGCGCCCATGCTCGCCGTATTGCAGGCGGAGATCGTATACGGCGCGGTAACCGCGTCCCAGTTGCCCAGCGAAGCCGGCGTCCCATCCGGCTCCTGAACGGTCAGTTCGCTCGGCGCCAGTGTGAAGTAGGAATCAGCCTTGTAGTGCTCGATCTGCTCCTCAAAGGTGATCCTGGTCTGTTTGAAGGGCTTCCAGTCGACTGCGGCCAGAAAGTCATCCGTGCTGTTGCGCTGATACTCCGCCAACAAGGAATCGTACTTGCCGATGTTCCTGCCAGGACTTAGAGTCGGCCCCTGGAAGATGTTCTGCGAGTAGCCCACCCGGTACGACACCTTGGAGAGCGGCAGGATCGTCACGCTGGTGTCCGTCATCCTGCGCACGGTGTTGAACAGCACCGGCGACTGCGTTACCTGCGGCCACGCTAGAGAAGACGTAGTCGGCACACCCGCGGTCAGCCCGTACGGGATTGTGATGCCGGATGGAATATTCGGATTGCCGAGCAGGTCATAGTCAAAGTACTGGCGGTCGCGGCGGAAGACTCCGTTGAACTCGTAGTACTTGCCTTTGGAGAAGTCCAGCTTGGCAAAGTTGTTCGGGTCGCCTCCGAAACCGCTGCTGAATCCCGAAAGCGAATCCATCAGAGAGTGCTTGGTTCCCGGAAGCGCGTGCATCGTAAACGTCTCGCCGAGAACGCGCGGGCCGGAGTGAATGTTGACCAGCGTGTTATACATCGCCCCGCTGCCGGAAACGCTCACGACGTGCCCACCCAAATCGGCCGTCTGCCGAATCACATACCCGTTCTCCACCACCTGCTCCGGCGCGGAGGGGGCGCTTGCAGCCGGCGCACTCGCAGCGGGCGCCGCCGGAGTGGCACTCTGTGCCGCCGCCACCCCGGTGGTCAGCAGCAGAACAGCAGTCCCAACGCCCCCGGCGATCCGACTCAACCTGGATCGGTTGGGAAGTTCATCGGTCTGCCGAGATAGCCAACTTTTCGTCGTCATTTCGTGCCTCGTTTACTGTGAAGCGTTGCTACTTCGAACTCGTCACTCCGCTTTGCTCCCTCGCCGCATCTTCCTGACGCTGTCCGTCAACGGATGAAGGCCGGATTGATGTTCGATCCGTGAATCATGGTGTGGCAGCTGATGCATGGCTCGACGTCTGCCGATCCGGCATTGATCCCGTGGACCGTACCGGCGGCAACCGGACTATGGCACTGGTTGCACAACTGGTTGATGTTGGGAACGTTCAGCAGCCGGGCATTCTGCGATCCATGCGGGCTGTGGCAGCCGAGGCAACCCTCTCCCTTGACTGCGGCATGTTCAAACACGAACGGCCCACGCGTCTCGGTATGGCACTTGGTGCAGATGGCATTCTGATCGGCGGTGGACTTAATGTTGTTGTTGCCGAAGGTGCCATGCACATCGTGGCAGTCGCTGCACTTCACCAGGCCTTCATTCACCTTGTGGTGGAAGGGCTGATCGAACGCCGGCTTGATGTCCGAGTGGCACTGGAAGCAGAGCTTCGGTTGCGCTGCCTTGAGCAGGCCCTCTTCTGTTCCGGGGCTGTGTACGCTGTGGCAACCGAGGCAGCTCACGCCGGCCTTCGCGTGCGGCGAACGGTCAAAGTTGGGATGCGCCCCGGCATGGCAGCCGAGGCAGGTCGCGTCCACCTTGTTGGGCGAAGCCTTGCTCAGTTGCAGAATCTTGGTGACGTCTCCGCCGCTCTCCACGTGCGCGCGCCCTGGCCCGTGGCAGCTCTCGCAGGTGGTACCCGTTCCACCGTGCATCAGCACGATCTTGGAGTGCGGATTGTCGGCAAAGTTCTTGGAGAGATCGGCATGGCAGAGAGCGCATGTGTCCGATCCCACGTAGTCCGCAGCGTTGGGCGCGCTCGCCAGGTGCGACGCGGTCGGCTGCTGGCCGAATGCCGGCCCGAGAAGCAACAGCGTGGCCAACACTGCTAATGCCGGGAAGCTTAGGTGGAGCCGTTTCATCTGGACTCTCCGTACGATCAGTCATCTCCATCCAGCCTGGCTTCAGCCCGGTAGGGGACCCGATGTAGGTTGAGAGTAGAGGCGGCCCTTCAGAATTGGCTGTGATGAGTGTCACAGTGAGTGAGTTATTCAGGTTGCTTGCCCGGTTCGGGGCAATTCGCAGCGATAACAGCGAGATAGGGGCCCCTCAGGCCTCGGCGGCACACACCCGGGCCAGCATCGCCTCTTTGCGCATCTCCAGCCACGCAAGCCACTCATTCATCCCCGCGCCTGTGCTGCATGACACCTCCAGGATCTCTATTCCCGGGTGCACGGCCCGTGCATTCGCTCGAGCCTTCTCCATGTCGAACGGCACATGAGGCAGCAGGTCGATCTTCGTCAGCACCATCAGCTCCGCCTTCGCGAACATCGAAGGATACTTCAGCGGCTTGTCTTCGCCCTCCGTCACGCTCAACAGCACGATCTTCGCCTCTTCGCCGAGGTCATAGCTGGACGGACACACCAGGTTGCCGACGTTCTCCACCAGCAGCAGATCGATCTCATCCAGGTTCCAGCGCTCCAGCGCCCGCTCGATCATGCCGCCGTCCAGGTGGCAGATGGTGCCGGTCGTAATCTGCTGCACCGGAAATCCAAACCGCGCCAGCCGGCGAGCGTCGTTCTCCGTCTGCAGGTCACCGGTCAGGACCGCGACCCGCTCCTCCTGCGGCAGCAGGTTCAGCGTGTGCTCCAGCAGCGTCGTCTTGCCGGAGCCCGGCGAGCTGACCACGTTCAGGCACAGCGTGCCGTGGTCCAGGTAGCGCTGCCGCAGCGACGCCGCAATGCGCTGGTTCTCGCTCAAGACCTTCTTTTCCATCACCACGACTGTCATGCTTCCTCCAACTCCACAAATGCCAGGTCCAGCTCATCGCCGCCGGCAAGTACCAGCTTCACCGAATCACACTGCGGACACGGAACGCTTGCGGTGTCCGATTCAAACTCTTTGCCACACTCCACGCAGCGATTGCGCCGCGGACAACTCTGTATCTCAAAGTCCACTTTCTCCAGCTCCGTATCCAGCGTCAGCGCGGTCAGCGCAAAGCGCAGCGCGTCGTTGTCCACACCGGAGAGCGTTCCTACACGAATGCCAATGCGTATGAGCTTCGCGCCATTGCGTGATGCTGCTTCGGCTTGGCCCGCTTCAAGGATCGAGTTGGCAATTCCAATCTCATGCATCGATCGGTGTCCTATGCGCCAGCGAGTGCTGCAACCGCTTTACTTTCTCGTCCGCTGCCTTCATCACTCCATCGTGCGATCTGCCGTAAGGTGGCCTCCACCAGGTCCTGCTGAACCGCAGCCACGGCGGGCGTCAGCTCCGTGCCCCACTCGGTGTTGTCCGGTTGAACGCCCAGCAGCACCATCTCAATCTCCGGCAGGTCCATCAGCCGCATCACATTAATTAAGTCAGACAACCCCATCAGGTGAACGCTCTTGGACGTCGGCAGCTTCGCCACATCCTCCCCTGCGCAGCGCATCGGCGTGCCCGGAACCGCGCCGAAGTCGACCGCATCCAGCACCAGCAGGTGCGTCGTGTCGTCGATCCGGCCCAGCAGGTCGAGCCCCAGCGTTCCGCCCTCGATCACAGTCACGTCACTAGGCAGCCGCGGATCGGCTTCCAGCAGGCGCGTGGTCAGCATCCCCACGGCATCGTCTGTGCGCATCAGGTTGCCCAGGCCCAGGATGCAGATCCGGGTCGGTCGTGTCGGCGTCTCAGTCAGGCCCTTCCCCTCAAGGTCCTTCATCTCTAGATCACCAGTGACTTTCTGCCGTACAACATTCCGTCAGCGCTCACCACGTGCACAGCGCAGGCCAGGCAAGGATCGAACGAGTGCACCGTGCGCAGCACCTCGAGCGGTCGGCTCGGGTCCGCAATCGGCGTGCCCTGCAGCGACGCCTCATACGCGCCGCGCTGTCCACTCGCATCGCGCGGCCCCGCATTCCATGTGGAAGGCACCACCGCCTGGTAGTTGGCGATCTTCTTATCTTCGATCTCCACCCAGTGTCCTAGCGATCCGCGCGGAGCCTCGTGCAATCCGAATCCAGCGCAGCTCTTCGGCCAACTATCCGGATTCCACTTCTCTCCGTTGTGGATCTTCACGTCGCCGTGCGCCATGTTGTCGTCCAGTTTGGCGACCCACACGCTCAGCTCGTCCACCATGATGCTCGCCTCCAGCGCGCGCGCCGCGATGCGACCCATGGTGGAGAACAGTGCAGTCAGGGGCAGGTTCAGTTTCGCCAGCGTGCCGTCGACAAGCGTCTTCACCTGCTCCCTGCCTGAAGCGTAAGCAATCAGAGTGCGCGCCAGCGGCCCGACTTCCATCGCCTTGCCGTCATAGCGCGGAGACTTCACCCACGAGTACTTGTCGTCGGTGTGCAGAAAGTCGTACGGCGGCGCCGGTCCCGTGTACTTCGGGCTAGTCTCGCCCTGCGCCGGATGCTTCGACACCTGGTCGCCCTCCGCATACGTGTACCAGGAGTGCGTGACGAACTCCGCCACCTGACCGGGATCGAGCGGAAGCACCTTCGACAGGTCGCGCCCCAGCAGAACGCCGCGCGGGAACATGAACCCCGACGGATCGTGAATGCTGCCCGTGGTGTAGTCGCCGTAGGCCATGTAGTTTCCAATGCCCTGGCCGTACTCAAACCACTCCTTGTAGAAGCCGGCGATCGCGACCACATCAGGCAGGTACACCTGGTCGACGAAGGTCTTGGCGTTCTTTACCAGGTCCTGCATCAAATCAACGGTTGGCTGATTCAGAGCTGCGTTCGGCTCGTTGCCGTCCATGCCGGTGGCCATGCCGCCCACCAGGAACGTCTGCGGATGCGGGTTCTTGCCGCCGAGCACTGCATGGATGCGGATGAACTCACGCTGCAACTCCAGCGCCTCAAGATAGTGCGCCACGGCCAGCAGGTTGACCTCTGGCGGAAGCTTGTAGGCCGGGTGCCCCCAGTCGCCGCTGCTGAACAAGCTCAACTGTCCGCTCGCCACCAGCGTCTTCACGCGATCCTGTACTGCCTTGAAGTACGTCGTGCTGGACTTCGGCCAGTCAGAGAGCGACTGCGCCAGCGCGGAGGTCTTCGCTGGATCAGCCTTCAGCGCCAGCGTCACGTCAACCCAATCCAGTGCATGTAGATGGTAGAAGTGGATGATGTGGTCCTGCACGTTCTGCGTGCCGGCGATGATGTTGCGCACCAGCGTCGCATTCTCCGGGACCTCGACACCGATAGCGTCTTCCACCGCGCGCACGGACGCAATCGCATGGACCGTCGTACAGACGCCGCAGATGCGCTGCGCCCATATCCACGCCTCGCGCGGATCGCGCCCACGCAGAATCTTCTCGATGCCGCGAAACATCGTGCCCGAGCTCCACGCGTCGGTAACGCGGCTGCCTTCCACCTCAACTTCAATGCGCAGATGCCCTTCAATCCGCGTGACGGGGTCAATCACTACACGTGCCATTTTTCGTTCCTCCGATGGCCTGATCGTGTACTCCACGGACGCGATCAAGAATGGCATCTTGTCATAGCCATTCAAGGCACAATGCACAGCATTGACAGAAGTTACGCCCAGCGAAATGCCCTGTCTGTGATATGCGTCACACTCGCCCCGCGCTCTCCGAAGAGCTCAACGCATCAGCAGAATTGCCGCGCCCGCAAGCGTCAAGTCCTTCATCATGTGCGCGAACTCGCTCAGCCTCAAGTACGAGTCCGTCTCATTCCAAAATCTATGCAGAAAGAACGGCGCTGGAAAGATGATGGCGAAGAGCATCCCATACCCGATTCGCCAATGCCAGTGAAACAGTACCAGCAGGCCGCCGCCCACCATCATCACGACCGTCAACAAAGTCGTCGCGCTGGGCAACGGAACCCCTTTGCGCTTCAGCAGTTGCGAGTGCTCGCGGAAGTTCAACAGGTGACTCGCGCCCATCGAGATGAAGTAGCTGACAAACAGAATCCGTGCGGCCAGCAGAACGCCATAAGGCAGATACATAATGTTTCACTCCATTGGGAAGGTGGCCGCCGCATGTCGCGAGCGCCCTAAAAGACGATCTTGCTCCTGAGATCGGGCGCCACGCGGTCAATCCGGCGCGACAGCTCCGGCAGATGACAAGTGGGAACGCGCGGAAACAGGTGATGCTCAATGTGCAGAAACATGTTGAAGCTCAGCAGGTTCTTGATGCGGCTATGCATCGTCCGCGCCAGCGCATGGCTGCGGTCGCAGTGATGATGCACGGTCCACACCGCGAAGAAGGCCGTCATGCACTGGCCGACCAGCATCGCCGCCACGTGATAGTGCAGCACGCGGTTGTGCAGCACGCCGAAGACCACCCCGATCCACAACGCCGTCATCACCAGCTCCGCGAGCACGGTTCTGCGCAGCCTGCGATGTCCCTGTCTCAGCGCGGTGGCATGCAGCAGCACCGGAAAGAACGGCCCAAATAGAATCGCCTGCCACGCAGGCATCTCCGCGCTACGGCCTTCTACGTCTCCCTCGCCAAGATTCAGCTTGTGGTGGCGCAGATGATTGAACTGCACCGCATGCATCGACCCCAGCATCACCGCGCTCATCACCCACAGCACGATCTCTGTGCCGCGACGCGAGAGTCCAATCGCGCCGTGAAACGCATTGTGGACCAGCCGCAGGCCCGTGAGGAAGAAGAAGAACGAACATCCCAGCGCGAATCCATACCGCCCGCGCCATGCCAGCAGCAGAGATGCCACCAGCCACACCGACGGCAGCAGCAACTCCTTCAGCACTTCCATCCGCCGCACCGCGACCAGGTCGCGCCACTCCACACCCTGCAGCCGCGCATCGTGAAACACCGCCGGCCGCATACTCGCGGCCTGCGACGTTGCACTCTCCTCAGCGGGATTCAATAGTGCAATGTCCATCTGTGCTCGAGCCCTCTGCAACCGCGTCTGTTAAGCATGGCCCTCTTGGTCTGATGCCCAGATGGCTCTTCGCGATTTATTTCAGCGGATGTGATGCGTATCACAGCGTCTCTCGCACCACAGCATCAACAATGACTGCCAGCTAGACGCCCTTCATCTAGAGGTGCGCCGTTTCCACTGATACAACCCGTTCCTGAGATATAGGTACGCACCCCATGAATGATTCCAACGAAATCGAGCTGCGAGATGTGCTGGCGGCGCGCGGTATCTCCCGCCGTCAGTTTGTGAAGTTCTGTAGCCTGATGACCGCCACGCTCGCGCTTCCACCGCGCTACGTGCACGCGGTCGTTAAAGCGCTCGACAAGACCACCAAGCCCGTCCTCGTCTGGCTCGAGTTCCAGGACTGCGCCGGCAACTCGGAGTCCATGTTGCGCTCCGGCCACCCCAGCGTCGGCGACTTCGTGCTCGATCTGCTCTCGTGGGAGTACCACGAGCTCATCATGGCCGGCTCCGGCCACCACGCCGAAGCTGCGCTCGATCGCGTCGTCAATGAGTGCAAAGGCAACTACATCTGTGTCGTCGAGGGCGCGATTCCCACCGCCGACGACGGCGTCTACTGCACCATCGGCGGCAAGACCGCGCTCGACATCGCCACCCGCGTCTGCTCCAACGCCGCCATCAACATCGCGGTCGGCGCCTGCGCGCTGGACGGTGGACTCGTCCGCTCCAATCCCAATCCCACCGGCGCTCTCGGCCTATCCGAAGCGGTTCCGGGTCTCACCAACCTCGTCAACCTCGGCGGCTGCCCGCACAATCCGGTCAATACCGCTGCCGTGCTGGTCCACTACCTCACCTTTCACGAGCTGCCGGAACTCGACCAGTACCGCCGGCCGCTCTTCGCTTACGGCAACCTCATCCACGACCAGTGTGAGCGCCGCGCCCACTACGACGCCGGCCGCTACGTTGAAGAGTGGGGCGACGAGGGCGCGCGCAAGGGCTGGTGCCTCTACAAGATGGGCTGCAAAGGCCCCGAGGCCAACTACAACTGCCCCAGCGTGCAATGGAACGGCGCCACCAGTTGGCCCGTTAAAGCCGGCCACGGCTGCATTGCCTGCGCCTCGCCCCGCTTCTGGGACACCAAGTCGCCCTTCTACGATCGCCTGCCCAAGGTTCCGGGCTTCGGCGTCGACGTCAAGGCCGAAGAGATCGGCTGGATCGGCACCGGAGTCGTTGCCGGAGCCATGGTCGCCCAGGTCGTCGGCAACATCGTCCGCGACAACATCAAGCCGAAGGACACCGACGGCCACAACCATCCTCCCGCCAACTAACTCTGCGGCTCACCAGGAGGGACCTTTATGAATCGCGCCATCCACGCCGCACCCGACCTTCCCTGGAAGGCGACAACCCCCGACCAGGTGCGTGTCTACGTCTGGGAGTGGCCCATCCGCTTCAGCCACTGGGTCCTCGTCATCACCATCATCTCGCTCTCCATCACCGGCTATTACATGCACTCGCCGTACGTCACCGCGCGCGGGCATGAGGCCTACGTGATGGGCTGGATGCGCTTCGTGCACATCCTCTCCGCCTTCGCCTTCCTGCTCGGCATGATGGTGCGGCTGGTGTGGTTCTTCCTCGGCAACAAGTGGGCGCACTGGAACCAATACATCCCCATCACGAAGAGCCGCCTCAAAGGCTTCGTCGCCGTCGGCAAGTACTACGGCTTCATGGCCTGGAAGCCCGTCGCGTACATCGGCCACAACCCGGTCGCAGGCTTCGCCTATCTCGTGGTCTACGCCATGGTCATTGCGGAGATCCTCACCGGCTTCGCGATGTTTTCTTTCGTCGTCGGCAGCCCCACGCTCAAGTTCTTCATCGGCTGGCTCCCGCGCCTGATCAACATCCAGTACCTGCGCGAGATCCACTTCCTCATCATGTTCGGCTTCTGGATGTTCTTCATCCACCACATCTATACGGCCATCCTGGTCTCCATCGAAGAGCAGAGCGGCCTGATGGACAGCATCTTCAGCGGCTTCAAGTACGTCCCGGAAGATCACCTCGCTCACGACCTGGCCGAGACCGACGGCCCGGAAGAAGCAGCACGGGAGGCGGCGGCTGTTTCAGCCTCTTCTCACAAACCGGCTGCATAGCCGCCAACATTTGTCACGAGTTGTGCTCTGAGCACAGTGAATCGACCGGGCCCCCTCGCCCGGTCGCTTTCTTTAAACCATCGCTTCCAGCGTATCGCGCCGCAGGATCGTCACCTTTCGTCCGGCGATGGCGAGAGTTCCGCTCCGCTTCATGTGGTTGAGGGTCCGCGTCACGGTCTCGCGCGAACTGCCCAGCATGGATGCCAGGTCCTCGTGCGTCAGCGGCATGTCGATCACCGGCTGCGGGTGCAGCGCATGATCGCCGTCCTCCATCATCTCCAGCAGCAGGTTCGCCATCCGCCCCGGGATCGTATTCGAGAGCGCCAGCCTGCGCACATCACAGAACGCCGACCGGTACTCCTGGGCCAGGCACTCGGCGGCATACAGGCTGCCCTCCGGACTGTTCTGGATGAAGTGCAGAAACATCTTCTGCTCATAGCAGCGCAGCAGCGAATCATCGACCGCCTGCGCGGTCACCTCGTACGGCGTCCGCGACATCACCGCGCTCAGCCCCAGCAGATCTCCGGGCCGCGCAATGCGCACCAGCATCGTCCTTCCATCGCGCGAAGACGTCGTCAGCTTAATCCGGCCCGCGCACAGCACTGCCACGTTCGCACACGCCTGGCCCTCAGAGAACAGCACGCTGCCCGCTCGCAGCCGCACGCACGAACCCGGGCCGTGGCCTTCGGCGGCGGCCTGAAAGCTGGCGTCGCGCTCTGAACTTCGCGTCCCAGATTTACGGACAACAGGCGTCACGCAAGGTGTGGCGTCCGTAGCAAGTGTTAGCGCGCGCGGACGTTGAACGTCCCCTCGCGCAACACCGGAGTCGAACATTCTTCCTCTTCTGGCTGCAAGCATCAGACGGCCTCCCTCAAGGCTCGCCATGAAACTCCCGGAAGCTGGTGCAGGATGCAACCGGCGGGTCATGCCCTCTGACCGCGCCCGCAATGGGAGCGAACTTCTTGCCAGAGTCGCACTTGGCCCGATCAAATGCTGTCCTCTATTGCTCTATCTCGCTCAGACGCACATTTACGTCATGCCGCCAGATTCTTCGAGCCTGAGGACAGCACTCAATCTCACACAACAAACCTTCGTTGTGAGGATGCCACCTGGACGCGCAGAAGGCTGTGACCCCCATCACCCAATATCGCACGCGTGTTTCGATTATCGGGCAGAGTCGGTCTTTGCCGCACCCGACGTCAGCGCCTGTATCCGCCCCTGCGCCAGCAGGTACGTCGCCTCAGGATCGATATAGGTATGGTCGTCAAACTCATGCGCCTGCACCCTGCGATACGCCGCCAGCGCCGCATCATTCGCTCCGTACTGCTCGTAGATCATCCCCAGCGCGTACCACACCTCCGAGTTCGGCTCCGGCTGGTTGCCCGCGTACATCGCCTGGTCCAGAGTCTGCCGCGCCTCGGTCGTGCGTCCCTCCGCGGCGTAGATGCACGCCAGCGTATGCAGGTCGGCAAAGTTGCTGCTCTTGCTCACCTCGGTCGAGTGCTGCGCCGCCTTCAGCGCATCCTCGCCCACGTGTCCGTCAA
>Ga0302319_10020809_pt1 | contig 11839 bp, 7 predicted proteins | sample Bog_T0_2_FD_203319 | JGI IMG/M metagenome (GOLD analysis project Ga0302319, IMG submission 203319) | Peat permafrost microbial communities from Stordalen Mire near Abisko, Sweden - Bog_T0_2 | ecosystem: Environmental > Terrestrial > Soil > Wetlands > Peat | place: Sweden: Abisko, Stordalen Mire...
GAGCAACGCGGCACCGTCTATAACGGTTCGCCCGTGCGCCGCGGTTACCAATGGTGGGTCAACGCCGCCGTGGAAGTAGATGATCCGAAACTCCGCGCCATCTATCCAACCAACTGGATGATGCCGCATGGCGAAGGCGAAATGACATCCTGGCCGATTGACAAGAAAGGCGTTGATTTGAGCGTCGCTAACAACAACGTCGCTATGTTTGGCTTCTTTTCCCACTTATCTCACGAACCATGGATGGCGATTTACAAACCCGCTTTTCGATCGGGCGTCGCTCACTATTCCGACCTCGACAGTATTAAAGGAAAAAAACTTTGGGTTTGGGGCACAGGCGACGATGCCAAGTATTTCCGGGAGAAATATAGCGAACCTTCCCGCATGTGCGTCGAAATGCAAGCCGGCGAGTTGGAGAGTCAGCCGGAGTTCTCCTTCTTATTGCCGGGCGAAACCAAGACATTCTCCCATTACTGGATCCCATTCCATGATCTAAGCGGCGTTTCGCGAGCCACGCCCGACGCGCTTCTCAATCTCAACCGGCAAGGCCACAGCGTGACGGTAGAGTTGCAATCCACTCATGTCATGAAGGGCGTCACGCTGCGCCTGTCCGAAGGCGGAAAATCGGTTTGGGAAAATCCCGTCGACCTTGATCCGCGCCTGAAATTCACACAAACCGTGGAGGCCGCTAAACTCACCGTTGATCTGCTTAACAAGAAAGGCGTCGCGCTCTTACATCACGTCGAAGGCGAATTGGACGCGGCCCCCTTTGATCGCAATGCCAAGAATCCGGAGCCCGTGGCACCCCGCAGTGATTCAGACGATGAAGCAATGGCTCTGGAACGCGGAGCCTTCAACGAGCAGCGCGATCAGTGGTCAATGGCATGGGGCGATTACAATCGCTCGCTCAAAATAAGTCCTATGAGCGTCCCGATTCTTGTTTCAGTCGGCCGCGCCGAAATCGCACTGAACCGTTATGACGACGCCGCCCGCTTTTTGAAAGAAGTCGCCTCTGCTTCGCCCGAAGCCGCTTTCTACTATGGCGTCGCTTTAGCCAGCTTTTCCGACCATGTGCCAGACGCGCAAGCGGCTCTGCGAACAGCGGCAAAGGATTCCGCTTACGCCACGGCTGCCAACACCCAACTTGCCCTTTTAGAAGCCCGCGAACAAGGGTCCGCCGGAACTGCCGATGCCGCCAACATTTTGCACACGCTCGCCGCGAATCCAACCGCGCCAGCACATCTGGGCGGGCTCGAAGTTGCACTGCTCCGCCGCGCCGGCTACCCGCACGATGCCCAAACCAGGCTTCAGTTCTGGTTGCAAAAAGATCCCGCCGACGATCTTCTCCGCGCCGAGCGGCTCTTCAATGCAGGCGTCGATGACCCCGATTTGTGGGCTTATCTGGCCGCAGATCCCGAACGAGTCCTGAATTTGGCTGAGCAATACCGTGAGATGGGCGCTTATGACGACGCCCTCAAACTCCTCAATCACGACTACCTAGCGCCTCCCCCCAACCAGCAAGAACCCGGCGCCGTTCTTCCGCAAGCCAATCCCTTGCTTCTCTATTTTCGCGGTTATTGCAAATCAAAAATCGGCCAGGATCCCCGCTCCGATTTTGAGTCAGCTAGTAAACTGTCTACTCTTTATGTTTTTCCCCACCGCGAAATTGACTACCGAGTCCTGAACGCTGCCCTTGCACAAAATGATAACGATGCCGTGGCCCACGACTTATTGGGCGAGCTTTACATGGCTTCGTTTCGCTCTGCCGAAGCAATTGGCGAATGGCAACGTGCGCTGGCGCTAAACAAAGACTTTCCGGCCATCCATCGCAATCTAGGCTTGGCTTTGCTCAATTTTGAAAATAATTACACTGCCGCTCAGTCGGTGTTACAAGCGGGACTGCGCCTCGCGCCGAAGGATGCCGAAATAGCTCATGCGCTCGACCGTATCAATCAATTGCGCTCATCCGCGGCTGCTGCGACACGCACACAACCCACAGCCAATGCAGACGCCAGGTCTAGCCGGATCGCACTTACTGTGGAAGCGCCGAAAGGAAACGTCGCAGGCTTGGCTCTGATTCGCTCAGTGGGAGATGCAAACTGGGCTAACTCTCAGTTCACGAGTATCAACTTCCCGAATGGCAAGCAGCCGCCCTTCGTCCGGCAAGCCTACATAGAGGTCCAGTTGCGCGGTCTTCTCAACGAAGCCATGACGAAGGGTGCCAATTGTGAACAACTGATCGACGGTCTGGAGAATCTCGACCAGATCAAGAAAGAACTTCCCTTGACAGACGGCAGTTTTGGCGAATTCATGAAACGCCCCCACTACCAGTACTACATGGGCATGGTGGAAAATCTTTGCGGTGCCGCCAAAGCCGCAAAGAAACGCTGGGCCAGACTAAGTAAGCTAAACGAACCGTCCGATTCACCGGATTTCATCTTTCCCCTACTGGCTGCTAAGCGCCTCGGAGATAGCGATGCTGCGCAGCGCATTGAGGCCGCCCTCCACGACGTGATCGTTAAGAATCCGGACCAAGCGCCGCCTGTTGTTCTCTTCGAAAGAGGTTCGCTCCTCATCGCCAAGGGTCAGACTGATGAGGGCAGCGGCCTTCTTGAAAAATCGACGCATGCGCCCGATCCATTGATTCAATACCTTAGCCTCGCCATGCTGGCGGAAGGCCCGCTGCAGTAGCGTCCGTTCCGCGCAGCCCCAAAAGATACAATGAAGGTTACAGCGAAATCATCCAAAATGGCAGAGCAGATCAAAGACACCAAACCGGATACAAAACCGGCAGATGGAAGTACCAACACCGAATCAACCGAGCCGCCGCGCAATAGTATCGCCGAATGGGCTGTCACCATCCTTCTACTTCTTTTCGGAACCACCACGCTGGTGCAAGCCTTCGTAATCCCCACCGGATCTATGGAGGACACCCTTCTGGTAGGTGACCACTTGCTGGTTGACAAGCTGGCCTACGCTCCCAGTGGCGCCATCAGCAAATTCATTCTTCCCTATCAGGAACCCAAGCACGGTGACATTATTGTGTTCCGCTATCCCGGCGACATCGCCCAAACCTTTGTAAAACGTGTCATCGGCGTCCCGGGCGACCATTTACACATGGTTAAAACCGAACTGTTTCGAAATGGCGTGAAGCTGAATGAGCCTTACGTGTTCCATAAATTTGGCGATATTAGGGACGATCGCGATAACTTCCCCGGCGAACCGAGCACCTTTTCTCAAACCACGCCGCTAGGCGCCGAGTTGCAGCGTAGAATGTTAACCGAAAACGTCAAGGACGGCGACATCGTGGTGCCACCGAATTGTTATTTCGCCATGGGTGATAACCGCGACAACTCGCTCGACAGCCGCTACTGGGGCTTCGTCCCGCGCGAAAATATCATCGGCAAACCCATCGTCATCTACTGGTCTTATCAGGCCAGCACCGAAGATTTGGCCGGCAACAGCGTCAATTCACTTTTCACACACGCTGTCGATCTCGGTGAACATTTCTTTTCCCGCACCCGCTGGAGCCGAACACTCAATCTGATTCACGGCTTCCCCGATTCACAGTTGCCTAACCACGAAGTGCCGATCAACCGCGGCAATCCAACCCCCTAGAGGCGAGAGAGCTTACACATATTTATGGCAAATCACCGATACGGCCTGATCATGGCCGGCGGCCGTGGCACTCGTTTCTGGCCGCGCAGCCGCAAGCGCAATGCAAAGCAGGTCCTACGGTTCTTTGGCGAGCGTTCTCTCATTCAGCAGACCGTCGATCGCATCAGCCCGATCATTCCGCCCGAGAATATATGGGTGATCACCAACGATTACTTGCAACAGGAAATCCGCAAGCAATTGCCGGAAGTGCCTAAGCGTCAGATCATCGCCGAACCGGCGCAACGCAACACCGCACCATGCATCGGCTTGGCCGCTCACATCCTCAATGATCTTGATCCAGAAGCCGTCATGGGTGTTTTCCCTGCCGACCATTTGATCCTCAAAGAAGGACGCTTTCGGAATTTTATTCGCTCCGCTTTTAAAGCCGCTGAAACGAATGATGTCGTAGTGCTGGGCATTCAGCCCCGCTGGGCCGAAACTGGCTACGGCTATATCGAATTCCCAAAGAACACGCTGCCGGGCGGAAACACGGCCATTCCTGTGAAGAGTTTTCGCGAAAAGCCCGATCCTCGAACCGCCAAGCAGTTCGTCGAACGCGGCCACTTTTTCTGGAATGCCGGCATGTTTTTTTGGAAAGCGTCCACCGTTCTCGACCTCATGCGCCAGCATCAACCCAAAACCGCCACGCTGCTCGCCGGTCTGCCCTCCGTGGATTCGAAGGGCTTCGCTAAGAAATTGAGCGAAGTCTATCCGCTCTGCGAAAACATTTCTGTCGATTACGCCATCATCGAAAAGGCAAAGCAAGTGTCCGGCCTCGCGCTGGACGATATCGGTTGGAATGACGTTGGCAGTTGGGAAGCAGTTTACGACTTGGCCGATAAAGACGGTGACGGAAACGCCTCACGCGGCGAAATCATCGCTGAAAATAGTCGGGGCAATTATGTCGATGCCCAGAAACCCGTCGCCTTGGTCGGTGTCGAAAATCTGGTGATCGTCGATACTGCTGATGCCCTTCTCGTCGCCAGCCGCGGCGCTGCCCAAGACGTAAGCAAAATCGTAAAACGGCTCGATTCTGCCAGACGCGAAGAACTCTTATAAGCGATATCATTGATCGCGGAGGCCTGCTTGAGACTGTTCCTCATTCTTCTCTGCGCGCTGTCAGCTACGGCTGAACAACTTCCCTTGCAACCGCTCGCCCGCCAAGTGCGGCAACTGGCGGAGGCGCTTGATTACCTCGGCGAGCCCCTCTCAACACAAGAGCTGAACGGCATTAATAAAGCGATGGCCGACCCGGATGAGACGGCCGCGGTCCTTGCGCTCGAAGCAATTCTTGATCCGCACGTTCTCGCAGTGGTTGATATCAATGCCGAGAGCCGCGTCAAAGTTGAGCAAGGCGCGGCCACCCCGACGTTAGCGGAAGACGGCACGCGGCTCTTCCTCGTCAAAGTCACGAATCGTGCGGGCGTAACTGCGGAACTCAAAGTCGAAAGCCCCAACTCGGGAGACGTCTTCCGCCAGTCCAGCAACGATCCGAAGCCGACGATGGAATTGACCCCGCGCGATGCCGCCGAACGCTGGGCCGATATTTCTCTCTATCACCAGCCACCCATGCGAAAACGCTTGTCCGGTCTCGCCGTCGAGTATCAAATCCTGGAAGTCTACAGCCGTGACGCCGGGCAGCGCTCGGCCAAGATCGCTTTCAATGTCGGTCAAGGCAGCCAGGACATCGGCTTCCGCAACGAAGTGGAAATTCTCTTCAACGCTCAACCCGCCGCCACTGTCACCCTGCATATTAAAGATGAGAATGGCCAGCCCGCCTTCGCCAGCTTCCTCATTCGCGATCGCCAGCAGCGAATCTATCCTGCGCGCTCCAAACGCCTTGCTCCCGATTTCTTTTTCCAACCCCAGATCTACCGCCAAGATGGCGAACAAGTGCGCTTACCGAAGGGTTACTACACAGTGGAATACGGCAGCGGTCCCGAATACCGCAGCCGCACCAAAGAGTTTGCCGTGTCCGGTAGCGATCCCCTCCAACTCGATTTTCAGCTGGACCGCTGGATCGATCCGTCAAAATCCGGCTGGTATTCGGGCGACCATCACGTCCACGCTGCCGGCTGTTCCCATTACATGAACCCGGCCGAAGGCGTAGAGCCGAAGGATATGATCCGCCAGATTCTCGGCGAACGCTTGAACATCGGCGCCGTCCTCACCTGGGGTCCCGATTATTACTATCAAAAACAATTCTTCTGCGCCAAAGATGACGCGCTTTCCAAGCCAGACCGCATCATGCACTACGATTTGGAGGTTTCTGGATTTCCTTCCAGCCACGCCGGCCATATCGTGCTTCTCAATTTGAAAGACCAGGATTATCCAGGCACGAAGACTATCGAAGACTGGCCCACTTGGGACCTGCCCATTTTCCGCTGGGCCAAACAACAAGGCGCCATTGTTGGTTTCGCCCACTCCGGTTGGGGCCTGCAGGTGATGAGCCCCGATCTTCCCAGCTATGAAATGCCGGGCTTCGATGGCATTGGAGCGAATGAGTATATCGTCGACGTGACCTACCCGGACACGGTCGATTTCATTTCTTCAGTCGACACGCCGTATCCCTGGGAACTCAACATTTGGTATCACACGTTAAACGTCGGCTTCCGTACCCGCATCGCCGGCGAGACCGATTTTCCCTGCATTTACGACGGCCGCGTGGGTATCGGGCGTACTTACGCGAAGCTGGACACGGCACTCAGTTATACCAGTTGGCTTGAAGCGCTGAAAGCGGGCCGCAGCTATGTTTCAGATGGCAAAACTCACCTGATGGATTTCAAGGTGAACAGCACGCCGGTGGGAACACTTAATAGCGAGGTTCGTCTTAATTCGGCAGGCAACGTCACGATCACGCTAGACGCAGCCGCCTATTTGCCGGAAACGCCGAACGATGCCATCCGCAAACTGCCATACGACGAAAAACCTTATTGGGATGTGGAGCGCGCCCGCATTGGTGATAGCCGCGAAGTTCCTGTGGAAATTATCGTCAACGGCCACGCGGTGGCGCGCAAAACGATCATCGCCGATGGCGCTGTGCATTCGTTGGAGTTTACGATGCCCATCGGCGAGAGTAGCTGGATCGCCGCTAGGGTCTTGCCCGCCGCTCATACGAATCCGATCTTTGTAGTCATCAACGGCCAGCCGATTCGTGCCTCACGTCGCAGCGCCGAATGGTGTTTGAACGCCGTCAACCAATGTTGGACGCAAAAAGCGCCGCGTATGTCCGCAGCCGATCAAACCAAAGGGCGGGAAGCTTATGATCACGCTCGTAAGGTGTACCAAAAGCTCGTCAGCGAAAGCCCTCACGATTAGAAGCCTCTAGTCGCCTTTTTTTGCTCTTCTCTCGGAAAATCCAACACAAATGAGGTGCGTTGCCCTTGCTCTACGGTCAGCGTGCCGCCTAGTTGTTTGGCAAGAACATCGACAATTCGTAATCCCAAAGACTTAGAGTTTCGAAAATCAAAATCACTGGGCAACCCTTTCCCCTGATCGGAAACTGCCAGCCGGATCCGTCCCTCCGGAGATTCGTGAAGCTCTACGGTCACTTCACCTGTTCCTCCATCGGGGTACGCATATTTCAAGGCGTTCGTAACCAGTTCATTCAAAATCAATCCGCATGGAATGGCCTGCCCAATCGTAAGGAGAATGGGGGGTGGCAGAATCCGTCCAGTGACATTTCCAGCCCGGCCCGCATAAGAATACACCAGCTCCTGCACGAGGGTACGCGCATAGGTATCGAATTCCAAGGCTTCCATCTGCTTACCTGCATAGAGCCGCTCGTGAATCAAAGCCATGGAGAGCACCCGCTGCTGACTCTCGCGCAGCAGCGATGCCGCGGCTTTATCCGCTAAAGAATCGGCTTGCAGCTTCAACAAGCTTGATACGATTTGCAGGTTATTCTTCACCCTGTGGTGGACTTCCTGCAGAAGAGTCTCTTTCTCTTGCAACGATCGTCTCAACTCGCGTTCAGTAATCCCTCGCTTAGCAGCTGTGGCCGACCGGAATTCAATATGATCAGACACCAAAAAAGCCAGATCAGCCAGCATCTTCAACGAATCCCCAGAAGGGTATTCACGGGCAACCGTATCAACCACACAAAGGCAACCGAGCGAAAGGCCCTGACTGGTAAGCAGCGGAGCCCCGGCATAGAACCGAATGCCCATCTCGCCTGTCACCATTGGATTGTCGCTGAAACGCTCATCGCGAGTCGCGTCGCAAACAACCATCGGTTCTTTTTCAACCATACAATGCGCGCAAAGCGACGCGGATCGAGCCGTCTCGCAAACGTTGAGACCGTATTTCGCCTTGAACCACTGGCGATCTGAATCTATCAGCGAAATGAATGCCATGGGCACATCGAACAAGCGTGCAGCCATTCCCACGATTCTGTCGAGCGACGGTTCGGGTGCAGTGTCCAAGACGTCAAATGAACGCAGCGCGATCAAGCGATCGGATTCATTCTGCTCAATTGGATAGGGCGGAGGGGACAGGGATGTCATGAATTGTCAGCTCAAGGTTGGTACGGAGGCGAGAATCTGGCGCAGTACCTGCGCCAGGTCTGCATCTTGGACGGGCAGTATCCCATCTTGCGTGTCACTATCTCTGTCAAGAAGTTCGTTGTGCCGCCGCACAGCAGCCTCAAATTCGTCGCGGCTGTGCGGATCCGCTTTTTCTGAGGGCACAATCAAGGCCCTGAAACGCCGCGCCGATTCTTTGAGATTCTGCGAGGCTGCCCCGCGCGCCAAGCGCTCCATCGACACGAACAGATCCGCGCACGCCGATGGCATGGGATTCTCCGATTCGCTATAGTTCCGGACGATGGCACTCATTGCTTTCGCGCAAGCGATGGCAGATTCAATGCGATTGAGTTTCAGCATGCGCACGCCCAGCGCACTTAGAGCCTGGCACTTGTCCTGCGCCCAAACAAAGCGCGGGTTCTGCTTATAAACCGCATTCTTCTGTTCCTGCCAGCGCCGGTTTGAATAGAGGGCTGCGCGGATGGCCTGCAACAGCATCTGCCCTGAAACTTCGTCTTTGACGAGGAAATCCTCCACGCCAGCGGCCATGACCTTTAGTTCCGTGTGCTCGCGCATGTCTGCCGTTAGCACCAGTACGGGCAAATCGGGCACCGCTTCGTGAAGAGCTGCATAGCTAGCCGGCCCTGAACTTTCAGGCAGGCCCAGGTCAAGGATAACCAGATCCACACCGCCTTTAGCTAATCGGTGGAGTCCTGCTGTGAGCCCATCCGCCCACTCCAAACGGTATGTCCCATTGCCGTACTCCTGCAATGCATAGCGAACGAGCAACATCGCTTCTTCGCTATCCTCAATAAGCAGTACGCATTCCTGGCGGTCTACCAGCGGTTCTTGCTTCCGCGGTAAGCAGTCCACTACATCGCAAATCTGAAGTCCTACCGTAGCCATAAACGTTGCGCCGTTGTAGCGCGTTACCCTTTCTATCGGTCAACTCTTCAGAAACTTCAGTATTTTTTGCGATGCGAGACTTAAGCCGCTTCCGCTAGCGCAGTCTTCAAATAAAGTTCGAACTCGTTAATCGTTTGCTTCAACTGTTCGTTATCCTGGACGCGGGCTGCCGCCTCAATCCTGGCGCCGATCTCGCTAATCGGCGGAAAGCCATAGCCCTTCCCAATCCCCTTACAGTTGTGACCAATCCTCTGCACAATTACGAAATCCTGCGTGCCTATGGCTGTCCGCATTTTCTCCAAATCGAGCCAGCGGTTGGCCAGAAAGGCCGGACGTCGCGCCAGAATCAAATCCGGTAGCGTTTGCGAAGCCGCTTGGGTTTCTACAAGCTTGACCGCTATCGGTTCGTTCACGGCAGGCTTGGTAGTTGAGGATTCTGCGAACTTTGCAATAGCTTCAATCAGTTCATTCCGCTCGAGGGGCTTGGTGAGGTGTCCGTCGCAACCCGCCTCCATACTCGCCGCCGCCGCGCCGTTCAAGGCGTGTGCCGTCACAGCCACAATCGGAATTCGGCGCGCACCCTTGGCCTTTTCCCAGGTTCTGATGGCACGAGTAGCCGTATAGCCGTCCATGATCGGCATTTGCACGTCCATGAGAATCAAGTCGTAATCACAGGTCTGCCGTTTGGCCACTGCCTCCACGCCATTCTCGGCCAAATCCAGCGAAAGATCGTAGTTCTCGAGATAGGCTTGCGTCAAAGCCACATTCTCCGGGTTGTCCTCAACCAGCAAAATATGTGTACCCGGCTCAAGCTTGTCTGCCGTGGTCCGAGTAGCCGCCACTGCGGCTTTACTTTCCAAATCTTGCTTTGTGGAAGGTGGCAGGAACACAGTGAATGCAATTTTTGCACCGGGTCCGGTAGACTCTTCAGCCCAGATTCTGCCACCCATTCGTTCAACTAGCGTTCTGGCGATGGCTAGGCCCAACCCGGTCCCTTCAAAGCGCCGGTTCATTGATCCATCAACCTGCTGAAATGCCTCGAAAATCATCGCCGTTTTATCGTTTGGTATGCCGCAGCCAGTATCGCTGATTTGGAAACGTAAACCCTTCTTGCCTTGTGCGTTGATCTCGGTCCCCACTCGCACTTCAATGCGGCCTTCTGCTGTAAATTTGACGGAGTTGCCAATGACGTTAAGTAGAACTTGCTGCAGCCGTTCCGAATCGCCCAGCCAGTATCGCGTCGTATTTAAGTCGGTGAGTATTTGCAAATCGAGGCCCTTGCGCTCGATGGCCGCGCCCATGGTGGCAGCGCACTCCTTCAGCACTTCATTGAGATCGAAAGGAACCGAATCAAAGCTCAGCTCACCAGCTTCTACTTTAGATAAATCGAGAATCCCGTTAATCAGCCGCAACAACCGCCGCACGTTCCGATACGAAATCTCCACATGGTTTTTCTGCTTCTCGTTGAGTGAGCTTTCCAAAAGCAGTGCATTCATGCCCATGATCAGATTCATCGGCGTGCGGATCTCGTGACTCATGCGCGCCAGAAAATCGCTTTTGGCGCGGTTGGCTGCCTCGGCCGCTTGCTTCGCCACTTCCAACTGTTGCAGCGCCGCCGACAGCAGACTTCGGCTTTGTTGGAGTTCGCGTTCTGTGCGGTGTCGCCGTAACGCCATGGTGATAACCGCTTTCACCTTGGAGTGCTGCAGTGGCTTAACAATGTAGCCAAAGGGTTCAGTAGCTTCCGCGCGCTCCAGTGTCGCCTCATCTACGTGCGCAGTTAAGTAGATTACCGGTAGCGCATAACGATCCCAAATTATGCCGGCTGCCGCAATTCCATCGATGTCACCCTCAATCCGAATGTCCATCAACACGATATCGGGCCGCTTACGTTCGATGAGTTGGAACGCCTCCGCCGCCGACCGAGCAGTTCCCGTAACCTCAAATCCCACTTGTTGGAGATGACTTTGTATGTCTAATGCAATAATCGCTTCATCTTCTACGATTAATACTCTGTGTGCGGAGCTTATCACTCGGTGTTGCCTTTCCCGGTCTTCGCCGGTTCGATATCGTCTATTGTTCGCATCGGCAGGAATCGCCGCGACATTATCCGATTCGGAAAGGCGCTGGGAAAAGCGAACGTTCTCTAGCATTGGAACGTTTAGTTTTATTGCAGTAAAGCGCCGCTTTGATAGCCTCGATCAGGTTGGCTCCCGAGGCCTGGTGTTTCAGTAAATAGCCTTCAGCCCCGCTTGCCGTCACCGCGTATTCGGTTTCTTGCCTGTCATCACCCGTTAAAACCACGACTGGCACTTGGGGCGCAATCTCGCGTACCCACGCGTAGCTCTCCGGACCCGAACTATCGGGCAGACCCAGATCGAGCAGAATCACGTCAACTTCATGAGTGGCTAGTTGCTCGAGCCCGTCGCTTAAGCTATGCGACCACTCAAGGCTGTACTCCCCGTGACCATACTCCTCTATTGCGAACCGGACTAGAAGCATGGCTTCTTCGCTATCCTCGATCAGCAGCACACGCCGCTGCTCAACCACTCCGGTTGCGGTTCGTTGCGGCGAATACGCCAGTTCATCTTCTTCCAACTGAAAGCTGCAAGCGGCCATTAAAAGGATTCCTCCAGAAAGAAGACATATCGAGCGCTAGCGAGAGAATCTTTAAGATTAAGAGGCTGAAAAAAGCCCCGGACTCTAGAAACTCCGAGGATCTAGAGTCCGGGCGGCTCGAACCAAGTTGGAGG
>Ga0302319_10020810_pt1 | contig 11839 bp, 7 predicted proteins | sample Bog_T0_2_FD_203319 | JGI IMG/M metagenome (GOLD analysis project Ga0302319, IMG submission 203319) | Peat permafrost microbial communities from Stordalen Mire near Abisko, Sweden - Bog_T0_2 | ecosystem: Environmental > Terrestrial > Soil > Wetlands > Peat | place: Sweden: Abisko, Stordalen Mire...
GACGGATTTCGAGTGTGGGCGTGGGTTTCGCGCCCGCTCGCTTCCGCCGCGAAAGAGAGAGCCGTCGACCTCTTGGATGCAGGATTTCCGACTGTCAGGGCCTGTCAAGGACTGTGGCCGCTCCGCGGCGGCCCGAAGGGCCGTCCTTGACAGGCCCTGACAGTCGGAAAAAAGTGGCCTCCAAGAGGTCGACAGCAGAATGCGGCCTCCGCGCCTCTCCTCCCGACGTAATCGTCAATCGCTTGCGCTAGCGAACGCCCGCTCCCGCATACTCAAGGAAGCAACGCTCCCCTTCGTCTACGAAATAGTACGCGGAGTATGCGCCATCCACCTTCGCAGGGCCAATCTGCTGGATAGCCGCGCGCACCGCTTCTTCCAACGAAAAATCAATCACATGCATGGAGTAGCCGCGCGCGTGCACGAGCAGCCTGGCATTGACGGACACGTCACTGATCTTTCGATTCAGCGCGCCCACCATTCCGCGCACGCAAGCATCGAATTCTTCGGAAAATGACTTCACAGGCTTATCGGAGACGATCCCATCGTTCTCACGTCGCATGGCGGCGAGACCGTGGACCACTCCGTCCTTGTTCAACGCCTCCATAGTGAGGCGATGATCGTAGCCGCCCTTTGATGGCTGTCCGGTTGAGTCAAGCCAAATTGGATCGGCGATTGTGATTTGAACTTGGAACGAATCCGAACCGTTGCAAACTATAGCGTCTATTGCCGGCGTTCCGTCGGGGGTCAGGCGGAACGTCGAACTGTTCGGGTACGCCTTCAAATCCGCAAGCAACATTAGCGGATAGGTCTCTTCCCGTATCTTCGCGAGTCGCACCGCCGCGGATGCGCTGGGCACCCGCCATTCTTTGCTCAGCGCTGGGTCCGATTGACGAGCCGCGAGCAGATGTTTCTCAAAGCTCCGGAGCTCGCCAAACGTATACGTTTGATCGCGGCAGAAAGGGAATGTCGCCGGCGTCGCGAGAACGGTCATCAATTGTCTAAGAAGCTCCTCAGCTTCCTCGACCGGCTCGGGTGCTTGAGTTTGCGCAGCGCCTTGGCCTCGATCTGACGGATGCGCTCGCGCGTGACCGAGAATTGCTGGCCGACCTCTTCGAGCGTGTGGTCGGTGTTCATGCCGATGCCGAAGCGCATGCGCAGCACGCGCTCCTCGCGCGGAGTGAGCGAAGCCAGCACCCGCGTCGTCGTCTCGCGCAGATTGCTCTGGATCGCCGCGTCGATCGGCAGCACGGCGTTCTTGTCCTCGATGAAATCGCCGAGGTGCGAATCCTCCTCGTCGCCGATCGGCGTCTCGAGGCTGATCGGCTCCTTGGCGATCTTGAGCACCTTGCGCACCTTCTCCAGCGGCATGGCGAGCTTCTCGGAGAGCTCCTCCGGCGTCGGCTCGCGACCGATCTCGTGCAACATCTGGCGCGAGGTGCGAACGATCTTGTTGATCGTCTCGATCATGTGGACCGGAATGCGGATGGTGCGCGCCTGATCGGCGATCGAACGGGTGATCGCCTGGCGAATCCACCACGTCGCGTAGGTCGAGAACTTGTACCCGCGACGGTATTCGAACTTGTCGACCGCCTTCATCAGGCCGATGTTGCCTTCCTGGATCAGGTCGAGAAACTGCAGGCCGCGGTTGGTGTATTTCTTGGCGATCGAGATGACCAGGCGGAGGTTGGCTTCGACCATCTCCTTCTTCGCCTGGCGCGCCTCGCGCTCGCCCTTCTGCACCATCTGCACGAGCTTGCGGAATTCCTGGATCTCCAGGCCGGTCTCGGTGGCGAGCGACTGGATCTCGGAGCGGATCTCCTTGATCGGCGTCTTGTCCTTGGCGATGAAGTCCTTCCAGCCGCGCGTTCCGAGCTTGGAGACGCGCAACAGCCACTTCGGATCGAGCTCCGAATTCTGGTAGTTCTTGAGGAAGTCCTCGCGGCCGACCCGGTGCGACTCCGCCAGCCGCATCAGCTTCACGTCGAGGCCGATCAGCCGCTTGTTGATGTCGTAGAGCTGCTCGACCAGCGCGTCGATGCGGTTCTGATTGAGCGACAGCGACTTGACGTCGGCGACGATGTCCTTCTTCAGCGCCTTGTACTTGCGCTCCTGCGCCGGCGAGAGCGACTCGTTCTGCAACTTGTTGGCGACGTTCTGGTCCTGCAGGCGGCGCAGCTTCTTGTAGGCGTCGGCGACGCGATCGAAGGTCTCGAGCACCTTGGGCTTGAGCTCGGCCTCCATCGCCGAAAGAGAAACCGAATTCTCGAGATCGTCGTCGTCGTCGAAACCTTCGACCGACGGCGCGGCCTCGCCGTCGAAACCAGCGGGCGGCGTTTGCGGCGCGGTGGCGGGCGCGACGCGTTCGCGCAGCGGGGCAGCCGCGGCCGCCGCAGCAGCAGCCGCGGCCGCAACCGCTTCGGCGGCGCCGGGGGCGGTCATGTCGACCTTCGGCGATTTCTTGCCGTCGGGGCCGGCGTAGGTCGCCTCGAGGTCGATGATGTCGCGCAGCAGGATCTTGCCGTCGTTGAGTTCGTCGCGCCAGATGATGATCGCCTGGAACGTCAGCGGGCTCTCGCACAGGCCGGCGATCATCGCCTCGCGGCCCGCCTCGATGCGCTTGGCGATGGCGATCTCGCCCTCGCGCGACAGCAGTTCGACCGAGCCCATCTCGCGCAGATACATGCGGACGGGATCGTCGGTGCGCTCGACCGGCTCGGTGCTGCGCGTCGCGACTGCGGTCGAGCGCGACGTCTCGACCAGTTCGCCCGCCTCCGGCTCTTCCTCGTCGGGGGCGGCGGCCTCGACGACGGATTCCTTCTCCGCCTCTTCGGCGTCCTCGCTATCGACGACGTTGATGCCCATCTCGCTGAGCATCGCGTTCATGTCTTCGATCTGATCGGAGGAGATCTCTTCCGAGGGCAGCACCGCATTGAGTTCGTCCTGGGTGACCCAACCGCGCTTCTTGGCGATCTTGATCATCCGCTTGACGGCGGCGTCGGTGAGATCGAGCAGCGGCCCGTCGGCGACTTCCACGACGGCCGATTCGCCTTCGGTCTTCTGCTCGTCGCTTCTGGGCATTTCGGCCTCTCCTTGTCGCACCCGCTTTGTCATGTGTCAGCCGCCTTTTCCGGAACCAGACCGGCCTCGAACGCTGCGCCGCCGCTAGAGCGCCGACGATCCGCGTCCCGAAAGGCTGCCGAAGCCCTCGATCGCCGCTTCGGCGTTCGCCAAATCGGCCAGATTCGCTTTGATGTCCCGCAGTCTCGCCAGATTCTGCTCGGTCGGATCGGCGGCGAGCGCCTGCTCGGCCAGTTTCAGCTCCCTATTTAGCGCCCCCGAACTTCGTTGCAAGGCCAGAGTCTGGCGCAAAACGTGTTCGGCGTCCGAGACTTCCGCATCAGGACGGAGGCACCACCAATTCGCCATCGCCGCGGCCTGGGCGAGGATGCGTTCGCGTTCCGAACCCAGCCCGACGTCGGCCAGCGCCGCCGCGAGCGGCTCCGCGCCGGCGAAGGCCTCACCGGGCAGCGCGATGAGCCGGTCGCGGAAGGCGGACAGCGCCGAGCCGGCGAATTCAAGCCGCGCCGCCTCCTCGATGTGCTTTTCCAGCAGCCCCGGGTGACAGATCAGGATCGCCAGGATCGCGATCTCGCGCTGCGCCTCGCGCGGCCGGGCGACAAGCCGGCGCGGCGCGGCGGGCAACGCGGCCCCGGCGAGGCCAAGGCGTGGACCCGGATCGGGCCGGCCGAACCGGCCGCCGCCGCGCGGAAAGCGCTCGCGCCGGCCGCCCGGCTGGGCGACGGCGGACGCGCCTGTCCCGAGAAAATCGTCGAGCCGCCGCTTCATGTCCGCGGCGTAGTGGCGCCGCAGGGTGTCGTCGGCGATCTGGCCGACGAGGTCGCGCAACCGCCGCTCGAGGCCGGCGCGCTTCTCCGGCGTGTCGAAGGCGTGGCCTTCGGTCTCGCGCTGGAACAGCAGCTCGGCGAGCGGCTCAGCGGCGGCGAGCGTCTCGGCGATCGCCGGCGCGCCGCCCGAGCGGACCAGATCGTCGGGGTCCTGCCCCTCCGGCAGCATGGCGAAGCGCAGGCTCCGGCCCGGCGCGATCAGCGGCAGCGCCACGTCGACCGCGCGATAGGCCGCCTTGCGCCCCGCTTTGTCGCCGTCGAAGCAGAGAATCGGCTCCTCGGCGATGGTCCACAGCAGCGCGCATTGCTCGCTGGTCAGCGCCGTGCCCAGCGGGGCGACCGCGTTGGCGAACCCGGCCTGAGTCATGGCGATGACGTCGACATAGCCCTCGACTACAATGACGGCGCCGCGCTCGTGCGCGGCCTTGCGGGCGCGATGATGGTTGTAGAGCAGCTCGCCCTTGTGGAAGAGCTCGCTCTCCGGCGAATTCAGGTATTTCGCCTTGGCCGACGGATCGAGCGCGCGGCCGCCGAAGGCGACGAGCTTGCCGCCGCGGTCATGGATCGGAAACATCACCCGGTCGCGGAAGCGGTCATAGGCGACCGCGATGTCGTCGCCGTGGGCGAGCAGGCCGGCGTCGATCATCTGCGCCAGGTCGACCCCTTTGGCCGCCAGCGCCTCGCGCAGTCCGAAACGATCCGGCGCGGCGTAGCCGAGGCCGAACAGGCGCTGGGCGGCGGGATCGACGCCGCGGTCGGAGAGATAGCCGCGCGCCTTGGCGCCCGCCGGCGCGTTGAGCGTCGTCTCGAAAACCTCGGCGGCGAGCGAGAGCGCATCGCGCAGCACGGCGCGGCGCTGGTCGCGCGCTTCCCCCTCGCGGCTCCGCGCCGGCATCGGCAGGCCGGCCATCGCTGCGAGCTTCTCGACCGCCTCGGGAAAGGCGAGCCCCTCGATCTCCATCAGGAAGGTGAACACGTCGCCGTGCTTTCCCGACGAGAAGTCGTGGTAGAAGCCCTTCTGGTCGTTGACGAAAAACGACGGTGTCTTCTCGGCGTTGAACGGCGACAAGCCCGCCCATTCGCGCCCCGATTTCCTCAGCTTCACGCGCACGCCGACGACCTGCGACACCGGAACCCGGGCGCGAATCTCGTCGAGGAAATCGGTCGCGAACTTCATGCCGGTTCCGAGATTGGCGCACCGCCGCCGCTTGACAAGGCCGAAGGGCGATTCTCCCCGCTCTTCACAGGCCGCGCCGCTACAACGGCTCGGCGCCCATCAGCTTGCGCGCCGAGGCGGCGCTCATCGGCTCGCCGAAAGCGTAGCCCTGCGCGAATTCGCAGCCCATCTGCGACAGCTCGACTGCGTCCGATTCGGTCTCCGCGCCCTCGGTGATGACGTCCATGCCGAGGTCGTGCGCCATGGCGATCACCGAGCGCAGGATTGCCGGCCGGCCGCCGTTTCCGTTCGGCCTGACCAGCGACGGGTCGACCTTGAGCGTGTCGAAACGATAGCGCTGCAGATGGCTCAGCGAGGTGTAGCCGGCGCCGAAATCGTCGAGCGCCAGGCCGGCCCCCAGCTCGCGAATCCGCCGCAGGAGCTGCAACGCATATTCGGGATTTTCCATCACCAGCGATTCCGCGAGCTCGAGCTTGAGCGTGCCGCGCAGCACATAGTGGCGGTTGAGCGCCGTGCGCACGTCGCTGAGCAGATCGTGGCCGAGCAGCTGGCGCGCCGAGACGTTGATGCTGGCGAAGATCGGCGGCGTCACCTCGAGCGCCTTCTGCCACGCGGCGAGCTCGCGCGCGGCCGTTTCGATGGCGAAGACGCCGATTTCGACCAGCGAGTCGCTGGCGTCGGCCAGCGCGTAGAAGTCGGCCGGGCCGAGCAGGCCCAGACGCGGATGGCGCCAGCGCGGCAGCGCCTCGAAGCCGGCGACGGTGCGGTCCTCGAGCCGCACGATCGGCTGGAACATGACATTGATCTGGCCGCGATCGAGCGCGTGGCGCAGATCGTGGGCGAGCGCCTGGCGGTCGGAGCGCGTCGCCCGCATGCGCACGACGAAGGTCTCTGCGCAGTCGCCGCCGGCCTTCTTGGCGTTGGCGAGCGCGACCTCGGCGTCGGAGAGCAGATCGGCGCCCTTCTTGTGCAGCACCGGATCGAAGGCGGCGACGCCGATCGACGCCGTCAGCGCCACCTCGCGGTCGCCGAAGCTGATCGGCGCCGCCATCATCCCCTTGAGCGATTTGACGAAGCCTTCGAGCTCGGCGTCGATGTCGTCGAACATGACGATGACGCCGAACTGGTCGCCGCCGATGCGCGCCAGCGTGTCGCCCGGCTTCAGTTCGCGGCCGAGCCGTCGCGCCACCGCGAGCAGCGCCGAATCGCCGAACGCCATGCCGAGCGCGTCGTTGACCTCCTTGAATCGATCGACGTCGATCGCCAGCGTCGCCGGCTTGGGCGCGCCGGGCCGCTCGGCCTGAACGATCGCCGCGCCGAGCCGGTCGAGGAACAATTCGCGGTTGGGCAGGCCGGTGAGGTTGTCGTGGATCGCGTCGTGGAGGATACGCTCCTCCGCGGTCTTGATTTCGGTGACGTCGGACAGCGCGCCGATGACGCGGACGACCTCGCCGGCGGCGTTGACCACCGGCCGCGCCTTGAGCGTGAAGCTGTGGTAGCGGCTGTCGGCGCCGCGCAGGCGGACGTCGGCGTTGATGCGGCCGGAACGCTGCTGCAGCACGCCTTCGAGCGCCGCCGAGTAGCGGTCGCGGTCGAGCGGATGGAGGATGTCGAGCCACGCCGCCGCCGGCCCTTCCAGCGCGCCGCGTCTGAGGCCCAACTGCCCTTCGACCTCGGCGCTGACGTAGATCTGGTCGGCGACCACGTTCCAGTCGAAGATCGCATCGCCGCAGCCGGTCATCGCCAGCGCGCGCCGCTCCGCGTCGGCGCCGCTCGGCCCCGCCGCCCCAACGGCGGCGAAGGCGCTCTGCATGATGGTGAAACCGATCAGCATGACGATCAGCACCAGACCGCCGATCAGGCCCGGCGCAACGATGTCGTTGGTCAACCCGCCAAGCGCCGCCGCGCCGGCGGCGATGACCCAGACGACCAGCAGGAACCAGGTCGGAATCAGCATCACCGCGCGGTCGGAACCGCGCGCCGCCATCGACAGGATGAGCACGAAGCCGATCGCCGCGACCGTGGCGATCGAGATGCGCGCGACGCCGGCGGCGACCGGCGCATTGTAGATCGACAGGCCGACCACCGCCGCCATCAGCAGCAGCCAGACGAGGCCGATGTGGAGGAAGCGCACGTGCCAGCGGCGCAGGTTGAGAAAGGCGAACAGGAAGACGATCAGCGTCGCGCCGATCGCCGCCTCGACGCCGGCGCGCCACACCCGCTCGGTCTCGTCCTCGAAGCCGAAGATCTTTCGCCAGAAACCGAAATCAATGCAGACATAGGCGAACACCGACCAGGCGAGCGCCGCCGCGGCGGGAAAGACCAGCGCGCCGCGCACGACGAAGACGATGGTCAGGAACAGCGCCAGCAGACCGGCGACGCCGATCAGAATCCCTTGGTAGAGCGTGAGGCTCGCGCCCTTGTCCTTGAACGCGTCGGGCTCCCACAGATAGAGCTGCGGCAGGTTGGGCGTCCGCAACTCGGCGACGTAGGTGACCGTGGCGCCGGGATCGAGGGTTACGCGGAAAACGTCGGCGTCGAGACGGTCCTCGCGCTCGGGCGGGCTGCCCTGGCTGGCGGTGATCGCGGTGATGCGCGAGGAGCCGAGGTCGGGCCAGACGATGCCCGAGCCGACGAAACGGAAATGCGGCGCGACCACGAGACGGGTCAGCTGCTCGTCGGAATCGTTGGTCAGCGCGAACACGATCCACGCCGGCTGGGCGCCCGCCTCCAGCGCGCTGACCTCGATGCGCCGGACGATGCCGTCGGCGCCGGGCGCAGTCGACACCTGGATGCGATCGCCGTGGGCGCCGTAGTGCTCGACCGCATTGGTCAGGTCGATCGCGTCCGTTTCGACCGGCACGCGCACCGACTGCACCGCCTGCGCCGCGCCGACACCCAGGCCGAGCCAGGCGATCGCCGCAAGCAGCGCGAACGCGCGGCGCGGCCGGCGGCCGAACGCGGGCCGCCGTCGAGCGATCCAGAGACGCGACAGGACGTCAGTCAAGACGCTTGGCCTCGCCCTCGAGCAGCGCGAGCAGGATGTGATCCCGCCAGGCGTCGTTGATCTTGAGATAGGCGCGCGCGAAGCCCTCGCGCTGGAAGCCGTTGCGTTCGAGCAGGGCGATCGACGGCGCGTTTTCCGGAATGCAGGCCGCCTCGATGCGGTGGAGTCTCAGCGTGTCGAAGCCGAAGCGCGCGACCGCGGCGACGGCGCGGGTCATTCTTCCCTTGCCGGCGTGCGGCGCGCCCATCCAATAGCCGAGCGTCGCCGCCTGGGCGACGCCGCGGCGCACGCCGCCGAGCGTCAGGCCGCCGAGCAGCTCGTCCGCCGTCGAATCGAAGATCAGGAAGGCGAAGCTCTCGTCGCGCGTCATGTCCTCCGTCTGGCGGCGCAGCCGGCGGCGAAATGCGGCGCGCGTCAGGTCGTCGGGCGGCCAGCTCGGCTCCCACGGCGTGAGAAAGGCGCGGCTCTGCTCGCGCAGCTGCGCCCACGCGGCGTAGTCGGCGGCGACCGCCGGGCGCAGATAGAGCCCGTCGCCGCGCACCAGCGGCTGCGGATCGGCCGTTTTGGCGAGACCGAACAGCGCCATCTCCGCCCGTCATCCTCCCCCTAGGCGCCGCGCGACCGCGGCCGCGTCGAGCGCTCTGCCGACGCCGCCGATCGCGGCGACGGTGGGCGGCGATCTAAGCATGGCCGCGCCCGCTTGGCGAACGTCGTCGACGCCGATCGAGGCGATCCTCCCCAACATCGCGTCGAGCGACAGCGGCGCGCCGTAGACGAAGGTCTGGCGCGCGAGTTGCTGGGCGCGCGCCGACGGCGATTCCAGCGCCGCCAGGGTCGAGACCTTGAACTGCGCCTTGGCGCGATCGATCTCCGTCACGTCGAGCTTCTCGGCCGCCTCGGCGAGACAGTCGAGCGCGGCGCGGGTCACTTCGCCTGCGTCCTTGGGGGCTGAGCCGGCATAGAAGCCGAACAGCCCGCAATCCGAGAACCCCCAGTGAAACGAATAGATCGAATAGGCAAGACCGCGTTTCTCGCGCACTTCCTGGAACAGCCGCGACGACATCCCGCCGCCGGCCGCCGCGGCGAAGACATGGGCGGCGTCGTGATCGGCGGCGTCGATCGCGCGGCCTTCGAAGCCGACGACGATGTGGGTCTGCTCGAGCCGCTTCTTCACGATCGATTCGCCGCCGCAATAGGCGGCGGCCCGCGGTGGGTCCGCCGTGGCGGCGCCGAGCGGAGCGAGCAGCGATTGGGCGCGCGCGACGACGCGATCGTGGTCGACCGCGCCCGCCGCGGCGACGATCGCCGCCCCGGCGCGATAATGGCGGCGCAGATAGGCGGCGATCGCGCCGCGGTCGAAGCCGCCGACGCTCTCGCGCGTGCCAAGGATCGGCCGGCCGATCGGCTGGCGCGGCCAAGCGGCCCCGGTGAAGAGGTCGAAGACGAAATCGTCCGGCGCATCCTCGACCGAGCCGATCTCCTGCAGGATGACGTTCTTCTCGCGCTCGAGCTCGTGCGGATCGAACTGGCTGTCGGTGAGGATGTCGGCGATCACGTCGAGCGCGAGGTCGACGTCCTCGCCGAGCACGCGGGCGAAATAGGCGGTCTGCTCGACGCCGGTTTCGGCGTTGAGGTCGCCGCCGACGTTCTCGATCGTCTCGGCGATCGCGCGCGCGTTGCGCCGGCGGGTGCCCTTGAACGCCATGTGCTCGAGCAGGTGCGACAGCCCATTCTCGCCTTCGCTTTCGTGGCGCGAGCCGGCGGCGACGAACACGCCGAGCGAGGCGGTGCGCAAATCGCCGCTCGCATCGGTAACGACGCGCAGGCCGGAGGGAAGAGTCGTCAGCCGCACGCTCACGCCGCGACCCTCGCCCGCTCGCGCACGAACCTCGCCACCGCCGCCGGATCGTTGGCCAGCGTCGCGTAATGCTCACGCCGCGAGACGACTTCGGCGAGATGAGGCGGCAATTCGGGACGGCGGCCGATCGCGCGCTCGACCGCTTCGGGGAACTTGGCCGGATGCGCGGTCGCCAGCGAAATCACCGGCGTCGCCGGATCGCGCGCCAGCGCCGCGCGCGCCGCGTGGACGCCGACCGCGCTGTGCGGATCGACGACGACGCCGCTGTCGCGATAGACGCGCGCCATTTCCTCGGCGCAGGCTTGCTCGTCGACGCGCTCGGCGTCGAAGTCGCGGCGGATCGCGCCGAGCGACGGCGGCGCGATGGAGAACTCGCCCGCCTGTTTCAGCGCCCCCATCAGCCCGCGCACGGCGCCGGCGTCGCGCCCATAGACTTCGAACAACAACCGCTCGAAATTCGACGACACCTGGATGTCCATCGACGGCGACTGCGTCGCTTTGACGCCCAGCGGCTTGTACAGCCCGGTGGCGAGCGCGCGGGCGAGAATGTCGTTCTCGTTGGTGGCGATGGTCAGCCGGCTGATCGGCAGGCCCATCCCTTTGGCGTAGTAGCCGGCCAGCACGTCGCCGAAATTGCCAGTCGGCACGGCGAAGGCGATGCGCCGGTCGGGGGCGCCGAGCGCGGCCGCGGCGGTGAAGTAATAGACGATCTGGGCGAGGATGCGCGCCCAGTTGATCGAGTTGACCCCCGACAAGCCGAGTTCGTCGCGGAAGGCGAGGTCGGAAAACAACGCCTTGACGATCGCTTGGCAGTCGTCGAACGAACCCTCGATCGCGATCGCGTGCACGTTGGGCTTGTCGACCGTCGTCATCTGCCGCCGCTGCACGTCGGACACGCGGCCTTTGGGAAAGAGGATGAACACGTCGGCGCGCGGCAGGCCGCCGAACGCCTCGATCGCCGCCGCGCCGGTGTCGCCCGAGGTCGCGCCGAGGATGGTCGCGCGCCGGTCGCGCCGCTCCAGGGCGCGGTCCATCGCCCGCCCCAGCCATTGCATGGCGAAATCCTTGAAGGCGAGGGTCGGTCCGTGGAACAGCTCGAGCAGGAACAGATTGGCGTCGAGCTGGATCAGGGGCGCAGTCGCGGCGTGGCGGAAGCCTGAGTAGGCGTCGCGCGCCAGCTCGGCGAGTTCGGCCGCGGTGAAATCCTCGCCGACGAACGGCGCGACGACCCGGGTCGCGGCCTCGGCGTAAGGCAGGCCGGCGAGCGCCCGGATCGCAGCCGGAGCGAGAGGGGTCAGGCGCTCGGGTACATAGAGGCCGCCGTCGCGGGCGAGCCCGGCGAGCATTGCGTCGCAGAAATCGAGCCGCGGCGCTTCGCCGCGGGTGGAGAGATAGCGCACGTGTCCCGCATTCCTGAGGCTAGAGCCTGCGTCGTCTAGCGCATCTCACGCCAAAGGTGAAACGAGCCCCGCGCAGTGAGCGGACAATTGAGGCCAAAGGAAGACAACGGCCGGGCCACGGCTCAGCGGCCGATTCGCGCTTCCAGCGCCTCAAACAGGGGGTTGCGGATGTCGAACACCTGCTCGAGCGCGACCACGCTGACCCGGACCGCCCCCTGGCCGAGCAGCCAGTCGGCGAGATCGGCCGCCTTGGCGCGCGCGCAATGCAGGGCGACGAAGCCATGCGGATCCGGCTCGTCTCCGAGCGCAGGCGTCGCGTCGAACAGAGCGCAGGCCTGCTCGACGATCAGGTGGACCGGGGTCGGCAGCCGCGCCCTGACCTCGCGCGATTTACGCGCGTCCTCGGCGGCGGCGATGCGGGTGAGAATGGCGCGCGCCGCCGCCCGCGCGTTCGCGCCCCAAGGCGCCTGGGGCGAGGCGACCAATGTCGCC
>Ga0302319_10020811_pt1 | contig 11839 bp, 9 predicted proteins | sample Bog_T0_2_FD_203319 | JGI IMG/M metagenome (GOLD analysis project Ga0302319, IMG submission 203319) | Peat permafrost microbial communities from Stordalen Mire near Abisko, Sweden - Bog_T0_2 | ecosystem: Environmental > Terrestrial > Soil > Wetlands > Peat | place: Sweden: Abisko, Stordalen Mire...
TTTCCAGATGCTGCACGAGGTGCTGCGCAACAGTTGGGACTCAAAGAAGCGGATGGCCAGCAAGATTTCAAACGAACACATCGAGCAGCTTTACGCATGCGCGCTGAAGGCCGGCGCCCATTGCGCCAAGATCTCCGGTGCGGGCGGAGGCGGATTCATGATGTTCCTGACGGACCCGATTTACAAGGACGACGTGGCCGCTGCCTTGAGCGCCAGCGACGACGGCGGCACGATCTACCGGTGCCATTTTACGGGCGTGGGGGTGCAGGTATGGAGGGTGCCATAGAGAACCTGGTGCGCGAGCAACTGATGGAAGGGCTGGCCGTGCTGCAAGCGGTGGCAGAGGATGCGAATCTGCACGCTACCCTTGCCCAGGCGGCGGCAGCAACGGCAACCTGCCTGAAGGCCGGACGAAAGCTGATGATTGCCGGCAATGGCGGCAGCGCAGCAGACGCGCAACACCTGGCGACGGAGTTTGTGAGCCGTCTTTGCGAGGACCGAGCGGCGATGCGGGCGATGGCGCTGACCACGGACTCATCGATTCTGACCGCGATCGGAAACGACTATGGATACGAGCGCGTTTTTGAACGGCAGGTAGAAGCACTCGGACAGGCCGGAGATGTGTTCTTCGGCATTTCGACCTCTGGCAACTCGCCGAACATATTGCGCGTACTGGAGTATTGCCGGCAGGCGGGCATTTCGACGATCGGGTTGAGCGGCAAGACCGGCGGCAAGATGGCGCCGCTGTGCGACTACCTCATCCGGATTCCCTCGGACGTAACCATGCACATTCAGCAGGCGCATTTGGCCCTGGAACACGTCTTTGCCATGCTGGTTGAGCGCGACTACTTTGGGGCAGGTGAGTTTCAATCGAACGGGGCATCGTTCCCAGCAAGAGGATAGCCGCGATGGAAGCGATCATTCTGGCGGGCGGGCTGGGAACGCGGCTGGCAGGGCGGCTGAGCGGCGTACCCAAAGCGATGGCGCCCGTGGCCGGCCGGCCATTTCTCGAGATACTCCTAAGCCAGTTGAAGCGCGCCAGAGTGACGCACGTTCTGTTGTCAGTTGGGCATCTGCATGAGGTGATCGAGGATCGCTTTGGCGCAACCTTCGAAGGAATGCGCTTGAGCTATGTGGTCGAAGAGGCTCCGCTGGGAACGGGGGGCGCAATCCGCGCCGCGCTTTCTCATGCGACGGAAGAGATTGCCCTTGTGCTGAACGGCGACACGTTTCTCGATGCCGACTACGGAGCGCTTATGCGATTTCATGCCGCGGAGGGCGCTGATTTGACCATCGCTGTTTCTCGCCAGGCCGACATTGCGCGCTACGGGGGCGTGGTGGTCGAAGCGAGGCGCGTGGTGGGCTTTCAGGAGAAGGGCCGGTCGGGACCTGGGTGGATCAACGCGGGCGCTTATGTGCTGCCTGTAGATATGCAATGGCCTTCACGCCTGCATGAACGCTTTTCGATCGAGACGGATTTTCTGGCGCAGGAGATTGGCCGGCTGACGGCCGCAGCTTATGAAGCTCAGGGATTCTTTCTGGACATCGGTGTGCCGGAGGACCTGGATCGTGCACAGCAGGAGTTGGCGAGGTTTGCGCGCTGACTGGCTCGACAGGCAGGCCGGAAGCCCAAACCCCGGTGTGGTAAATTCAGAAGGGTTGACCGCCGACTGGAGAGATGGCCGAGTGGTTTAAGGCGCACGCTTGGAAAGCGTGTGTACTCGAAAGGGTACCCAGGGTTCGAATCCCTGTCTCTCCGCCATTGCATGGGGCAGCCGCTCGCGTAAGGCTCGCAGGAGTTCCTTCGTCGAACCGAGAGAGAGCGATTTGCAACTGACTGCCTCCTCCGCAAGGACCTGCGGTGCGGCACAGGCTCGCTCTTGGCTCGCATGAAGTTTTTGCTTGAGCATCGATCGTGAGCTGCACGCAGCGAGCCACTTCAAGCGCAGGTGTGTTGTGGAACGCCTCTATTTGGGGCTTGCCTGCAGCTTGCTCTTCACCTCGGCCAGCATCTGCTGGACCTTGTCTCTTCCTTCGTAGTTCGGATTGGCTGCCAGCAGCTTTTCCCAATCGGCCACCGCGCCCGCCCCGTCCGCTTTTCCCTTCCACTTGACGAGACCGCGGTTGAAGAGCGTGTTTGGATTGGTGGGTTCGTAGATTAGAGCCTTGTTGAACTCGGCGATCGCCGTATCCGCGTTTCCCATATACCAGTAGGCTGTCGCCATATCGGTGCGGACCGCCGCAGCGGCGGGCTTGACCTTGAGGGCGCGCGCGTAGAAGTCCACCGAGGTGGGGTACTGCTGCGCGTCGTAATAGATGTTGCCGATGCTGGTGAGCAGATCCGGATTGGCAGCGTCCGACTTGAGCTTGTCAAGCTGCGGCGCGGCCTGCGCATCGGCCATTTCTTTCAGCCGAGCGGGACTGGGCGCCTGGGACACCGGGGTTGCCTGGGCCGGGACACCGGCGGCGTTGGCTGCGCCGGTGGGGGCAGGACTTTGCAATCCGCGGATGGACCAGCCGCCAGCAATCCCCACGATCAAGCAAACAGCCGAGAGGAGAAGGGCCTTGAGTCTTGTCCACTGCCAAGTGGGAATTCTATTTGTGTCCGTCATTGGCCGGTGCTCCTTCATTTCCGTGTTGGTCACCCAGCATGGTCATCACCTGGGCCATCATTTTTACGACCACAGCCTTCCGGTCTTCGCTCAACTGCGGATTGCTTTTCAGCAGAAGCTGCCAGGCGGCGAGGGCGCCCTTGCCATCCTGCTTTCCCTTGAGCTTGATCATGCCCAGGTCGAACAGCGAGTTGGCGTCCTTGGGGTCGTAGGCGAGGGCCTGATTGAGCTGCGCGATGGCCCCGTCGACATCGCCGTCACGGTAGAGACTGGAGGCCAGCTTTGTGCGGATGGCAACGTTCTTTGGGTCTGCCTGCGCCGCCTTGGCGTAGTACCCAGCCGCTTCCTTGAACTGGTGACTGCCATGGTAGATGGCTCCAACCTGGACGAGGAGCGCACTGTTGCTGGGATCGCTCTTGAGCTTCTGGAGCAGTGGGGCGGCCTGTTTGTCGGCCATCTGCTTCATGTCTGCCAAGGTGGGCCTATGTCCGCCGCCCATTGCGCCGGAGGGAGATGGGGCCGGTGCGCGGCTGGGAGCCATTCGCGCGGCGGGGGGGCCTGCGATGGCTGCCGGCAGTGCGGAGGGCGCCAAGGCAACGGCAGGAGGTTGGGCCGGAGAGACCTGCGATTTCGATCCCCTGGACACGTAACCGATCACCAGACCCGCCACGAGACAGACGGCAGCCATCCCGAAGATCTGCGGGGCCCGCAAGGACGGACTTGCTTTGGATGCGGTATTTGGTTCGATTGCCATGCCGTTTTCTCCCTGGTCAGAGTTGCAGGTGAATCCGATCTGTTCGATCGCCCAGATCCTGTGTGGATCGGCGGGATCGAAGGGCAACCGCAACCCCAGGACAACGCCCGCCGGGAGGGTCTCTGGTCAGGCCCGCCGCATTTCCATCTTAATGGTGAAGGGGTAGACGCGTGGAGGCTGGGGCCGAAGAGGTGTGATACAGATCACGCTTGGTGATATAAATCACATTTGTGTGATTGGAATCACATCATGTGACGGGGATCACCTGGAAACATAAAGAACGGAATCCTGGGGTGCTGCAATTGCCCTGCAGGGGACCAATAGGGTCGCAGCGTAGTGAGGGTTCTCACCTATGAAAACGGCACACACGGGATCGGATTCCTCTGGGGCTTTTCACCAACGCTACTGTGCCAGAACGCCCAAAGCGGGGTGTGCGGCACCGGCAAGCGAATACGTCGCTCTCCTCGAAGAGTCTCGAACCTCTTCCTCAACAACAATTTACGGGGCACGGTCGAAGAACCGCCCCACCCCGTAGCAACGGCATCAGTCGTGCACTTGTTCAAGCTGAAGACTGAACTGGAAACAAAACCGGTAGGGTCGAGGTCAAGGTTCGGTCAGGAAACAAGAAAGTGCACTAGGAGGCTCTACTCAATGAAACGGATTCTTTCAATTTCTATGATGTTCCTGGCCGCCGCCGGTTTTGCGATGGCCCAGTCTGGCGCGGCACCGGCGACTGACGTCCTCGGCGCCCACCTGAATTACGGCCGCGGCTGCGCGGGCTGTCATGCCCCGCACAGCGGCGCATACGGCAACGGCGCCGCCCATACCGGCGACACCGGTTCTGGCGCAGAAGCTCTCTGGGGCGAAGATGTGGGCAGCCTGTACGGCAAGGTCCTGGTCACCGGCCAGAGCGAGCATGGCAGCTATTCCGAGACCCTTCCGACCAGCCTGACCACCGGCGCGGCGGACGTTTCCGGAATTCTGATGTGCCTGAGCTGCCATGACGGCAACTACGCAACGGGCGCGATGATGAAGAACGCGGTCTATGAGACGCTGCCTGCTACCTACGGCACCTACGCCAGCGTTCCGACGCTGCTTGGCGCGGATCACACGGGCGTTGGCAACTACCTCAACGACCACCCGGTGGGCTCTGCAGCCATTATCGGCTGCGGTGGTTCCTACAACTGGGATTGCACCGTCTCGGCGACCGGTCACATTCAGCCGGGCCCGGTGATGACGACTTTCATCAACAACTACGGCTTCTTTGTCTCGCCTGGCGTGATTGCCTCTCAGCCGGTGGTTCTCTGCACCACCTGCCACAACCAGCACCTGATGAACGTGGTGAACGTTAGCCACTCCCCGTTCACCTACACCACGGGTCTGGTAGCGGTCAGCGGCGGAGCTTCCGGCCTGCCGGCCGGCAAGTACTCGACCATGTTCTTTGTTCGCGCTCCTTACAACCCGGCCGATACCAATCCTCTGAGCAATCAGACGGCGCAGTTCTGCCGTCAGTGCCATGGTGGCGAATCAAACGAGATGGCCGGCGGCACAGCTGGCACCGTATTCTAAACCGCTTGCATTTGGGGGGAGGGGGCGACATTTCCCCTCCCCTTCTTTTTGAAATCCAGGATGGCCCCGATGAAACACATTTTCCCCACCTGCGGCTTTCTTCTGCTCGCCATTACGGTGGCCGGCGCGCAGGTAGCTTCCCACGCACCCACGGTCTTCACGCAGCAGCCCGCCAAGGGACAGGCACAGCCCTCGTCTCCGCAGCCAACCGGCAAGCCGGTTGCGCGCGTGAATGGTGCGGTACTGACCGACACAGACCTGCTGCGCGAGGAATATGCGATCTTCCCTTACGCTCGCCAGCACAACGGAATTCCCAAAGATCTAGAGCCGCAGATCCGCAGCGGCGCCCTGAAGATGCTCATCTTCGAAGAGCTTGTCTATCAGGAAGCGGTGCGCCAAAAGATGACGGTGCCGGCCACGAAGATGCAGCGAGCGGAGGCTGACTTCCGCAAACAATTCGCCAATCCGGAGGACTTCAACGCGCTTTTGAATAGCGAGTTCCATGGGTCACTGCCTTCGCTCCAGGAGAAGATCCGGCGCTCGTTATTGATCGATGCTTTTCTGAAGAGTGAAGTTGACGACAAATGTACGGTTACGCCGGCAGAGTTGAAGGCCTACTACGACAAGAACCCGGTTCGCTTCCAGCATCCCGAGACGTTTACTTTTCAGTCGATCTCTGTACTCCCTCCCGAAAAAGCTACCGCCGAGCAGTTGAAGGAAGTGCGCAAGCGCGCTGAAGCAGCGCTGCGCCAGGCGAAAGCGACAAAGAGCGTGGAGGAGTTTGGCCTGCTGGCGGAGAAGATCTCAGAAGACGATTACCGGGTGATGATGGGCCAGCACAAGCCTGCGCCTCTCAATGAGATTGCGCCACAGGCGGTGAAGGCTCTGCTGGCGATGAAGCCCGGCGAGGTGACCGATTTGATCCAAGTGGAGCAGGCCTACACCATCCTGCGCCTGCAGGAACACGCACAAGCCGGCGAGACGGGCTTTGAGACGGTGAAGAAGCAACTGGAGAAGGAACTGCCGGAGACCAAGAGAAACCAGCTTCGTTCAGCGCTGGACAAGAAACTGCGGCAGAACGCGAAGATCGAAGAGATGTAGGAATCTGCTTTGGTCCCTGGGTTGGCAACCAGGCCCAAAGCGGAAGTTGGAAGGGACGAACTTGCTGTACCGCTGAAGCGAAATCGGCTTCGAGAACACATTCCTCAGCAGCACGCTTGCGCTCTGAGAACTCAAGGATGGCACAAAGTGGCAAGTTCATTGGGAGTCAAGTGGATTGTGCCGGCAACGCTGCTGTTGCTGGCATGGCCTGTTGCCGCGCAGGTTCGGCTCGGCGAACTCAGTTCGAGCCTGAGTGGCACGATCGCCCCAGGGTACTCGGCGGATTACGGAAACATGACCAGTTCAGACCACGCCTGGACTCTGGGAGGCACTGCCAGCCTCACCGGCGCTTACCACAATCCCAATTTCCTGTCCTATAACGTTGGTGTCTACCTGAATCAATCGCGGGCCAATTCCAACTTCCAGTCGATCTCCAATGCCAGCGGCATTGACGCCTCCACGAACATTTTTGCAGGAAGTCCTTATCCGGGTTCGGTCAGTTATTCCAAAGCCTTCAACAGCGAGGGCAGCTACTCGGTTCCTGGCATGGCCAACTTTGTGACCCACGGGAACAACGACAACTTTGGCGTGAGTTGGAGCGCGAGCCTGCCCAACGCGCCCACAGTTACAGCCGGGTTCCAGATGGGCAATAGCTCGTATTCGGTGTACGGAACGAACGACGATGGCAAGAACACATTTCGGAATCTGAACCTGCATTCGAACTATCAGGTTGCGGGATTCAACATGGGAGCGTTTTACAACAAGGGCAACGGGCACGCGCTGATTCCACAAATTGTAAGCGGGCAACAGATCGAGGAGACGCACTCAGACAACGACGCTTACGGCTTCAACGTGACGCACCACCTGCCCCTGCAGGGCTCGGTTTCAGCCAGTGTCACCCGCAGCGACTGGAACACCGATTACCTGGGGTATAACACGAAGGGAACCATCGACCTGTTCAATACTCTGGCTTCGGTGCACCCGCTGAATAGCCTGTCGGTCGCATTCACAATGAATTACTCAGACAACCTGAGCGGACAACTGATCGAGTCCCTGGGGGGCGCAGGAAACGTGGTGCCTGGGCTGAATACGAGCGAGACGTCGAACTCACTGGATATGATGGCTGTTGCCAGTTACGTTCCTCGGCCGAATATGCAGACATCGGTTTTCGTCGAGCGCCGCTCTCAGCAGTACGAGGGCCTGGATTACGGGGTAACCTCATACGGCGGGAGCGCATCCTTTGCGCGCAAGCTGTATAACGGGAGCTTCAACAGCTCTGTTTCCGTAACCGGGAATACGTCGGACAGGACCGGCGCCAATACCCTGGGTCTGACGGCAAATGCCAACTACTCAAACTTGATTCTGGGATGGCATGTGAACGGGTCGTTCGGGTATGCGCAGAACGTTCAGACGTTGCTGGTGACCTACATGAACTCGTTCTACAACTATTCGGCCAGTGCAAGGCGGCGTTGGGGCAAGTTCAACGTAAGCCTGGGAGCAGGCGGCGGGCGGACGGTGCTGACCCAGGAGGCCGGCACGGCGAACGACGACCAGAGTTACAACGGCAGCATAGGGTATAACGGCTGGATCAACGCCACCGGCAACTACTCGAAGTCCAGTGGGCAGGCCCTGGCGACCGGTTCAGGCCTGGTGCCAGTGCCCACTCCCCTTCCCTCCGACCTGGTGAGCCTCTACGGGGGAACCAGCTATGCTTATAGTCTCGCCAGCACTCCGGTGAGGCACCTCATCCTTTCCGCAACGTATTCCAAGTCGAACAGCAATACGAGCAGTAACGGGATCGATTCCACAAATCTGAACAATGAGTTCAGTTCGCTCGTCCAGTACCAGTACCGCAAGCTGAACTTCAACAGCGGATACGCCCGGTTGGAACAGGGTTTCAGCGTGTCCGGCACGCAGCCAGAGGTTATATCCTCGTTCTACATCGGGGTGTCACGTTGGTTCAACTTCTTCTAAACGGAGAACAGCGGCAAACTCTGCGCACGGCCTTGATCGTTGCGAGTGTTGCCGTGCTGTTGTCTCCGGTCTGGGCATCTTCAAAGACCAAGGCGCCGGCAACGCCGGAGTCGTGGGAGATGTCGCTGGAAGGCGGCCGCAGGCTCTCCTGGGAACACAGTTTCAACTCCGAATCCGAGGTCAAGCCGAACCGCGGTTTTTGGAACAAGGTGTTGGACGTGATCGCGGGAGCGCCGGACTACCGCTCCCTGGTCCGGCCTTACAGCATTGCCACCGATTCGCGCGGACGGATTATCGTAACCGATCCCGGCGCGGAAGGCGTGCATGTCTTCGATTTCACGCTGCACAAGTACAGGTTCATCCAGCGCATTGGGAAATCGAAGGGCTCCATGATGACGCCGCAATGCGTGGCTGTGGATGCGCAGGACAATATTTATGTCACCGATTCGGATGCGGGGGTGATTTTTGTCTTCGACCCCAACGGGAAGTTCCAGCACTCGATCGGGAGCCTGAAGGGTGGCGAAGGATACTTTAAGCGGCCCACAGGGATCGCCGTGGACTCGGCAGCGCAGCGGATCTATGTTACGGACACACTGCGCGACAAGGTCTTCATTCTGGACATGCAGGGCAACGTGGTGGGGAGCATCGGCAAGACGGGCCAGGCAGAGGGCGAGTTCAATCTTCCGACCGAGTTGCGCCTGGACGGACCGAACCTGATGGTTGTGGATGCCATGAACTTCCGTGTCCAGGTGTTTGACCGCTCCGGGGCCTTTCAATACGCCATTGGAAAGCTCGGCGACAGCACCGGGGCGATGTTCCGGCCCAAGGCCATCGGCCTGGATTCTGAAGGCGATATCTACGTGGTGGACAGCTTGTGGGGCGAAGTACAGGTGTTCAACCGGCAGGGCCAACTACTTTATTACTTCGGTTCGCCGGGTACGCATGCAGGCGAGTTTCAGTTGCCTGCCGGGCTGTACATTGATCATGATGACCGGGTTTTTGTCGTGGATTCGTTTAATCGCCGCGTCCAGGTGTTTCAATATGTTGGCTTGAAAGAGCCGGCCAAGGAGGGAATCAAGTGAGGCTCAGAATTTTACTGGCCGGGCTGACAATTCTACTGACGGGGACCACCCTTGAGGCGCAGTTCCCGGGCGATGTGCTGGGGATGCATAGCCTGGGGCCGGGCAGCAGTTCACCCATCACCGGCGCCCGTCCTGACGCGTGCGTTTATTGTCATGCGCCGCACTCAGGATTGAACCGCGGCCTTTGGAACCAGAAGCTGACGACGCAAAGCTACCTGACCTATGCGAGCGACACGGAGAAGAATCTGACCCGGCAGCCTACGCTTGGGTACAGCAGCAACCAATGCCTGAGCTGCCACGACGGAACGGTCGCGGTGGGGACCACGGTGGCCTATGGGCAGGTGACGATGCAAGGAGCGATGCATTCTCAGGACGTGTTCGGTTCGAATCTGCAGTCGTCGCACCCGTTCAGCATGGTGCGCCCCTTGCAAGACAAGGTGGACATGGCGGCCTCGATCGTGTCGAGCGGCAGAACATCCGACACAACCGGAGCAGTAAAGCTGGTTGGCGGTGGTGTGGAATGCACTTCCTGCCACAATCCGCATGTGCAAGCGAAAGACCCGATCTCGCAGAATTTTCTTGTGAAGGACAGTTCCAGTGGCCAGTTGTGCCTGGCCTGCCACGATCCAGCGCGTGTACTGAGCCCCCAGATTAACCAGTTGGCCGACTGGGCAACGAGCGCCCATGCCTTGTCTTCCGACAAGATTGCACCCGCGGCTGGCCTTGGCAGCTATACAACAGTGGCCGGGGCGGCCTGCATCTCCTGCCATGCGCCCCACAACGCAGCCGGGGCGGCGCAAGTATTGCGCGGCGCAAACGAGCAGGATTGCATTGCCTGCCATAATGGGGGCTCGAACATCTCTCCCATGGCGACCTACGCCAATGTGTTCCCCGAATACGCAACACCGAAGGTCGGGCATCCATTCCCCACTTCGAGCTTCCCGCACACTTCTTCAGAGCCCACGCTACTGCTCAACAACCGTCATGCGACCTGCGTTGACTGCCACAATGCCCATGGGACCCAACAGGTTGGGGCATTTGCACCGCCGCCCCAGATCCGTGTTTCTCAGAAGGACATTGCAGGCATCAACGCGAGTGACGGTGTGAGTGTGCTGACTCCGGCCGTGAACCAGTACGACAACTGCCTGCGGTGCCACGGCACGAGTTCCGGCAAGCAAGTGCTGCCAATCTATGGGTACTCTCCGCTGCGAGCTGTTCCTGGGAGCGATCCTCTGAACCTGATTGTCCAGCTATCACTGTCAGCCACTTCCAGCCATCCCGTGATGCATCTGAGGAACAGTTCTTGGGGACAACCCAGCTTGCGGACCAACCTGATGAAGCTGGATGGAACCACGCCGGGCCGTCCCATGGGCACGCAGATTCTCTGCACCGATTGCCACAACAGCGACGACAATCGCGAATCGGGAGGCAGCGGCCCGAATGGCCCCCACGGCTCCATGTGGAGCCACATCTTGGAGCGCAACTACGGATACAATGCTCCGCCGCCTTTGCCTGGCGGGACGGTGGGCAGCCTATTCCTGAGCAACGACCTGAGCGTGACCGGGCCGTACGGGCTATGCGGCAAGTGCCATGACCTGACGATTGTGGAGAGCACGAGCAGTTGGGCTTATCACAGCAATCACATGGCGGATGGATTCAGTTGTTCCACTTGCCATAGCGCCCACGGCACGCCCGCCAGCGGCGGAGCCATCAGCGGCGACCGGCTGGTCAATTTCGACATGAATATCGTGGGAGCGAATGGCGGAATAGTCTCCTATAGCAAGACCACCGGGGTTGCTGGGACCTGCGTCCTGGTGTGTCACAACGCCACACACAAGTCCGACGGCACGGTCTCAATGGTGAGCATGCGGAACGTCCCCAGCGTAAGGAGATAGGCGCTGCCCAGAGCGTGAACGCCACCAGGCCGCATACGACCTTCCTCGTATGCGGCCTTTTCTTTTCAACGTGCTGCAGGTAAGATTCCGACTCACTTCCCTTCCCTTCCGAGTCCCCATGCGAGTACGCGTATTTCGGCGAACGGCTTATCGCGGCGTTCGAATTCTCGGCATCGGAGCACACGAGAGACTGGCCAGATCCCTGACCGTTTCTTTCGCTGAATCCTCTGCGGCGCTCTAGAAGATGGTTCCCGCAGTACCGCCGTTCATCTCATTCGACTTGTCCCCGTGGCACTGGCGGCAGAACTGCGCGGTCTGGTTGGACATGGGGTTGGTGTCGTTCGGGTTGTAAGGAGCGCGCAGGAAGAACATGGTTGCATAGTTGCCGGCAGGCAAGCCGGAGGTCGTGCTGCTGTTGACCGTGACCACGTTCATGACATGTTCCTGATGGCAGGTGGTACAGACAATCACAGCGGAGTTGCCGTAGTTTCCCGGCTTGACGAAGAAGCCGTAGTTCTTGACGAACCGGGTGGAATTTGCGCCTTTCATGCTGACGACGCCGTTGGACTGGGTGCAATCCCAATTGGAGGAGCCACCGCAGTTGATCTTTGCGCTGAGTCCCACCGGGTGTTCGTTGAGGAAGCTTCCGGCGCTACTGCCGGTGTTTGCGATCAGGGTGGGCACGGAGTTGGCGGTTCCATAGGTGGAGGGCAGGGTCTCATAGACCTTGTTCTTCATCATGGCACTGGATGCGTAGTTGCCGTCGTGGCAACTGAGGCAGGTGAGCAGGCCGGCAACGTCAGGGGTGGTAGCCGTCATGCTGGTCGGCAACACCTCAACGAACTTGCCACC
>Ga0302319_10020813_pt1 | contig 11839 bp, 8 predicted proteins | sample Bog_T0_2_FD_203319 | JGI IMG/M metagenome (GOLD analysis project Ga0302319, IMG submission 203319) | Peat permafrost microbial communities from Stordalen Mire near Abisko, Sweden - Bog_T0_2 | ecosystem: Environmental > Terrestrial > Soil > Wetlands > Peat | place: Sweden: Abisko, Stordalen Mire...
GCCCGGAAGATGGGTCCTGGTAGAACGCGTCGACATCCTGCGCATTGGCGAGGATGCCGACGAAATTGATGCGCAGGTCCAGCCCGGGGTTGAAGGGCCCCTGCCAGGACCAGGACGCGGCGCCCGGACCCGCGCTTTCGGACGGTGCCGGCGAAGCCGCCGGGGCCTGGCCGGGGCCCGATGCGGGCGCGGGCGCGGGCGCAGACGCGGGCGCCCCGGGATCGGCGCCCAGGAGCGGAGCCGATGCCAGCGCCAGGCACAGCGCGAAGGCGCGGCCCGCAGGGCGCAGCGAAGGGACGAAGTCGGTGCCGGGATCCAATGCCATCCTTTGCATGCCGGGGTTCAGAAATTCTTCGAGAGCTTCAGCCATTGGGTGGTCTCATCCAGCCCCTGGCCATACTTGAGGCGCCAGTCGTAGTCCAGGTTCCAACGTCCGAAGAAGCCCGGACGCCAGTCGGTCCCCAGGCCGGCTTCCAGCTCGTTGAGGCCCAGGCGCGAACTGATGTTGCTGCGCAGCGCCAGGCTGCGGCCCAGCCCCAGGCCCCGCCACCAGCTGGTGCTGGTGGTGCCCATCAGGTCCATGGGCAGGCTGGCCTCGGCCCGCCACTCGTCATAGGGGGACAGCGGCACCTTCAGGCGCGCGTCCATCGAGTTCAGCGAGGCCAGCAGCGGTATGACCCCTTTGACCTCCAGGCCGAAGGGGATCACCCCTTCGCCCAGGCGCGCCAGCGACTCAGTCTGGGTCAGCTTGAGGCTGATGTTGCCGGGCGTCCCCGAAAGGCCGCTCGCTGGATCCTGCCCGGACCCCGAGCCGGAGGGGCGCTGCCGTGCGGCGAGGTCGCCGACCGTGGTGAAGCTGCGCGTCTCGGGATCCCACACGATCTGCATGGCCTGCAGGTCCACGCCCAGAGATTCCTTGAGCCACTGTTCCCCGACCTGGCGCCCGTAGTCCTGCAGGTTGCCCAGGACGGCCCCGCTCACCGGCTGGGCCGGAGCGGCGACATCCGCCATGGCGCCGACCGGGGTAGGATAGGGCACGGCCGAATCAAGCCGCTGCGCCGCCAGGCACAGGGCAAGGGACGCCCATGCCGCCGCCGCCAGGCGCGCCATGGCGGCGGCTACGCCCTGCTCCCCAGCGCGGCGGCGAGGCGCCGGCGGGCGGCCTTGAGGGCCCGGCGCACCAGGAGGGGCGCGGTGCCCCCCTCGGTGCGGCGCGCGGCCAGGTCCGGCCCGAACGCGGGGTTCAGGTCGCGCCAGCGCTCCAGCGGCAGCTCGACCAGGGTGCAGCCGCGTTCACGGCACTCGCGCACCGCCCTGCCCACGGCCTCGTGGGCCTCGCGGAAAGGCACACCCTTGCGCACCAGGTAGTCGGCGGCGTCCGTCGCCTCGAGAAAGCCCTCCTGGCAGGCGCGCCGCATGCGTTCTCCGTCCGGGTGCAGGTGCCCCGCCAGCACCGGCAGCAGGCGCACGCAATGCAGCACCAGGTCGTAGGTCTGGAACCCGAGCTCCTTGTCCTCCTGCAGGTCGCGGTTGTACGACAGCGGCTGGCCCTTGAGCAGGGTCAGCAGGTGGGTCAGCAGGCCGTAGGCCCGTCCGGCGCGGCCGCGCAGCAGCTCGGCCACGTCCGGGTTGCGCTTCTGGGGCATCAGGCTCGAGCCGGTGGCGATCGCATCCCCCAGCGCGAAGAACCCGAATTCCTGGCTGCTGTAGAGCACCACCTCCTCGCCCAGCCGGCTGAGGTGCTGCATGAGCATGGCCATGGCGTAGGCGAAGTCCACCAGGTAGTCGCGGTTGCTGACCGTGTCCAGGGAGTTGGCGCTGACGCGGCTGAAGCCCAGGGTCCGCGCCACCCAGGCCCGGTCCAGGGGCAGGGTGCTGCCGGCGAGGGCGGCCGCACCCAGAGGGCACTCGTCGAGGGCGTCCAGCACGTGGTCCAGGCGCTTCAGGTCCCGCATCCACATCTCGACCCAGGCCAGCGCCCAGTGCCCGAAGAGCACGGGCTGCCCCCGCTGCAGGTGCGTGTAGCCGGGCAGGATCAGCCCCTGGTGCGCTTCGCCGAAGTCCAGGAAGGCGCCGGCGGCCTCGCCCAGGGCCTGCTTCAGCCTGAGCGCCTGCTCGCGCAGCAGCAGGCGCTCGTCGAGCGCCACCTGGTCGTTGCGGCTGCGGCCGCTGTGCAGCTTGCCCGCCAGGGGCCCCACCAGCTCGCGCAGCCGGGCCTCGACGCTGCCGTGCACGTCCTCCTGGGCGGGGTCCAGCCGGAAGGCGCCCGAAGACCACTCGACCAGGATGCGCTCAAGCCCCCGCACCAGGCGCCTGGAATCCGCGGCGCTGACGACCCCCACGCGGCCGAGCATGCGCGCGTGCGCCACAGAACCGGCGATGTCGTGCGGGACCAGCCGGTCCTCGTAGCGGGTCGAATCCGTGAACGCCTCCACGGCCGGGTGCGTGCGCCCGGCAAAGGCGCCTCCCCAGAGCTTGCCCTTGGACCCTGCCGCCATGCGCGCCCCCTTCACTTGGCGCGGCCGCCCCTGATGCGGAACCGCTTTTCAACCATCATCGGCAGCCCGAACAGGTTGATGAAGCCCTCCGCGTCCTGGTGGCGGTAGCTGCCTGTCTCGAAGCTCGCCAGGTCATTGCTGTAGAGCGAATGCGGCGACGAGACGCCGGCCACCCGAATCGAGCCCCGCTGCAGGCGCAGCTTGACCCAGCCGCTGGCGGTCTTCTGGGTCTCCCGCACGAAAGCGTCCAGGGCCTGGCGCACGGGCGTGTACCACTGGCCGTTGTACACCAGGTCGGCGTACTTCTGGGCCAGCTGGGCCTTGACCCGGGCGGTCTCCCTGTCCAGCACCAGCGTCTCGAGGGCCCGGTGGGCCTCGACGATGATGCTGCCGCCGGGCGTCTCGTAGACCCCGCGGCTCTTCATGCCCACCAGGCGGTTCTCGGTCAGGTCGATGCGCCCGACCCCGTGCCTGCCGCCGAGGACGTTGAGCCTGAGCACCAGGGCCAGCGGGTCGAGGCGCTTGCCGTCGACCGCGACGGGCAGCCCCTTCTCGAAGTCGATGCGCACCAGCTGGCCGGCCGCCGGCGCCTTGGCCGGATCCGCCGTCAGGGTGTACACGCTCTCGGGGCATTCCCTGGACGGGTCCTCGAGGATGCCGCCCTCATGCGAGATGTGCCAGAGGTTGCGGTCCTCGCTGTAGGGCTTCTTGCGGCTCACGGTGAGCGGAATTCCGCGCTCCTCGGCGTATGCGATGCAGTCCTCGCGGCTCTTCAGGTCCCACTCCCGCCAGGGGGCGATGATGCCCAGCTGCGGGGCCAGCGCCTTGACGGTGAGCTCGAAGCGCACTTGGTCGTTGCCCTTGCCCGTGGCGCCGTGGGCCACCGCGTCGGCGCCCTCCTTCAGGGCGATCTCGACCATGCGCTTGGCGATGAGGGGCCGGGCGATGCTGGTCCCCAGCAGGTACTGGCCCTCGTACACCGCCCCCGAGGCCACCATCGGCCACAGGAAGTCGGTGACGAACTCGCGGCGCAGGTCCTCGATGTAGATCTTGCTTGCGCCGGTGGCGATGGCCTTCCTGCGCAGGGGGCGCAGCTCCTCGCCCTGCCCCAGGTCGGCCGCCATGGCCACGACCTCGCAGCCGTAGTTCTCCTTGAGCCAGGGAATGATCACCGAGGTGTCCAGCCCCCCGGAGTACGCCAGCACCACTTTCTTCGCCTTGATCCGCATCGCCGTGTTCCCTTCCTGGTTGTGGGTGTCGACCATCAAGCCGCCGCGCGCCGCGCGCTCAGGCCGCCGGCTGGGGCCGGCCCATGAGCAGCGTCATCAGGCCCTTCTGCGCGTGCAGGCGGTTCTCGGCCTCGTCGAAGATGACGCGGTGGTGGCGTTCGAAGGTCTCGGCGCTGATCTCCTCGCCGCGGTGGGCGGGCAGGCAGTGCATGACGACCGCGTCCGGCTTGGCCCGCTTCATCAGCGCCTCGCCGACCTGGAACCGGGCGAAGGCCGCCAGGCGCTCGGCGCGCTCGGTCTCCTGGCCCATGCTCGTCCACACGTCGGTGTAGACCACGTCGGCGCCCTGGACCGCCTCCGCCGGGTCGTGCAGGCGCAGCACCGAGCCCCCGGTCTTCACGCCGTCCTCCATGGCCTCGGCGACCACCGCGTCGTGCAGGGCGTAGCCGTTGGGGCTGGCCACCGCCAGGGTGAAGCCGAGCTTGGCGGCCGCGAAGGCCCACGCCGTGGCCACGTTGTTGCCGTCGCCGATGAAGGCCACCTTGAGGCCGGGCTTGAGGCGCCCGAGCTCCTGGACCGTCATCAGGTCGGCGAGGATCTGGCAGGGGTGCTCATAGTCGGTCAGGGCGTTGATCACCGGCACCGTGGAATGCTCCGCGAGCTGGCAGGCCAGGGTGTGGTCGAAGGTGCGTATGATGAAGCCGTCGAAATAGCGCGAGAACAGGCGCGCGACGTCCTCGACGCTCTCGCGGGTGCCGATGCCGATGTCCTCGTCCTTGAGCAGCACCGCGTGGCCGCCCAGCTGGAAGGCCCCCAGCTCGAAGCTGATGCGCGTGCGGGCGCTGGGCTTGTGGAAGATCATGCCCAGGCCCTTGCCCAGCAGCGGCACGAAGAGCTGGCCCGCCTTGTGGCGGGCCTTGCACAGGGCCCCCGCCTGCAGAATGGCGTGGATCTCCGAGGCCTCGAGGTCGGCCAGGGTCAGCAGGTCCTTGTGCTTGAGTCGTATCTCGGTTCGCGTCGCGCTCACGGCTGTTTCCTCTTGGGTGCGGTGGACGGCCCCGCGGAGGCCCGGGACGCGGCCTCCGCCAGGACTTCGCCCAGGACGGCGAGGCCTTGCCTGGCCTCCGCCGGGGTCAGGTTCAGGGGCGGCAGAAGGCGGACGACCGTGTCCGCCGTGCCGTTGACGATCAGGCCGCGCTCCAGGCAGGCGAGGACCACGGGCTTGGCCGGGCCGGTGAGGCGCAGGCCCAGCATGAGCCCGCGGCCGCGCACCTCTCGGACCACGCCCGGGTGCGCCGCCTGCAGGGCCCGCAGGCCCTCCAGCAGCAGCTCGCCGACCTTGGACGCCGCGGCCAGCTGCCGGGGGGCCCGCACCAGCTTGAGCTGGGCCAGGCCCGCGGCGCAGGCGATGGGGTTGCCGCCCATGGTCGTGCCGTGCTCGCCCAGGCCCAGGGCGGCGGTGGCGCGCGCGCCCGACAGGACCGCGGACAGCGGCAGGCCGCCTCCCAGGCTCTTGGCCAGGCTCATCAGGTCGGGCACGCAGTCGTGGCCCAGGTGCTCGTAGGCGAAGAGCTTGCCCGTGCGGCCCAGGCCCGTCTGGATCTCGTCGAGCATCAGCAGCAGCCCGTGGCGGTCCGCCAGCCGGCGCAGGCCCACCAGGAACTCGTCGCTGCCGGGGACGACGCCGTTCTCGCCCTGCACGGGCTCGACGAGGATGGCCGCCGTGTGCCGCCCCACCGAACGGCGGGCGGCCTCGAGGTCGTTGTAGGGCACGTGGCGGAAGCCCGGCAGCAGGGGCTCCAGCCCCTTGTGCAGCTTCACCTGGCCCGACGCCGACAGGGCGCCGTAGGTGCGGCCGTGGAAGGAGCCGTGGAAGGCCAGGATCTCGAAGCGCCCCTGGGCGGCGCCGGCGCGGCGGGCGAACTTGATCAGCAGTTCGTTGGCCTCGGCGCCCGAGTTGGCGAAGGCCACCCGTTCCGCGAAAGGCGCGGCCTGCAGCAGCTCCTCGGCCAGCTCGACCTGGCGCTCCTGGTAGAAGAGGTTGCAGGTGTGGCCGATGCGGGCGGCCTGCGCCGACATGGCCTTCAGCAGGGCGGGGTGGGCGTGCCCCAGGTTCGACACCGAGATGCCGGTCTGAAAGTCCAGGTAGCGCTTGCCGTCCTCGTCCCAGACCCAGGAGCCTTTGCCGCGCGCGAGCGCCACCGGCAGGCGGCTGAAGGTCTGCAGCACGCTCTTCTGTTCCCTGGCGATGGTGCGGCGGTTGGACATGGCTACCTCACGATCTCCGTGCCCACGCCCCTGTCGGTGAAGATCTCCAGCAGCAGGGCGTGCGGCACGCGGCCGTCGATGATGTGCACCTTGCCGACCCCGGCCTTCAGGGCGGCCAGGCAGGCCTCCATCTTCGGAAGCATGCCCTTGTCAATGATACCCTGCTTGCGCAGCTTTGCCACGTCCCCAGACCGGACGCTGGCGATGAGGCTCGAGGGGTCGGACACGTCCCTGAGCAGGCCCGGCTGGTCGGTCATCATGACCAGCTTCTCGGCTTTGAGCGCCCCGGCCACCGCGCCGGCGACCAGGTCGGCGTTGCAGTTGTAGGCCTCGCCGCCCTTGCCCATGGCCACCGGGGCGATGATGGGAATGAAGCCGCGATCCTCGAGGGCCTCGAGGATCGCCGTGTTCACGCGGACGACCTCGCCGACGAAGCCCAGGTCGGTGGCCCCCTTGAGCTTGCGAGCCTCCAGCAGCAGGCCGTCCTTGCCGGACAGGCCCGCCGCCACGCTGCCGTGGCGGTTCATGTAGCCCGTGATCTGGGTGTTGATCTTGCCCACCAGCACCATTTCGGTGATGGCCATCGTCTCGGCGTCGGTCACCCGCAGGCCGTCCCTGAAGACCGGCTGCTTGCCCTGCCGCTTCATGGCCTCGCTGATCTCGGGCCCGCCGCCGTGGACCACCACGGGCCGCAGGCCCACTGTGCGCAGCAGCACCAAATCCTGGGCGACGCTCTCCTTCAGGCGGGCCTCGGTCATGGCCGCCCCGCCGTACTTGATGACCACCGTCTTCCCGGCGAAGGCCCTGAGGTAGGGCAGCGCCTCCACCAGGACTTCGGCCTTTTCCTGCAGTCCTTTCATTGCGCTTCCGCCTTTCTTGCGGCCGCCTCGGCGGCGGCCTCCGCCGCCTGGGCGTCCATCGCCGACACGTCCCCCAGAGGCCGGCCCAGACCCCGGGCCCACGCCTCGAACTGCTCCATCGCCCTGGCCCGGTAGGCCAGGAACCGGCCGTACTTTCCGGATCGGCCGCGCCCCGCGACCGCCGGCGCCGCCGCGGCGTCCGCGCCGGACGCCGCGCCCTCGCCCTGCAGCGGCTCCACCAGGCCCCACATGGCGTTCACCGGCTGAAAATGCCTCGGGTCGGACGCCTGCAGGTAATGCACCAGCGCGCCCATCATGCTGTTGCGGGGAGGCTGCACCAGCCCCTCGCCGCGCAGCGCGCGCACGGCATTGATGCCCGCCAGAATGCCCGAGGCCGCCGATTCGGAGTAGCCCTCGACGCCCGTGATCTGCCCCGCCAGGAACACGCGCGGTTCGGACCTCAGCCGGCAGCCCGCCTCGAGGTGGGCCGGGGCGTTGACGTAGGTGTTGCGGTGCATGCTGCCGAAACGGGCGAACTCGGCGTGCTCCAGGGCCGGGATCATGCGCAGCAGGCGCTCCTGCTCGCCCCAGCGCAGGTGGGTCTGGAAGCCCACCAGGTTGTACAGGGACCCGGCCGCGTTCTCGCGCCGCAGCTGCACGCAGGCCCAGGGGCGGCGCCCGGTGCGCGGGTCGGTGAGGCCCACCGGCTTCATGGGCCCGTAGCGCAGGGTGTCCGGCCCGCGGCGGGCGGTCTCCTCGATCGGCAGGCAGCCCTCGAAGAAGCGGCCCTCCTCGAAGGCGTGGGCCTGGTGCTTCTCCGCGCCCATCAGGGCGGCCACGAAGGCCTCGTAGCCGGCCTTGTCCAGCGGGCAATTGAGGTAGTCGTCGCCCCCCCGGCCCCAGCGGTTGGCGGCGAAGAGCCGCTCCCGGTCCAGGGACTCGGCCGTGACGATGGGCGCGATCGCGTCGTAGAAATACAGGTGCTCGGCGCCGATCCGGCGGCCCAGGTCTGCGGCGAGCTCCGGGGCCGTGAGGGGTCCGGTGGCCACCACCCACACGCCCTCGTCCGGGACGGCGTCCAGGCGCTCCCGCCGCAGGCGCACCCGCGGCTCCGCTGCGAGGGCGCGCTCCACCCCGGCGGAGAAGGCGTCCCGGTCCACGCTCAGGTTGACGCCCGCGGGCACCCTTGCCGCGAAGGCCGCGGGCAGGGTCACCGAGCCCAGCAGCCCCATCTCCCGCTTCAGCAGCCAGGGGGCGCTGACGGGCTCGAGGGACTTGAGGCTGTTGCTGCACACCAGCTCCGCCAGGCCCCCGGTGGTGTGGGCCTCGGTGCGGGTGCCGGGGCGCATCTCATAGAGGTCCACCTCGGCGCCCAGCCGGGCCGCCGCGCAGGCGGCCTCGCAGCCCGCCAGTCCGGCGCCGATGACCCCGATCCTCGGCACGGCCGCGGTCAGGCTGCGCCCGCAGCCGGCGCGGCGGGGGCGTCCGCGGAGGGGGCCTCCTCGCGGTGGCCGCAGCCTTCGGTGGCGCAGTTCAGCAGCGTGCCCGCGCGGGTCACCTTCTCGACGAGGTACTTGGCGCCGCAGGCCGGGCAGGGCCGGGCCACCGGCTTGCCCCAGCTGACGAAGTCGCAGGCGGGGTACTTGTCGCAGCCGTAGAAGCTGCGCCCCTTGCGGGAGCGCTTCACCACCACGTGCCCGGCGCCGCACTTCGGACAGGGCATGTCCAGGGACTGGTTCAGCGGCTTGGTGTTGCGGCAGTCCGGGTACCCGGAGCAGGCCAGAAAACGGCCGAAGCGCCCGTTCTTCACCACCATGGGCTTGCCGCACTTGCCGCAGGCCTCGTCCACCTTCATGGGCTCGGCCACCCGCAGGGTCCCGTCCTGGGCCTGCTCCAGCGGCTTGGTGTTCTTGCAGGCGGGGTAGGTGGGGCAGGCGAGGAACTTGCCCATGCGGCCCCACTTCACCACCATCTCGGCGCCGCACTTGTCGCAGATGATCCCGGTGAGGGTCTCGACCGACTTGCGGACGTCCACGATGCCCAGTTTGGCGGCCTCGAGCTCCACCAGGAACGGGGTGTAGAAGCTGGCCACGGCCTCGCGCCAGGGCAGCACGCCCTCCTCGACCTTGTCGAGCTGCTCTTCCATGCGCGCGGTGTATTGCACGTTGAGCACGCCGTGGAAGTGCTTCACCAGGACCGTGTTGATCAGGCGCCCCAGCTCGGTCGGCTTCAGGCGCCCGCCCTCGATGCGCTCCACGTAGAGTCGGTCGAGGATCGTCGAGATGATGGGGGCGTAGGTCGAGGGCCGGCCGATGCCCTGCTCCTCGAGCACCTTGACCAGGCTGGCGTCGCTGAAGCGCGGCGGCGCCTGGGTGAAGTGCTGCTCAGGCTCGCCCGACACGAAGGCGAGGGCCTCACCCTCGCCCAGGTCCGGCAGCTCGCGGTCGCCGCGGGCATCTTTGGCGGCCTGGTCCTCGGCGTCGTCCTCGTCCTCGTCCTTCTCTTTTTTGGCGGCGCCGTCCGTCCAGGCCGCCAGGAATCCGGCGAAGCGCTGGACCGCCCCGCTCGCCCGGAACAGGGCGTCGCCGGCCGGGGCCCCGGCGGCGGGGGCCGGCCGCGGCGCCAGGACCTCGACCGTGGTCGCGTCAAAGACCGCGGCGGCCATCTGGCTGGCGACGAAGCGCTTCCACACCAGGGTGTAGAGGCGGTTCTGCTCGGGCGAGAGGTACTGGGCCACCTGGGACGGTTCGCGCAGCGACGAGGTCGGGCGCACGGCTTCGTGGGCGTCCTGGCCCTGGCGCTTGGTGCGGTACACCGGCGGCTTGGCCGGCAGGAAGGACGGGCCCCAGCGCCGCGTGATCAGCTCGCGGGCCTCGGCCTGGGCCTCGTCGGCCACCCGCACCGAGTCGGTGCGCATGTAGGTGATCAGGCCCTGGGCGCCCTCGGGCCCCAGGTCGATGCCCTCGTAGAGCTGCTGGGCCACCATCATGGTGCGCTTGGCGGTGAAGCGCAGCTTGCGGGCCGCCTCCTGCTGCAGGGTGCTGGTGGTGAAGGGCGCCGCCGCGAAGCGGCGCTGCTCCTTGCGCGTCAGCGAGGCCACGCGGTAGGCCAGTCCCGCCACTTCGGACCCCAGGGCGGCGGCCTGCGCCGGAGCCAGGCGCTCGGCCTTTTCGCCGCCCAGGCTGGCCAGCTGCGCCGTGAAGGTCCCGCCCGCGGCGCGCAGGTCCACCTTCAGGTCCCAGTATTCCTCCGGCCGGAAGGCCTCGATCTCGTCCTCGCGCTCGCACACCAGGCGCACCGCCACGCTCTGCACCCGCCCCGCCGAAAGGCCGCGGCGGATGCTCTTCCACAGCAGGGGTGAAAGGCTGTAGCCCACCAGGCGGTCCAGGATCCGGCGGGCCTGCTGGGCGTTGACCAGGTTCTCGTCGATGGGGGTGGGGGCCTCGATGGCGCCCTTGACCGCCTGCTTGGTGATCTCGTGGAAGCGCACCCGCTGCACGTCGTTCTTGGCGGTTTTCAGCTCCGTGGCCAGGTGCCAGCCGATGGCCTCGCCCTCGCGGTCCGGATCCGTGGCCAGGAACACGTGCTTGGCCTTCTTGGCCTCCGCCTTGAGCTCCTTGAGCACCTTGGCCCGGGCCCGGATGGTGACGTAGTGGGGCTCGAAGCCGGCGTCCACATCGACGCCCAGCTTGCTCTTGGGCAGGTCCTTGATGTGGCCCATGCTGGCCTTCACCACGAAGCTTCGCCCAAGGAATTTGTTGATGGTCTTCGCCTTGGCCGGCGACTCCACCACCACGAGGTTATCCGCCATGGATCCGCCCTTGGGGGCCCCCGGCGGCGCCCGGATCGGCGCGCTCGAGGACCGGACCGGGACGCTGAACCAGCGCCCCGACGAGCTCAAGTTCCGTGACCGCCGCGGCCAAGGCCGCGGCGCCGAGCCCGCAGGCCCGGCCCGCCTCCTCCAGGCCCAAGGGGCCCGCCGCCAGGCGCCACCACAGGCGCCGCGCGTCCGCCCCCGCCGAGTCCGGGGGCGCGGCGGCCCTGCGCGCCGCCGCCGCCGAGGCTGCGCCGCGCCCGCGGGGCCGGGGCGGGGCCAGCGCAAGCTCCTCGAGGATGTCGTCGCAGCTGCGCACCAGGCGGGCGCCCTGCTCCAGCAGGTCCAGCGGACCCTGGCTCAGCGGCGCATCCGCGGGCCCGGGGACGGCGAAGACCTCCCTGCCCTGCTCCAGCGCCCGGTCCGCCGTGATGAGGGCACCCGAGCCGCGGGCGCCCTCCACCACCACCACGCCCATGCCCAGGGCGCTGATGACGCCGTTGCGCATCGGAAAGTGCAGCTTGATGCCCGGGGAGGCCATCGGGAACTGGCTGGCCAGACCCCCGCCCGACGCCACAATGGCCCTGGCCAGGGGGCCGTGCTCCGCCGGCCAGACCGCGTCCAGGCCGGTGCCGAAGACCGCCAGGGTGGCGCCTCCGGCCGCGATGCAGGCCGCGTGGGCCTCGGCGTCGATGCCCCGGGCGAGGCCCGAGACCACCCAGACCCCGGCCCGGGCCAGCCCGGCCGCCAGCTCGCGCGCCAGGCGCCTTCCGTATTCCGTGGGATTGCGGGTGCCCACCACCGCCACCGCGGCCTCATCGTCCGCCGGCAGGCGCCCCTCGACGAAGAGCCAGGGCGGCGGGTCCGGCAACTGGCTGAGCCGCCGGGGATAGCCGGCGGCGTCGTGCCGCAGGGCCCGCACTCCGGGCCGTGCCAGGGCCCGGGCCTCGCCGTCCGCGTCGAAGGAAGCGCAGAAGTCCAGCAGGGCCCGCGCCTGGGGCGGGCGCAGGGCCGGCAGGGCCGCGCTGATGCGCTCCGGCCCCGCCGCCAGCACCCCCTCGGGGCTGCCGAAGCGCCGCATCAGCACGTGCCAGCGCCGCGGGCCGAGCCAGGCGGACGCCGCATTGAGCGCGAGGTCCGCGGCCCCGGGGGTCACGGCGCCTGCACCGC
>Ga0302319_10020815_pt1 | contig 11838 bp, 12 predicted proteins | sample Bog_T0_2_FD_203319 | JGI IMG/M metagenome (GOLD analysis project Ga0302319, IMG submission 203319) | Peat permafrost microbial communities from Stordalen Mire near Abisko, Sweden - Bog_T0_2 | ecosystem: Environmental > Terrestrial > Soil > Wetlands > Peat | place: Sweden: Abisko, Stordalen Mire...
GCCTGATCGGCGAGGTATTGGCGCTCGAATTCGTCCCAGTGGGCGGGGCCGGGGTCGTTCATGATGGACTGGAGTTGGCGGTCCAGATCGTCGGCGAACCGGTCTTCGCTGCCGCGGGGATTGGGTTCTGTTTTGGTGCGGTCCTTTTGGATTTTGCGGAGTTGGTTCAGGTTGCGGTGGAAGATGCCGGTGGAGTGCGCCCGGGCTCGTTCAATGGAGCGGATTTGTTTTTCGAGGGTGGGGTCGAGGAACGGGTCGGCATCGCATTGTGCCGCGATGTCGCCGTCGACGAGGTTGCAGCGGCGAAGTCTCCAGGCGGCGCTGGTGATTTCGGCGGCCAGGCATTCTTCGATGGCGTCGTCTACTAAGTTGCAGGCTTCGTCCATGTTGCAGCAGAACTCGCGGTAGGTTTCGGCTTCTTCGGGGAGAACGAAGTCGGTTTGAGTGTAGAGTCCGTTTTCGAAGCGGTTGCGGGAGGAGGTGACGCGACCTTTTTCGGTACGCGGCCCTGTTGATTTTTTCGCGTTGCGGCGATTTGCGTCGACTTGAGATTTTGTTGCCATTGATGAGATGTCCTTCCGGGCATACAGTACCGCGCGGAATGGCTTTGGGTGGCGGGAAATCCTCCCAGTCTGTTGAAAAGGCGGGGAAGATTTATTTTGGGCGCGCGTGACTGAGGCCAGGCGCAAATGAATGGGAAGGCGGAAGCGTTGTGAGACCGGACGGGCGACGAAGTCGCCTGGAGTGGCTAAAGCCACTCCGCAGCCTAAAGGCCGCACCACAAAAGGGGGCCTGGAAATCAGGACTAACCGTGCGGCTCCTTGGTTCGGATGGCTTCGAGAAGGCGGTCGTACGAACCTTCTTCCCACCAGTCGATTTTATGCAGTCTTCGGAGGCGCGAGGGCATTTCACACGGTTCGAGCAGAAGGGGAATCAGGAAGATATTGCCTTCGGGCTGTTCGTCGGCCACCTTCATCGCATGGCGGATTTCCTGCTGCAGGAAGCCCGGCCGGCTGACCTGAACCGAGAGGCAGATGACGACGATATCGCTCGACTCTACCGCTTTGCGGATCTCGAGTTCCCAGTCCTGCCCGGCCTTGAGGTTTTCCTTGTCGAGCCAGGGTTCGACGAAGTCCCGCTTGAGGCGCAGGTAGATCTCGCGGACCTTCGGTTTATCGAGGTGGGAATGGCAGAGGAAGACGCGGACGGGGCGCAGGGAAGGGTTGTTCATGCTTTTGCTGAGTTCGCGCGCGAGGGCAATGTAAAGGTCCTCTTTCGTGTGCGTGGTCTTGTGCAGGTAGGCATTGGGATTGTGCTGGAAGGTTCCGATGATGACCGCGGGATCGTTGGTGGCGGTCATCATGGCCACGCAGAGGTGTTTGAGGTTGGGCCGAGAGCGGATATTCTGGAGAATCTGCATGCCCTTCATGCCGGGCATCATTTCGTCGAGAACGACGGCGTGGAAGGAAGAGTCGAGGATGTTCAGAGCATCTTCGCCGTTATCGATGCAGTCTACGTCCCAGCCGGCGCGGGTGCGGAGGTAGTTGCCATAGAGAGCGCGGGCGTCCTCGTCGTCGTCAACGATCAGGATCCGGGGTTTCACGGCTATCATGGCTTACCGGCTTCATGTCGTGACGAATGATAACATAGCCGGGATGTTCCCGAGCGGCGTTCCTGTCCCCTGCAACGTCTCGATGGTGGGTTTGTACGGGGTGGGAAAAACCAGCCTGGTGCGCCGATACGTGCATTCGATTTACAGCGAGAATTATCTGCCGACGATGGGGGTGCAGATCAGCCGGAAGCGGGTGGAAAGCGGGGGGGGCGAGGTCGATTTCAACCTGTGGGATCTGGAGGGCAAGGAGAACAGGGCGCAGCTTCAGAATTCCTATCTGGAGCATGCGCATGCGTACATCCTGGTGGCCGACGTGACGCGGCGGGTGTCGCTCGATACCGCGCTCGAACTGCAGGAGGGCATCCGGAAAATACTGCCTGGTGCTCCGTTCGTTCTGGCGCTGAATAAGTCGGACCTTGCTTCGGAGATGGAGGGGGAGATCGCGCGCCTGAACGAGAGTTGGACGATTGTGCGGACCAGCGCGCGGACGGGCGGGGGGGTGGAGGAGATCTTCGGGATTCTGGCGGAGCGGGTGTTGAGCGAGATGAAGGAACGCTTGCAGGAGAGGACCGCCGTCGCTGAGGTGGATCGGGATCCGGGCGAGGATGACGAGAACGAGCCGGCGGCGACGCTGGAGATCTCCGCTTCTGTTCCGCTGGACGTTCGGGTGGCGACGGCTCAGCCGGTCAGAGTGCCGGCGGGCGGCGGGGAGATTCGGGTTGACGTTTCCGTTCGAGGGGGGGATTCGGGCGCGCCGGTGAAATGGCTGGTGAGCTGCCGGTGTCCGGTGCGGCGGGACGTTCGGTGCCTGGTGGCGCGGACCGGGGATCGGGATCGGATGGAGGCGGTGATCGAGGTGCCGGCGGGGGTTGTGGCGGGGGATGAGATTACTTGCGAGTTTCGGGTAGTGGGGGGCGAGATGATTACGCGGGCGATTCGGGTGATGGTGGCTTAGCTACTTCCATCGGGGGAAGGGGTTGCCCTGGGCTTTGCGGCATTCTTCGATGAGTTCGGGGATGCGTTTTTTGCGGCGGATGAGGGATTCCATGAGTTTTTCGAGGGCTTCGAAATCGTCTTCGATCCACTCGGGGGGGAGGCGGCGGATGGCGCTGTCAATGACTTCGTCGGGGAAATTTCTGACGCGGGAGAGCCAGGGGTCGAAATCGTTGAGGGATTTAACGGTTTCGTAGACCATGCGGCGAGGGTAGAGGCCGGTGATGGCGGATTCGGGGAGGTCCCAGTGAGGGCCGTTGAAGGCGAAGCCGTGGTCGATCATGGAGACGACGAAGCCGAGTTTGCGCGGGGGAACGCCGGGGAGGACGAGCCAGTCTTTGAGTTGGGCGCGGAAGAAGACGGACTGGCGGCCGTCGGCGTTGGCGACCCAGCGGTCGAAGACGAGGACGGCGCGGAATTGTTCGGAGTTGGCGACCTGAGCGAGGAGGGCGTCGGGGATGAAATCGTAGATGGCCATGGTGTCGGGATTGCCGGGGTGTTTAGAGCCGAAGTGCCAGCCGGGTTCGACGGCGGCTTTGCGGGTGCCCAGGCTGATGTTGATGTCTGGGTTGGCGGCGAGGAAGGCGGGGGAGAGGGAAACGAACTGGCAGTCCGGGGCGGCGATCTGGAGGTGGGTGAGGATGGACGCGGCGATGCTCTCGTTAACGAGGATGCGCCGGTGTTGCGGGTTGTTACGGAACTTGACGACGTAGAAAGCGCCGTCGTCGGCTTCGATGAGATGGGCTTGCGCGCCGCCTCGCATTTTCCGGATGAAGCGGCGCGCGTTAACGGGCAAGGTTTACCGGCGCTTGATGGCTTTTGGGGCCGGGGCTTTCTTCGCGGCGGCTTTCTTCACTGCTTTTTTAGCGATGGCCTTCTTTGCCGGGGCCTTCTTTGCGACGGACTTTTTCACGACCGTCTTTTTGGCGACGGCCTTTTTGATGGCTTTCTTTACCGCTTTTTTAGCGACGGCCTTCTTTGCTACGGCTTTTTTGACGGACTTCGCGACTGCTTTCTTAATGGCTTTTTTGGCTACCGCTTTCGCCACGGCCTTTTTGGCAACGGCTTTTTTGGCAACGGCTTTTTTAGCGGGAGGCGCGGCCTTGTTTGCGGGAGGCGCGGCCTTCTTTGCGGGAGGCGCGGCCTTGTTTGCGGGAGGCGCGGCCTTGTTTGCGGGAACGGCAGCCTTCTTAGCGGGCGCTACAGCTTTTTTTGCGGGAGCCGCAGCTTTTTTAGCAGGAGCGGACTTGCTTGCGCGGGCCGCCGGCTTGCGCGGTGGAGATGGTTCCTTCGGCGGCAAGGGGGTGCCCGCAGGCAGCGCTTCAGAGGCGGGCGCAGGCTCACTCAGTTCTACATCAATGACAGTCGGAACGGAAATCACGGCCACTACAGTGATCTCGTCTTCGTCATCGTCTTCATCGTCTTCGTATTCGTCGAGCTTTGAGTCTACGTCATCGCCCTCATCGTCGTAGTCGCGGAAATCTTCCATTTCGTCTTCGTCTTTAGGGGCGAGTTTCAGGTCATCGAACATTCAGTGAGCCTCCTGTTTCGGCACGGTCACCATTAGCATACCGTTTTTTGTTTTATACGCAAGCGATTCGGGGGGGTGAAATCGCAAAAAATATCGCGAATTGCCGGGATTGAGGCGGTGAGGCAGGAGTTGCTGACGAAGATCGGTGTTGGGACGGTCGGTTTAGCGGGCGATGACTGCGGGTTTGTGGGTGGCGCGAGCTACCGTACCGAGGGTCTTGTGAGCCGCGACTTTGGCTGTTGCTTTTGGGGCCAGGGCTTTGGCAGAGGCGACGGCGACGGGATGTTTCGCGGCAGTCTGGCTCGCCACGGTTATGGGGCGCTTCGATGTAGACTTGCGGGCGGCGGATCGCGCTGCCGGAACCGAGATGTCGTGATAAGCGCCGGGGATGACCAGCTGGTCGCCCGGAGCCGCCTGGGTGACGCCGTTGATCGATGCGACAGAGGACGCCGAGACGTTATAACGGTGGGCGATGAGCGCGAGGTTTTCACCTTCCTGCACGCGATGCATACGGGCCCACTGGCGAATTTCGAGGGGAACTTTATCGAGCGCGGCATCCAACTGGACAGCCGTGCCTTTCGGAACGCGAAGGTCGTAGCCGGAGGGAGCCGTGCCCCGCAGCAACGCGGGGTTCAGTTGCTGGAGTTCGGGCATCGGGGTATCCACGAGGTCTCCGATCAGAGCGAGGTTAGTGGGCGATTCGACTTTGACGGTGTCGTACTCGATGGGCGATTCCCAGGAGAGGTGGTCGAGACCGTATTCGGCCGCATTCTTTTCCATGATGGTCATGGCGAGAATGATGGGAACGTAGTTGGAGGTTTCGTTGGGGATCGCGTGGCGGGCGCGAAGTTCCCAGTAATCGGCGTAGCCGGTACGTTCGACGGCGCGTTCGACGGCGCCGGGGCCGCAGTTATAAGCCGCAATCGCAAGATACCAGTCGTGGAATTCGTTAAAGAGATCGTGGAGGTGGTGGGCGGCGGCGCGGGTGGCTTTTTCGGGGTCGAGGCGATCGTCGGAGTAAGGGGTCTGCATCAGGCCGTATTCGTTGCCGCGGAACTTGACGAACTGCCACATGCCTTCGGCGGCGGCGCGGGAAACGGCGCGCGGCAGAAAGCCGGATTCGGCCTGCGCCAGATGAATCAGTTCCTGGGGCACACCTTCTTCCGCGAGGATTTTTGAAATCATCGGCTGGTATTTGGCAGCCCGCTCCAGACCGTATTCGATGGTCCGGCGACCCTTGCCGCTGAAGTAATTGATGTACCCGAGAACCACATCGTTGACGACCAGAGGCAGGGCGGACGCCGTGGTCTTCATCTGGACCTGGACCTTATCCTTAATTTTAGGATCGACCGGGAAGGTCATGCCCGCGATGTCTTCGAGGGGGGCCTTATCGAACTGAGGTTCAGTCTCAACCTGGGCGGCGCCGAGGCCGGAGAGATCGAAGCGGTGAATCGCGTCCACCATGTCCTCAAGCTTAAGTTCGAACAGATGGCGATCTGTGGGGTTCTCGGAAGCCTGGAGCATCAAGTCAATGGCGGCGTCGAACTCCTGACGAGCCTGGTCGTAACTCTGATCGCGAAAAAGTCTTCGTCCGGTCTGAAACTTTGTTTCGGCCTGGCCGATCAAAAGATCGGAAGCGTTGGGCTGGAAAGACACCGTGCCTGGATGGCCTTCTTTGGCGACCTGGAAAATGTAAGGCAGGTCTTCATCGGTATCCGCAACGGAAGCGGAGGTGCCATTTTCGTGGACATGAGCGGCGGCCGGGGAGAAGAATGAAGTTTGGAAGGCCGATTGCTGGGAATACAGGGACGGCGACGCGCAACCCGCCACGAGACTCAGTAAAATTGCGCGGCTTGCCGGTTTACAGGGCATTCAATCTCCCGAAATTCGAACGTTTGAACAGCTCGTAGAACGCGCTGAAAATCCACGCGCAGGCGCAAACCTCAAGGCTAGCTCATCCATTACAACTGCGTCAACCGTTGTATGTAACAATACGTGCCGATTTGACACTACGACCGGGGCGTAGCGACACGCCCCGGTCCATTAGTCATTACTCTTCGTCGGACTCTTCTTCTCCCGTTCGGGCGGCTTTTGCGGCGGCCACAATCTTGTCCGACTGGAGTTGGGGAACGTAATCGTAATGGTCGAACTCCATTGAAAACGAAGCTCTTCCCTGCGTCATCGATGTGAGATCGCTCTGGTAGCTGAGCATTTCCGACATGGGTACGTGGGCTCGGATAATCTGGGTTGCGCCCTGGGTATCCATGCCTGAAATGCGGCCTCGGCGGCCATTGAGATCGCCCATCAGGTCGCCGGCGAATTCGACCGGCGCCTGGATCTCGACATTCATGATGGGTTCGAGGATGGCGGGCTTCGCGGTCGCCATGGCGTTGCGGAAGGCTTTGCGCGCGGCCAGTTTGAAGGCGAGTTCGGAGGAGTCGACATCGTGGTAAGAACCGTCGTAGACGACGACCTTGAAATCGACCATCGGGAAGCCGGCGAGAAAGCCCCGTTCGGAGGTTTCGATTATCCCTTTTTCCACTGCTGGTATATAGTTTTTGGGAATTGAGCCTCCGAAGGTCTCGTTGGCGAACTGAAAACCGGCCCCTCGCGGCAGGGGTTCCATGCGGATCCAGCAATCGCCGAACTGGCCGTGACCTCCGGTCTGCTTCTTGTGGCGGCCCTGGACGTCGGCGGTTCCGCGGATGGTTTCGCGGTAAGGGATCTTAGGGGCTTTTAGGGTGACTTCGACGCCGTAGCGTTTCTTGAGCCGGCTGACGGCGATTTCGACATGCTGCTGCCCGGTGCCCGCCACGAGGAATTCGCGCGTTTGCGGATCGCGGTAGAAGCGGAGGGAGAGATCCTCTTCGAGGAGTTTGTGGAGGGCGTTGCCCATGCGGTCTTCGTCGGCACGGCTTTTGGCTTCGACGGCGAAGGCGATGGAGGGTTCGGGGAGTTTCACAGGCGGGACCACGACCGGTGAGGATTTTTCGGTCAGGGTGTCGCCGGTGAGAGTTTCTTTCAGCTTGGCGACGGCTCCGATGTCTCCGGCGTGTAATTCGGTTACGGGGAGAAGATTTTTCCCGAATGGGGCGCCGATGTGGGCGAGGCGTTCTTCGGTGCTGCGGGCGGGGTTGAAGAGATGCACGTCGTTCTTCACGCAGCCGGAGAGGACGCGGAAGAAGGTGATGCGGCCGGCGAAGGGGTCTGCTGTGGTTTTAAAGACGTAGGTGGCGGCGGGCTGGGCGTCGCTGGATTTGCGCTCGGTTTCCTTGCCGTTGAGGAGGAGGCGGGCGGGGGGCCGGTCGGCGGGCGAGGGGAAGGCTTCGACGATGAGGTTGAGGAGCCAGTCCGAGCCGATGTCGTGGAGGCCGGAGAGGCAGAGGACGGGGAAGATGCGCATTTCGCGCATTTCTTCGTCGATGCCGGCGATGATGTGCTCTTCGGGGAGGGTGCCTTTTTCGAAGAACTCTTCCATGAGGTCGTCCTTGCCTTCGGCGACGATTTCGACGAGCTCTTCGTGGGCGGCTTTGGCGGCTTCGGCGTATTCTTCGGGGATCTCGATCTCCTGGCCTTTGCCGTCGCCGTCCATCGTGTAGACGTAGGCTTTCATGCGGACGAGGTCGATAACGCCGCGGAAGTCTTTTTCCTGGCCGAGGGGGAGCTGGATGGGGACGGCGTTGCGGCCGAAGCGGGCATGGATGCTTTCCATGGTGCGCTCGAAGCTTGCGCGTTCGCGGTCGAGTTTATTGATGACGATGGCGCGCGGGAGGTGAAATTCCTCGGCGGTGTTCCACATTTTTTCGGTTTGCGCTTCGACGCCCGCGATGGCGTCGACGACGACGATCACGGAATCGGCGGCGATGAGGGCGGATCGCGCGTCGTTGAGAAGCATGTTGAAGCCTGGCGTATCGAGGAGGTTGATTTTGGTTTTCTTCCACTCGATGGCGGCGACGGAGGTGGAGATGGTGAGCTTGCGGTTGATCTCTTCTTCGTCGTAATCGGTGACGGTATTGCCTTCGTCGACGCGGGTGAGGCGTGTGGTGGCGCCTGCCGCGTAAAGGAGCCCGGCCGCTACGGAGGTCTTCCCGCAGTGGCCGTGACCGGCAATGCCGACGTTTCTGATGTCCTTCGTTTCGTAGTTTTTCACAGAGTTATACCCCGTTTCGACTGGGATCTTATCATGCGGGGGGTTGAGGAGAATCAGGAGGTGTCTAACCTCGTGACCCGGCACCTGGGCGAACTCCTGGGCAGTGCCCTACGTCCGACGCCCGACCGCTTGTCGAAGCTGAGACCCGGAGCCCCAAACACGGTAACATTGAGCTATGGATTTGTTTTACCGTTACCTGAGTTGCCCCTGCCCTACCACGTGTTCATCAGCCACCCATGGGATGGAAATGATAACTATGACAGGGTGGTAAGTCTTCTCTGTTCGGATCCAGGCTTCTACTGGGAGAACGTCAGCATTCCAAAAGAAAGACCTCTGGCCCTTTCCGGGAATTTGCCAAGGTCCTATCGCACTATCGCGCCAGTTGGACGAAAGGATCTCGAGAGCAGATTGTCTGCTTCTTCTCGCGGGAATGTACGTGGCGTACCGAGGATGGATTCAGTCAGAGATTGAGGCTGCCAAGGAGTTCGGCAAACCGATCGTCGCGGTAGCTCCGCGCGGCCAGGAGAGATTTCCGAAGGCGGTGGAGTATGCTGCGGATGAGTTGGTCGGATGGATGGGGTCATCGATGATATCCGCGATTCGACGGCTGTCAAGAACTGTTGGAGCCTGCTGCTCTCCTGCCCCGGTCTCGTATGCGGACACTTATCTTCAGGGATGGGGTCTGCCTTCGCAAGCGGATTCGGCCGAAGAAGACCAGCTACGAGATGATTCGCTGCATCCTGCATCTCAACCCGCACGATACCGGGCTGCGGACAGAGGGCTGTTGGGCATCAGGCATGTGAAGCCCCTGGCACGCTCCCGTCAGGAAGGACGGTACCGGAGACTTTGGCTTCGGGATCTCAGGTAACTTCAGACCCAGCCACTCTGCTGAAACGACGAAGGTCAACGGGCGACGGGTTCCGCGGGTTCGACGAGTTTTGGGATGCGTTTCGGGGGAGGAGACACCAGTTCCACGCCGAGTTCTTTTTCCATTCTTTTAATATCCTCGTAGATCGCGCGAAGATCGTAGTTGAAGCGGGCGGCGTGCTCTTCTCGGGTTTTGCGAACTTCCGCAACTATCGGATCGTCCATACCACTAGTTTTCCATCAGTTGATCCGGTGTGCAAAGGGTGGGTAGCTTAAAGCCAAGCTCGGCGGTGACCGACGCGAGGCGAACCATGATTTCAGCATTTGCGATGTGGCGGCAATTCCATGTGAGCGGATAGTCCATGCCATGCACGGCAGCGGCGGCTATGTGGAATGCGTCTTCCGCAGAACTCGCCGGAACCAGGCCTGCAGCGAGGATTCGATCCGCTAAATCGATGGCGTCGGGAGTGAACTCAAGGACCGGGATGCCCCGAAGCTCAGCAAGCCTTCGCTCAGCGGGATGGTGGTTTCGATATAGACCTTTGGCTTCAGAAGGGGGTTGAACAATAACGAGGTCAACGGGTGTCTTTCAGCAGACGGTCGAGGATATGGCGGATGTTGGAGTCTGGGTTCTGGAAAAGGTTGTCGTCGCCCATGTGCTGGCTTTCGATGGTGCCTTTGCGGCCGATGAAGGCGACGATGGGGACGAAGTAGCCCTTGTCGAGGGGGGAGTCGAGCCATTTCATGACGGTGGCCTCGTCGGAGTAGCCGACGGGGAAGCCGTGGACGTATTTGTCGCGGAATTTGGCGAGATGGTCTTTGGCGCCGTTATCGAAGACGGCGGCGAGGACCTGGACTCCCCCGGGGCCGTAGTCCTTTTGATAGGTGGCGAGCTGCTCGGCGAAGTGCTGGCAGTGTTCGCAGCCGCTGTTGAGGAGCGCGAGGACGACGACTTTGCCGCGGTAGGCGCTGAGTTTCAGATCGGGCGCGCCGGGGCGGTGGATGGCGAATTCCGTCGCGGGGCGGGGCGTTTGCTGAGCCAGGGTGACGGCTGCGGTAAGGAACAGAGTGGCGAGGCGGTGCATGCCCTGATTCTATTACTTACTTAGACGCCTGGACTACGGTTGCGTGCGTCGGGCCGGTCGCGGGCAGTCGATATTTGGCCAGGCGGGCGGCGGCTTTGGCTTTGGCGGAGTCGGAGATCTGGATCTGGTTTTGGACGGCTATTGCGCCTCCGCTTTTGGCGAGACGCGTGGCAACGCCTTTGTGCTGGATGACGTTGGTTTTGCCTTCGAGGACGGCGACTCCGTTATGGACGGTGACGGTGAAGTGGTCGGTGAGGCTGATCTTCGATTTGGCGAGCTTCGCGCGGATGTTGCGTTCGATTACGGCGTCGGGGAGGAGGCGCTGCTGGGGTGTGGCTTTAGGGGCGGTCGCGCCGGCAGTGGACGCCGGGGCTGACTGGCCTGGACCCGCAAGAGCGACGGCCAGAACCAGCGCGAAGACATACGTTTTCACGTAATTTGAGGCTACTGCAATTGGGGGGCGATGTCTGTACCTCTGATTCTAGGAGGGGCTAAGAAAGGGGTTCTCGATTCGCACACCTGCGAGGGTCGCGCCGTGCTGCAGATCCTCGCTCAAGAGGACTGAGGCGTTGGCCAGACGCGCCGCATGCACAATCATGGCATCCCAAAACGATATGTGGGTGAGACGGTGTAATTCGATCGCGAGCACCACATCCTGCGCGGTGAACCGTACGACTCTGCCCTTCGACAGCAGTTCGACTTTTCGCTGCGCGGTTTCCGCTGAGACTCCGAGCTTGCGGGTAACAGTGGCAAAGTATTCCTGAAGCACCTGGAGCGAGAGCACCGAAGTCCCCTGGCGGGCATGATCGGCCAGCAGACTGACGGCTCGTTTTTGCTTCGCCGGGGAGTCGGCGTCATCCGCGTAAACCAGGACGTTGGTGTCGAAAAAAGCGAGGCCGCTCATTTTCTGTCGTGGATTTCCTCGCGATTGAATTTCCAGCCGCGCGAGTGGCCATTTGCCGCCATCGACAGCCGCTCAAATTCGGCGGCATCGAGAGCGGGGTCGCTCTTACCCGACAGTTGCTCAAGATAATCTCTGACGAGTTTATTGACGCTGGTGCCGAGCGAGTCGGCAGTTCTGCGCGCAGATTCTATGATTTCATCATCGATCGCCAGGGTGATGTTCATATACACATAATATGTGGGCACTGTTTATGTGTCAAGTCGGAAACGCCGTTGCACGAGTTTGCCGAGGAGGAGGGCGCAGGCTCCGGCGAGCAGGCCGGCTCCGAGTGCTCGTGCGAGGAGTGGGGGCGAAAAGTCGAGGGAGGGTTGAGGCAGGGAAGTGGCGGGCAGTACTTCGGCCACGGGCTTTTGTTCGGGAGTGGGCGGGGACTGCATTTCGGAGGCCTGGGCCTGGCGAACGTGATCCCCTTCGGCTTCATTTCGACGCCGGATGAGGAGAAGCTCGTCTTCGTGCTGGTGTTCGTCTCGTTCGCGCTGCTCCCGGATGAGTTGGCGGCGTTGTTCGTCGGCTCGCTGTTCGAGTTCGCGCTGCTCGCGAAGCTGGAGCTGGCGTTCGGGCAGTTGTTGGGCTGAAAGACCCGCAGCCAGCGCCGAGATGGCCAGCCCCGGCCGCAACATGGTTCAGATCCGTTCG
>Ga0302319_10020816_pt1 | contig 11838 bp, 12 predicted proteins | sample Bog_T0_2_FD_203319 | JGI IMG/M metagenome (GOLD analysis project Ga0302319, IMG submission 203319) | Peat permafrost microbial communities from Stordalen Mire near Abisko, Sweden - Bog_T0_2 | ecosystem: Environmental > Terrestrial > Soil > Wetlands > Peat | place: Sweden: Abisko, Stordalen Mire...
ACTACAGCTTGACCACCAGAGGCGCCTGGGTGGGCGAGGGTGTCTAGGATTGTCTGCTCAAGATCGGTTACGCGTAGGCGAATGCGTTGGTCGAGCACATGCAGTTGTGTGCCCGGCACGAGGTCTATGTAGCGCCTTGTCGAGTAATAGGCTGTTTCGCCGTAAGTAAACGCCAGCGAACCGAGCCCGCTGCGGGCTACCTTGGGCTCGTTAGTATCCTCTCGTTCAGGCGTGTCGAGGACTGGTTCGGGCGGGGGCCGTCGCACCAGCAGGGCAGAATGATGAAAAGCAGGAACCTGCGTCGTGAGACCGTGGAATGATAGAGCGCTGAAGTAACAGATGACACCAGCCGGTTGAAAAGCCTGTAATAGCTCGAAGGGGCTGACCACGGAATTGGGACCCGCCCCGACCTCCAGCAGATAGAATGAAGCCACCTTCTTGGCGGAGGATCCGGGGGTCACGGGGAGGCGATAAGCGAGACCGTTCTCCTGAAGCCAACTCAAGATAGAGTCGCTGCGCGGGAAAGAATTGGTCAGCGTCTTCTTCTTCAACAGCTCGGTGCGGATCTGCGTAAGGAGCTCTTTGAGGCCGTTGGCAGACCAACATCGGACGGTTGGATTTTGCTCGTTTGACTCAGCAATTCGCTGCGACAGCTCTGCTAGGTAGTGGTTCTTTTGCTGATCGAGCTTAGCTGACGCACCAGTCTTCATAATTAAGCTCGCTAACGAGCTTAATTATGAAGACTGGTGCCTAGGCGGCCCTCGTCAAGGGGAAAATAACTATATTCCAGGAGTAACTGCTCAGGTCGTATTGGCGGATCTCACTGGCTGATGGGCCGAGATAAGCGGCTGGGCCGAGCGAGAGCGCGGAGGCAGGGCAACCGAGGCGGAGCCGATAGGCTACGACGAGTTGAATAGAGGGACGAAGGGCGAGCCGGTGAAGACGCGTTGGAGGGCCTCAAGTGCCCCGAGTGAGTTCTTGCGGGCAGTGGAGATGTAACCGCGGATGCGGCAGAACGCCTTGGCGCCATCCTCGCTGCGGAAGACTCCCGATATTTTCTGCTGAACCTTCATCATCCGAATGTCGCGTTCGGCCTGGTTGTTATCGAAGGGCACATTGAAGTCATTGACGAACGCCTGGACTTGAGACCGGTGCTTATCGAGGCGCTCGAGCAGGTTCCTGGGCTTGGTTTTCTTCGCCGGCCCGCGTTTCTTGCGGCGGGCTGACAGCTTCAGGGGATTTTGGCGGTATCCGTCCTCGATAATGGCCTGGTAGCGCCGCCGGAAGGTTCGCAGTTGGAAGTGCGAGAGAGCGTCCGCGTTGGGCCTGGCGGCGTCGACGGCAGCCTTCATGTCGCGCAGACAGGTGATCATCGATTTCGCCCAGGGTTGGTGATGTTCTTCATGAACGAAGATCAATTCGCGCAGGTGATGCGCGTTGCAAAGCCCGTGATCACACGGGTAGGCGAAGTAGGGTTTCCAGAAGTCGTGGATTGCGCGTCCCAGGAAGCCGGGCAGGATGTCGATGGCATTGATGGCCTGCGTGCCGCGCTTGGGGTGGATATCGTAGTAGGTGGCATTGGCTGTCGAGGCGACGTGCACCCACCAAAGGTCTTTGTCCACGCGGGAGCCGCTCTCGTCAAAGTGTGCGACGGGCGCTTTGGCAATCTGCTGTTTGATTTGCAGGGCAGGCTCCTCAAGCCGGGCATGGCAGTCGGCGAGGATGTTGGCGAGCGTGCCCTCGCTGATCGGGCACGCGAACAGATCGGCGAACACCTCGCCGGCGCGCTCATACGGCAGAAGTTGGTAGTTTTTGAGATAGACGGCGGCGGCCTTGACGCCGGGGCCGTATTGGACCGGAGCGGTGATGTCCGGGGGAAAGAGCGCCTTGTTCAGGCAGCCGCAGGTGCATAGTTTGGTTTCGGCCTGATGTTCGGTGACGATCAGTCCCCTGGGTGGCAGGTCATGGACCTGGCGCCTCTCGACACTGTCCGCCGGCACTGTCCCGAGCGAGCGGCTGCAACGAACGCAGGACTCCACCTGGTGGACCTGGATGCGATCAGGCTTGTCGGCCATGGTGAGGGTGAAGCCGGCATGCCCGGGCTGGCCGCCCGTGGGACGCTGACTTTTTTCCCGCAGGCTCTTGGGAGCCGGCCGGTTGAACCCATCGCTGGAGGGCGGCTTGCCGCTGTTGCGCGAGTTCTTGGCCAGTTGGTCCTCCAGATGCTTGATCCGCTTTTCGCCGATCTCGATGCGGGTGGTAAAATCGCGCATCTGCTTTTCGTTCGCCGCGATGAGCGCGTCGATGCGCGCGTCCATCTCCAGGAGCACCCGCACCACCGTCTCAGGTCCCGCCCGATAAATCGCCAGGGCCTGTGCGCTCGTCATCATGCGCACAGCTGCCGGCGGAAGTTTGGGTCCAGCGCCAAGAGGTACACCTCCTTGACCGTCGAACGGATGCGCCGGTCGCGGTCGTTGCGGGTGCGCCCCTGCGTGGCACCCACCCTTACCCAGTTGGCCGCCCGGTAACAGGTGCCCCGGAATCGCTCGCGCTCAACAAAGGTTTCTACCGCGACAATCCGATGCCCGTACTTCTCCTGCCAGTCCGCGCTCAGTCGCCGGGCCACGCACCCGAGCAGATGGCTCGCCAAATGCGGCACCCTCACCCAGGGCAAAATCAAAAACCTCGTGTTATTGGTCAAGAGCCCAAGCTTCGCTTCCCGACTGCGACGATCCCAGCCGATCCAGGCATCGCGCCCAGCGCATTTCCAGGCCGCCGAGCCAAAGAGCACGCAGCCCACCTCCCGGCCCTGGGCATCGCGCACCAGATACCCCAGGTTCTCGCCGACCGTACGGCGGTGTCCGAGATAATGGTGCCGCTCCAGCAGGGTGTTGAACAGCCGCTGGTCCGGCGAACCGGCCCTCACCAGGCTCACGCCCAGCGGCCGCAGCTGCGCCAGCACTGCGTCGATCGGCGCGTTGCGCTCGGCCACCTCCGGCGCCGCCACCCGCTTGCGCCAACGCCCGCTCGACTGGTGCAGGGGCCTCGGCAGCCGAATATGGCCCCGCCGCTCCAGCTTCGTAAGCAACGTCCTCGCCGCCATGTCCTTCATCTGCCCACGGCCATTGCGCCAGTCCCACCGCAGGCACAGCTCCTCGCTCAGCCGCGTCCGCCCCCATTCCCGGTGCTCGACTTGCAGCCTGCGGATCAAATCAAGGTCGGCGCCACTTAATTCACGTCCTTGGATCACCAGGCTCTTCGTCATCCCTCGAAACCTACTCCGTCCCCGCGGTTCGAGTCCAGCACAAAATACCAATTTCTTCCGCGCACTGCCGCGCTCACTCCACCTCTGACCACTCGCCCTCTACCGAGGGCAGATCTCCTACCTGAGCAGTTACTTCCAGGATACATATTTAAGAGGCTCTTGCTGCCACCCCGGACTCCGGGGTGGCAGCAAGAGCCTCTTAACAATCCAAAGATGACTTGGCAAGGGGAATTTTCAGGCCGCTTATGAATCCCGCGACCCCAAGTTGCTGTCAAGTGCGCAATACCATCAGTAGCAATTGGAAGCATTGCAGCTGTTGTCCCCTTTTTGAGGCACGAGGGAAAACAGGATGGTCAGCTTATTGTTAATTAAGCTGGTGAAAACCCAGATCCCCCTCCCTCTCGACACAGAATGCATCTATGGTGGCTCCGCTACCCCAAGCCGATCAGGAACAAGTTCGCCAGTAATGCCGCCGCCTGATAGCTCTTCTGACTCAAGCCATTGGCTTTATCGCACTATGGTTCCCGTTCATGTTCGCTGATCGCAAGAATCGCAACCATCAGGAACCAGAAAAAGAACTGGTTGCTGACATAAACGTTTAGGGAATTCGCCGTCATCTGAGTCTGCAAGTAGGCGCCGAGTGCCAATGTAGCGCCCAGGATGAGCAAAGCGTCCGCTGAGCATTTGGCCGTCGCCGCTCTTTGTCTAAGCCACGTGCAAAAGCCGCACCCAAGGGTCCATGCTATTAGACCAGCAAACAGGGCGGCAATCGGTACACCCTCTTCAGCTGCGATTTGGAGGAAAACGTTATGCGCGAAGTCAGGCTTGGTTGCATAGGGATCATCAGGCTCCGCGTAATTCACAGACATAAGATAGAAGGATCCTATGCCGTGGCCAACCATTGGATGCTGGTGGACCATCCGCGCAGCTTTCTTGTAGAGATTGATCCGTCCGGAGTCCTTGTTCGTAGGGTTCTCGAGGCGCGCCAATGCCACCAACCGGGAGAGATAAAGTTGGTTTATCCAGGAAGGGCGGTTGGCATTGGCATTGATGACGACGACTGCGGCAAGAAGGATTAAAATGAGAGCAGTTGTCCAAAAGCGGGGAAGTCGGAACACGGCGATCAACAGAAGGAACACGGATCCAGCCAGCCAAGTGGCCCGCGACCAGGAAGCCACAACCATGACGAGCAGGCAGGCGCAGCTGAGGATATTAATGGCGAGCTTGTACCACGGCGCTGCATACCAGGTTGCAACTGCGAAGATAAATACGGTCACGGCTATGCTGCCAAACGAACTGATGTCTTCGTAGGGAGCCTGAAAGCCAGCTTGAAAGAAGACCCCTCCCGCCCATTCTCCGGCCCATCCTTCCGGGATATGGAAGAAGTATTGAAAGAGAAAGAAAACGGCCATGGTCACGGCATAGACCGCGAACACCGGCCGCACCCACGTCGCAACCGCCATAACCTCCACTTTGGGGTCCACGCTCCCAGCCCATTGCCCCACGCACCTTGCATACAGGATTCCAAAGTAGAATAGCCCTTGCAGCCAGAGGAAGGCCGAGGTGAGGAAGTACCAAGGATCGCCGTATCCCAGGACTGCTCGATTAAAGAGAACCGGCCATAGCTCAGCCGAGCCCCTATGTCTCCAGAATTGCCAAGCGAGTGATAGCAATACCGCAGCAATCAAGATGTCGATTACAAGGGAAGGAAAGTAAGAGCTAAAGGGAAGTTGACCCGGTTTCGTCGCTACAAGAATACGCGGGGTTTTGGATCCCTCTCCGCTTCGCTCGTCGTCCATCGCCTTGGTGAAGAATGATGGCTGGCCAATCGTCCATAATGTTGGCGACGAATAATGCGTCATGCGCTTCTGCAGGAGATTCTTCGCCGCAATGCCCATCCACAATGCCGAAAAAACAAGGCTGGGCGGGAAAGCGCAGTTCAATAAACCGGTTTGGCTGAGACCGTTGAGTAGGGGCGCCGCCGCAGTGAAGGCAAACAACGCCGCCCACGGATTCCACGCGCCCAAGCTCAAACTTCCAGCGATCAATATTAGCACCGGCCCAAAATCGGATCCGGCTGAGCGAACCGCCGCGATTTGAAAACGCAGACACAACAGGAAAAAGCCAATGTGCAACGCAGCTCGCCATGTCTTTGCATGCCAGGCACGAATCGCATACACCCGAAGCCGGTTCGTCAGGATTGAATCCACTCCGTAGGCGAAGATGAAGCCGTCAAGCTGTCAAAACAAGTTTCGCTCCGGCACACTTCACTACTGCAGTTCCTTTCCACAATCCTTCATTCCTTTTCCCCGCCAATGTAGCTTTCCAGCAGGCTCAGACCCATGCCCGGCGCGAGGCAGAAGATCGATGGACTCGCCCCTCCATGGACTGAATCAAGTCCGAACTCAGCGAAACGATGGTCGCTCCGAGCCATTTTGTTCATTTGTTCTTGAACTTCTCGGGGCTCCCTGTTCCCGTCATTCCCCGTGAGCACCGCGATCAAAGCCGTCCAGCCGGCGGTCCCACGCTTCCTGGCCGCCGACGAATTCTCCCGCGAATGCGTGGAATTCTTCGGCGAAACAGTGCAACTGTTTGGATTCGGGCCGCCCTCGATCGGGGAGATCTACGGGCTGCTTTACGCCTCCCAGGAGCCGCTCAGTTTCTCTGACATTTTCGAGCGGCTCGACATCAGCAAAGGCTCGGCGAGCCAGGGACTCAACCTCCTCCGTTCGCTCGGCGCGGTGCACACGGTAGCGCCGGTCGACGCGAACGGCCGCCGCGAGTATTTTTCCCCCGAACTTAGCCTGCGCAAGCTCTTGCGCGGGGTGTTGGACGAACGAGTGAGTCCGCTGGCTGGCAAATCGGCCGGGCGGTTGGCGCGCCTTCGTGAGTTGGCGGACTGGGCGGGAGGTAGGGAACGGAAATTTCGATTGAGTCGGGTGCAGCAACTCGAAACCTGGCGCCGGCGGCTGAAGGCCGTCATGCCGGTGCTCATTGCTCTGCTCGGTCCGAAGAGTAAAAAGTAATTTTCCCGCCGAATGTTCTCGGCGACAGTTTCTCCGGCCGCCCTTTCGCCTCATCTCGCGAGAAGCGACGGGGCGAAGCGTTAACGCCATTTTATGAATGTCTTGGTGACTGGCGCCGCTGAGTTTATCGGTAGCCACACTTTAATATCGTTGCTAGGCGCGGGCCATCAGGTGCTAGCTGTTAATAACTATTGTAACACAGTAGTGTCCGGAATTAACCAACTTTAGAATAATAGGTTAGGAATATCATCCGTGTGAATCGTTGTATCAAAGTTGATTGGACATGGCGCAAACAATTTTGGTATAGCGAATTTTTGAATGGCGTAACGCTGAGTACTTGAAGAATTTCGTGCAAACCCAGCTCTAATCGATGAGTCTTGTTAAGGATGCCAACCAGCATGTGCGTGCTAATGACGGACCAGTTCTGGATGCGCACCGCTTTGTCCGAAGTGCCCATGAAAGAGCGGATGCGCAGATGCTGCTTGATCCAGCGAGAAAAGAGCGCGATTTGCCATCGGCAGCGGTACAACTCGGCGAATCAAACTCTGCACCGAGTCGGCATAGACCCGCCAGTCGCGCCGCTCGTTGACGTTGACCAGCATGTAGCGGAGCACCCGACTGCGAAACCTCATCTGGTGAGACAATTCGGAGCGCGCGGCCACCGATACCTCAAGCTCTCCTGAAACGTGAGCTGTGCGAAAGCCACCGCCACCCATTGGTCGTGACAACCGAAATTCTTGATACCCACGTCACCATTGTGGCGATGCACACAGCGACGGAAGGTCTCGCGATGGCCCAAGGCCACCACTTGAGCGAATACGGTCGGAGAGGTTATCCGTGCCGATTGACGGTCAAACGAACTGTTTGAACCGCAAATGCGCCAGACCCAGTTCCGTCTGTAATCAATCTACCGACTGTTGGTTACGAAACTTCATGAGTCATCATTTCGGACAGCCGTGATGAAACGTATTATTAAAGATAGCATCAAACGTTCCTTTGTCCTATATGGAGCGTACCTTTTCTGTAGCGACCGTCTGTTGACTAGGACATGGAAACGGAATGGCTGCCCGCTGCCGCCGCCGCCGTTGGTGAAACAACGTTATGTTTTGCAGTACCAGCGGCGATATAACTTGGGGATTTTGGTCGAGACGGGCACATATCACGGTGAGATGGTAAGGGCCGCGCGCCGAGCTTTTCACAAAATCTACTCGATTGAACTCAGCCCTGAACTCCATCGGCGCGCCCGGGAGACGTTTGCCTCGCTTCCCCATATCCATCTATTGCAGGGGGACAGCGCACGCGTGTTGGGCCAAGTTTTGGTTCGGATCGACCAACCGTGTCTGTTTTGGCTGGACGCTCACTATTCAGGCACCGGCACTAGCTTGGGTGACCGGGAAACTCCTATACTGGCCGAGCTGGCGGAAATTATGAACCATCCGTCTCGGTGGCATGTTATCCTAATCGATGATGCTAGACTATGCGATGGGACCCGAGGCTACCCGACGCTTGATAATCTGTCGGCATTCGTGAAGGCGCACCGTCCGGAATGGTGCATCACGATTGCGAATGACATTATTCGAATCACACCTGGCGTGCCGATCGAATAATTTAAATGACCATACTTGTTACCGGTGCGGCTGCCTATATTGGCAGCCACACGTTGGTTACTCTATTGGAAGCCGGGCAAAAAGTCGTTGCGCTGGGCAATTATTGCAATAGCAAGCCGGAGGCGTTCAGACGCGTGGCCGAGATAGCCGGCAAGACGTTTCCCATCTACCGAGCCGATGTCCGCGAGCGCACTGCGCTGGATCCCATCTTCGTCGCGTATCGCATCGATGCGGCGATTCACTTTGCCGGATTGAAGACGGTCGATGAGTCGGTGCAAGAGCCGCTGGCTATTACGATAACAATCTGATTTCTACCCTTGTTCTGTTGGAAACGATGGTCGCACATCGCTGTTTTCACCTAGTTTTTAGTTCATCGGCGACGGTCTATGGAGAACCCAAGTAACTCCCGTTTACAGGGTATGCCCAATTGAGCGCAACTATTGAGGTTTCAGCATTGAATGGATATGCATTCCCAGAGCGGAATCGAACATTCATTGTTTCGTGAAAGATCAATAATCCCTGTGGCCACACCAAGCTGTTTATCGAGGAGATACTGCGCGATGTGGGCAGAGCGAATTCACGCTGGAAGATCGCCCTATTGCGCTATTTCAATCCGATCGGTGCCCATCCAAGCGGCCGGATCGGAGAGGATTCGAACGGTACTCCGAACAATCTGTTCCCCTATATTGCCCGGATGGCGGTAGAACGTCTTCCCGAGCTTAGAGTTTGTGGAGGCGATTATCCTACACCGGATGGTACAGGAATGAGAGACTACATCCATGTCTGTGATCTGGCAGAAGGCCTTGTCCGAGCGGTGGAACAGATTGACACCTTTGCTGGTGCAGAAGCAATTATTGAGCATTACCTAACGAAGTGACATTAAGGTCAAAAAAGCTCGGCTTGTTTCCAGAAGGCAGCGATCAATTGCGGCCGGTTGATTTTGCGGCGGATGCGCTTGAGCGCCTGGGAGGCAAAGTGGCCGAGTTGCCAGATGTCCTTCGGGCAGAAGTTGGCCAGCTCGTGCCCTTTCCAGTAGGCCCAGAGATATTCGACGGGATTAAGCTCCGGGGCATAGGCCGGCAGATAGGTCATCGCGATACGCTCGCAATGGGTTTCCATATAGCGACGCACGCGCAGACTGCGGTGGATTTGAGCCCTGTCCCAGATGATGAGGATCTTGCCGGGAAGGAAGCGCCGGAGCTGGCCGAGGAAGGCGATGACCTGGGCGGTCCGGATGGCTCCCCCGTGCAGGCGGAAGCAAAAGGAGCGACTGGTTATGCCGGCAATGGCCGACAGCTTCTGCCAGTTGAAGCTGAACTCGAGGACGGGCGTCTGGCCTGTCGGCGCCCAGGTGCGCACACGATGGGGCTGCTCGGAGAGGCCGCTCTCGTCGATGAAGACGAGGGTGCGGCGCTCTCTCAGGGCTTTTTTTTAATCCTGGGCCATTCCTGGGTTTTCCAGGTGGCGATGGCCTCCTCGTTGCGTTCCCGGGCTCGGCCTGTCGGCCGCTGTGGGCTGAAGCCCATCCGCCCCAGCAACCTCCAGACGTGGACGGTGCTAAAGCTTGGCCCGCCTAGTTTGACGATGAGGTTTCGAACCCGCGGCAGCGTCCAGACATCGGCAGCAAAGCCCTGCCGTTTGGCGCCCGCCAGAAGCGCACCGCGAAGACGTCCCAGCAGCCGGTCATCGATGGTGCTCTTTCGGCCAAAGCGGCAAATCGTTTCCAACCGCTTTGCCGGCGCATCCGCCCATCGGCTTACCGACTGCCGGCTCACCTTCAAGCGTCTCGACACTTCAGCCTGCGTAACGCCCTCGTCCAACAGCTTTCGGGCGGCCAGCCGCCGATCCCGCAGCGCTTCCCCGTCAATTTTCTGTCCGATTGGCATTCCCATGCACCAAACGATGCATCCGGAAGACCAAATGTCACTTCTTTAAGTAATCCTCAATAATCTAGGGACGGGCCGGGGTTACAGCGTGCTGGAGGTGCTCAAAGCATTCGAAGCTGCATTTAGGAAGTCTATACCATACAAAATCAATGCCCGTCGTCCGGGTGATGTTGCTGCCAGCTATACTGATCCACGCCGTGCTCACGAACGCCTCAACTGGAAGGCCAAGCGAGACCTCTCCGACATGGGCCGCGATCACTGGCGCTGGCGGTCATTGAATTCCTCGGGATACGAGCCCAGTGCGCGAACCTAAAGAACCGCGCAGAACATTAGCATTCGTTATGCAATTGGAGGAATACCCAATCAGCAGAAGGTGTCCCCTACATATGATCCTAAATTCCGCAGTTGGGGTTGCGGACTGAGTCCGGAAGTTGCTGCAATAGACGGCCATGGAGACCAAGGCGGAGACAGAGGCCATTCACCCGCTGGGTGAGGGAGAGTTCGCATTCCCGACGCCCGGCGGACGGGTGCGTCTTTCGGTGACCAACGACACGTTGACGCCGTTTGGCGGGCTGGTTCCGTGGGCTGCCTATACAAAACATATAGGGATCATAGATCGGCTGGCAGGGAGTTGTCCGGTGCAGCGCACAAGCCCCAATGCATCGCCGGTCTACGACGTGTTGCAGTCCTTCGTACTGACGGCGCTAACCGACGGGCGGCGCTTCTCGCATATCGAGCGCCTGAGGGAGGATCCCGCCATTCCGGAGATCTTCGGGATGGAGTCGGTCGTCGGGGACGATACGGTGCGAAGGTTCTTCAAGTCGGTAGATCCGGTGCTGGGTGCGGAGTGGATCGCCCGCAGCGCCGAGCCGATGTGGCGGGCGCTGCCCGATCCGATCATCATGGACTGGGACTCGACCGTGCAGCCGAGATACGGGCACCAGGAGGGTGCCGAGATCGGCTACAACCCAGGCAAGCCGGGCCGGCCGAGCTTCCATCCTCTGCTGGGGGTGATTGCCGGCACGCGCCTATGCCCGGCGTACCGGTTCCGTCCTGGCGACACGGTCACGGCCACCCAGTGGCACGAGGCCATGACGGATGCCGAGCGCTGGCTCGGATCGCGCAAGATCTGGCTCAACCGCGGCGACATCGGCCTGGGTCACGACGCGGTCATGGCCTGGCACGAAGGGGCGCCCGAGCGTCCGAAGTACCTGTTCAAGCTGAAGCTGACGAACCTCGTGCGCTCGGCTCTGTGCCGGGTCAGGGAGGATGAGTGGCAGGGCTGCCCCAGCACCGGGGCCTGCCAGATGGCCGAGGGCACGATCCAATTGACGGGATGGGAGAGGCCCCGGCGAGTGATCTTCGCCCGCACGCTCCTCGGAGTCATCCGGGCCGCCAGCAACACGGAGTTCTGGGACCGCAACAAGCATGAGTTCGCAGTCTACGTGACCAACCTGCCCACAAGCTACAACGGCTGGCAGATCCAGGAACTCTACCGCAAGAGGGCCGACGCCGAGAACGTGTTCGACGAGCTCAAGAACCAGTGGGGCTTCAGCGGCTTTTGCGCGAAGTCGCGGGCCACCACCGAACTGGCAGCCAGACTTCTGCTGCTCGTCTACAACCTCTGGGTCCTCTTCGTCCGCTTCATCGTCCCGCACAACAAGCACACCGAGGCCAAACGTGGCCGACGATGGTTCCTTTTGATCGCCGCTCGCCTTGTCGAATCGGGCCGGCAGAAGGAACTGCAAGTCTCTATAAAGGGCGGCTGGGCAGAGCAATTGCGAGATGGTTACACCCGCATCACCGAGTGGATCCGGACTACTGCGCCGCAGTTCAAATATCAAATGTCTGCCGGCGACCTCGACCTCGCCAAATCAGCAACCGCCCCTACGTAAGTCATTGGAAACTGATCCTCCAACTGCGGAATTTAGACATCTGAGGTCAAGTGGAGGTTAAAAGTGAAGTTGGGAGAAGCCTAGGTGGCGGCCAGTCTGGCGGCGCAGTGTTGCAGATAATATCGTTCATCATACGGGACTTGGTCTTTCCAGAGCCGC
>Ga0302319_10020818_pt1 | contig 11837 bp, 12 predicted proteins | sample Bog_T0_2_FD_203319 | JGI IMG/M metagenome (GOLD analysis project Ga0302319, IMG submission 203319) | Peat permafrost microbial communities from Stordalen Mire near Abisko, Sweden - Bog_T0_2 | ecosystem: Environmental > Terrestrial > Soil > Wetlands > Peat | place: Sweden: Abisko, Stordalen Mire...
ACCCGGAGGATCAACCATCACTAAGACCGGCAGGGAGAGTTTCAGCCGATTGGGAATCGCTGCTAGCTGGCATCGATCGATTCTTTATGAGTGGGAGCGGGACTCCGAACACCCAATTTGTAATGAGCACTGTATCGAAAGGAGCCATCAATGAACGCCGTACAAGTCGACCAGAAGAGCTATGAGATGCCCCCGCGCGAGGGGATCAGCATCGCGCATTTTCTCACCGTCGCCGACGTCGAGCGATCGGCTCGCTACTACGAAAAGGTCTTCGGCGCTCGCATTCTGACCATGGGTGACGGCAACGCGCCTCCGTACCTTCAGCTGGCAAATATCTGGATGATTCTGAACGTCGGAGGCGGGCCGACGCCGGATAAGCCGACGGTCACGCTCAGCGTCCCCGACCCGAATCACATTAACAGTTTTATGAATTTCCGCGTTGCGGATATTCAAGCGTGCTATGAATTGTGGAAAAGTCGAGGAGCCGAGTTCATTACTGCGCCGATACCCAAGTACGGCGAGATTCGCTGCTACATCCGCGATCCTGACGGCTACATTATCGAGGTCGGACAGAGCACTACCCTCACCTACGGTTAACGCGCGAGCCGGGGAGGAATTGGCCGTGAAAGCAGCCAGGATTCATAGCTTCGGACTGCCCGACGTCGTGGTGGTCGATGAATTAAAGAGTAATTTCTTTTCCAAGGCGGCTTTCGTGGTTGGCCATTCCATGTCAAGGATGCTGAAATAGACGCTGTCGCGGATGCGGCCGGTCCAGGTGATGACGTGCTTGCGCAGGGTTCCTTCTTCTTTGGCGCCGATTCTTAAAATCGCGTTTCGCGATCGTTGATTCAGGGCGTCGGTTTTCAACTCGACGCGCACGCATTGCCAGACCTCGAAGGCGTGGCGGAGCATAAGGTATTTCGCCTCGGTGTTGACGGCGGTGCGGTGCCAGGCCGGAGCGATCCAGGTGGAACCAATTTCCACGCGTCGATTGGCTCGGTCGATATTCATGAAGCGAGTGCTACCGATGACCTGCGCCGATTTGCGCTCGACCGTCGCGAACACTACGGAGTCGCCGCGCTCCTGTTCGCGGAGGGCTTTGTCGACGACCTGCTCGAAGTCGTCGCGCGACTGCATGCGGTAGGGAATCCACTGGAAGATATTGTCCAGAGAATCCTTGGCCGCGCGCCAGAACAGTTCTACATGTTCGGGACGAATCGGTTCCAGGCGGACGATAGAACCTTCGAGCGTCAAGGGGGTTATGATGTCGAGCGGAGCTGAGGGAAAGTTCATGGTGAATTAATCTCCCGCGCGGGAAATATCCAGCACTACTTTCATATCCTAAATTCCGCATAAGTTGCATCTCGGGGCGATCTGCGGCATCTGTAATAGGGCTTGTAAGTGAGCGTGTGACTATAAGCAACTTGCCAAATTAAGATGGTTGACCGGCGATGATCCCGTTCGTCCAACACGATACAGATAGACGACGTGAGGAGTGTTGCCGGTGAAAGCGCAGTGTCTTCCGTTTTCTCAGATCCCGCACACGACTCGGCTCTTTGACGATCTCCTTTCCTATTCTCCCAGCGTTCGGCAGTTCTATCCGCACTCCCCACATTTTAGTGAGTGGTCGCGGGAGCAGGCGGCAACGCTGGGGCACTATGATTCTGCGCGGCGCGAAGGTGTGAGCGCGATTCTCGAACGGCAGAATGCATCGTGGAACGCTTCTCCGCAAACAATTTCCAATTTGAGCCGTTTGCGGCGCGGCGCGGCTGCGATTGTTACGGGACAGCAAGTAGGACTCTTCGGTGGCCCGATGTTCTCGATTTATAAGGCGCTGTCGGCGGTGCGACTGGCGGAGGAAGCGAGCGCTGCGGGAATCGATTCCGTTCCCATCTTCTGGTTAGCGACCTACGATCACGATCTGGCGGAAGTGAATCACGTCTCGATGCCGGGGCCGGATGGTCTTCCGCGCACGCTCTCAACTTCCAGCCACAGTATTCCGGGAGCTCCGGTGAGCGCGGTGCGTCTGGGAGACGAAATACTGCCGGTGGTGGAGGAGGCGGTTGCGCTGCTGGGAGAGTGCGAAGCGGCTCAGCTGTTACGCGAGTCGTATCGTCCCGGCGAAACGCTGGGCACGGCGTTTGCGCGATTCTATGCGCGGCTGTTCGGCGCATACGGAGTGATTGTTCTGGATGCTTCCGATCCTGAGCTGCATCGGATTGCCGCGCCCATTTACCGGACAGCGGTGGAGCAGGTGCGGGAGATTGATGACGCGTTGCTGGCGCGCGGGAAGGCGCTGGAGGCAGCGGGTTACCACCAGCAAGTGAAAGTCACAGCTTCGTCGGTGCTGGTTTTTATTTTGCAGAATGGCGCTCGAACGGCGATTCAACGGCACGCGAACGGCGGTGCTGACGAATTTGTGATCGGCGGTGAATCCGGCGCCGAGAGGCTTTCGTCCGCGGAATTGCTGGATCGAATTTCAGCGGCACCGGAAAATTTCAGTCCGAATGTATTGCTGCGTCCGGTGGTGGAAGATTATCTTCTGCCGACGCTGGCTTATGCGGGTGGCGCGGCGGAGGCCGCTTATTTCGCGCAGGCGGGCGCGGTCTATGAAAAGATTTTGGGGCGGGTCACGCCGATCGTGCCTCGTTTTTCGGCGACGCTGGTCGAACCCAAGGTCCAGCGCTGGCTGGCACAAAACGAAATCACTGTGCTCGATGTGTTTCAGGGGTCTGACGCGTTGCGGCGTAAATTGGCGGAGCGCAATCTTCCGGCTGACTTGCAAGCGGCGTTTGAGCGGGCGACTCAGGCGGTGCAGGAATCTTTTTCTAATCTACAGGAAGCGTTGGCGAAGCTCGATCCTACGCTGGTGGAAGCCAGCCAGACGGGCGCTTCCAAGGTGCAATATCAGTTGGGACGTCTGCGGGAGCGAGCTATGGCGGCGGAATTACGGCGCAGCGAGGTAATCGCCCGGCATGCGGATTCGTTGAGCAATCTGTTATATCCTGACGGCGCTCTGCAGGAGCGAGGCATCGCGGGGGTTTATTTTCTGGCCCGCCATGGATTGGATTTGCTGAAAGGTTTGCACGACGCAATTCGCACGGAATGTCTCGACCACCAGATATTGGAGTTATAGAGAGTTCCTTAGCGCGTGAGCCACGTTTCTAGTTGTTCCATGGACCGGACGCGCGGCTCGCAGCGTCCGCTATAGGCTCCGGCGACATCGAACAATACTGCCTGCATACCGGCGTTGCGGGCTCCAAAAAAATCGACCGAATATATGTCGCCCACATAGAGGGATTCAGGGGCGGGCGCACCCATCCTCTGCAGCGCCGCTTGAAAAATTTCCGGACGTGGTTTTTCGAAGCCGACGACTCCTGAGTCGGTGATGCTCTCGAAGCAATTCGCAATGCCAGACAAGGTGAGGAGATTTTCGATTTTGCCGTCCGAATTGGAGATTACGGCGATGCGAAAGTTACGACGGATTCGGTCGAGAGCGGCGCGGGTGCCGGGCAAGATCTGATCCCAACTGGCGGAGCTCTGCGTGTTCCGCACGAGTTCTTGAAGCAATGCGCCGCGATCCGCGACGGACCCTCCGTGCGGAAAGTCGGCGAGCAGGTGATTGTGAAATATCCACCAGAAGCCGTGATCGACGTGACCGCTCTGCATCCCCTGATCGAATTCTTTCTTGGTTTGGCGTTCCAGGGCCTGCCATTGTTCGAGCGTGGGCTGGCGCCTGGCTGGAATGGGAGCAAGAATTTTGCTGCGGTTGGGGAAGAGTAAGGTGTTGCCCACGTCGAAGAAAATGAATCTAAGGTCGAGCATTTCTCAATCTTAACGAAACGATCCTAGCGAAACGCTAAAGGCATTGACGTGGCTGGTCCCTGGCCCTCTCAGGCCGTGACCCCTGCAAGAAAAGTATGTACCATCCTAATGAACTTAAGCTCTTAGCTCTCCATGGTTTTTCGTTCGACGACCCGCCTCGTGGCCGCGTGTGCGAGTAGGAAATACGCGATGCTGAAGCTGTGTAATTGGTTGGGGATACAGTCCGCGGTTGTAGCGACACTTATATTTCTGGAGCGAAATTCGGCTCGCCGAAACGATATCTACAATATTCTTTGGGCGGTGGTGTTCGGATTTGCCACGCTGAATATTCTGAGCCTGGCGGCGCGGCGATTCGAGCCGAACCGGCGGGGGCTTAGCTTTGGCGAGTTAATGGCGGTGCTGATCGTGCTGCTTTCGATTTTCCTGCTGGGTTGGGAATTACTGAGCGTATTCCGCATTTTTCCTCTCAAACTGGGGAGTGTCTCAATTTAAGGTTCTTTGCGCATTTTGCGGTTTTTCTACGCGTACTTTTGCGGTCAAGATCTTTGCTGTAAGGACGATAAAAACACTTTAACCGCAAGGGCCGCTAAGAAGAAGCCGCAAAGTTCGCTAAGCAACTCAACTGAGTCACGACCGCAAGCCGGAGCACTCAGCGGCGGGTTGGCATTTTGCGGTATGATTCGCAAAATGGCGAAGATTCCTCCTAATTTCGAAATTACTTGTCCTTGCTGCAACGCGCTGCTGAAAGTGGACGTCGCAACGCAATCGGTGATCGCGCATACTGCGGCAGTGAAGCCGCGCATGTTTGCCGACATGGAGGACGCTGCGCGCGCGATGAAGGAACAGGATACTCGCCGCGAATCCATCTTCCGGCAATCGGTTGAGGCGCAAAAACATGCGTCGGAGCTACTGGAAAAGAAATTTCAGGAAGCGGTGAAGAAGGCCAAGGAATCGCCGGACACCGGAAAGCCCATCCGCGATTTCGACCTCGATTAATGTCCTGCTCTTCTGAAGGTCTTCATGCCTGCCCCATTACTTCTTGGCCACCGAGGTACGCGATCGGATAAGTCAGTTCGCGAAAATACTCTGGCTGCTTTCGATCTTGCACTGGAACAAGGTTGCGACGGTTTTGAATTCGACGTTCGTCTCTCGGCGGCGGGGCAGGCGGTGATTTGCCACGATGAGAAAGCGCGGGGCGTGGAAATTGCGCGGTCGAGGGCTGATCTGGGCTCCGAGTTGGGGTTGCCGCTGCTTCAGCAAGTTTTGACGCGCTATCAAGCGTCCGCTTTTCTCGACATCGAACTGAAAGTGGTGGGGCAAGAGGGGATCACTCTGGATTGGTTGAAAGCTCATCCGCCAGCCCGGGGCTATGTCGTTTCTTCATTTTTACCTGCGGTGTTGGAGAATATTTACGACAAGGATGCGGCCGTCCCTCTCGGGCTGATTTGCGAAACGTCCCGTCAAATGGCTCGATGGACGGAACTCCCCGTCCAGTACGTCATTCCGCATTACAGATTGGTTCGCGAGAAAAGCCTAATTGAGATGCAGAAGGCTGGTAAAAAGGTTTTCGTGTGGACCGTGAATTCGGCGTCGCGGATAAAACAATTCGCGGCATGGGGCGTCGACGGCATCATCTCCGATCATCCTGAGCGTCTGGCGGCGCTTCGCGAAATTCAAAGTTAAGGTCCGGTAAATAAGCTTCGAGTTGTTTCGTTTCTCGAAATCCAGTTTGCTTTTTCCTCCGTACATAGCCCAGAGCGGATTTCCAAAACCGCCTGTGGAGGAAAATGTGAGAGTTTCTATAATCCGACCCGCGTTGATTGCGGCCGTGGCCCTGGTCGCCGTCGCCGCATCCGCCCAAACCCTGCAAGCCAATCAAACCTTTGGCTATGGCGCCAAACAATTACTGAAGTTCACTTATACGCAAAACTTTGACTGCATCGATCAGCCCTTCGATGACCTGAACTACAACGGAATCGTGGCCGCCAAGGATCCCGGCGAGCTGCAAACGCCGATTTGCCAGACCAGCATCAACCCTTCCATCAATCCTCCGGGACAAGTGGGAAATCCCTTCAATACGACGGAACCTCTTTTTGTGCTGGTTCCGTTGTTCTCGGTGAATAACGATCAGAATCCGAACGATGCCATTTCTTGCGACAACGTGGTCGCTGGAACGCTCTGCGGGCCGGCTCTTGGAACCACGCTGGTCAGCTTGTTCGGCGCAGTGCCGGAAGCTTTTAAGGCTACTCCTTTGGTCTATACGCAGTGCCCGGAACCCGGCTCCGCGCCGGGAACCTGCACCATGCACGCTTCCCGGCTGGATCTTTCAAAAACTCTGGCAGCGCTGGGATTTATCGCCAGCCCGCCTACCGCGAACGTATTCCTGCCCACGCCGAATCATAGCCACATTCTTATTAACCAGGACATCAACCTTGCGGCCATTTGGTGGCAGGTGGTTCCAGTGCTGGTGACCAACCAGAGTGACTGGCCGTCCCAGGACGGCAGCACCGGCATTACTTCTTATAGCGAGTTGATTGCGGCGAAGGACGCGGGTTCCGCGATCGTTGCTCCCTCGAACTTCTTCCTGTATTTCAGTTCGAATACGGTAGGAAGCCATTCGATGGCAAACATGAAATAGGCGATCTCACGGTGAGATTTCCGGCGCCGGGTTGAGGGACTCGGAGCCGTGAATGGGCTGTCAGGAGCGGGCTTGATTCTTTGTTTAGGGATCAGGCCTGCTTTATTTTTTGGGCACCGAATTAAGTGCAAGGCATCAATCGGCGGCGGCTTCCAGCGCGGCTTCGGTTCTGGCCACGGGGCGCAAGAACGCGGTGCGCTCCATCTCAAAAGCCTCGAGGTTGGCGCCTATGGCTAGATCGTTCCACCCCATGACAGCGCCGATGCGCAAGGCGGCTTCGCGACTGCAGGATTCCGACCAACACTCCCCGAGAGCGACCGGGACTCGGCGCAGCAGGGCATCGCCCAGGGTGACCGCGCATTCCCGGCGATAGGCTTCCACGACTTCGGCGATCACGTGCGAGGTGTGAGGACAGATGGGAGCCCTCAACTCGGCGCTGACCAGGGACATGCGGGCGATATCGGCGGCGCGCTTGCCGTGCCACTCCAGCATGCCCCGCGCGGTTTCCTCGCTGACGGAACCAATCCGCGCAATTTCCAGGACGGCGTCGTCCAACATGGGATCGAGCGCCGGGCCGGAGCCCGGGCCGATTCCGATCAGGACTGGCTCTTTGACGGGCAGTCCTACTTTTCGCGCGCAGTCGCGCGCCAGCGAAGCGGCCGTGGTCAGCTTGCCACCGATAACGGAAATCATGCGCGCGGCGCCGTCATCCTTATGGTCGTGCAGGATATGCCGACGCGTGACCGAGGCAGCCTGATCGCCCGGCGAGTACGGCAGCGGGCGTACACCCGCGAAGGCATGCTTCACGCTCTCGGCCGAAATCTTAGCCTTGGGAAATAGCTGGGACACCGAGCGGATGAGATAGGTAATCTCTTGGGCTGAGGGAGCGGTTAGCGAGGGATCGCCGGAGTCGGCGACTTCGGTGGTCCCGACCAAGACCTGATCATTCCAGGGAAGAACGAAAATCGGGCGGCCATCCACCGCTTCTGTATAGATCGCGGTATTGGGTGAGCCGGAGAAGCGGGGGAGAACAATGTGGGAACCACGAACCCCACCCAGCATCGGCTTGGCCATTCGAACTGACGAGCGCTGGCAAATGCGATCTGCCCACGGGCCGGCGCAATTGATCACCCAGGCGGAGTCGACTCGTTCATCGCGTCCGGTAAGTTGATCGCGCAGCAAGACGCCCTGGGCTCGGCCGTGGGCTACGTTCACGGCGAGCACTTCCGTGTGGTTGCGAACGACCGCCCCGGCTTCCATCGCTTCGGTCATCCATTCGGCAACCAGGCGCTCCGGAAACTCGCATTGCGCATCTTCGTAGTTGAAAAAAGACCAGCGATGTCCCGCGTCCAGCGCCCGCTCCAGTTGCTTCAGCTCCATCTGGGACGCGGCGGGGCCGGGCGGCCTTCCAGCGATGCGGCGGTAGAGCCACAATCCCACGCGGATTTTCAGGGTGCTGCGCCGGCTGGTTTCATTCAGGAGGAGAATGAAGTGCATGGGATGGACCAGATGGGATTTTTCGCGAAGCAATCTTTCGCGATCGCGCAGAGACTCCCGAACCAGGCCCAATTCGCCGTGTTCGAGGTAGCGCAATCCGCCGTGGATGATGCGAGTCGACCGACTGGTGACGCCCGAGGCGAAATCGTTCTGCTCCACCAGCAGCGTGCTTTTTCCGGCGCGGGCGAACTCCCGCGCCACCGCAACGCCGTTGATGCCGCCTCCGATCACCACCAGGTGGAAGTGTTGACCGTCCAGACTTGATCGCGGATTTGCGGCTAGGACCATACGATGGCACGACTAGGATAACTTACTCGCGGGTTACAAGAGTCAGAAATTCGCACACTTCTACGCCTACAAAATGCGCCTGCGGTCTCGAGGAGGAAAGATCACTTAGGTGCTGCAGATCGAGATGGCCGAAGGTTGAAACGCGTAAAGAAAAGATCGGAAAAAAAGGCCCGCCGCGCGGGGCAGTCGGGCCGGAAGCCTCTGATTCTATCTGCATCAATAAAGGTGAAACCACGCAGTATTATGCGGCCTTCCTGCTGTTCTTCGCGGTAACGTTCGCACCTTTGGAAAATACCTCAATCATTTCCCGGTTGAAGGCTGGAATGTCATCCGGCTTGCGGCTGGTTACGACGCCATTGCTGGTCACGACCTCCTCGTCCACCCATGTGCCGCCGGCGTTTCGGATGTCGGTTTTCAGGGAAGGCCAGGAAGTGATCGTGCGTCCCTGAACCGCGCCCGCTTCCACCAGCATCCACGGACCGTGGCAAATGGCGGCCACCGGCTTGGCCTGCTCGAAAAAGTGTTTCACAAAACGCACCGCATCCGGGTTCATCCGCAGATGGTCGGGATTCATCACTCCGCCGGGAAGCAGCAGAGCGTCATACTGCGCGGGGTCGGCGGACTTTAGCGGCGTGTCGACCTGGACTTGCTCGCCCCAATCTTTCTTATTCCAACCCTTGATTTTGTTCTCGGTGGGTGAAACTACTTCGGTGCGCGCTCCGGCTTCCTCCAGCGCCTTCTTCGGCTTTATTAGTTCAGCTTGTTCGAAACCGTCGGTTGCAAGAATGGCGATGGTCTTTCCCTGAAGATTATTGGGCATGAGTGTTGCCTCCTGAAAAGTTTGCTTACGATCGCAGACACTTGGATGCTGGGCGCGGTGGGGTGGTTGATCGCGATCTTAATTGCTGTCTTGAGCGCGACGATGTTAAGCCCTGCGATTGCCGCTACAGCGGCCCCTCGTTTAAAGTGGTGCGAATGTCTACGACCGGGGAACGCTTTGAACGCGCAGTGGCGATCATGGAGCGCCTGCGGGCGCCGGGGGGCTGCCCGTGGGATCGCGAGCAGACGTTCGATTCCATCAAGCCCTACACTTTGGAGGAGACCTATGAGGTTCTCGAAGCCATTGACAATCGCGACTGGGAGGAACTTCCCGGCGAGCTCGGCGACTTGCTGCTGCAAGTTCTCTTCTATTCGGAGATGGGCAAGGAGCAGGGAACATTTTCGATTGACGACGTTCTCGACCGGCTGTCGGAAAAGTTGGTGAACCGTCATCCGCATGTGTTTGGCGATGCAAAGGCGGACACTTCGCATGAGGTTAAGCGCAACTGGGAGGCGCTGAAAGTAGAAGAGAGAAAGAAGAGGGTCGCGAAGGGTAGCGAGTCCGACGAAGCAAAGAGCTTAAAGGCGCCCTCTATTCTGGCGGGAATATCTTCTGCGATGCCATCGTTGCTGGAGGCGCATAAGATCAGTTCGCGAGCGGCGCAATCCGGATTTGATTGGCCCGACGTTGAGGGACTGTTCGACAAGCTGGGCGAAGAGACTACAGAGCTTCGTGAGCTTCTCAAAGAGTATCCCGCGCCCGGCCCGCGAGCTGAAGCGCGAGGCGTTGCCGGGTCTGGGCGTCCGGCGATGCCGGAAGATTTGCGACGACGGCTGGAAAAAGAAGTCGGCGATCTCTTCTTTGTGCTGGTCAATATCGCGCGCTATCTTTCTGTCGATCCAGAATCGGCGTTACGCCAGACGAATCGAAAATTCCGCCGCCGCTTCGAATGGATGGAGCAGCGGCTGCGAGAGAATGGAGCGGATCTCGAACAGGCATCAATGGAGGAACTCGAATCGCTGTGGCAGCAGGCTAAGAATAAAGAGAGGGAAGGGTGAGCCCGGCCGATATTGTGGTGCGCCACTGCCAAGGGCTCGATGAATTGCGGACTTGCGTCGCGTTGCAAAAAGAAATCTGGAATTTCACCGACGCGGAACTGGTTCCGCTGCGCATGTTCGTGGTGGCGGAAAAGGTTGGCGGGCAGGTGATGGGCGCATTCGACGGGGCCGAGATGGTTGGATTTGCGCTGTCCGTGCCGGGCACGCGTTCCGGTCAGGTTTATTTGCATTCTCATATGCTGGCGGTTCGCGAGGCGCATCGTAATAGCGGGTTGGGACGGCGATTGAAAATGCTGCAGCGCGAAGATGCTTTGGCGCGCGGCATCGAGCTGATCGAGTGGACCTTCGATCCGCTGGAGATCAAGAACGCATATCTGAACATTGAAAAACTTGGAGCAATTGCGCGCCGCTACAACATCAATCAGTATGGAATCACTTCATCGCCGTTGCAGGGCGGACTGCCGAGCGACCGGCTCATCGCCGAATGGTGGCTGAAATCCAGGCGCGTAGAAACGCTGCTGGCGACGGGCAAGATTCCTCCATTTACGCCTGAGACGGCCACAAGGAAAAAAATAGAAGTCCCGAATCAGATTTACGCATGGAAGGCCTCTGCGGAACATAAAAGTAAGGCGCAGCAAGTACAGCAGCGCAATCGCGAACAATTTCTCGAAGGATTTAACGACGGGCTCGCCGTGCTCGGATATGAGCGCGACTCGGAGGGCAACGGCAAGTTTCTGCTTGGAAAATGGGATGAGAAGTGGTCGTACGCGTCGCAAGAATGATTTCACCACAGAGCCACAGACACGGAGAAGGCCGAGTCTTGGCTTTCTTGTTTATAGGTTTTCTCTGTGGCTCTGTGACTCTGTGGTGAAATCGGTTTTGTTTGCACACTATGAAGATTGAAGCCATCACGCTGCGTGAGATTCAGATGCCGCTCGTCCATTTCTTCGAGACGAGCTTTGGACGGACTTATAGCCGCAGAATCCTTCTACTTACGGCTCACTGCGATGGGTTGGACGGCTGGAGCGAATGCGTTGCTGGTGAAGATCCCTATTACAGCAGTGAGTGGATGGAGAGCAGTTGGCTGACCATCGCTCGCTACCTTGCGCCAGCGGTGATCGGCCGCAGCTTTGATTCCGCGCGGGAGTGTTGCGCCCGCTTCTCCAGAGTTCGCGGCCACCGGATGGCAAAAGCTGCGGTAGAGAATGCGTTGTGGGATGCGGAAGCGAAGCAGAAGAATGTGCCTCTATGGAAGCTCCTCGGCGGGAGCAGGAAAGAGATTCCGTGCGGCGTGTCGATCGGCATTCAGGATTCGATCGCGCAGTTGCTGGACAAAATTCAAGTCGAACTGGCAGCGGGCTATCGCCGCATCAAAGTGAAGGTCAAGCCTGGGTGGGATGTGAATGTGCTGGAGAAAATTCGTAGCCGCTGGTCGGAGATCACCCTGAGCTGCGACGCCAACTCAGCCTACACCTTGGATCAGGTGGAACATTTGCGGAGCTTCGATCAATTCAACTTGCTGATGATTGAGCAGCCGCTTTGGGACGACGATATTTTTTATCACGCCCGCCTGCAAAAAGAATTGCGGACATCGATTTGCCTGGACGAGTCGATCGTCAACGCCCGCACCGCGGCCATCGCCTTGGAAACTGGGGCGTGCCGCATTATCAATATTAAGGTTGGGCGGGTGGGGGGATTCAGCGAGGCCAAG
>Ga0302319_10020820_pt1 | contig 11837 bp, 9 predicted proteins | sample Bog_T0_2_FD_203319 | JGI IMG/M metagenome (GOLD analysis project Ga0302319, IMG submission 203319) | Peat permafrost microbial communities from Stordalen Mire near Abisko, Sweden - Bog_T0_2 | ecosystem: Environmental > Terrestrial > Soil > Wetlands > Peat | place: Sweden: Abisko, Stordalen Mire...
GGATAATTCGACGGCGGCGTTGGTGACGCGGGCGCTGGCGGAACTGGTGCGGGGGGGGACGGCGCTGGGGGGGCGGCGGGAGACGTTCCAGGGGCTGAGCGGGATTGGGGATCTGATGGTGACGTGTTTTTCCCGGCATAGCCGGAACCGGGCGGTGGGCGAACGGTTGGGGAAGGGGGAGGCGTTGGGGGCGATCATCGCTTCGATGAATATGGTGGCGGAGGGGGTGCCGACGGCGGCGAGCGCGTTTGAATGCGCGCGGCGGCTGGGGGTGGAGACGCCGATTATCGATCAGATTTGCGCGTTGCTGGAGGGGAGGGTGTCGCCGAGGGAGGCGCTGACGGCGTTGTTGACGAGGGGGCCGAAGGCCGAGTGAGGGGGGAATGGAAAATGGAAAATGGAAGATGGAAAAGGCGGGGTCGCCGGTAGGCGGAGACGCTGGGGTGATGGGTGGGTTTAAAACGGAATCGCTTCGCTCCGAGGAGGCGCGTCTCTTACCGAAACCGCCGCCAGCATCCCGAAGTCGCGGGACTGAGCAATGAGAAGCTGGTTATAGGGCCAGGTGGCCGAGGGCGAGGAGGCCGTAGAAGGTGTATTCGGCGTCGAGGTCGTCGTCGGCCCAGTGGCCGTGGAAGCCGCCTTCGGCGTTCCAGAGGGTGTCGATGAAATCCATGCAGCGTTCGCGCAGGGGCGCGGGCAGGTCGCATTCGAGACAGGCGAGGGCGTGGAGGGTGGTGGCGGTGGAAAGCAGATCGGGCATCGGCGCCTGGGGCATGGCGAGGAAGCCTCCCTCGGGGTGGATTCGGGCGAGGAGCCATTCGCCGACGCAGGCGTTGATGGGGAGATGGAGTTGATGGAGCAGGGCCACGGCGGCGGCGGTGGCATTGGTGGAGCCGGTGCGCATGCCGCGCGCATTGGCCCAGGCGCCGTCGGAGGTTTCGAGGAACTTGAGGCATTGGACCATGCGCAGGGGGGCGGGCAATTCGTGGGCCAAATCCTGGTAGGAACCGAGGGCGACGAAACATCCGTAGGCGTTGCCGTGGTCCCGGCCGGGGTCGGAATCGTAGCCGCCATCTTTCGAGCGATAGTTCTCGATTCGCGTGAGCAGTCGGTCGGCGATGCCGCCGGGCATGCGCTCAAGGCCGATGGCGGCCCAGCATCGCGCGAGAGCGCCGAGATGGACGAAATCCAGGTTGGCGCCGTCGCCGAAGGAGAGGAGGTAGGCTTCCACGCGGTCGAGGGGCGCTTCGGTCTGGAGAGCCTGCAGGCCGGCGAGGGCGAAGATGGTGTAGTAGAGGTCCGGGCGGCCGGAGCGGTCCCGGCCGGCGCCGGCGTCGGTGAATTGGCGGAGGAAGAAGTCGCGGACGAGGTTGGCGGAGTCGCCGAGGACTTTCGGCGCGACGCGCGCGACCTGGAGCATTTCTATGCGGAGGCTCACTGGGGGAGGCGACGAGAAATGCTTTGCGAGGGCGTTGGCTCGATAGGTCCTATGGGACGCATGGGACCTATGATTCCAAGCGGCGCTGCTCTGGGTGGGCCTGCTGGCTCAGGCTTCGGCGGCGGCGGGGAGCGCTTCGACGGCGGCGAGGTTTTTGTTCTCGAACTCTTTGCACCAGCCTTTGATTTCGGCGTCGTTGAAGATCTTGCCGATGACGCGGCGGAGGAGGCCTTTGAGGTTGGCGTTTTCGACGTCGCGCAGGGTGCGGATGGATTCTTCCTTGTAGCTTTCGAGGAGCGTGCGGCAGCGTTCGTCGGCGTGCAGTTCCAGATACATGGCTTCGATTTCGGCCGGGGAAGCGGTGGAGAGGCGGCGCCAATGGGCTTCGAGCGCGGTTTTTTGATCGCCTTGGGCGCGTTCGTAAGCGACGGCGAGGAGGAGGCTGGGGCGGAGGCCGGCGATGTCGTTGGTCTCGCCGCTGGCGCCGAGGTCGCTGAGATCGTCGCGTATCTGGTAGGCGATGCCGAGCGCTTCGCTGTAGGCGGCGAGCACTTCCTCGTGCTCTTCGTAGCAGCCGGCGTAGATGGCGCCGAGAGCGAGCGCCACGCGGAAGGCGGGCGCGGTTTTTTGGCGAAAGATATCGAGGACATCCAGCGAACCGAGGGGCGCGGGATGGCGGGCCCAGACCAGTTCGGCGCCCTGGCCGCGGCAGAGTTCGCGCTGGCCTTCGGCGGCGACGCGGATCATGGCCGCTTTCTGTTCGGCGCTGGCGCGGCAATCGGCGAGGAGCCGGTAGCCTTCACCAATGAGCAGATCGCCGACATTGAGCGCGACGGCTGTGCCATGCTCTTCGTGCAAGGTTTTCTCGCCGTAGCGCTGGGCGTCGCCGTCTTCGATGTCGTCGTGAATGAGCGAGGCTTTGTGGAAGCATTCCACGGCGACGGCGACTTTGCGGAGATCTTCCGGCAGGGGCGAACCGGGGGTGGCCCGAAGCGCTTGATAAGCAGCGGTGGTGAGGAAGGGACGCCAGCGTTTCCCGGCGCGGCCGAGCCATTGGCGCGCGATTTTTTCCGTTTCGCCCTGGGCCGGGCCCATGATGGAATCGAGATTCAGCGGGGTGAACCAGAAATCCACTTCATCGCGCAACTGGCTGAGATCGAGCCGGCGGGTCTGGTCATCGCCGGTGAGATGGATGTAGTCCCAGACCCAATCGATATCCACATTGGTATCGATGCAGTCGTCCTGGAGCAGCGGAATGGCGACGCCGGGAATGGCCGCCGCCTCCATGTAGGGGAAGGCGCGCTCGAGCACGCTGAGGCAACTGACGCCGACGATCGCCTCGATTTTCCCGGTCTGGATGAGGGACATGACGATGGCGCTGCCCTCAGCGACGAGCACGGCGTAGCCGAGGCGCTCGGCCTCGGCCTGCAAGTCCTGGATGGTGCAGAGGCCGCACTGTTTGCAAAGCAGGCCGAATTCGTCGAAGGGCGCGGGGCACTTGTTTTCCACGCGGAGACATTTTGGAAGCAGCAGGAGACGCTTTTCGAAAGGCACGCCGGCGAGGGGCTCGCGCCACATCTCGTTGTTCAGGAGCACGCCGACGTAGTCCCGGTAAATCGGCTCGAGGCCAAGCTGGGCGACGAGTTGATCGGCAAGCACCTTCAAGTCCGCGGAAGGCATCGGCGGAACCGGCTGATGCTCGGACACATACGCGCGAACCGCCTGAAGAATGTGATTCCGCTGAATGGGGGTCTGCGGGATATTTTTCTTGGGTGTCCGAATCCGCTGCTGCGGAACGGGCCGTGGGAAAGAAATCGGCGCGGCGGGCACTGGAGAAGTCGTCAGCATGAGGTATCAGTATTGGCGGGAACTGGAAAACGGCAAGGTGGAGCTGTGGCATTTAGCACGTTCCCCGAGCGGCTTCGCGGTAAATAACCCTGGCAAGTAGTGGTTTGTTGCTAAAAACGCGCCAGTGGTCGATTTGCGAGGGCCGGATGGCCTGTCGAAAAGAAAAACCGGCGGCTGGGGAACCAGACGCCGGCGATCTTGGGTGAAAATGGGCTTGACGAAACTCAATTCGTTTTGGGAGCCGGGGTGGCCGGGCCTTTGGGCTCCGGGGTGGCCTTTTCCTTTTTGGCGGGTTTGGGCCCGACGTGCAAGGTCACGATCTCGTATTTGCGGTCGCCGGATTTGGTGCAGGTGCCGGCGGCATAAGCGCCCACCTTGACGATGCTGAAATCCGCCGTCGGGCCGTCCTTGGAGACCTTGGTGACTTTCGCGGTCTCGCCCACGTGAAAGGTGCGGACGTTTCCTTCCTTGCTCTTGAAGGTGAAGGTTTTGGCCGAAGCATCCACGGTGTCAACGTCTCCATGGTAGGGAAACGGCCTGGCGCTTTTTGGTTCGGGCGTCGAGGCGGGCGCGGGAGCGGGAGTGGCTGCCGTGGGCGCCGGAGTCGGGGTGGCCTTTTTTGCCGCCAATGCGAGAGTCGGCGCCGCGCAGGCCAGGGCGGCGAGCGTCAGAAGGGAGAAGAGCTTATTCATGATGGAAAACGTAGGTCTGCGGGGTTTCGGTGAGAGGCAGCCGCGCAGCAAGGGTCGGAACCGCGCTTCGCCTGTTGTGGCTAGGATGGAAGATGCCCCGGGTCAAGCGTGATCGTCTGGCCTTGATTGGATGTAGCGCAACCATCCAGGCCGTTGCAGGCTGGAAGCCGGCGCCACAGCGCGGCCGTTGCAGGCTGGAAGCCCGCACCACAGCGCGCCGTGATCGTCTTGCGTGACGCTTTGGCCAGCATTCCCTATGAATGAGGGACTATGCGCGCCATCCTGCAACGGGTCATTTCCGCGTCCGTCACCGTGGAGAACGAAATCATCGCTTCGATTGGGGGCGGCTTGCTGATTTTGGTGGGCAAGGAAGCGTCCGACACGGAGGAGGATCTGGATTGGCTGGCGAAGAAAGTCGTGGGACTGCGCCTGCTAAAGGATGGGGAAGGTGAGATGAACCGGAGCGTGCTGGAGAGCGGAGGCGAAATCCTGGTCGTCAGCCAGTTTACGCTTTTTGCGAGCACGAAGAAGGGCACGCGACCGAGCTGGCATCGGGCGGCCAGTCCAGACATCGCGCGTCCTCTTTATGAAGCGCTCATTGCGAAACTCGCGGCTTTACTCGGCCGTCCGGTGGCTTCGGGCCGCTTCGGGGCCATGATGCAGGTGGCCTCGGTGAATGACGGACCAGTCACGCTGATCATCGACACGAAGGCGCGGGAGTAAGGGATTGGGGCGCCATTTGCGGCGTGTGGTAGATTGGTTTGAGGATAATGAAATGAAGCATCTGACATAGCATCCGCCTCGGCGTATCCGGGGAGCGATCGGCATTTTCGGGGCATGGACCGGGCGCATGATCCGGTTTGTCGAGGGAATCGCGCGGCACTTTCCCTTTGACGCGCGCGGCGCGCCGCCCGCATGTTCCGTGGCGCTTTTCGATTCGCATTCATTTTTCCAACTCCACTTTTTTATGGCAAACTACGATCTCATCGTCATCGGCGGCGGCCCCGCCGGCTATGTCGCCGCCATTCGCGCGGCGCAACTCGGAAAAAAGGTCGCTTGCGTGGAGAAAGACCGCGCGGGCGGGACTTGCAACAACTGGGGATGCATTCCCACGAAGGTGCTCCTGCGGAATGCGGAGCTGTATCACCTGATGAGCCATCGCGCCGCGGAGTTTGGATTCAAGTTCGACGGCCTGAGCTTCGACTGGAGCAAGATCATCAAGCGTTCGCGGGATGTTTCCGATAAAGGCGCCTCGGGCGTGGAATATCTTTTCAAGAAGAACAAGGTCGATTACCTGCGCGGCGAAGCGACGATCGACAAGCCGGGCGCGGTGAAAGTGAAGGCCGCGGATGGAAAGGAAGAGACGCACAGCGCGCCGAAGATTTTCGTTTCGACGGGAGTCGTGAGCCGTCCGCTGCCCGGGCTGCCGTTCAACGGCAAGACCGTGGTCGGGAGCAAGGAAGCGATGCTGATCGATCCGCAGCCGAAGAGCATGATCATCGTCGGCGCGGGCGCGATCGGCATCGAATTCGCGTATTTTTACAGCGCGTTTGGCACGAAGGTGACGGTCGTCGAAATGATGCCGAACATCCTCCCCGTGGAGGACACCGAGATTTCCCAGGCCCTGGAGAAGGCGTATGCGAAGCTGGGCATCAAGGTCCTGACGAACACGAAAACCACGAAGACCGAGGCGAGCGACAAGGGAGTGAAAATCACGGTGCAGGATCCGAAAGGCGCCGAGCAGACGCTTGAAGCGGACGTAGCCCTGATCGCGATCGGCGTGCAGCCGCTGATGCCCGGCGGCGCGCTCAAAATCGGAGTGACCGATCGCGGCTACATTCAAACGAACGATCGGTATGAGACGAATGTGCCCGGCATTTATGCGGCGGGCGATATCATCGGGCCGCCGTGGCTGGCGCATGTGGCCAGTTATGAGGCCATCCAGGCCGTCAATGGCATGTTCGAGAAGGATTTCAAACCGAAGAAAGTGACCGTGTTTCCGGGCTGCACCTACTGCCAGCCGCAGGTCGCCAGCGTCGGCTTGACGGAGCGCGCGGCCAAGGAAAAGGGCCTCAAGTTCAAGGTCGGCAAATTCCCTTTCATGGCCAGCGGCAAGGCCCGCGCGGTCGGCGAGACGGATGGCTTTGTGAAACTGATCTTCGGCGAGCCGCACGGGGAGCTGCTCGGGGCGCACATCATCGGGGCGGAAGCGACCGAGCTGATTGCGGAACTCGGGCTGGCGATCAATATGGAGGCCACTTTCGAGGAGATCGAAGAGACGATTCACGCGCATCCGACGCTGAGCGAAGCCGTGCATGAAGCCACGGGCGCGGCCTACGGGGTGGCGATCCATATTTGATGCCGGCCTGTTTTTGAGAAGCGGCGCCATTCGGCGGCCAATGGTCGATGCCGGCTCGAACGTCATTTGACGCTCGGGCTCGGCGCGGGTAGCCTCGCGTCTGTGAACGCCGTCACCACTAGGAATCAGCGGATGTCTATCGAGGAATTCCTCGCCGCCGAGCCGACTTATTCGGAGAAGCACGAATATCTGGGTGGAGCGGTCTATGCGATGGCTGGGGCGAGCACGGCGCACAACGTGATCGCAATGAATCTCTACGGGATATTGCATGCCGGTCTTCGTGGGCATCGCCGCCGGGCCTTTGGCAGCGATATGAAGGTCCGTCTGTCGCTGGCGGAGGATACGTATTTCTATTATCCGGACGCGATGGTCGTTTGGGGGCAGGCGGGTTTGGGCTCGTCGTGGTGTGAACGGCCCAGTGTCCTGTTCGAGATTCTTTCGCCGGGGACGCGAAGCATCGATGATCGGGAAAAACGGATGGCGTATCGCACCATCCCGAGCCTGGATGCATACGTTGTGATCGAATCGGAGCAGATGGAGGTCGTCGTCGAATATCGCGATTCCGAGGGATGGCGTCGCGAGGTATTCACCGGCAAAGACGCGGTGGTTCGGTTGCCGAGCATCGAGATCGGGATTTCTCTGGGAGAACTGTACGAGCGGCTGGATTTCGCGCGTGCCAACGGCTAGGCGCAAACTTTGACGCGTTTCCCCGATTGGGGAGCCTGCCGCTCCGAATTCTTGCGCACGGGGCGCGCTGCCTCTACGTTCTCCCTCCCCATGGCTGAAGAACGTAAATCTCTCGAACAACGCGCCCAGATGTCCGACATCGAGCGCCTGCGCCACTCCGCTGCCCACGTGCTGGCGACGGCGATCCTGCGCATCTGGCCGGAAGCCCAGTTCGCCGCCGGCCCTCCGGTGGAGAACGGCTTCTACTACGATCTCGATATGCCGCACCGCATTTCGCCGGAGGATTTTCCGAAGATCGAGGAGGAGATGAAGAAGGAGATCAAGGCGAACCACGTTTTCGAGAAGACCATCGTTTCGCGGGATGAGGCGATCAAGCTCGCGGAGAGCGGGCGGCTCGGCGGCCTGGGCGAGCGGCCGGGGAATCCTTCGAAATTCAAGATCGGCAATCTCGCGGATATCCCGGAGGGGGAAGAGATCTCGCTCTTCCGAAATGGCGATTTCATGGATCTTTGCGCGGGACCGCACGTCATGCGCACGGGGAATATCGGCGCCTTTCGGCTGACCAGCGTAGCGAGCGCTTATTACAAAGGGGACGAAAAGAACCCGCAGCTCCAGCGCATCTACGGCACCGCTTTCAAAAACAAGACGGAACTCGAAGCCTACTTCACGATGCTGGAGGAGGCGAAGAAGCGCGACCACCGGAAGCTGGGGCGTGAGATGGAGCTGTTCTGCTTTGACGATGACGTCGGGCCGGGTCTGCCGCTGTGGCTGCCGAAGGGCACGGTGCTGATCGAGGAGTTGGAGAAGCTTGCGAAGGAGACGGAGTTCGCGGGTGGATATGATCGGGTGAGGACGCCGCATTTGGCGCGGGAAAATATGTATCTGACCAGCGGGCATTTGCCTTACTATGCGGAGAGTATGTTTCCGCCGATGGAGCTATCAGAAGGCGGCGAATCGCAAGCCGCCCCTGACGAGCAATCGTCTGATCTAGCGGATCTCGTGGCACACTATCGCGAGGGATTGGAGCACTCCGACGAACTCAAGAGCGGCGATCCGAAGCGAGCTTCAGAATACATGGCTGGGCTCCATGTTAGAATGACGGACGAGACGCGCAGGTCAGTCGCAGCGATCGGATGGCAGACCGTAAAAGACGAGATTGTAAGGTCTTTTCAGCCCAAACCTGATCGCTACTACCTGAAAGCGATGAACTGCCCGCACCATCACAAGCTCTTCGGGGCAGTGCAACGCAGTTATCGTGACCTGCCGCTACGGCTTGCCGAATACGGCACTTGCTACCGCTACGAGCAGAGTGGCGAACTCTTCGGCTTGATGCGCGTGCGCGCCATGCAGATGAACGATGCGCATATCTACTGCACGGAGGAACAGTTCGCCGCCGAGTTTCTGGCGGTGAATGAAATGTATCTCAAGTATTTCAAGATCTTCGGGGTCGATCGCTACCAGTTTCGCTTCAGCACGCATGATCCGGCGCAGCTTGGAAAGAAGTTCGTGGATCAAAGCGAACTCTGGCTCAAGACCGAAAAGATGGTCCGCGACGTCCTCATCGCCTCCGGCGCGCCCTACGTCGAAGTTCCAAATGAAGCCGCTTTCTACGGGCCGAAAATCGATATCCAGATCTGGAACGTCATCGGCAAGGAGTTCACGCTGGCTACCAATCAGGTCGATTTCGCCGTGCCTGCGCGCTTTGGCCTGACTTACAAGGACCGCGATAACTCCAGCAAGACTCCGCTCTGCATCCATCGCGCCCCGCTCGGCACACACGAGCGCTTCATCGGCTTCCTCATCGAGCACTACGCCGGCAACTTCCCGCTCTGGCTCGCCCCGGAACAAGTGCGCATCCTGCCCATCGGCGGTCCCGACGAGACGGCGCTCATGGATTACGCCAAAGCGCTCCAGACCGAACTACGCTCCCATCAGGTCCGCGCCACGCTCGACACCAGTAACGATCCGATCAAAGGCAAAATCGCCAACGCCGAGCAACAGAAGGTTCACACCATGCTCGTGCTCGGCCATCGCGACCTGGAAGCCGGAAACGTCAGCCTGCGTGTGCATGGCAAAGGCAACCTCGGCGCAAAGCCGCGCGGGGAAGTCATTGCTGATATCCTGGCTGCCATAAAAGAGCGCCGAGCGTAGTAAAAGGATGATGGTTGTGGCAACGCCGCGAAAAACGAGAAAGGCGAATCGAGGAGGGGCACTCCAAGCCTTAACGACACCTTTGACCTTTCTTGGGCTGGCGTTATTGATCATCGAGGCGACGCTTGCCGTTGTGCTCTCAAGTTCCAAACTGTCCGAGGAGCATGTGTGGGCAGGGTTCCTTTGGATGGTCGGGATCTTCATTGGGATCCTCGCCGTCGCAACGCTCTTCTTCTGGGTGAAGCCCAAAAACCTCCTGTTTGGGAAGGAAGAGCACGCGAATCCGGCCCTCGAACCGTCCGCTTTAAAGGACCAAATTGAAGATGTGATTGCCTCGAACGTCAAAGCAGAGTGCTTGAAATTGCCAAAGTCTTGAGGCATCGTCTTGTCGTGAACTGGAAGGACACCGTCACCGATCCCGATGAAACCAAAGTTTTTATGGCTTTGGACGGTCCAACCTATACGTGGCGGACGCTCAGCGCCGTCGCCCGGCAAACCGGCCTTTCGGAAGCGCGAGTCGCAGAGATCCTCACGAAATACGATTTGACGCTGACGCGCCTCGCCGAGGTTCGGTCCATTACCGGCCAGCCTCTGGTCGGGTTGATCGAAAAAGTGGGCTCGTAGGACGCGTCTGGCGAATTCCGCGAAACGACCGTTGAAACGAGCGTGCGTTGAACGCAACGATCAGTGCATGGTGACGCGCGAATCATGAAGAAAAGACCGAAGAAATGGCCACCCGTGGCAGCCGTGCCGCTGCACAACTGGCGCACCACCGATGCGGACGAAATCGACCGGCGGCGGCAACGCGCGGAGACGGGCAGTTTCGGAATTCATAATGTCGATCCGGAGCATCCGATATTCTCGAATTTCGTCGTGGATTCGCCAAGCGGACGCGCCTACTCGGTGGAAATCCGCGCGTTGAAGGAACGGCAGTTCTCCTGCGAATGCGTGGATTTCCGGAGCAGCAATCTCGGCACCTGCAAACATGTGGAAGCGGTTCTTTTGCATCTGGAATCGCGGAAGAAGCGGGAGTTCATCGAGGCGCAATTGAATGGTCCGCGGCGGGCCGAGATCACGCCGGATTCCTGCCATAATACGCTCCGGCTTTCGGGGCGGCCCGCTGCAATGCCCCGCGCCTTGCGCCAGCTTTTCGACGACGCCGGCATTCTGCGCAATGGGTCTCTGGAGGAAACGCTGGCGAAATTACGCAAAGCGGACCCGGCGCGGGTCCGCGTCTCGCAGGATGTGGAGCCCTGGCTGGAGGCGGAACGCAGGATCCTGGAGCGCAAAGCGCTGCGTCATGAATACGAGCAGAAAGTGCAGCGCGGAGAATGGCCGCCGGAGGAGACGCTCGTCCCGCTCTTTCCCTATCAACGGGAAGGCATGCTGCACCTCGCGTTCACGGAGCGCGCATTGCTTGCCGATGAGATGGGCCTTGGCAAAACGATCCAGGCGATCGCCGCGTGCGCGCTGCTCCACCGGCTCGGCCAGGCGCGGCGCGTCCTCGTGGTCACGCCGGCGTCGCTGAAATCCGAATGGGAAGAGCAGATCCAGCGGTTCACCCGCCTGCCCTACCAGATCGTCTACGGCGGGCGTCTCGAAAGACTCCGCCACTACCATGAAGAGGCGCCCTTTTTCACGATCGTGAACTACGAGCAGATGGTGAAAGACGCGCTCGACGTGAACACGCGCCTGCACCCGGACGTGGTGGTGCTGGATGAAGCGCAACGGATCAAAAACTGGAGCACCAAGACGTCCCAGGCGATCAAGCGCCTCCGCAGCCGGTATGCCTTCGTCCTCACAGGAACGCCGATCGAGAATCGCATCGACGAGTTGCACTCGCTCATGGATTTTCTGGATCCCTCGGTGCTTGGTCCGCTCTTTCGGTTCAACCGCGATTTCTATGATCTCGACGAGCGCGGCAAGCCGCAGGGTTACCGCAATCTCGATCGTCTGCACGAACGCGTCAGCCCATTCCTTTTGCGTCGGCGGAAGGCTCAGGTGGAGACTGAACTGCCGGATCGGACGGACCGCAATCATTTTGTCCCGCTGAGCCCGCAACAGCTCGACACTTACCAGGGCCATGAGGCGCAGGTTTCGAGGCTGGTGCACATCGCGCAACGCCGCCCGCTGACACAACAGGAATCCGAAAAGCTAATGCGGGAACTCGCGATGATGCGGATGATCTGCGACACCAATTACATTCTCGATCAAACCGAGCCCACATGCCCCAAGCTGGCGGAACTGGAAACCATCCTCGAGGAATGCCGGGAAAATACGGCGGTGAAAGTGATCATTTTTTCCGAGTGGGAAAAAATGCTCGAACTCGTGCGCGACCTTTGCCGGCGGCTCGAACTCGGCTTCGCCTGGCACACCGGCTCCGTCCCTCAAAAGCGCCGCCGTGGAGAGATCAATTCCTTCAAGAGCGATCCCGCATGCCGTGTCTTTCTCAGCACCGATGCGGGCGCCACCGGCCTCAACCTGCAGAACGCCAGCGTGGTCATCAACTGCGATCTTCCATGGAATCCGGCGAAGCTCGAACAAAGAATCGCCCGCGCGTGGCGGAAGAATCAGACGCGGCCCGTGACGGTGGTCAACCTCATTTCCGAAAACACCATCGAGTCTCGGATGCTCGAGACGCTGGCCGACAAAAAGGCGCTGG
>Ga0302319_10020822_pt1 | contig 11836 bp, 7 predicted proteins | sample Bog_T0_2_FD_203319 | JGI IMG/M metagenome (GOLD analysis project Ga0302319, IMG submission 203319) | Peat permafrost microbial communities from Stordalen Mire near Abisko, Sweden - Bog_T0_2 | ecosystem: Environmental > Terrestrial > Soil > Wetlands > Peat | place: Sweden: Abisko, Stordalen Mire...
AAATCTGACCGCGTTCGCCTCCTATACGGCGGGCCCCTGGCAATACATAGGAAGTCAGGGCGTTATCGAGGGCACTTTCGAGACCCTGGCCCTAATCGCGGCGCGGCATTTCGACGGCGTCCTACGGGGGCGCACGCTTTTTACCGCGGGATTGGGCGGAATGGGGCGATCCCAGCCGCTCGCCATGTCCATGCATGGCGGCGTCAGTGTGACGGTCGAGGTCCGCTCGGCGACCATCGAAGAACGCCTGTCCGGTGGGTACGCCGACATCAAGGCCGCGTCGCTGGCCGAAGCCATCGCCCTCGCGGAGGCGGCCAAGCGGGAACAGCGTCCTCTGTCCATAGTCGTGCAGGGGAACATGGTGGAGGCGCTGGATGAAGCGCTCGCCCTGGACTGGAAGCCCGACATCATTACCGAGATGTGCCCCTGCCACGATCCCTACGCGCTAATCCCAGCCGGCCTGTCGGTGCGGGAGGCCGATGAGTTGCGAGCGGCGGATCGAGCGGCCTACCTGGCGCGCTCGCGTGAATCGATGATCCGCATCGTGCGCGCCATGACGAAATGGCAATCCGGGGGCGCCGTCGTCTTCGAATACGGAACCTTCGTTCGCAAGGAAAGCGTCGATGCCGGCTTGTCCCGTGCCGAGGCGTTTGCCTATCCAGGCTGTATCGCCGAATATATCCGGCCGATGTTCTTCGAAGGCCGGGGGCCGTTCCGCTGGACCTGCATCTCCGGAGATCCGAACGACCAGGTGGTTCTGGACGACCTCGCACTCAGGATGTTCGGGACGGATCCCGTGGTGGGCCGCTGGATTGAGACGGCGCGCCACCGCCTTCCACTGGAAGGCCTTCCGGCGCGGATATGTTTTCTGGGATTCGGGCAGCGCCGAGCCTTTGGCCTGGCGGCCAATGCCTTGGTGCGCCAAGGCGAGCTGGCGGGGCCAGTCGCCTTCTCACGCGACAATTTGGATACCGGCTCCATCACCAATCCCGCTTTCGAAACCGAGAAGATGCGGGACGGCTCTGACGCCATTTCAGATTGGCCCTATTTGAACGCGCTTCTCAATGTGGCGGGGATGGCGGATTTGGTGACGATCCAGGCCAATGGAGCGATGGGCATCTCCGCTCATACCGGGGCCACGATGATCGCCGATGGATCCTCGGAAGCGGACATCAGGCTGGATGTCTGCCTGACGACCGACTCTGGCATCGGCGTGGTTCGATATGCCCAGGCCGGATACCCCGGGGCGCGGGCGGTGGCCGACGGCAAAGGGCCGCTGACCGACGAAGCGATCAAGGTCCCCCTGTGGTGGAGTCCATCCACGCGCTGCGCGCTCATCCTGGCCAAGTGAAGGTCGCGGCGGCCATGAAGCAGCTGCTGGACGGCAGTCCGATGCGCCAGATCAGTGAGAAATCTGGCAAGGTTCAAGACGCCTACAGCATTCGCTGTCAGCCGCAGGTTATGGGGGCCTGTCTCGACCTTATCGACCACGCCGCCACGACATTGGAGATCGAGGGCAACGCCGCGTCGGACAACCCACTGATCTTCGTCGAAACCGGCGACGTGATCTCCGGCGGTAATTTTCACGCCGAACCCGTCGCGTTCGCCGCCGACATGCTCGCGATCGCGATCGCCGAAATCGGCAATCTGTCGGAGCGGCGCTGCAATCTCCTGCTCGACCCGGCCTTTTCCGGGCTGCCGACGATGCTGACGACCGATCCGGGTTTGAACTCCGGTTATATGCAAGCCCATATCTCGGCTGCGGCGATCGCGTCCGAAAACCGACAGCGCGCCCATCCCGCGTCCATCGACAACATTCCGACCGCTGGAAATCAGGAAGATCACGTTTCCATGGCGACCCATGCCGCCCGCCGCATTCCGGAGATGGTGGCGAATTTGCGGGGCATTCTTTCGGCGGAGGCGCTATGCGCCGCACAAGGGCTTGATCTGAGGGGCGGTGTCTCATGCAACCCATCGCTTGCGACCGTGGCCGCCACGATTCGGCGATATGTTCCCTTCATGCCGGTCGATCGGCCTGTGTCTCCTGATCTCTTCGCGGTCGCCAACTTGATCCAGACCGGAGAGATTGTGCGCGGAACAAAACTTCCACGGAACTTTTTCGGATCCGCCGCGGCGTGATTTCCGGGCGAACCGAGGCATCTTCCCTACCCCAAACGCGTCCAATCATTCGGGGAACTGACACCCTTTTGTCGGTTCTTACGACCGCACCGGGGCGGGAATTTTGCTCCCCATCCGGAGAGACATCCTTCCTTCACAGTCCGTTTTCCACACGCATGTCGCGAGATTGGGCAGGGATCGCGCTCCGCGTGAAAGGCCCGGCACGGCCGCAACCCAATCGGCGCCCTGCCCTGACCGCCAAGCTATCAGAAATGTACAAAACATTAGCATATTTAATAGTTTAGACCTTTTCCCTCACCGACGCGCTCGTCGCAAACTGATTGCTCAGCTACCCTTCCGACGATGAAAAGGCCCACACTGGAGCCTCACCGCAGCGAGGGCGGTCCCATGGATTTGCGGCGGTTGAGTTACTTCGTGCTGGCGTGCCAGGAGCAAAGCTGCGCGGCGACGGCGGCGAAGTTCCGCATCACTCAATCGACCTTCAGCGAGGCGCTGAAACTTCTCACTGAAGAAACGGGCGCCCCCTTGCTGGAGCAGGTGCAGCGCAGGATGCATCCGACGCCGACGGGACTGTGGCTGTTTCGGTCGGCTCTTCCCCTCCTTCACGCGGAAGAGTTCTTCCGCAATTGGGTCGCCCAAGGCCCGAGCGAACAAAAGCCGGCTCACTTGGCTGTCCACGTCAAAGCGAGCTTCGGGATCAGCCGCCTGACCAAGGCTGTCAGCCGAGCCATCCAGATATTTGGCCAAGCCCATCCGCACATCTTCCTTGAACCCTGTTTCGTTGACCCTGAGTCCACGGTGGATGACGCCCATTCAATCGCCGGGGCCTTTGGACAAGACGACCGGTCGCTGCTTATCATTGAGGCCGCGCCCTACTCGGAGCGGCCGCTCAACAATCCGGCGACGACGCTCGCCCTCGCTCAAGACGCCTGGATCGTCATGCGCGCCGCGCGCGGCGGTCAGCCCGATCGGTCCCCCTCATCAATGGGCGCTCGCTACATCGCGCCGGCCCTAGGACGATCCCTTGTCCAGCAGCTCCGCGACGCCGCGGGCCGGGCAAAGATTGACGTTGAGTTTTGCGAGGAGGCCGCGGGAAACCTGCCGCGCTTAATCCTGCAACAGCCGGACGCTGCCTATCTGCTGCCCGGTTATCTTGTGGCCGATAGACATAGGCTCGCGAATATTGATGTCCGTCCATTCTGGCCTCCTCTCACCGCAAAACTTGTTGCTCGCCACCACGAAGGCGACGCCGCGGCCAGAGAATTCGCGGAAATCGTCAGGAATCTGCTTGAACCCGCTGGAGAGCTTGGGAGTCCTGAAGAGAATGTCTGCTTCCGCCCCGTGCTCTCATATCGCCAGATGCGCTATAGCCGCGCTCTTTTCGAAAGCGGCACTATTACGGCGGCGGCCCGCAGTCTTTCCATGGCGCAGCCAGCTCTCACGGATGTATTGCAAAAATTAGAACAAGCATTGGATAGCCGTTTCTTTCACCGCTCTCGCGAGGGCCTGATTCCAACCGAGGCGGGCCAGCGCCTCGACGCCGCCGCCAAGGTGATACTCGAAGGCGCCCGCCGCATCGCCGTGGAAAGCGCCAGCGTCGTTTGCGCTGAAGGCGGTCGACTGAAGATCGGCGTTGTGCCAGCTGCGGCCCACACCAGCGCGATGCCCCAATGCATCGCCAGGGCAATCTGGCTTTGGCGTAAACGGTTCCCCTCCATCCGCATCCAGGTTCTGCAAGGCAGCACCGGCGCGCTCCAGACCATGGTTTCCAATGGGACTATCGCCCTGGCCATCACCGAGCGCACGGTTCCCGGGATGGCGAGGTTCAAACTGGCCGACGCCGAGCCGCTGTCCCTGATCGCCAATCCTCGATTCAACCTCTTGCCGCCAGGTCCAGTTCTTCTGGCGGACCTCATGAACCTGCCCCTAGCCGTGCCAACTCAGGAAGTGGGCTTGCGTCAAATCTTGGATGCGGCGGTGCTTGACGCCCACCTCAAATTCACCCCGGTCATGGAAGTGAATTCAATTCCGCTCACCCTAGCCATGGTTCGGGAACAGCCTCTTTGCACGGTTCTGCCGGCGTCGGCGGTGCAAAACCAAATCAACAGCGGCGCACTTCGCAGTCATATGATCATCGAACCGACATTAACCCGGCAATTTTACGCCTTTCATTCCGGACAACGAGACTTGAACAAGTCCGAGCGTGAATTTTTGGAATTACTGCGGCTTGAATTTATGCGCGCAGACAACAATTTCGATGTCGTGCCGGTCGCCGCGAAGCGTCTCTAAATCCGAATGCCGGCCAACCCATCGGCCCTGTTTATGCGCGATATCGGTTTTAAGTATGATCGTAATTGAGAAGCGTAACTTACCCTCATTCTCAAGATTAAATCCTTGATGGTAAGGGGTTGTTATGCATCGTTTTCTAACATCAAAGTCTTGCGCCGGTGGATTCCAAAACGCCGATTTGGTTCGATCGCGCCATTATGTTCGAGGCGCCGCCGCCAAGGCGAACCAGCTTCTGGGCGCGGCGTCCGCATTCGCTCTGATTTGGGGAATGGCCGCGCCGGGCGTCGCCATGGCGCAGTCGACCAGCGCGCAGCCAAGCGCGGACTCCAGTTCGCCCGACACGGTCATCGTGACCGGCACGCGGCGTTCGGATTTGACGGCTCTGACCAGTTCGACGCCCGTTCAGGTGGTTGGAGGCGCGAGCCTGGAGCGGGGGTCCATCACCAACTTGGACTCGGCGCTGGAGTCGGAGGTTCCCTCGTTCCACTTTCCCCAGAATACCGCGTCCGCGTCGGTCCAATACGCCGTGAAAGGGCCGTCGCTGCATGGCCTGGGGCCCGATGAGACGCTCGTTCTCATCGACGGCATCCGCTACCACCTGAACTCCCAGGTCAACACGAGCTACGGCAACTACGGACGGGGCACCCAGGTTGTCGACTTGGATACAATCCCCGTCTCCGCCATTGGCAGCGCGGAGGTCCTGCTCGACGGCGCGTCTGCGCAGTACGGGTCCGACGCGCTCGCTGGCGTCATCAACATCATCCCGAAAAAGCAGAACCACGGCATCGACCTTGACGCTCAGTACGGCGAATATCTCCATGGCGGAGGCGAGACCAATCCCCTTGGCGGCGGCAAGACCTATGACTTGACCGGCTCGGCGGGCTTCACCCTACCCAAGGACGGGTTCTTGCACGTGGCCCTGGAGGGCGTGTACGCCACGCCGGAGGAATCGCCGGAAGGAGCCGACACGCGGACCTTCTATTATCCTTCGGGAAGTCCACAGGAGCCGGCCGCCAACAGTCCCAGGCGGTATTGGTTTTACGGCGCTGGTCAATACGACAAGTTCGGCGTGTTCGCGAACGGCGAGGAGCCGCTGACCGAGAACTTGAAGGTTTATGGCTTCGCCGAAGCGGGGACGCGCCAGAATTTTGGTTTCGGAAATTACCGGCCGCCTGACAATAGCGGGACCATTTTGGCGCTTTATCCCAACGGATTCCAGCCGGAACAGAAGGTCACGTCGCTCGACTACGACAGCGCCATTGGCCTCAAATATGAGACCAGCAATATTGGTCAGGTCAACCTGAGCGCGGAGCACGGCAGCAACAAGGCATCCATCTACATCTGGAACACCGACAATGCGAGCATGGGCCTGGCGAGCGGCACAGGCGGCTCTTCCGGCGCCACGGTCGACGACGAGACAAACGTCAATCTGGACTGGATCAGGCCCTTCGATACAGGATTCATGGCCAGCCCGCTCAGCGTCGCGGCGGGCCTAGCCTATCGCGATGAGCGCTACCAGATCATTGCCGGCGATCCCTTCACTTGGGAAAACGGTGGTCAGCCCGTTCTCACCGGCCCCAGCGCGGGCGCTCTCGCCGCCCTGGGCTCCCAGAGCGCCTCCGGATTTCAGCCGGCCGACGCCGGCGTATTTGGGCGCGATGTCGAGGGCGGCTATATCGATCTGGAAGGCCAAATCCTGCCGAAGCTGGACCTCGGCGTCGCCGCCCGCTCGGAGCACTATTCGGATTTCGGTTGGACCAACAACGGCAAGATCTCGGCTCGCTACGAGGTCGTCCCGGCGTTATCATTGCGCGGCAGTGTGAGCACGGGCTATCGCGCGCCCTCGATCGGCCAACTCGACTACTCGCGAACGTCGGGGGTGATCGTCGGCAACGAACAGCTCCTGGAACGGATCGTGCGGCCTGACAGCGCCGCTGGCGAGGCGCTTGGCGCCAAGCCGCTGTCGCCCGAGGAATCGACGAACTTTTCAGGCGGTTTCGTTCTGAAAGGGTGGGGAGATTCCGTCCTCACGGTCGATGGATATGACATCATCGTCAACAAACGCATCGTCCTCAGTCAAACCTTGACCGGGTCCGTGGTGTCGAATCTGCTCGCCAACGCCGGATTCCCAGGACTCGCGGGGGCTCAATACTTCACGAATGGCGTCAATACGCGGACTGAAGGCGTTGATATCGTCGCGCACAAGACCGTGCGCTTCGCCGGATCCAGCCTTCTGCTTTCGGCGGCGCTGAACGTCAACAGCACGGTCATCACCCATATCAACCCGAATCCGCCTCAGCTTCCGGCCAGCGTCATCGTGATCGATCGGCAGCAGCAGGGCTATATCACTCGGCAGACGCCCGATTCCAAGCTGGTGCTCAGCGCCGCCTACAGCTGGAAGCGCCTGACGGTCACGCCGTCGATCACCAGATATGGAACCTATGCCTATCTGGACGAGACCAATCCGGCGCTGGATCAGACATTCGGACCTCAATGGGTCACCGACATGTCGGTCGCTTACCAAGTCAATCCCACCTTGAAGCTTACGGTCGGCGGCCACAATCTGTTCAACACCTTCCCCAACCAGCAAATCGCGGCGGAGCGAAGCCCTCAGGTTTCGCTCTATAGTGAGTTGGCCCCCGACGGCGCCTTCGGGACCTTCCTCTTCGTGCGCCTGTCAGCCTCTCTCCCCTGATCAAGCGTATCGCCATCGTCGCGGCCCTTGCCGCGGCGATGGCGAGCCGCTTGGTCATACCTGTCGCTGAACCCATGGTTCGCGACGTCCAGCAGTCTGCTGAGAGGTTCCACCTTGGCTTGGGCGCTTGGGATCGGGTTTCAGCGCCGATCATTAGAGCCCAATCCGATCGGCGAGGAGCCGGCAACCGCGAGCCACGCACACAAGGAAATTGAGGGGCAGCCTATGACAGATCGGGTTTTCACTGGCGCTGTCGTCTTGCCAGACCGCGTTATAGACAACGGTTGGGTTCTAGCGGGCGACGGCGTCGTGCAACGGGTCGGCCAAGGCCCGCCGCCGTCGGGCGAAATTCATGGCGGCCGGGGTTTCTTCGTATTGCCTGGCGCGATCGATTCACAAACGCACAGCCGCAGTCAGAAGGATCAGGAAGACTTCATCTGGTCGACGAAGAGCGCCGCCGCCGGCGGGGTCACAACCATCGTCGACATGCCTTACGACGACGGTCGCCTGATCTCCACCTCTCAGCGGTTTCTGGCCAAGGCGAGCGAAGCCAAGGAGCAGGCGCGGGTCGATTTCGCCCTATATGCGACAGCCGCCCCCGCGGACGGCGCCAGGCATATCGACGGCTTGATCGAGGCCGGGGCCGCCGCGTTCAAGTTTTCAACCTTTGGCACCCACCCCGAGCGCTTCCCCCGCATCCCACCGCACATGATGCATGAGTGCTTCGCCGCCATTGCCCGGCACGGATTGATGGCCGGCGTGCATAACGAAGACGACGAGATGGTGCGGGCCTGCATGGCGAAGGTGGTTGAGTCCGGCGACAGGACTTACGCGGCCCATGGCCGCTCACGACCTCCGATCACGGAGGCCCTCGCCATGGCCCAAGTCTATGAGATCGGGGCCTCGACGGGCTGCGCGGCTCACGTGGTCCATTGCTCCATCGGCCGCGGTTACGAAATCGCGGCCAGCTACCGCGCTCAGGGCTATGAATCGACCGTGGAGGCGTGCATCCACTACCTAACACTCGACGAGGAATCCGACGTGAGCCGGCTGCTTGGCCGCGCCAAGGTAAATCCCCCGATACGGGCGCGCGCTGAGGTGGAAAGGCTCTGGCGTCACCTGGCGGCGGGGAATGTCACGGTCGTCTCAACCGACCACGTCAGTTGGTCCGCCGATCGCAAGGACGATCCGGTCATACTGAACAACGCCTCGGGCGTTCCCGGCCTCGAGGTGCTCTACCCGCTTCTGATGAAGGGCCTTCACGAACGAGGGCTGCCGTTGACCCATGCCGCTAGACTGCTCGCGCATAATCCCGCCTACCTGTTCCGGCTCAGCCATACCAAAGGCGCCCTTGCCGTCGGGCGCGACGCCGACGTGGTTCTGGTGCGCGAGGACCCCTATCGCTATGACCCAGCCGCAAGCGGCGCGAATGTCGTGACTTGGAGTCCGTACGAAAACATGATTTTGCCGTTCAAGGTCGACGCCGCGTTTCTTCGGGGCGATGCGATTTTCGCGGACGGGAAGGTCGTCGCCGAGCCTGGGCAAGGACGCTTCCAGCGGCCACGAAGAGAATGTCTATGGCTGTGAGTCCCGGGTTGGCCATCGACGCCGAGCGACTTTGGCGAGATCTGCTCGACCTCGGCGCCATTACAGAACAAGCGCGCCCCTATACGCGGAGGGCGTTCAGCCCTTTGTCGCCCAGGGCCGCGCCTTCCTGACGGAGATCATGGTTGAAGCGGGTCTAAAGGTCCGCGTCGACGCGGCCGGCAACCTGATCGGTCGGCTCGACGGCGCAGATCCGAACCTGGGCCCGATCGCTATCGGCTCGCACAGTGACACGGTCCAGGGGGGAGGTCGCTTCGACGGAATCGCGGGTGTCATCGCCGGAATCGCGGTCGCGCGCGTCCTGGGCCAGAACGGCGGGCTAGAGCATCCCCTGGAGGTCATCGACTTTTTAGCCGAGGAGCCCAGCGACTTCGGTCTGTCCTGTATTGGAAGCCGGGGCATGGCGGGTCTGCTTGACGAGGGCATGCTCGCGATGGCCAGTCCCGATGGCGGCCTGCTGCGCGACGCCTTGCGCCAAGTCGGGGGTGATCCGGAGGCGCTTTCTTCCGCGGTGCGCCAAGACCTCGCGGCTTTCATTGAGATGCACATCGAGCAGGGCCCCGTGCTCGAGGCGCGCGGCCTCGATATTGGCGTGGTGAGTTCCATTGTTGGCATCCGACGCATCGAGATCGTTTTCGAAGGCGTGGCGGCCCACGCCGGCACGGCGCCCATGGACCTTCGCCAGGACGCGGCCTTTGCCGGAGCCCTGGCTCTAGTAGCGGTTCGTGAATTGGCGGAGGCCTTGGCCAGCGAAGGGCCGGAATACTTTGTCGCCACCGTCGGCATTCTCGAAGTCAAGCCGGGCGGCTCCAACGTCGTGCCCAATCTGTGCCGACTGGTCATTGACGCGCGCAGTTCGGACCGGACCATGACGGACCGCTTCGAAGCGGGGATCAATGAGGCTAGCCACGACGCGGCCAAACGCGCCCGAGTGAACAGGTCCGCCTTCAAGACGTTGTCCGACGGCTTTCCCGCGTCCTGTAGCGAGGGGATACGCGAAGCCATCCGCGCGGCGGCGCAGACCCTGGGTTTGTCCGCGATAGATATTGCCAGCGGCGCAGGCCACGACGCCGCGTTCATCGCTCAGGTCTGTCCGGCGGGGATGATTTTCATCCCGTGCCTGCGCGGCATGAGCCATACCCCGGACGAGTGGAGTACGCGCGAGCAACTTGCGGCCGGCGCCGCGGTGATGTTGCAGGCGGTATTAAGCATCGATTCCACAGGCGCCTACTTTAGTTCGTCGCCCGGGTTCACCCAGTTGTAACGCACGTCAAACCGGGGATCGTGGTCCCAGCGCAGGACGGCCTCGGCGCGGCCCTCCGCGTCCCGATGGAGCAGGACCTCGGTCTTTTGCCGAGGCTGGAACGCCAACCGATGCGTCCAGGCCCCCGTCTTGGCGTCGTACACCTCGATCACGCGCTTGGAGGCTGAGTTGTTGTAGATCGTCACCTTGACTGTCGGCTCGGCAACGGGGCTCAGCGGGACGTTCGGCGCCATCTTGTCGCCGCCGGCTGGCAGGGGCGTCGGCCCACCTTCGAAACAGCCCGACTTCTGGCAGGCGCGCCAGCCAAAGCCGTCCCATTGGGCCTGGCCCGCGCCCACGTCGGCGTCGAACGCCAGCTCCTGATTTGACCGCGGCCAACCCTTGATGCCAATCCCGTGCGCCGCCGAGCCGAAAGCGGCGCCGGTCTGCTTTGCGCCGGTGACCATGCTGTCACTGAAAGCGTGCGCGCCTTGCGCCAGCCCACCGGTGATCGGACGCCCGATCGTATCGCCGAACCAGTTGGCGTGGGCGAACGACGGCCACGCGAGAACCAGGCCCAAGGCAAGCAAACGCGTTCTCATCGTACAGTCTCTTCCAAAGGGTCGGCGTGACTCCTGGCCAGATTAGCGCCGTTACCGGAGGCTTCCAGCCACTAAGCCGTGAGGCGCACCAAAATGCGGAAATTTCGTGATCACGGCGAGGGCCTGACGCAAAAAGGATGACCCCATCCCGGACGATGAGGCCGCCCCATTCGCGGGGATGGAGCTTGCCGCGCTTGGACGGATATCAGGCATGGCGCGCCCCTCAGAAGATTGAATGCGTACCGGTCGTCGCGGACCCGCGACGGATCCGAGATCCAGCGGTCGCACAATGAGCGTCGACTGCATCGGTGCTGTTACGAACCGCCATCCCGTAATAATGAATCTGGCGCCCGCTGGCGCGGCCCAACATCCTCTTGAGAGTCAACCATGACATTGCTGGTCCTAAGCGTGGTCGGCAGCGACCGCCCCGGGCTCACCCAGGCGCTCGCGGCCGCAGTCGTCTCGGCGGGCGGTAATTGGCTTGAGAGCCACCTCAGTCGGCTTGGCGGACTTTACGTCGGATCGTTGCTGGTCGAGCTTGGCGAGGACAGCGTTGATCAATTGCGTTCAGCGGTGGGCGCCGTGGACGCCCGCGGTCTTGAAGTGCGCCTTGTTCCCGCTGTCGAAGGGCCCGCCGCGGCTGGAGAATTGCTTCATTTCGGCCTCGTCGGCCAGGATCGGCCCGGGATCGTGAACCAGGTGACCTCAGTGCTCAGCGGCCTGGACGCCAACATCGAGACGTTTAAGACTTGGATCGATGCCGAGGCCCATTCCGGCATCCCGCTGTTCCATATGGAGATGCGTCTTCGGCTTGCGCCTGAACTTCAGGCGGCCCGGATTCAAGCGGCGCTGGAAGAGATCTCAGCGGAGATCATGGTCGATATTTGGCTCACCCCGGCGCCTTAGCGCCTGGAACGACGTTGGCCTCGGTCAGTTCCTGGCCCTTCACGCGCAAGGTCGCTGGGGCGCGGCGACCTTCGAGCCGCCGAACCGCCGTGGGCGCCGCCGGAGGCAAACGGCTGGCGCCCGGCCGACGGTTCCGCTAACCTGCAGCCCTCGATTTCCCGCAAGAGCGTTCATGGCCAAGGTCAAGGACAATGCCGAAGAGAGAGGGCGCCGTCGCTGGGCGCAGCTGATCGATTTCGACGAAACCCAGGCCCGGGTGCTGGAGAGCCTCCGCTATCGGGACCACGACCATCACGTCAAAAGCGGCGCGATTCTGGGGTTTTCCGGCCTCATCATAGCCAGCGACCTCGTACTATT
>Ga0302319_10020824_pt1 | contig 11836 bp, 7 predicted proteins | sample Bog_T0_2_FD_203319 | JGI IMG/M metagenome (GOLD analysis project Ga0302319, IMG submission 203319) | Peat permafrost microbial communities from Stordalen Mire near Abisko, Sweden - Bog_T0_2 | ecosystem: Environmental > Terrestrial > Soil > Wetlands > Peat | place: Sweden: Abisko, Stordalen Mire...
CGCTCGTTGGCCTCCTTGGGATCGCGGCCCAGAACCTTGATTTGCGCGATGGTGAGGTTCCTGAGAACGCTCATATGAGGAAAGAGTTCGAAGTGCTGGAACACCATGCCGACATGCGAGCGCAACTTGGGAAGGTCCGTTTTCGAATCGCCCACCGAAGTTCCGTTGACGATGATCTCTCCCTTTTGAAAGGGCTCGAGGCCGTTGACGCATTTGATCAGCGTGCTCTTGCCTGAGCCCGATGGACCGCAGACGACTACGACCTCGCCCTTGTTGACTTCGGTGCTGCAGCCCTTGAGGACGTTAAAGGTGCCGTACCACTTGGAAACCTGACGAATGGAAATCATGCGGCCCTCTCCTGCAGGCGTTTGACAACGTAGGACGAAGCGGAACAAATGACGAAGTACACCGCGCCCGCGAACAACAGTAGCTCGACGATTCGGCCATCGCGCTCGCCGACCCTTTGCGCCGTACCGAAGAAATCGCCCAGCCCGATGACGTATACCAAAGCCGTATCCTGGAACAAAATGATGGACTGGGTGAGCAGTAGCGGAACCATGTTACGGAACGCCTGCGGCAGCACGACCAGGAGCATCACCTGCCGGTAGCGCATTCCGACGGCGTAGGCGGCCTCGGCCTGCCCTTTGGGTACGCTCTGGATGCCGGCGCGGATGATTTCAGAATAGTATGCCGCCTGGAAAAGCGAAAACGCCACAAGCGCGGAGGTCAACCGTATGTCTTGAATTGCTCCGCCAAACAGCGATTGGATTGCCTGCGGCACGATGAGGAAAAACCAGAGGATGACCATGACCAGCGGAATCGAGCGGAACAGGTTGACATAGAGCGCCGCCAGCCGCGCCAGTATCGTAATGGACGAGAGCCGCGCAACCGCCAGCAGAGTGCCCCACACGATGCCAACGATGATTGCCGTAAAAGTGATTTCGAGCGTGATGATCGCGCCGTGGGCAAGGTAGGGAAGTGCGCCGGGAATCGAACTCCAGTCAAATTCGTACATAGCTTATCGCGACACCATGTAGCCCGGAACGCGCGTGCGCCGCTCCAGTACGTGCATGAAAAACATCACGAGACCATTCAGTGCCAGATAAAGCAAGGTCACGGCGATGAATGCTTCGTAGGGTTGAGCCGTATAGTCCACCAGTTGCTGCGCCTGTCGCGACAACTCAACCAGGCCGACCGTGGTGGCTACCGCCGAGTTCTTGATGGTGTTGAGAAACTCGGAAGTAAGAGGCGGAAGAATAATGCGAAAGGCCATCGGCAGAAGCACGTACCGGTAGGTCTGCGGGAGCGTGAGCCCCATGGCAAGTCCTGCGCCTTGCTGTCCGCGTCCGAGCGAGTTGATGCCGGCGCGTACCTGCTCGGTGACGCGCGCCGCGGTAAACAATCCCAAGCAGAGCCATGAGGCAATGAACTCCTGAAAAAGCGGGTTCGTCTGCTTAAACCAGTCGCCGAGATTGCGCGGCACAAGCTCCGGGACAACGAAGTACCAGATGAATAGCTGAACCAGAAGCGGGATGTTTCGAAAGATGGCGACGTAGGCAGCGGCGAATCCAGACAGCCAGCGGTTCGGCACCGTACGCAATACTCCGAGCGGGGTTCCAATCACCAGCGCCGTGATCCAGGAGAGGAGGGACAACGCCACGGTCCATTGCAAGCCTACCAATAGCCATGCTAGGTACGTTGTCTCTCCGGATGGAACGCGGCTAAGAAAAACCAACCAGTTCCAGTGATAATGCACTCCCGCAACCTCCCAGGAAAATTACAAAACATTGCCAAGGCGAAGGGTTTTGCCTTCCCGCTCAAGCCAAAAGAAGGCTTGAATGGGCCACTCGATATTTATTCTGCCACCCTAAGACAGTTTCCCGATATGGCGTGTCACTGGTAGGGCGTGTCGTTGGGATGCTTGAAATCTGCTGCTAGTTCCGGACTCAGCGGGAGATTCATGTTCAACCCTTTGGGCGGAACGGGCGACTGGAACCACTTCTTGTAGATTCGCTCAGCCTCACCGGAAGTCATAACCTTGGCGAAGATCTTATCGACGAACTGCTTGAACTCGGGATCGTCCTTGCGCATCATGCAGCCATAGGCTTCGCGCGATTGCGGCGTGCCCACGATGACCCAGTCTTCGGGATGTTTGGCTTTCATGCGCTCACCGGCGAGCAATACGTCATCCACCATGAAGGCTACCGCGCGGCCAGTTTCCAGAATGAGGAACGACTCGCCATGATCCTTGGCGCTGATAATGTTCATCCCCATATGCTTTTCTTCATTCATGATGCGAATCAGCGGTTCGGAGGTGGTGCCGGCTGAGACGACCACCGTCTTATGGGCGAGGTCGGAGAAATCGCGGATCCCGGAGTTCTTCCTGACCAGCAAGCGGGTGCCGATGACAAAGATGGCGTCAGAGAATGCAACCTGCTGCGCGCGCGCCTTGTTATTGGTAGTGGAACCGCATTCCATGTCGATGGTGCCGTTCTGCACGAGCGTGATGCGGTTTTGCGAGGTAATGGGGATCAGGTTTACCTTCAGATTTGGATTGTTCTTCTTGAGCGCGTCTGCGACTTTGTATGCAAAGTCCATGGAATATCCGACCGGCTGCTGCTTCTGGTCATAGTAGGCGAAAGGAATGGAGGACTCGCGGTAGCCGAGCGTGAAAGTGCCGGTGTCCTTAATCTTTTTGAGCGTACCGGTGAGTTGCTGCGCAGAGACAGGAGCGATGAGAATAGCGGCTGCGATCGCGGCGGCAATGGCGTGGCTGAGGAACTTAACGCTCCGTCCTGCGATGGAGGGGCTGACGTGTGGCATAAGCGGCTCTCCTTTCGAGAGATCAATTGGAGTTCCGGCACAGTCATGCCGGAGCGCGGAAACGGGATCAATGCCATTGTATATGCTAGGCCCTAGGCGCTGTTAAGGTTTTGCGAGGCTAATGCAGAGGTCGCGATTACTCGGCTAGTTCCGCTTGCAATTGTTTGCGGACGCGGGACGGAACCGTATTGGTTGCGGACGGGAGAAGAGCCAGTCCTTCCCAGGCTGTGGCGCGAGCTTTTTCAGGCTGCCCGGAAATTCGATAGGCTTGTGCAAGAGTGAGAAGGAATCCAGGCTTCTGGTGATGGCTCTTCTCGACCATGCGCTCGGCGAATTCAACGGCCAAAGACGGCTCGCGAAGCCGCGCTGGCATAACGATGATCAAGCCGGTTGCAGCCGCATCAAGATCGAAGCCCGGCGCGTTTTGCCGTTTTCCGGCGGCCTTCAGGATGGCAACGCCTTTTGTCGCTGACTCCAGAGCTTTTTGGGGCTGATGGAGCGCACTTTGTTGAACGCTCATGCGAACCAGAACTAGCCCCTGCGTTGATCGCCTGTAATCGTTGTCCGGCTCGATTTGAAGAAGGCGTTCGACGAGAGAACGCGTCTCCGATAAGCTCTTCAGCGCGTTGGCCGCGTCCGCGCTCTTATCGGTTTTTCCTTCCGCAAAGATCCCTTCCGCTCGCTCTTCGTAACACTGCGCTTCATTCTCCAGGAGTGCCAGCAAGTCGTTTCCCGCGCGAGCGTCGTTGGGGTCGGCAGAGAGGAAACGCTGCGAGATCGCTTTGAGCTGTTCCAGGTAAGACAGTGCTTCCTGGTATCTTCCGACCTCCTTGAGCGCCAGGCCGTACTTGCGAAGCATGTAATCCAGACTGCGCTGGTTGGCTAGAGTATTCCTGACCTCTACGGGGAGAGCATTCATGCCTTCAATTGCTTTGCGGTAGTCCACCAGCGCTGCTGCCGGATCGGTTTCAGTTTTTATGTTAGCGATTTTGGAGTGGCTGACAGCGACTCCACGCAACGCACGGACGAAGCTGGGATCGAGTTGGAGGATGCGCTCGTCGAGTTCCAGCGTTTTCTGATATGCCGCCAGCGCAGCCACCGGATCGCTGAGACTCGCCGTACCGCTCTGTCCCAACTCATCGCCCAGCCCTCCATAGGCCGTCGCCGCGTCCATCAAGGCTTCCACCTTTGCGCCCGGACGCAATGCCAGCGCCTCATAGGTTGCCGCCGCGGCGCGCATCGTTGCCACCGCTTCCTGTGTTTTGCCCATGCCGAAAAATACTTCGCTACGCGACTGCTGGGCCCACCCTAGGGCATGCGCCGCTGCCGCATTTCCCGGTTGCTCGCGAACTAGGACCGTGACAATCGAGAGGGCTTTCTCCAGACTGGTTAACCCACCATTCGCGTCCCCAATGTTCTGGTCATAGGGATTGCCTTGCACATTGCCCAGCCGGATGTAGGCATTCGCGAGATCCAGTTGCATCTGCGGATCGCCCGAGGCATCCTTAGCGGCGCGATCCAGATGCTCCAGAACCGTGCCTACCAGTAGTTTCTGCGCGGGAGTGGAACCGGGAAGTTTTTGGATTGCCTCGTCGATCTCCGAAAGCAGGCTGTTGCTGAGCTTGCGCAAGTCCTCCGCGCGAGCCTCCGCCTTGGTGCGCTCGACGTTTGCAATGCGAGCCTGCCATGCCACGCCTGCGATTCCAGCAACGAGCGTTACAAACAGAAGTACCGCAGCGGCAAGCGCAAGCTTGTTCCGGCGGGCAAATTTCAGGGCACGATAGCGGAAGCTGCCTTGGTGCGCCGCCACCGGACGGCCATCGAGATACGCTTGCAGATCGGCAATGAGTTGATCGACGCTGGCGTAACGCTCTTCCGGCTCTTTGCGCAGAGCTTTCAGAATAATCGCGTCAATGTCGGAGTCCAGCTTTCCGTCGGCAATGTCGCTTGGCTTTGGCGGCGGCTCTCCGCATATCACCCGCACCATCTCTTCGGTCGTGAACTCCTTTAACTCATACGGAAGCGCACCCGTGGTGAGAAGAAACAGCAGCACTCCAAGAGAGTAGATGTCTGACGCGGTAGAGATCGGGCGCCCCAGCACTTGCTCTGGGCTCGCATAATGCGGCGTATAGGAGTGGAATCCGTGCCGCGTGAATTCACCTTCGCCTACCGGGGCCACGTCGCTTAGCAGCTTCGCCGTTCCAAAGTCGAGAAGCTTGGGCGTGCCGTCTTCCAGGACAATAATATTGTCGGGCTTCAGGTCCCGATGTACGACGAGATTCTGATGTGCGAACCGCACCGCGGCACAAACCGACTTGAACAGTTCAATGCGCTCGCGGATCGAGAGCGAATGTTGATCGCAGTATTTCTGGATCGGCAAGCCGTCGGCGAATTCCATCACAAGGTAAAGCTCGCCACCCCCACTGACCCCGCCATCGAGCATACGCGCAATATTCGGATGGCCGAGCCTCGCCAGGATCTGGCGCTCCTGGCGGAATCGCTCGCGGAAGAGGTTCGTTATGAATGGCAGATCAATCAGTTTGATGGCGACTTGCTGTTCGAATTGTCCATCGGCGCGATGCGCCAGGTAGACGGCGCCCATGCCGCCGCGCCCTACCAGGCGATCAAGCGCGTATGGTCCGATGCGTCCGCGGGCGAGCAATGCGTCGGAGCTCGTCTCCCGATCCGCCTGGCACAGCGTGGTCTCGCGCTCCTCCAATTCGGAGGCTTTCAACAGCGCCCGGACTTCCTCGAGCAGTGCCGCATCACCTTTGCACAGGATCTCCAGCGCTGCCGGCCGGAGAGGTTCCGGCGTCGCCAAGGCTTCATGAAAAATAACTTCGACGCGCCGCAAGAATTCGGACGAAACGCTCATCGAGGCAAGCACCTCTGTAATGGGCTCTATGCCCGGCTGTACGAGACTGCGTGAACCATCATCGGAGTGACTCAAATTTCAACCGACTGTCAGGCAGCATCTGGGATTGCCACCGGATAAACGCGCCGGTGCAGCCAGCTCCTGACGAACTCGAGTTCATCCGCACGGGAACTCATTCTTGGTTGCTGGTAATCCTACCATCGTTACGCGGAATCCCATTTTTCCATTTTGAGCTTTCCATAAAATTATTGAGGAAACACTGAGGCATTTTTTCTTCGGCTTGCGCTAACTCAATTGAACTGCTATTCCGGAGAGATTCAAGAAGCGGGCTCGTGACGGGCCCGGGCTTAGAATCGCGAGATTCACTCGATCCACTAAACAGTCGAGTGATTAGGCGGGAGGTCGCCGGGGGACGACGTCCCGCCTTAACTATCTCAAAATGAAGAAGAGGGAAACGAACGATCAAGAAATCAAGGCATTTCTTGCATTGGCCGCAGGACTGCAGGATGATGGGGCAGAGACGTTTGTTCAGCCCTGGGAAGACCTGATGCTCCTTGTAAGAATGCCGGCAGCGAACGTTCTCTCATCGTCTCCAGGGACTTCGAAGCGCCCACGATTCCCGCGAAAAACTGCTCGCCTTTGCTCGACTACGGCTGCGATGTCCTAAACAGGTTTATAAAGGATAGATGACGAGAGGAGCATGAACATGGCATCACGGGATGTGATTGGCGGCAATCATCAGGGCATTGAGCCGCTGACTGATCGTTCGGCATGGAAAGCTCTGCAGGCTCACCAAACAAAGATCAAGGCGTTGCATTTACGAAGCCTCTTCGCGGATGACCCCAGGCGCGGCGAACGGATGACGGCCGAAGCCGTCGGCCTTTTTCTGGATTACTCGAAGAACCGGATCACCGATGAGACCGTTAAACTCCTCGTCAAACTGGCTGAGGAGTCGGGTTTGCAGTCGCGGATCGAGGCAATGTTCCGCGGGGAGAAGATCAACGTCACGGAGCAGCGGGCTGTTCTGCACGTGGCCCTGCGCGCGCCGAAAGGAACGTCCATCGTCGTAGACGGCCAGGACGTAGTGCCCGAGGTGCATGCCGTTCTCGACAAGATGGCGGTTTTCTGCGACCGCGTCCGCAGCGGAGAGTGGAAGGGGCACACCGGCAAGCGCATCCGCAACATCGTGAACATCGGTATTGGAGGTTCCGACCTTGGGCCGGTGATGGCCTACGAGGCGCTCAAGCATTACAGCCAGCGTGACATGACCTTCCGCTTCGTTTCCAATGTTGATGGCACTGACTTCGCGGAAGCGGTCAGCGATCTCGATCCGTCGGAAACTCTCTTCATTATCTCGTCGAAAACCTTCACTACCCTGGAGACGATGACGAACGCTCAGTCGGCTCGCGCCTGGTCGGTAGGGAAGCTTGGAGGCGACGAAAAATCGGTAGCCAGGCACTTCGTGGCTGTGTCGACGAACTCGGCTGACGTGACTAAGTTTGGGATCGATGCGGCCAACATGTTCGGTTTCTGGGACTGGGTTGGCGGGCGCTATTCCATGGATTCGGCAATCGGACTTTCGACGATGCTGGCCATCGGTCCGGATAATTTCCGCACCATGTTAGATGGCTTCCACCAGATGGATGAGCATTTCCGGACCGTTCCATTCGAACGAAACCTGCCGGTACTCATAGGTCTGCTAACCGTGTGGTATAGCGACTTCTTCGACGCACAAACGGTTGCGGTATTGCCCTATGAGCAGTATCTGAAGCGCTTTCCCGCGTATCTGCAGCAGTTGACGATGGAGAGCAACGGCAAGAGCGTCACCCTCGATGGAGCCAAAGTCAGCTATGCGACAAGCCCTGTTTACTGGGGTGAGCCGGGAACTAACGGGCAACATTCTTTCTACCAGTTAATTCACCAGGGCACCCGGCTGATTCCTTGCGATTTCATCGCTTTTGTTGAGCCGCTCAATCCGCTCGGGCGGCATCACGACATTCTGCTGGCAAACGTCTTCGCCCAGGCTGAGGCGCTGGCATTTGGGAAGACGCCCGAGCAGGTCAAGGCCGAGGGTACGCCGGATTGGCTCGTACCCCATCGTGTATTCGAAGGCAACCGCCCTTCGAACACGATTCTCGCCGAGCGGCTCACGCCGGGAATCCTTGGCAAGCTGGTAGCCCTTTACGAGCACAGCGTTTTTACCCAAGGCGCCATCTGGCAGATTAATTCGTTCGATCAGTGGGGCGTGGAACTTGGCAAGGTACTGGCTCAGCGCATTATCCCTGAACTGGAGGACAAGGCAGAGCCCAAACTCGGCCATGACAGTTCAACAAACAACCTGATTCGCCGTTACCGCAAGCTCAGCGAAGCAGCGCGACAATGATTGAAAGAGCTGCAACAGAAGTTCGGTTTCGAGCCGGAGCGAGTGGTTGCAGCAGCGAAAAAGCTGCTGGGCCGGGGGTAAGCCATGAGTGTCGTCGCCGGCCAAGCCATGACTGAGAAGGCGATGTTGGCTACGCAGGAGAGCCATGAGAGCGTTGGACGAAGCTCTCCTCTAGGCGCTACGGTTTTTCCGGGCGGCGTCAACTTCAGCGTCTTTTCGCGTCGAGCAAGCGGCGTGGAATTGCTGCTCTTTAACAGCGTCGAAGATGCACGCCCTGTCCGCATAATCCCATTTGACCCTGCTACAAACCGCACTTACTACTACTGGCACGTTTTCGTCCCGGGCCTTCAACCAGGCCAGATTTACGCTTATCGCGTCTACGGACCCTGGGATCCCGCGAACGGCATGCGCTTTGATCCTGCCAAGGTGTTGCTCGATCCCTATGGCAGAGGCGTAGTTGTTCCCAAGAACTACAACCGGGATGCTGCGAAAGGGCGAGGTGACAACGCCGCCACCGCAATGAAGAGTGTTGTGGTCGATCCCCACGCGTATGGCTGGGAAGGCGACACGGTTCTTCACCTGCCATCTTCTCGGACCATCATTTACGAAATGCACGTGAGGGGTTTCACGCGCCATCCCAGTTCAGGAGTTTCGGAAAATAAACGCGGCACCTATGCTGGATTGATCGAGAAGATTCCATATCTCCAGCAACTCGGAATCACTGCGGTCGAACTGCTTCCGGTCTTCCAGTTCGACCTCCAGGATGCGCTGCCTGGATACGTCAATTATTGGGGATATGCTCCAATCTCATTTTTTGCGCCGCATCAGGGCTACAGTTCGAACCGCAAACCGCTCGGCCCGGTAAACGAGTTTCGCGACATGGTGAAGGCACTGCACCGGGCGGGCATCGAAGTCATTCTCGACGTCGTATTCAATCACACTACGGAAAATGACCACACCGGTCCGACACTGAGTTTCCGAGGTCTTGACAACTTCACCTACTATATCCTTGAACAGGATCGCTCGCGCTATGCCAATTACAGCGGAACGGGAAACACGCTGAACGCCAACCATCCCATTGTCCGCCGGATGATCGTAGATAGTCTCCGCTATTGGGTTGAAGAGATGCATGTGGATGGTTTCCGCTTCGATCTGGCTTCGATCCTCAGCCGGGGCCAGTCGGGTAGTTTAATGCGGAATCCGCCGGTGCTGTGGGATATCGAATCGGACCCTGTGCTCGCCGGTACAAAGCTTATCGCCGAGGCGTGGGACGCTGCTGGCCTCTACCAGGTCGGCAACTTTATAGGGGACAGTTGGAAGGAGTGGAATGGCCGCTTCCGCGACGATGTCCGCAGCTTTTTCCGCGAAGATAACGGTTCGGTTGCAAAGCTCGCTGACCGGTTGCTCGGCAGTCCGCAGGTCTACGGTCACAAGGGACGAGAGGCCGAGGCAAGCGTGAATTTCATAACCTGTCACGACGGATTCACTCTCAATGACCTCGTCTCCTACAACCGGAAACACAATGAAGCCAACGGGCAAGACAATCGGGACGGCCAGGATGACAATCGGAGCTGCAATTGGGGTGTCGAGGGTCCATCCGACGACCCCGCGATTGAAAAGGTCCGGAACCGTCTGGTGAAGAACTTTCTTACTGAGACGCTACTCTCCCAGGGTTTGCCGATGATTTTGATGGGCGACGAAGTGCGGCGTACACAGCGCGGTAACAACAACGCCTATTGCCAGGACAACGAGACCAGTTGGTTTGACTGGACTCTGGTCGCCAGCCATGCCGATGTACTCCGCTTCGTGAAACTGCTGATTGCGCGACGGTTATTGCGCGACGTGGAGCCGGAGCGGCAGCGTCTCAGTCTCAACCAACTCCTGCTGAATTCGAACATAATCTGGCACGGAGTAAAACTCGGGCAACCGGACTGGAGCGATTCTTCGCACAGCCTGGCATTGAGCGCCGAAAGCCACAACGGGACGCTCTTGTTTCATATCATCCTGAATGCTTATCGTGAGCCGCTCGACTTCGAACTTCCGCAGGCCGACGACCGGGGAAAAGAGCCATTGCGCCGATGGATCGACACCTCTCTCGATTCTCCGCACGATATCGTCGAATGGCATACTGCGGAGCCGGTTCCTGGCGGCACCTACCGTGCCGGGCCGCGCTCTGTCGTCATGCTTTTCGCCCGCATGAAAGACGTGTAACTTCGCGGTTGTCCGTGAAGGTGCATGCGATGAGGGGATTCCGGAACGACATCCTTGGAGCATGCAACGCTCATCTTGCAGGAACACAAGACCTAAGAACTATGCTTCCCGCATGACAGCGTTATTGGAAATCATATGTACCTCGACCTCATCTCCCGCGGCAAACGATGTACGCTCTGCCGGTAGCACGGCTATGCCGTCTGCCTTGGTCAGCGTCTTCAACATGCCTGTGCTTTGATCCCCCGGGCTAAACGCCTTGAGCGTGCCGCCGCTGGATTCCAGCCGGACTCTGAGCAGCTTGACCCGGCCCGGTCTTTTCGAAACGCTCGTCTGTAAGACGGCCTGAACGCGAGGCCGGAGTATTCGCTTATAACCCATCACTTTCAAGATCGCAGGCCTTATCAACTCCTCAAACATGATCATCGAAGCCACTGGATTTCCGGGGAGGCAAAAAATCAATCTGCCGTCTTGCACGCCGAAAGTCGTTGGACCGCCGGGTCTGACATCCACTCCGTAGAACACCTGTGACATTCCTAGTTCGGCGAGTACCTCTCGCACGAGGTCGCGTTCACCTACCGATACTCCGGCTGTAGTAATGAAGATATCCGCTTGCAGACCAACGGTCATTTTGGCAACATGGCTTGCGCGGGTGTCGCGGGCGAAGCCCAACATTTCAACCGTCGCGCCGCAATCTTTCACGGACGCAGCCAAGGTCACTCCGTTGCTATCAATGACCTTGCCTGGTACAACGGCCTCACCGACCGCGACCAACTCATCGCCCGTGGATAGTATGGCTACCTTTGGCCGGCGAAACACTGTCACGCGGCTCTTGCCCAGCGCGGCCATCATGCTGATCTCCGGCGCGCGAATTAACTCACCCGCTGGAATGACAACCTCATCGCGGCGAACGTCTGCGGCAGTAAAGCGAATATGCTGACCAAGCCGGACTCGCGTGTTGATCGTAACGAATTCGTCGCCCCTGTCTGTATCCTCAAAAGGAACCACCGCGTCACAGCCTTCGGGGATCCGCGCGCCAGTCATAATCTTGAACGCGCAGCCCGAGGCAAGACTGGTTGTTGGCAGCGAGCCCGCCGGAATAAATCCTGTAACGCGCAATTGTGCCGGTCCATTGCAGTCGGCCACGCGGACAGCATAGCCATCCATGGCAGAGTTATCGCAGAGCGGCATGTCCCAGGGCGCAATGATATCTTCCGCGGTGACCAAGCCCATCGAGTCAATCAACTCCACGGATTCCGTGCCCAAAGGCTTGGCGTGATCGAGAATTAACCGCTGCGCTTCTTCAAGCGTTGGCATGGTGGTCTCCAACTGCCACGCAGGGCAAACCGCTGGCAGATTCTTCGGACATCCAGTCCACCTTCCCATCTTCGAGGTGTATCACTCTTCCTCCCAGCCGTTCTCCCAGCCGCTCGTCGTGACTCGACATGACAATTGTCATGCCCTTGGCCGAAAGCGATACGACCAGCAATTCCAGAATCGCAGCGGTTGCTTTATCAACGTGCGCAAGCGGTTCATCCAGCAGCAGA
>Ga0302319_10020825_pt1 | contig 11836 bp, 24 predicted proteins | sample Bog_T0_2_FD_203319 | JGI IMG/M metagenome (GOLD analysis project Ga0302319, IMG submission 203319) | Peat permafrost microbial communities from Stordalen Mire near Abisko, Sweden - Bog_T0_2 | ecosystem: Environmental > Terrestrial > Soil > Wetlands > Peat | place: Sweden: Abisko, Stordalen Mire...
GATGTGGGATGAAGAAAGAGGATTCTCTGCTCCTCATCCCATGAGATCGGTGTGGACTGAAACCATGAAGCATATGTGGATTCTCCAAAGGTCAGTACGAGAAGTTGACGCAGCGCGTCTTCAGTGAATTCAAATTGAAAAGTCCCCTTGGGGGATATAGGGGGTTTATGTAGTGTTTTATGTTCTATATATGAAACCGAAGAATTTGCGGTATCCTCTTGCAGAATTTGCGTAATGCTCCCGCAATTTTTGCGTATGGTTTCTTTCTTGTAAAAAGTCCGCTTGTATGGTTTTTCTTTGATGTAAAAATCAAGACCTAATGGATGATTTTCCTTAACCTTTTTCTTCCAAGCCTGAAGAGATCGAATAGAAACCTTACATTCCTCTGCCAATTCTTTATCTGTTTTATAAATCTCTTCTTTTTTTGAAAGCCAGAACAAGACACGAGCAGAAATATAAGCTTCTGCATGGCTCATTTCGTCTAAGAGACTACGCGGTATATATGCTCCAAACTCAAATGCTTCTGTCATTTTATTAATCCATTTATGTACTTAATAAGTACACAGTAGTTTAATAAAATTACCTTGTCAATTAAAAAAAATGTATGTATAAGGTTTACATGACTACGATAGATAAAATTAAGAAAAAGAATAATCTCACGCTGGAAAAACTAGGCGAACGCCTTGGTATGTCTAAAGGGTATTTGTGGAGAGTTATGGACGGAAGAGACAAAATAAGCGAAGCAACCCTTGCCAAGATTGCCACTGAATTCAACGAGCCTCTCGACCCACTGCTGGTTGCGTACGGCTATCTTCCTGAGTACACTCGTGAAGCACGTCAGAAAGACCCATCCCAGATGGAGCGCGGCATCAAGCGGGTGACAAAGAAGATTATGAGTGAAGAATGACAATCTATGATTTTCCACACTTTGCCACATTTGAGAGGTGGTACAACTGTCTGGCTGGATTGTTTGATAGTTTGTCTTTATGGACACCATCCTACCTTACCGATTTATTACTATCTGCCTTAGAATATACAAATCATCTTATTTTGTTAGAAAAGAGGATAAAGTGGCTTCAATTTTAAAAAAGATAAAAATTTTTTTTCTCCACAAAGATCATATTAAAGAATCGCTAGATATAGAGCTTATAAAAAAATGGGAACAAGACGTTAAAGATTACCATTTAAAAAACAAGAAACTGTAATAAAACGCACTCCATCAAAAACAATTTCAGATATTAGAAGGATTAAGAGATTGGATTATATTTTAAAGTTTTTTCAGTTATTTAAAAAAAAGGAAAAGCCTCAAACCCAGATGGATTATGTGGTCGATCTTTGGATTACAGCTGAAACTGGAGAGGACGGAAGTATAATTTTTAACAAAGAAAAGTATGATCTTTACTTCCAAAAATACCCGCCGAATTTGACTGTTACGCCTTCTCAGGTACAGTCAAAAAAGATTGAATGTTAAATGCTCTCCCTCATCACAAGCCTCTTTAAAAGCTCTACCTATATCTTCACCTTTCTAGGTGCGGTGTTTACCGCTATTGTCTACTTCTTCGGAAAATCGAAGGCGAGGGATGAGGTCAAAAACGAAATCCTCAAGGAGAATATCCAGCATGTTTCACAGCAAGCTCAGAAAGTTGCCGTTATCCAACAAAAGCAAGTCAAGATTGCTTCAGAGCCTGCTCCTGATCGGGAGCATATTCATGACTGGATGTACCACCTCTCCAACAGAAAACCAAAGCCATAACGATACTCTCCTTCTCTCTGCTGTTCCCGCCTTTCCTGCTCCTCATGTTGATGTGGTACGAGAGCTAAAGGACGTTTGCCCTAAAGATAAGTGCAACAGAATTTATGATTGGTTTGGTAAGCTCATGGTGCTCGAGAAGCAGTTGGCAGTGTTGAAAGGAGAGCCGACCATCTGATCGGCTCTCCTTTCAAAGATATTTATTCTTTTGGAATATCTTTTTTTTCTTTTTCAAGATCAGAAGAAGAATGAGTCGGAGCTTGATCATTCTTATTTTTTTCATAAATTTCTTTCATTTTTTTGAGTATAAAAAAATTATGAGGAGCCATTTTTTTCTGAAGAAATTCCTCATCGTCGCTGCTATCTTCAATATTATTGTTGGTAGCCATCACACTGCATGACAGCAGAAGTGAGGATAAAAGAACGAGTGAGGTAAATTTAAATGTGTTTTTCATGTGTTTTTCTCCTATTTTGTGTTTTAAATTCTAAAATATGTTCTTTGGGCTTGAAACTTGACGGATATGATCTTCATAACTTTTCTCCTTTCTTTTTTTCTATGTTAATCGACTTCCCTTGTTAACAATTGACGAATGAGAGAAATTTCCTCATCGTCTTTCAAATGAGAAGGGACGACAGCGTAGATTCTTTTGAGGGATGTTGCCGTTCCTGAAATCGTGAGCGTTTTTCCGAAGCTTATTCTGCTGTTCATCTGATAAAGCAGATGGACGTGACAATCAAGAAAATTGGTCATTGTCCTGCAAATGGACATATCAAGATCAAGGATGTGCGGACTCTGAGGCGGCATATCCAATATGATATCAAAGGAGAGGTTAGGGTTTTCACGTTGATAAGATTCAAGGCTACTTATGACCAAATATTCTAGTCCTCTTTCAATGCCCATCCTGATTGTCCTCGGCAAGCCTCTTTCAATGGGAGTCTTGTCCTTTGCGGTAAAAACACCAAGACGATCGAACGTGTCGCTGATGATCTCTAAAAGCTCTTCTCCTTTGCGGGTCATCTCTAATCCTTTTGATTTACGGATAAACAACAAAGAGCCAAGAGACTTCTCAAGGGAACTAATCTGACGACTCAACGCAGGCTGACATAAGTTCAGAACCTCTGCACACTTGGTAAAACTCCCTAAATGCGCCACGTAGTAAAAGGTTTTCGCCTTGTCCCAATCGAAATTACGGAAGGATGACGTGTTGTTAAGTTTCTGCTTCATTCGTGGTCTCCGCAAATTCTTTTGTTCTTTCTTTTAATCTCATCTTCTTCCAGTTTTTCAATTCTTGTACGCAGTCGCCCCAATTCAATGTGAAGAAGGTCTATTTGGTATGAGCGTGCAAAAATCCAGTCTGCAAACCACAGCATTTTACGTTGCAAAAAATTCATCCTATCTGCTCCAAATACAGGTTGGTTAATTCTAAATGATAGTCGCGCTCTACCTTTTCCATCTTGAGCATTTTGATGGCATCTTTGAGCGCCTTCTTATCGAAACCTTTACTTGCTGCCTCTTCGTAGACACTTGAAATACAGTCTTGAAGCTCCTTTTTCTCATCAGCAAGCTTTATGATCCTGTCCACATATTCCTTGAGGTTAATGGGGAACAGTTCAGGGATTACGTCCGTCCTAATGTGTTTGCCTATGCGTTTATTTTTTAGCTCTTGCTCAACATGGTGTTCGCCTTTAATCAACGCAGTAGCGTCACGTAGAGCTTCTGTCGTTGTCGTAAAGGATTGATCGCCGTGTGTAATAATGGTCATGGTTGAGTTAGTTATTTCTTCCTCCATCTTTCCTAAAAAGTTTTTCCGCTTCCTGTCTTGCCTCTGAAACAATCTCTCTTGAATGAAAAGAGGCGATAGCCCACTTCAAAGCTTCTGCCGTTTTAAAATCTTTGTTCTCCAAAGCACATTGATAGCGCAGAGAGAGAATTTGATCAGGTGAGAGCTTCCGAGGAGGAAGGTCAACTTCTTTGATGTTGCTTCGAAGCATACCTTTGTAAATGGTGGCTTGCTGGTGTGTCATTTTTAGTATCCTGACTTCATAGAGACATAAGCTTTTATTATTTCCCTAATCTCCCAAAATAGATGTTCTAAATTATCTCTAAAGCGTTCCCTGTCTTCATTTTCTTCTGTTGTATTAAATTTCAAAGATAAATTAATGGGTAAATATTTTTGCAAAACTTTCAATAAATCATCTTCGCACTCACATAAAATTTTATGCTTATCGTCAATGAATGACTCGTCATCTTCATCTTCTGGTATAAGTTTCTCTATAAATCTTTCTTCTTCGTCAGTTTCAGCGATAGGCAAAAGATTTCCAACGCTATCAAATTCAAATTTCATTTTATTCTCCGTATCTTCTGTTTAAAAATTCCATTTGTTTCCCCTCAAAATTAAGAAATGCAGTGCCTGTATTACCATTACGGGACTTTGCAATGATGAGTTCTGATATTCTAATTTGTCCTCCTTGTTGAAGCGCGTAGTCTTCCGCTTCTTCAAAGCTTTCAAAGATAGCATTGATAGGAAGATACTCATTGAGTCGTTCATCAAAGATATTGACGATGTAGTGTTTGTTGTTCATTTCTGCGTTCCTTGTTGACATTAATCCATAGTTGCTATGCAATAGATGGATTGTTTTAACCCAGAGAGAGAGAGAGAGAGAGAGAGCTATTCATCTTCTTCATCCAGTTTTTTTTGCACTCTCGTAATGTTTCCTCTCAAAATTTTTAAGAGCCTTTAAAAGTTCTTGAGTTAGCTCTTCTGGTTTATCTTTGCGAGCAAAGAAGAAAGAATTTGGGAGACGCCCTACATTAATCATGACAACGTCTATATCTATGTCGAGTGCTTGGGCTATCTTTAAAAGTGTTTCGTATGGAACATCATCTTTATCTTTATTTTCTATTTTCGAAATATATGATCCAACCATACCTACTAAAGAGCCTAATTCACGAGTCGTTAGCCTTCTTTGTATTCTTTTAAGCTTCAAAAAGCTTTTATGCGTATTTTTTCTATTCATGATTCCTTTTTACTCATCATTTGCTTCCTTGTCAAGAATCTTTTTTAAAAAATATATTGTTGACTTTCTTCAAATTGAAGATAATATGATTCCTATCCAAGAATCAAAAGCAAACGAGATGAGAAAAATTATCCATATATTTATCCACAGAAAAACCTATTGAAAGATAATGAAAAGTTGAAAACTATCCACAAAAAAACGCCGATGATTCACTTGGATGGGGAAGAACTTTTTGCAAGTCCCCAATGGTTCTCTTCCATTTATACCCCTACTGAATCTCTTTTAATTTCTCACATTCTTTATAAAACACAGATTTATGGAGGAGTATGTAAGATTACAGAATCTGAATTGTCCCTTATATGCAGAGTCAGCACATACCCAATTAAGGTTTTAAAAAAAAGAATTTCTTCTGATAAAAATTTTACTCCTTTTTTATCTTTCTCAATTAATGAAAATGATCGCCGAGGAGGTGTTTTTTTTAAATTGGATAAAGAAAAATTCATTGATTTTAAAGAAAAAACTAAAAAACTATATAGTATGGAACATACTAATAAACAGGATGATCCATACCAATTAAAGGTATCAAACCTACCAATTAAAGGTATGGAACATACTAATAAACAGGATGATCCATACCAAACACCATATAAAGGAACGCGCGCGCGTTCTGAAAGGTTTAGAAAGAAAGAGAAAGAATACCCCCAAACCCCCTTAGAGGGGGATGAGTGTGTTTCTGATTTTTCAAATAATCAAAAAAAGGTGAAGACCAAATCGGAAAAGCCTGTTTCCCGATTCCCTGAATGGTACGCAGTCTATCCTCGAAAGGTTGCGGTAGAAGCAGCACGGAAAGCCTTCATCAAAATTGAACAAACTTTCCCTGACCAAATTCAAGACATCATCGATAGAACAAAGTGTTACGCTCAAAAAGTCATGGGAGATAAGACTGACCCTAAATTCATTGCTCATCCTGCAACGTGGTTAAGCGGACATCGTTGGGATGATGAAGACCTAAAGAATCTTAAACCACCCGATAAACCACTCACGGAAGAGGAACGAAAAATGAATCTGCTCAAGGAGCTTTGGCTTGAAGAATATGGAACAATGGAAGGTTTTGAAGAAAGGCATAAGAGTAAATAAAAATGGATATTTTTGGTTTAAGAGAAAAAATTATAGAAGCGATTGGGGCTGTGTCATATGACGCATGGTTTAAAGCACAACCCGAAGTCATGGACGGACACAGGATCAAGCTCAAGGCGAGGGAAGCTGCTAAAATCCACTCACCGCTTTATGGCGTTCTTGTCATTGAGGTATCAAGCCGTTTCTTCAGGGATAAGATCATTGAAAAGTTTAGGGAAAGGCTGCATCAGATTGCTCAGGCAGAGGGATATAAAAAACTCTGCATCCTCACGGCAGGCGAAGAAATTCACCAGTCAGAGTCACCTTTGAGTCCTGAGCAAAAGATCGGTCGCTTTGCACGTTCACCAGGCAATCACAAAGCGTCTTCAGCCCTTTTCACTCCTGGAATCGAAGAGGATATCGTTGAGACTCCTCAGGAAAGACCCAAGCCTGCTTACGTTTATCGTGGCAATCAAGGATTGAAGGGAATCAAAACCGTTCAAAGCTGAAACAAGGATTCACATCAAGAGACGATGAGACTGCCAAGTTTGCATGCTTCCAAAAGAGAGGAACAGGAGTTCGATCTTGTCAACGAAGGGGCAATTGTGCCTGATTATTACCAACCAACCGAAGAAATGGAGATTTAGAGATGAAAATTTATAACCAAACTTATTTATGGAAATCATTAGTATTGTTAGACGAAGTCGGAGAAAATCCTCCGTCTCTTTACGAAATTAACGAGATTCTCGGAAAGCACAGGTGTTTTGAAGACTTCGTAAACGCAAAAAACCTCCCTTCTGACGAAGAATTTGAAAAGCTGTCCAAAATTCTGAAAGTGGATGTTGGGACTCTCAGGGAAAACGTCATCAAAGAATTTGAAGAAACTCAGGAAGAATATCGGTTGCTTCTTATAAAATTGTCTCGCGATATGCATATTCAAATTGCGTCCATTTTCAACGAGAAAGACCCAATATTTTTAAACGATTTTGACATAGAACAGGTTGTTGAAATTGAAAAAGATTTTAAACGTTTGAAAGATGACGCTGTCGCGCTTTTTTCGAAAATAGGTTTGATGAACCGCGAAAATAACAAAAGAAAGGAGATTTAGATGATCGAAGAATTAGAAGCATTAGAAAAAGCAAGCCAGCTTGAGCGTGAATATCTGCACAAACTTAAGTCATGCAAGGAATACAAAGATTTTTTCAAGATTTGTAGAGGCAAGGAAGAGGTTCGACAAGAAACGATAGATGATTACCAGAAATGGAAGAACAGCGTTTTTCTTGAAGAAAGAAAGGCAATGGAAGATGCTTTTGACATATGCGATAAATTAGACGAGGAAAGATGAGATGAATAATTCACTTTTGAGAGCAAAACAAAAATGGGAAGAGGCTCATGATATTTTGATTAAGGCAAAAATGGAGTTTGAAGCTGTCGAGTTGAAATTAAGATCGGCTCATGCTTTGGAAGAACAGGCTTATTATGGTTATTTTAGACATGAAGACTATGATGTTATTCACACATACCGCAATATCACAAATACACAGGGGTAAGGAAAATGATACTGACACTCTACACTTACAAAGCGCGCCCCTTTCGGGTAAGATGGCGAAAATTTGTGAGGAGGATACTCCATGCAGGACAAAGATGATTTCTGGACTTACCTCGTTGGGATTCTGCTCATGATTGGTACGGTGTTGTACTTGGTGAAGAAACTGACGTGAGAAAATCAAGTCCAACATCAACGCTGGGTGGGGTAGGATTAACGAGAATGATGGGTAAGATGGTAAAAGGTAAATTGGTAAGCAAGAAAGTTATACATGATTCTGACGCGATTTCAGAGGGGTCGCTGGGATATACCTTTTGGTTAAATGTTTCTCTGATTTTGCTTATTGTTGTGTTTTCTCTTCCTGTCGTCAGCTGCAAAAGCCTTGAGATGGACTCACTGGTTCATCCGCATGTGATCAATCATGTTAATATCTCTCTGGCTGAAAAGGTCAGGAAAACTATACAATCTGAGTTTAAAAAAGAAGACCATCAGCTTAAAGCTATTCATGATTTTGAAGAAAAACAGATGCGCGAAAATCATCTGAAGCTGGAGCAACAGATCAAAAAAATACATGAAGAAGCTGAAAGAAAATCACACCACAGGATGATGGAGCTTCAACATAAAATTCTGGCGGTGATTGCCGCTGCAAAACCTATACAGGAACAGGATATCGCTGTGCCTGTAAAACCACTGGATTAATCATGGAAAATATCAGGTCTCATTGCTCGAAAAGACTGGTAGAATAGAAAATGAGTAACATATTAGTTAGTTTTAGATTTCCTGAGAAAAGAAATGTTTATCAGGACAAGATTAAAGCAGATTCTGAAAAAGAAAATAGTTTTTATAAAGTGGTTGCATTCCTTGATCTTCCATACAGCGGTTATTATTCCTGTTGGGAAGATTCTCAGTTAGTAGTATCGATTAAAGAAAATTCAGATGTTACGAGCTATAATGCCATGAATAAAGTTCTTAACAAACTGGCTGTTCGTCTTGCCCGATTAGCATATAGTGCTAGTAATTTTACTTACGCTGGTCGTGAATATGAAATTACTAGTTTTTGTCCTCATATGCAGGAAGAAGTTGTCGAGCGCACAGGACATCCATGTGATTTTTATATAGAATTTGGAAGACCTTAAATAAATGGAAACCTTATGAATTTGAATGTAAATCTTGTGGAAATAGTGTGAATGCTCGTAAACCTTTGTTAATCAGCAAAAAGATTAGAAATAACCAAAAAAGGGTAGAAACATTAACCTTCTGGAATGAATGCGGTATATTATTGCAATGTAAATAAAAAGCCCGACCAAAAGATCGGGCTGAAGTTGGAGAACAAAAGAAAAAGGACCACACCTAAAGTTGTGATTAACAATAACACAATGTGGTGAAATGGCAACACGAAATTATCTCTATCCTATTTTATACCCAGATTTTAAGCCACCTCGTGGATCAAAGCCAGAAGCGCAACTTTGTATGGAAATAGCTAATTTTTTGAGAGAACAAAGCCTGTGTTTTAATTTTTTGTGCGTGTGGTTGCATATTCCCAATCAATGGGCAGGACTTTACAAAGGACGTTTTGGTGCAGAATTAGCACATATGGGACGCATCAACGGCGCACCCGATTACGTTTTTAGTGGAAAGTATGGATGCTTTTTTGTAGAAGTTAAAACACCAAAGGGTATACAAAGCGAGAATCAAATCATTTTTGAAAAATGGTGTGTGGATTCTGGCATTCCATATTACATTTGCCGATCCCTAAAAGACGTAGAGAAAGTATTGGAAATTGAACGAACAAGAGAAAAATTTGTTGAGGATGCAGTTGCAAACCACTATATTTACCAACAAGCCCTGAAAAAGTTGAAAGAGCTTGCGGAGTAGAGTAACAATTGAGTAACAAATGAAAGAAATAGAAAATGACCGAACAAAACTATCCTACTTATAGGGCTAAAATAGGAATTACAAATGATGTCAGTAAGCCAGATCGAAATCTTGAGCAACGCGTGATGAGTGCGCGATCCGAAGAAAGCGACCTTATGGACTTCTTTTGCGATGTTTTAAAAGGATATACGAGAGGAACGTATGATGAAAATTTAGCTTTAACATACTTTAGAAAGGGATTTTCATCTTTGTTAAATGTTTTAGTTAATCAGGAGTATCAGCCTGAGAAAAAGGTTATAGATAACCAAATCGCATACACCTACATCACGAAGGGGGAGTAAAGATGAGACGCATTTTAGTGTGTGAAGTGCATGGACATAATTATCCCCAGTATGTGAGGACTGAAGTGTGTCCCCGTTGTGCTGAACCTGAGAAGAAGGAAGAGCAAAGTGTGGTTGATGGAATTCAACCTGAAGCGGTTAAAGTTGAGGAGATTACCTTCCCTGTGGATGATCTTGCTTCACAGAAGCGCAGATCAATTCCTCCTCAAAAAAAATCTGATAAAATCTGATAAAATGGCTGTTTCTGAAAAGTCTAAAAAAAATCTTCAACCTACCCCAGGAAACCCAACGGGAGCTTTGAGCCAGCTTACTCTTGCGAACATGAAGGCAATGGCTGCTTTCGGTCGTAAAGTTCATAACAAGGTCAACAAGAAATTACTAGACGCTTTAGATGATGAAGATAAGTACTTGAAATCATGTGAAATCATCCTGAGATATACGTGTCCGATTCCTAAAGACATCTCTGGTGAGCAGGGAGTTGATGGAAAGCTTGTTGCTGGATTATTTGAACGTTTGGAAACTCTACAGAAGGAAAGAGATGATGCTTTGGAGAAGCTGTCAGAGAGATGAGAAAAAATATAACTTTTAAGTTTGATGAATCTTTTAAACCTCATGCCAAGCAGTTGAGGTTTTATGAGGCGGGAAATTATCATAATCAACGCTTTGCTTTGTGGGGGAACAGAACAGGTAAAACTTTCGGTGTTGGTCGAGAAATATTCTATCATGCTTCAGGTATGTATCCGAAGGACTGGAACGGATATCGGTTTAGTAGACCTGTGCGTGTGATGTGCGCCACTGAAAATATTGATTTATGCCAGAAGAATCTCGTTTCTGTTTTGTTTAAAGGGTCTTCTGCCAGTGAAAATCCAGCTATTCCTGATATCTTCGTTACCAGAGAAGAGCCAAGCCCTTGCAAGATTCATACGCGCTACATACACCATGTATCAGGAGGCGAAAGCGTTATCTTTTTCATGTCTTATCGCAGCGGATCAAAGGCGATGCAGGGATTCCAGTCGGATATCGTGTGGCTCGATGAGAGAGCTTCTTTTGAGATTTACAATGAATGTATGATGCGCCTCACGTCTTTTGACGGGGAAAGAACTCATATGTTGGTAACGACATGGCCTGAAGGTGGTTATACGGACATTGTGGATTATTTTTACAAAGGGACAGAGCAGGATTATATTCAAGAACTTGATGAAGTCCGTGAATTATCGAAAAATCCCCGCATAGAAAAACCCAATCCTTATATTTACTATTCCCATGCTTCTTGGGATGATAACCCTTACATGGCCGATGGTGAAAAGCAAATATTGGAAGCATCTACCCCCCCTCATTTGCTGGAAGCTAGACGCTCTGGTATTCCTTTCTTTGGCTCAGGAAATGTCTTTTACATGCCTCAAAATAGTTACACGTGCGGTTTTGTAGAGCTTAAAGACCATTACCGCTACATTTTAGGGGTTGATCCTGCTGTGACGGAAAATGGTTCTTGGGGTGCTGTTTTATTGGCGATTGATGAAAACAATATTGCCCGTACTGTGCGAAACTATCAGGCAACAGGAATTACTAAATCACAGCATGCCGTGAATCTTGAGAGTATGCTTCCGTTTGCTGGATGTCCGATTGTCATTGACCCTGCTGGTGGAGGTGAAGATCAAAGAACGCAGCAAGGTATGGCTGACTTTTTAAGAAATGAATGTGGGTTGAATGTTTCTGTTGCTGAGAAAGGGAAGGGGAGTGTTGAACTTGGCATAAACCTTTTGTGTGAGAAGCTTTTAAATAGTACATTGCAAGTTATGTATAATGAATCAGACCACACGGGGTGTTCAATTTTGATTGATCAAATGAGACGATATGCAAGAGACGACAAGGGTTTGATTATTAAGAAAAACGATCACGTGATTGACGCGATGCGTTATGCTATTTGGCATCTTGATCTGGCTCGTCAGCAAATGGATTTGGCAAACAAGGGACAATCTTTTTATGATTATCGAAGTGGCTTTGGAGTAGGTGGAAGATAAATGGGTGAGAAGGGTGCAGGAAAACGTCTTCAGGTCGCTCAGGACATATGGAAATATGCCATCAATCACACATCATATATTCAATGGTATATGTCTGCTGTGGAGAATTTCAGATTTTATGAAGGAATTGATAATGGACAGTGGCTTGCGCAGGATTTGCAAGAAGTTT